>Ga0187885_10000161_pt1 | contig 81001 bp, 64 predicted proteins | sample June2016WEW_20_1_3_FD_132970 | JGI IMG/M metagenome (GOLD analysis project Ga0187885, IMG submission 132970) | Peatland microbial communities from SPRUCE experiment site at the Marcell Experimental Forest, Minnesota, USA - June2016WEW_20_100 | ecosystem: Environmental > Terrestrial > Soil >...
CCCGATCCGCGGCGGCAGGCCGGCCGTCGGGACCAAGTGACGCACAAGTGACGCCGGAGCGTTTGACCGTCGGATCCGAGGCGGTGGGTGAAGGCGCCGGCTGGGCCGGCGCCGCCACCTCCCGGACCGGCGATACCTCTGCGGACAACGGAACTGCTTCGCCGCGAAGTCGCCCTGCAAACGACAGCCCGGCAGGCAAGAGGCAGGCTGCCCCGACCAAGGCCTTCGAAGCGCCTCACAAGCGTGAGAAGGAAACCTTCTTCACGCACCTGGCGGGATTGACCCTGCTGAGCTTCTGGCGGACCTCCTCGTGGCTTCTCGGCCACGTGCCCGCCGGCCCCGCCTACCGCATCGGCGGCTGGCTGGCCATGATCGGCTACGCCGCGAGCCCACTGCGACGACGCTGGCTGCGAGCCAACTTCGGCCACGTCCTCGGCGTGTCGCCCAAGGACAAGGCCGCCGGGCGTCTGGCCCGGGCCGCGTACCGCAACTACGCCCGCTACGTCATGGAGCTGATGCGGCTGCCCTGGCTGAAACCCGACCAGGTGGACGGCCTGCTCGAGGCCCACGGCCTCGAGCAGTTCCTCGAGATCTACCGGGAGTCCAAGGGCCTGGTCCTCGTAGCCGCTCACCTCGGGAACAACGAGGCAGCTGCCGCCGGCTTCGCCAAGCACGGCCTGCAGATCAACGTCGTCGGCGACGACAGCGCCTATGTCGAGCTGTATGAGCTCTTCGAGCGTCAGCGCACGAGCTGGGGGGTCAAGGTGATCTCCTGGCGCAACCTGCGTGGCGTGTACGGCGCCCTGCGCCGCCACGAGGCGCTGGTGCTCCTGGTCGACTGGGGCTACCGGGCCGACGGCATCCCGGTCAAGATGTTCGGATCGTGGACGACGCTCCCAGCAGGTCCGGCCCTGCTGGCGGCCAAGCACGGCTCGACCATCGTGCCGGTCTCAATCAACCGTCTCCCCGGCGGCCGTTTCCGCGCCGCGGCCGACGAGCCAATACACGTCGCCTCCGATTCCCCGGTCGATCTTGCCCGGGCCACGCAGCAGATCGCCACCGCGCTGGAGGGCCAGATCGCGCCCGCCCCGGAGCAGTGGTACATCTTCAAGCCGATCTGGCCCGCCACGGCCGAAGAAGCGGCCCAGCTCGAGGCCCGGCACGAGGCCACGCTGGCGGCCGGCAGCCTGAGCGGGGCCGGTGGCGGCCCTCCGAAGCGATAGAGTCGATGAGCCGCGTCCCCTCGGTCTCTGCCGGGCCACCGGCTGAGACGACGATCGAGGCGCAGGCCGAGGCGCCCGCGCCCGAGGCGTCCGCGCCCGATGCGTTCGCGCCCGAGGCGGGGAACGCGACCGTTCGTCGCGGTCTCCGCAGGCGCATCGCCGACCGCGTGGTCGCCGGCACCGTCATCGGCGGGGGCGAGATCATCCGACGCCTGCCCGAGTCCCCGCTCTGGTTCCTTGGCAACATGGCGGGCACCGTCGAGTACTGGGTGGCCCGCAGGCGCCGCGACCAGGCCCGTCGCAACCTCCGCCGCGTGGTCGAGTGGATGGCCGCGCGCGGCGTGGGGGATGAGCGGTACCACCGGGCGGCCGTCAACGCGCGCCTCCTCGAGGCGATCGTCCGCTCGGCCTTCCGCCATCACGCTCACTACTACGTCGAGCTGGCCCGGGCGCCCCGCTTCGACTTAGGCTACCTGGAGAAGCGGCTCGTGATCGAGACGCCCGACGAAGTCGCCGCCGCGCTTTCCGAGCGCAAGGCGCTCATCCTGGTCGGCCTCCATTTCGGCACGATCGAGCTGCCCGGCTTCCTCGCCCTCCACCACATCGGCCAGGTCGTCGCCCCGATGGAATCGCTTCGCAACGAGCGCATCCAGGCCTACATGCGGCGGACGCGAGGCGTGATCGGCGTTCGAATCCTGACCATCGAAGAGGCGGGCCCCGAGCTGCTGGCGGTCCTGCGCCGCAACGAACCGATCGGCATCATCGCCGACCGCGATCTGACCGGCAGCGGGCTGGAGGTCGAGCTCTTCGGCGCCAGGACCAAGATTCCCGCCGGACCCGCCCTGCTCTCTTCCGAGACAGGCGCCCCGATCTACGTCTCGGGCGTGCGCCGGACCGGCCCGGGCCGCTATCTTGGGAACCTGCGGCCGCTGCCTGCGCCGTCGGGGACGAACCGGCGAGAGCGCAGCCGGTCGATGGCTCGGGACGAGGCGCTGCTGTTCGAGCGCATCGTCACCGACGCGCCGGAACAGTGGCTGGCGATCTTCCATCCGATCTGGCCCGATCTGGAGAGGGCCCAAGGGGGTGGCAAGGGAGTGGCCGGGTGAAGCAAGTCGACGGATCGCCCCGGGGATCGCGCGACGACGAGAGCGCTGTCTCACGCGACGAGGTGCGCCTGGGCAAGGCCGACATCCACATCCATTCCGTTGCCTCAGATGGCACCGCAGCGGCCGCCCAGATCCTGAACCACGCCGAACGCCACACGGACCTGGATGTGATCGCCATCGCCGACCACGAGAGAGTGGAGGCGGCGTTCGAATGCCAGCGCCTGGCGATCGAGCGAGGCAGCCGCGTCCACGTGGTCGTGGCCGAGGAAGTCACCACGCGCAGCGGTCACGTGCTGGGCGTCTTCCTGCAGGCGCGCCTGCGACGCAACCAGCGGCTCGAAACGACGATCGCCGAGATCCACGAGCAGGGTGGGCTCGCGATTGTGCCGCATCCCTTCTCCGCTTTCACGCTGGGCCTGCGCAAGAGCGCCATCATGCGCGTCCATCTCTCGACCGATCCGCTCGTCTACTGGGATGCCCTCGAGGGCTTCAACCCATCCACCGCCGGACGTTACGGACGCGCCGCCACCGCTCGCATCGCCGCGGAGCTGGGGCTGCCGCTCGTCGGCAACAGCGACGCCCATACCGTCGACACGATCGGCGACGGCTACACGCTGTTCCCGGGCCGCACGGCGGAGGACTATCGTCGGGCCGTTCTGGCCGGGTCGACCTCCGGCAGCTGCGTCATCTGGGGGCCGGCCAAGGAAATCGTCATCTACGGGCAGCAGGTTCGCAAGCAAGCCCGCGACGTCTCTCGCTGGGGCCGCCGATACCTGCTCCGCAAGGAGGCACCGCGCGACCTCGGCGTGCCGCCCGAACAGCTGGCGCGGCAGCGCGAAGGCGAACGCCGCTATCTCCTGGAGCGCGAGGAGCGACGCCGCGCCACCGCCGCGGCGGACGGCTCCGCGGCGGCCTCCGCGACCTCGGCCGATAACTCGACGACCGCCGGGCGCAGCCTCGCCCGGCGTCTGCTGGCGGCGCGAACCGGAGCCCGCGCTCGATCGATGGCCGCCGACGCCGGTCGCCGCGAGGTCGAGGAACCGCCGGCGTGAAGATCGGGCTCGTGACGCCGTACGTGTACCCGCTCCCCGGTGGGGTCAACGAGCACGTCCGCTTCCTGTACGAGAACCTGCGCCTGCGCGGCCACGACGTCCGCATCATCACCAGCAGCCACGGCCTGCAGCGCGCGTCCGAGGGCGACATCATCCGCATAGGCAAGGGCTTCAGCGTGCCCAGCAACGGCTCGGTGGGCACGATCACGGTTTCACCGCGCTTCGTATCCCAGGTCCGGGATGTGCTGGCGCGGGAGCGATTCGACCTGCTCCACTACCACGAGCCCTTCGTCCCCTTCCTGTCGCTGATCGTGCTGCGCCAGTCCACGAGCGTGAACGTGGCCACGTTCCATGCCTACGCCGGTTTCTCGCCGGCGATGGAGCTGGGGAAACGGATGCTGCCCGGCTATGCGAGCAGGCTGCACGGCCGCATCGCGGTCAGCGCCGCGGCCCGCCACTTCGTGGATCGCTTCTTCCCGGGCGACTACAAGGTCATCCCCAACGGCGTGAACCTGGTTCGCTTCCAGCGCGCCGTGCCGATCGCCCGCTGGCAGGACGGTGTGCCGAACGTGCTCTTCGTAGGGCGCCTGGAGGACCGCAAGGGCCTGCCGCATCTCCTCAAGGCGTTCCGACTGATCCGAAAGAGCGGCCTCGAGGCCCGGCTGTTGATCGTGGGTTCGGGGCCGCAGGAGCGAGAGGCACGGCGCTACGTCCTGACTCGCGGCCTCCAGAACGTCGAGTTCCTGGGGCGGGTGAGCGACGACGAGAAGGCGCAGCTGTTCAAGACGGCGGACGTCTTCGTCTCTCCGGCTACGGGTCGCGAGTCGTTCGGGATCGTGCTGCTCGAGGCGATGGCCGCCGGTGCGCCGATCGTCTGCAGCGACATCCACGGCTACAAGGGCGTGGTCCAGCGCAACAGCCAGGGGATCCTCGTTCCACCTCGCGACGCCAAGGCGCTCTGCTCCGCCATCAGCGAGCTCCTGGTGGACCCGGCGCTGCGTGCCCGCCTGGGCACCAATGGCCAGCAGCGAGCGCAGCAGTTCAGCTGGGAGAGCGTCACGGCCAAGGTCGAGGAGTATTACGGCTTCGTCATTCGCCGCCTCGCCGCCCAGAACCAGCTGCCGCCCGGCTTTTCGGCCCCCATCCCCGCAGCCCCGCACACGGGCGCAGCCGGGTCCTGAGTCGCGCGGCGCCACGGGCCGAGCCCTGCCGCTGATCCCTGCCGCCGGCCGAGCCTCGCCGTTGCCGCCGGGCCGGGCTCCAGCTCAGGCGTGCGGGCCCTGGACTTCGGGCGCGGGCCCGGCCTCGCCCCCGTCGCCGTCGTCTCCCGAATCGACCGGTGGCAGCCCATGACGCCGATACCCTGTCACGACTCGCCGCACCCAGGCCGCGTAGGCCACCAGCACGGCGGCGAGCAGCACCGCGACCGCGAGCATCTCCGAGGTGGTGGTGATGGGAGTCACCGGTGAGCCCTCCTGCAGGTCCACCGAGAACTGAAAGCCGTACAACCAGGTGGGAATGAAGCCGTTGTAGACGCTGACGATGTCGTTGGGCATCGGCAACGCGGAAAGGTTCGGGTAGAGGACGACGAACGCGACCACCGCCGCGGCGCACAGTCCCAGCACGAAGCGGCGCGGATCCTGCGCCGTCAGCGCGACGAGAGCCAGCAGCAGGAAGAACGGCATCAGCAGCAGAACGACCAGCGACGAGGGCAGAGGCACATCGAACAGGAGGCTGCGCGGCGCGTTCGCGCCGAGCCAGAGCAGCAGCGCCCCTGCGATGACCACGGGCGCCACCAGCTGGAGGACCCAGCTCCGATTCCCCTCGTTCTCCTCGGCCGAGCGGCGCTCCAGGCGGATCAGGGTGAGGCCGAGCACGACGAGCGCGGCCACGAGGACCACCGCGATCAGGAAGACCCGCGTCTCGACCCGGAGATCGCCGAACACACCGCCGACCGTTGGGGCGCAGACGTCATGGGCCCATGGGTTGTTGGGGTCGTTCATGTTAACCCGGGCCAGCGAGCATAGAGGGTACGTGACAAGCCACAGGATGGCCGGGAAGAGCAGCATGGCCGCGACCCCCACCCGCGCCAGGAGCCACGTCCGGCGCGACGGCCCGTGCCACAGCTCCGCCAGGAAGTAGGCCAGGGCTAACAGGAAGAACGGCAGCGCCGTGTAGAAATGGTACTGGAACGAGGCCCGATCGATGCGGGCCCACGAAAGCCACTGCCAGAAGAACGCGATGGTGATCAGCGCCAGGCCGAGGCTGCGCCGCTTGAAGGCCTGCCAGCAGACGAAGGCCAGGCCGGTGATGGCGAGCCACCACAACAGCGGGTTGCCACCGTCGTAGATCATCGACCCGACATCCCCGGCGTAGCCGATGCTCTCGAACCAGACCGGCTTCAGATCCATGGGCCAGGCCCACCACGGCGAGCTGGCGGGGTGCGTGGCGCGCAGGTCGTTGTGGTAGGCATACATGCTGCCGGTCAGATCCCAGAGCGTCTGGCCGGTGTGCCCCGCAGGCCAGCCGCTGGTGCACTGGCCGTTCAGGTCGGTGTTCCAGCACATCAGCACCGGCAGCGGCCGCCCGCCGTATTCCTGCATGGCGACCTGTGTCTGCGGCTGCCAGGGCATGGCCCACGGGATGTACATGGCTATGTAGATCGCGACCGGCAGGACCACGATGCAGGCCGCCATCCACACCGCCGGCAGACCGAAGCCCGAACCCAGTCTCAACCAGCCCTGCGCCGCCGCCCCGGCCGGCTCGGCGTAGTACGAGGGGTCCTCCGGAGTGGGCGGGACCGCCAGCGGGCCGAAGCCGAACTTGCCGGCGATCCAGAACACCGGACCCGGAACGATGATGCCGGCAGCGCCGATGCCCATGAGCTCGGGGTTGCCCTTCATGACGCCCAGGACGCCCGCGCCGATGCCGATCAGCAGTGGCGCGAACACCGCGAACCGGAACTCCTCTTTGGACCATGACAGGGGGTGGTAGGCATTGGCTGCGGCGGCAAGCAGGGTCGCCACGAACATGACCAAGAAGAACGTGTAGTTGGGGCTGCCGTTCTGGTCGGCGCCCGGGTAGAAAGTCAGCGAGTAAGCCAGGATCGGCAGCGCGACGAGGGCGCTGACGACCACGATGAGCACCCTGTCGGGCGTGGTTCGGGCTCTCACCATGGCGTAGTAGACGCCGCCGACGACGATCGCCAGGCCTGCGCCCGCAAGCACTGCCAGCGCAGCCGGGTTGCCCGTGCCCGGCAGGGTTTGCATCTCGGCGATGGCCATCCAGCCCAGCACGCCCGTCCCGGCCGCCATGCCGAGGATCGTGATCAACCGCCCCAGTGCGGACCTGATCAGGATCAGGATGCCGATGCTGGCAATCGCGTAGAGCCCCACCCACTTGGAGGCCAGGGCCAGGCCCAGCAGCAGCCCCAGCAGCGGCATGCCGAGCCAGAAGGCCAGCCACGCTCGGCGCTTAGTCTTGTCGCCCAGCCACAGGAAGGCAAACAGGAGATACGCGAGTAACAGGAACCCGCCGACGTACGTGTCGTTCATGGCAATGCGCGACTGGGCGAAGAACATGCCGTCCACGCAGGAGAAGAGCGCCACGAGAAGGCCGATCGATCGACGTCGGAAGAGGAGCCGCACCAGCAGGTAGAGACCGACGGCCATCACGGCCCCGAACAGGACACCGATGATGCGCCAGGAGAAGGCGAACTGGCCGATGTCGACCGTGGCCATCGAGCCGTCGGGCGCGAGGGCGAGCAGCTCCTCGCGGTCGGTCTGGGGCAGCTGCGGCGTCACGTCGGCGCCGATGGCGATCGGATCAAAGGGCAGCGGCGCGTCGGAGAAGACGGCATTGCCGTTCGTCTCGATGCTGTAGACGGTCCAACCCGATCCATCGGGCGTTCGTCCGAGCGCCTGGGCGATCTTGGTCGCGTCGTCGTAGATGACCGTGGTCACTGGCCCGGGCATCTTCTGGAGCGTCTGGTTGGCATCCCTCGTGATCGTCCCCGTTCCCGACTGGTCCACATCGAGCAGCACGATGGAGTCGCCGGCGGCGACGTAGGACTCCTGGTTGGCGTTCGGGTTGACCGCGATCGAGGTGGCCGGCTGGTCGGTGTGGATCGTCGAGGCCGGATCCATGGCCAGCGTTCGGACGTTCATGATCCCCACGCCCGAGGCGAACGCGACGGCCACCTGCTGGTCGTTGGTGTCGACCGCGAAGTCCGGCAGCTGGCCGGCGTCGATGAGCTGTTGAACGTTCGACACCTGGGCGTCCGTGAGCGTGCCGAGCGGCAGCGGGCTGCGGAGCCCCGAGGTCGCCGCCGAGTTCACGGCATCCTCGACGTCCGCCACGGAGATGCCGAGGGCCGTCGCCAGGGCCTGCTCCTCGGCGGCCGTGCCCGAGGCCGAGGGGCTGCCCGAGGCCGAGGGGCTCTGCGCAGGCGTGTAGGTGATGGTCGCGGGGGCAGTGCCCAGCGGCGCAAAGTCGGCGGCTCCGTCAACCTTGCTGCGCCCGACGATCGCCCCGGTGCCGTCCACCGAGACGATGTTGCCCACGGCGTCGACGGCCAGGATCAGCGGCGGCGAGCCGGCGTATAGATGAGCGATCGAGAAGCCGACCTGGGTCGACAGCTCGACGGCCGGAGCGGGCGAGCTGGCCGTCCCCAGGCGCACGTAGTCGAGCGAGTTGATGTCGATCCGCCAGATTCGGCCATCGGACGTGCCGACGTACATGTCGCCCGTGTCGGCCGCGATTGAGAGCGTGGAGGCGCCGGGAATCGGGTACGTTGCCACCTCCGCCCGAGTCTGGAGGTCGTACGCGATCACGGCGCTGCCGGTGGCGACGTACAAGCGATCGCCGAGACGAGCGTTCGGGTTGGAGCGCGGATCGCTGGTGGATCCGTCTACGGAGGCTTCGGGCACGATGCGCGGCTGGACGACCGCGTCCTTGACCGGGACGCCCAGGTTGCTGGTGGCCGTGACCTTGTCGTCGTCGAAAAGGGTGATGCCGGCGGCGATGGCGTACTTGGCCAGGTGCGGGTGCGTCCACTCGTAGATGTAGTGCGGGATGTCGTAGCGCCAGTCCTGCAGGAACTCCGTGGCGGTACGGGCGTGGTAGACCTCGTCGAAGTACATCTGCGGGGGCTCGCCGAGGCGGTAGATGCGCATCGAGAGGATCGTCACGATCAGGGCTGCGACGACCCACAGGTCCAGCTTGCTCAGCCGGCCGCGAGGCTCGGAGTCGAGGGACGCCGAACGGTCCGGCAGCTGGGACGGGCGGTACAGCCGGTGCCAGACCGCCATCACCCAGCCCGGCACGAACTCCGGCCGCTCTTCGGATAGCCCCTTCCGGTCCTCGTCGCCGGACCCTTCGTCGGCCTCGGCGTACGCCCAGCCGGCATCGCCGGCGGGGGCGGTCACGGCCGCCAGGGCGCCGCTTGCTGGCGACCCCGCGGGCGCGCCCGCGTCAGCCGGCTCGCCCGTCTCGACGCCCGGTCGGGCCGACCAGACCGGTGGCTCGACCTGCGGCTCGGGCTCTCGCCCGGCACGCTCGGCCTCCCATGCCAGCACCGCCACGGCCCGACCGCGCATCTGGGCCAGGGCCCACAGCAGAGCGAGCCCGGTAACAATGCCCGAGAGGGCGATCGGCCAGATGATCCCGGCCGGCCACTCCGCGGTCTTGAGGAAGTTGCCCAGGTCGCCGAGCGGTACCGAGATGGGGCCGGCCGTCCCCGGAGCGCCCTGGACGCCGGGGATGCCCTGGTACTCGACCAGAACGGCCAGCAGGTTCGCGGTGTTGACCACGGCCAGGACGACGTACGTGACGGTCCAGCGCCAGGAGACGGCCAGCAGGATCGCCCCGACCGCGAAGAACGGGAAGAGGTACCGCTCGTGCGCGCGCGTGGGGACGACGAAGAAAGCGATCGCCATGATCGCCAGCGCCACGACCATCGACAGCCGGTCGTCGCGCCAGGCCGCCCAGACGCCGACTCCGGCGAAGATGGCGAGCAGGTAGCCATCGCCGACTATCACGGCCGGCAGAGCGTCGAGGTGAAACCCGAAGGGTTGAGCGGCAAGCGACTCGAACTGCTGGCCCAGGAGCAGGAACAGGATCGCACCGACGACCACCAGGCCGCCGACCGCGATGGCGCGCAGCTCCGAAGGGAGCGAGAAGGCACGCTTGGCCGGTCCGGGCGGCGGTTCCGCAGGCTCGCCATCGAGGGCCTCCGCGTTCTGGGCTCCCTCATCCTTCGGACCGGCTGCCGCGGCCTCGGCTTCGATCGAGCCGGCCCACAGCCAGGCCAGGACCGCGATCGCCACGAGCAGAAGACACAGGCCCGCCAGGGCGATCGCGACTCCCGGCGGGAAGGGACCGACGCTGAAACCGGCCTGGGTCGTGCCCGCTTGATTCGCCCAGGGGGCGTCGTGGATCCAGGACAGGTTCCGGTCCATCGCGTCGCCGAACTGGTCGGCGACCAGCGCCCACGGGTTGTAGGCGTTCAGGGTGAGGTACGGGTACTCACCGAAGGTATTGATGATGTGGCTGGCAATCGAGTCGAAGACCATCGTGGCGGAGGCGAAGACGGCGACCGCCGCGGCCGTCCAGGCCACGAGCCGGCGGTGCGCGGCAGGCACTATCTCCCAACGACGAACCCACAGGTAAACGCCGGCCGCGCCGACCAGGCCGGCGGCCAGCGTCAGGAGGAACGGGCCAGTGGTAAGGCGCCCGGCCAGGCCGGCTAGATCGAGCCCCGTGAAGGGCAGACACACGAGCGCCGCCGCCACCAGGCCGGCGGCAATGGAGGTCAGCACACGTTCGGGATCGCGCCTGCCGTCGCGTGGAACGAGCGATCGCCGGATGACCACGAAGCCGACGATGATGCCCAGGATCCCAAGCTGGATCTTGGTCAGCGCGGCGACCACGGCAAAGGCCGCGGCCAGCTCCCGGCGATCCCGGAGGAGCGCCCGCAGGCCGATGAGCATGAATACGGAGCCGACCACGTCCGCCTGGCCCCAGATCGCGCTGTCGAACCACGTGATCGGGTTGAGCAGCACGATCGCGCAGGCGATGAGGGCCCGTCGCTGGGAGGCGCCCATTTCCCGGGCCATGTCGAAGACCAGGTAGGCCAGCGCCAGGTCGCCGAAGATCGGGATCAGCTTGACCGCGTCACCCACGCCGCCGAACGGCGAGAAGAGCAGGCCGAGGACCCACAGGAAGAGAAGGTAGACGGGGGGATAATCCAGGAAACCGGGTTTGCCGTAGAACCCCAGCGGTGTCTGCGCCACCAGCTGGCCGCTCCAGCCCTGGAACGAAGAGAGGTCGGTTGGGAACCCCGACCCCGGAAGAAGAACGTATGCGATGATGAGGCGGAGGGCCAGGCCCAGGACGAGGAGGATGACGATGGTAGGAACAGAGCTGCCGAAATCACCCGTTCCCGTCGCCGCGCTCCCCCGCGGGCTGGCCCCTCGCGTGCTCGGGCCTGCCAAGCGAAACGGCCTCCTGGACGAGCGCTGAGGTGGAGCGGAGTATAACCCAGGCCTCGCCCGGGCAGGGCACCCAGCCCGACCGGGCAGGGGAGCCGGCGGCAAGCGGGCAGGACGACACCGTCGGCGAGCCGGACAAGCGGGTGCGCGTAGCGCCCTTCGTCTGGGGCATGGCCGTCGTTGTCCTGTGCCTGGTCGTCTTCGTCTTCTCCAATCCGAACCGCCAGAACCCTTACATCCACTTCGTCTGGCAGGCACAGGCATGGCTGGACGGCCAGACGTCGATCCCGATCCACGTCGCCCCCTCGGCCCAGTCGCCGGGCGATTCCTGGTACCAGGACGTCCAGCCGATCCTCGACGCGAACGGCAACGACACCAATCGCGGCATACTCCCCTTCCCGCCCCTGCCGGCGCTGGTCCTGCTCCCGTTCGTGGCCTTGTGGCACCTGTTCACCAACGAACAGCTGCTGGCCGCGATCTTCGCCGCGCTGGACGTCGGTCTTGCAAATTGGGTGCTCGGCTATCTGCCGATTCGCCACCGGATACGCGTGCTGACGTCGCTCTTCATGGGCCTCGGCACCGTGCTCTGGTACGCGGCCGCTATCGGCAGCACGTGGTTCTGGGCCCACATCGTCGCCATCGGCTGCCTGCTGGCGGCGATCGGCTGTGCGCTCTCCGCGGACCGCGAGGCCGCCGGGCCGCGGCCCGTCGCGGATGAGACTGCCGCGGCTCGGCGGCTGACGTGGCCCGGCCGGTGGCGGTCGGCGGCGACGATCGTCGTCCTGGGGGCGCTCGGGGGGCTTCTCTACTGGCGGGCCGAGGCCGGGAGCGCGGCCGCGGCCATCGCCGGCCTGGGCGTGCTGATCGTCATCGCGGCGGCGGTCCTGGCGATGGCCGTGTCGGGCGGGCCCGGCGTCCTGGTGCCGCTGATCCTGACGATCGCGATCGTCGGCGGCGTGCCGGCCGGCCTGATCCTCGGCGCCCAGTCGTCGCTCGCCCTGACCGTCGTGGACGTCGTGGGGCTGGCCGTCGTGGTCGGGCTGGTCGGCCTGGCCCGGCTGCGGCCGCAGGTCGTCGACGACGCGCTGGCCGCCTTCTGGGCGGCCCTGGGCCGTCCGGAGTCGCGCCAGCTGGCCGCCGGGCTCCTCTTCGGGCTCGCCTGCACGGCGCGACTGACGATCGTCTTCGGTTTCCCGTTCCTGATCCTCGTCGGCGGCGGCGGAAGCTGGCTCCGCCGCGGGCTGCTGGCCGGGGCCGGGGCGGCGGTCCCGCTGATCGTGCTGCTCGTCTACACCTACGCCAGCACGGGCCACCTCTTCAACCCCGTGTACACCTACCTGTACCACCAGGAGCTCGCGTACACGTTCCTCAACTACCACGCCGACTGGTCCATCGAGGACCTGCGCTACGTGCCGCAGAACCTGATGATCATGTTCTTCAACACGCCTCTGATCATGCCCAGCCAGTATCCCTGGTCGACGGACCTGCTCTGCCAGGCCGGGCAGGCCCGCGGGCTGTTCGACCCGTCCTGCCCGATCGCCGTCCCGAATTGGGTCGGCAACAGCATCATCCTGACCAGCCCCGCCTACCTGCTCGCGCCGCTCGCCTGGCGGCCGATTCGGGGGCTGCAGATCGACCGCGTGACGGCCGGCGCGACCGTCGCCGTGGTGGCAATCGCGTTCGTGAACCTCATGCACTTCAGCCAGGGCTGGGTCCAGTTCGGCTACCGTTTCAGCAACGACTTCGCCCCCTTCGCGATCCTCCTGGTGGCCCTGGGTGCCAGCCGCATCGGCCGCCTCTGGCCGCTGGTGCTGCTGGTGGCGGCGTCGATCGCGATCAACCTGTGGGGCACCGTCTGGGGAGTGACCCTTGGCTGGTGACCGATCGACGCAGGTGGATGGTTCGCCGGAGGCGGCGGCGCCTTCCGGCCGCGCCGGCGCGATCCTGGCCCGCCTCGAGAGGGCCGGGCTGAATCGACCCTGGGCCGCCACGGCCTTCGTCCCGCTCGTCGCGGCGGCGGTGACGCTCTGGCTCGTCATTCCCACGCTTGCGCCCGGCATGGTCTCTTCGGCCGGCGGGGACACGGCCGAGTTCCAGACCGTCGGGCCCGTGCTGGGAACCGCCCACCCCACGGGCTACCCGGCCTACGTGATCCTGGGCTTCATCGCCTCTCACCTGCTCCCCTTCGGCGAGCCGGCCTACCGCATGAACCTGCTGCAAGCCATCCTCGCGGCGGGCGCCGTGGCCGGCACCGTGGCCATAGTCCAGTTCCTGACCGGGATGCGCTGGATCGCCCTGGCGACCGGGCTCCTGCTCCTGGTCATGCCCACCTTCTCTCCCGTGTCGGTTTCCTTCCCGACCGGCATGTCGATCGACACGAGTCCCGTGTTCTGGCGGCTTTCGACCTACGCCGACCCGCACATGTTCCATCTCGCCCTGGTGACGCTGATCGTCCTGCTGTTGCTCGTCTGGGAGCGGCGGCGCAGCGACCGGGATCCGGAGAGGCGCCGCCGCGCGGACCGCTGGCTGGTGGCCGCCGCGGGCATCTACGGCGTCGCCGTCGCCAACCACTCGCTGAGCCTGCTGCTGGCCCTGCCAATCGGCCTGTTCGTCCTGGCCGTGGCGCCACTGATCCTCTTTCGGTGGCGCCTGGTCCTGACCTGCGCCGCCGTCCTGGGCGCGACCGTCGTTGTCCTCTTCGCGGAGCTGCCGATCCGCGCGGCCATGAACGCGCCGCTGGTGTACGCCCACCCGGACACCTGGAGCGGCTTCTGGTACGTCGTTCTGGGCCAGCAGTTCGGCGTCGGCGATGTCTGGTCCGACCTCGGGGTCAAGTACGCGGCGGTAATGAACCTGATCTCGAGCTGGCTCGGGCCGCTCGGCTACCTCGCCGCCCTCGGACTGGGCACGAGCCTGGCGCGACGGCCGCGCTACGTCCTCTTGAGCGTGCTCGCGGCGGTCGTCACTGCCGGATTCTCGGCCGCGTACGTCAACTCGGACCTGGAGCGCTACTTCCTGGTGCCGGTCTTCGTGGCCTTCACTTTCGTGGGCCTCGGCCTGGCGGACGCCGTCTCGCTCGGCGTCTGGCTGGCGGGGGTGGCCGCGTCCCGATTCGCGCCGGGCGCGTCTCGCCCCAACGGCGAGGCGGCCGAGGACATCGGCCCGCCGGGCCTGGGTGGCTCCGACGGCGAGGCGGACCACGAAGGCGGCTCCCTCTGGCAGGCACCCGCATTGCTGGCGGTGGAGGTCCTGGTCGCGGCCAGCCTCCTCGTCGCCAACGTGGCCGTCGTCCCCGAGCGACAGCACGTCCCGGATGGAGACCACCCCGGAGGAGTGAGCCAGAGTGACCAAACCGGGAGGGAGACCTGGATGCGGGCGGTCCTCGCCTCGCCCGCCAAAGGCGGCCTCCCGGCGAACGCGGTTATCGTGAGCAACTGGTACGACTCGACGGCGCTCTGGTACGGTCAAAAAGTCGAGGGCCTCCGGCCAGACATCTACATCGTCGACGACAGCATGCGTGTCCCGGCGGGCGACAACCTCGGCGAAGTGTGGGACGTCATCGACCACTATCTCGGCCAGCGACCCGTTTTCCTGCTGCGCTTCTCGTGGGGCTATGACGGCCTGGACGCGCTGAGCACGATGTACGACCTGAAGGACTTCACCCTGATCGATGGGTCGACCATCCCGCAGGTCATCAGCAAGAAAGGCACGTCGTGAGCCAGGGCAAGGTTCCGAGGGCGACCGGTGGCGGCGGTCCGGCGGCCACGGCGGGCAAGGTCGCGGAGCTGTCGTTCTTCTTCCCGGCCCACAACGAGGAGGCGAACCTCGAGGCCCTCGTCGACGAGGCGCTGGCGACGCTGCCCGTGCTGGCGGACAAGTTCGAGATCATCGCCGTCGACGATGGCTCGAAGGACCGCACCCCCGCCCTCGCCGACGACCTGGCGAAGCGTCATCCGGATGTCTTCCGCGTCGTCCACCACCCCACGAACCTGGGCTACGGTGCGGCCCTGCGATCCGGCTTCCGAGCCGCCCGCTACGACCTGATCGCATTCATCGACGGCGACCGCCAGTTCAAGGTGGCGGACGTTGGCCGCCTGACCGAGCGCCTGGCTGCCCCGGATGCCCCGGACGTAGTGGTGGGCTACCGCCTCAAGCGAGCCGACCCGCCGATCCGCCGCTGGTACGCTCGCGTCTACCGGCTCTCGAACCGCGTCTTCTTCGGCGTCCGGGTCAAGGACATCGACTGCGCCTGCAAGCTCTTCAAGCGCGAGTCCCTGCGACCGATCAGGGTCGCCTCCGGGGGCGCCTTCTTCACGGCCGAGCTGCTCATCAAGCTCCGTTTCGAGGGCCGCCGCATCGGCGAGGTTGGTGTGCCGCATTACCCGCGCACCGCCGGATCGCCCACGGGCGCGAAGCCCAGCGTGGTCTTCCGCGCCGTCCGCGACTTCTGGGGACTGCGGTTCCGGCTGTGGTTGCGGCGCTCCGAGGCGATGCTCCGCGGCGAGGCGATGCTCGGCTAGAAACGACCCCCGGGGCCCGGCGCGGCGGAGAGCTCTACTCCTGGGTGCCCGGCCCCTCGCGGTGCTCCTCCTCGAGATCCACGTTCAGCGAGTTGACGAACTCGCGGAAGACCTCGAGCTTCTCGTCCACGTGCAGCTCCGGTTCGACGCCGGCCTTGTCCAGCACCGCCTGCGAGGCGAAGATCGGGACGCCGCTGCGAACCGCCAGGGCCAGGGAGTCGGACGGGCGGGCGTCCACCTCGAAGGTTCGGCCGTGCAGCTCCACTTCGAGCGTGGCGTGGTAGGTCTCCTCGGTCAGGCTCGAGATGATCACGCGCTTGAGGTTCGCGCCCAGGGCAGTCAGGGTTGCGACGAACAGGTCGTGGGTGAGCGGCCGCTCGGGGGTCACGCCCTGCAGCCGGGTGGCGATGGCATTGGCCTCCCACGGCCCGATCCAGATCGGCAGGTAGCGTTCCCGCTCCGTCTCCTTGAGGAGCACGACGTGCTGGCTGGAGAGCATGTGAACCCGGACGCTCTCCACGACGACCTCGACCAGCGAGTCTGCCATGGCGCGATTATCCCACTCCCTCGCGCCAACCGCCCTCGCGCCGACCGCCCCCGGACGCAGGCCGCTGGGCGACTCCGAGCGCGGCCGACGACGTCCGGGCGGCCCGGCCGGATCAGCCCTTCTTGGTAGGCGTCGCCGCTGGCCCGGAAGGCGACGGGCTAGCGCCGGCCGCGGATGGCTGCGTCAGCGGTGCCCTCAGGAGGTTCCCGCTCTCGATCCAGAACAGGGTTGGGTTGGACCCGTTCAAGCCCGTTTGGATGAACATCTCCTTGAGGGCGGAGAAGTACGGCGAGTTGGGCGGGAGGATGTACTCCTGGACGTAGGTGCCATTGCTCTTGGTGAACGAGACGACCCGCCGGCCAAGGCCGTCGTAGGCATACAGGTTGCCCTGGTCGGCGATCGGGTTGTCGGCCGCGATGGCAGTGTAGAAGGGGGCGTTCGGCCGAATGATGGTGTCCCCCGGCGGGTCCGCGGTCCAGCCTCGGATGGCCTGACCCGAGTCGAACCGCTCCACGACCCCGTTGTCGAGCAGGTACAGGCTGCCGTCGATGTACATGTCGTCGACCTGGGTCACGTCCTGATCGGCGACCAGGTAGGACGATCGAGCCTGCGCGTAGTAGCCGCTGCCATCGCTCGAGGCCGGGTACTTGAGGACCTGGCTGGCCGACGGCACGACCACGTACAGCGTGTAAAGACCCGTGCTGGCGTCCGTCAGGAAGGTACCGATCGCCCGGACGCCCGAACCCCAGGTCCCCGAATCCTCGACGTTGACCTTGAGGAGGGTCCCATCGCCGGCCGCGCCGGTCGCCGGCCGCCACCGCCACAGCGTGTTGGCGCTGTCGAGGATCAAGACGTCGGGCCCGCCGACGGCGAGCAGGCGGGGCGTTCCGACGACCCCGCCGCCCACCGGCCTCTCGCCCGGTACGGCGATCACGCGCTTGGCGCGCGTCACCAAGTCCACGCGGTAGACGGTGCCGTTCGTGCCGTCGATGACGTAGGCGCCGCCGTCGGGACCCAGGACCAGGCCGTCCAGGCGGTCGCTCCCGAACGACAGGACGACCTCCGGTGTGATCACGTTGACGCGGTAGTACTGGTTCAGGCCGTCGAGGACCTGCGCCTGCAGGGGCGCGAGTTCAGCGGCCGTATAGCCGTTGGCCTGAGCGATCTTCAGGTTGGCGTACGCGTCGGTCAGGTAGTTGAGGGCGCTTGTCGGGTCGCTGATGAGCAGGTTGCGGCCCTGGCCGTAGACCGCGGCCACGTCGCTCTGGACCTGCAGGTAGGCAGACTGGGCGGTTTGCTGATGATCGACACCCTGCTGCTGGCGAGTTCCGGCCAGGTACCACAGCGAAGCGGCCACGACCGTCAGGACGAGCAGCATGCCTATGACTGCGCTGGCCACCCGGCGCTGGCGTTCACGCTGAACGGCCATGGGCGTGATGCGGACGCGCTGGACCGACCGGCGCGGCATGTGCTCGAAGAGGCCGTAGACACTGTGGCGGATGATCCCGTCCGCGGTGCGCTGGACGTGCTGGGCCGTGTGCTGCACCGCCGACACGCCGTCCACGACCGCGTCGGCGAGCGGGATAGGCGAATGCTCAGGCACCCCCGCCAGCGAGTCGCTCGGCCAGACCGGCTTGAGCGGCTGCGACTTTTGGGTCACCGAGACCTCGTCCGCCTCCAGCGCGATCATGCCGTCTCCGCCGGAGACGCCGATCCCGCCGCCGGTGAGCTGGCGGTGGATCTGCTCGATCGCGACCTGGGGATGGAGCTGGATCACGGCCTCCTGTATGGGCGCGAGGCCGATCCGGTGGGTGGCGTTGGGGGAGATGAGGATGAGGCTGTCGCCGACGAGCAGAGGGCCGTGCCAGACCTCCGGATCGTTCATGTCGTCGTTCGGCAGACCGCTCTCGGGCCCCGGCTCGGGCAGCGTGAGCAGGCGGGCCTGGCGGACCAGGTATGCCTCCGCCGGTCCGACCGTGGCCACGTAGAGCTCGTTGCCCCGGACCACGGCGAGGGCGATGCCGATGGGCCCACCTTCGCCGTGCCTGGCCGCGAGCTGCTCGGTCACGCGCAGCTCGCGGTTCGCGGCCTTGATCGCCTTCTTCAGGCAGACGGTGATTCCGCACGACTCGTCGTAGTAGTACTCGTGCCGGATGCGCTCGGCCACCATGTTCGTGGCAGACCGAAGCTCACCCCCGCCGACGCCCGTCACCACCAGGTAGAGGCTGCCCTTGGTGCGGGTGGTGGATCCGATGCTCGGCTCGACGACGAGGACCGAATCAGGCGAATCGGGCGGTCGTTGCGACTCGGCCACCAGGCCGAGCTTCATTTGAAGGCGGACGGTCATGATGACTGCTAGCGGCGGAGGCTGTGTGCGAAGCGGAGGCGATTATACGTGCCTCGCCGTTATTCGAAGCTGGCGCACAGGTGGGGGCACGGCCGAACGGAGGGCGGCCATGAGCTCAGGGGCGCGCAGCCGCAGCTCCTGGGCGACGATCGGCTGGTCGGCCTCGACCGTCGCCACGCCCTGTACCAGCGCCACCAGCCGGCACGACCCGACCGCGGCAGGCACGCGTTCGGTGAGGATCCGCTGCCAGGCGGCGATGGCCTCGGCCTGCTCCAGCTGCTCGTCCAGGCCGAGCTGACGGGCGGCCTCGGGCAGCAGGTCGCCCAGGCGCTCCATGCCCTGGCGCTCGGACCGGCGAACCTGGCCGCCCTCGCGACCCGCGCTGCGCTGGCCGCCCCGATCGAGCTCACCCCCGCGCTCCCCGCGCTCGCGGCTCACGCCCCGGCCTCCTCGACGCGGGCGCCCGCCTCGCCGGCGACGACGCGCCAGGCCCGTGCCCGCCGCCGAAGATCCGGGTCGAGGTCTTCCGGCACGGTCGTCGTGACCAGCGCCTGGGGCAGCTCGGCGATGCGCCGGACCAGGTGGCTGCGTCGCACCGGATCCAGCTCGCTGAAGACATCGTCCAGCAGCAGGAGCGGCGGGCGGCCGTCGAGAGCGGTCAGAAGATCCAGCTCGGCCAGCTTGAGGGCCAGGATTGCGGTCCGCTGCTGGCCCCGGGAGGCGAAGGTTGTCAGGTCGCGGCCGCCGCTGCTGAAGACCACGTCGTCGCGATGCGGGCCCACCAGCGTGGTTCCATTCCACTCCTCTTTTTCTGCCGTCTCCGCCAGCCGGCGGGTCAGGGCCTGCCGGGCGGACTCCCCGGGCAGCGGCGGCGCGTTCGTGGAGTAGGCGAGCGCCAGGGGCCCCTCCTCGGGCGCAATCTCGCGGTGGGCGGCGGCCAGGGGCTCGGCGATCAGATCCAGCAGGCGCAGCCGCGCCGCCACGATCGCCGCGCCCGAGGCCAGGAAAGGCTCGTCCCAGTAGCGGAGCGAAACACGGTCGGCCTGGCCTTCGCGGATCTGCCGCAGCACGCTGTTGCGCTGGGCCAGGGCGCGCGTGTACGTCGCGAGGTGGGAGCCGTACATCGGGTCGTGCGGCGCGGCCAGCTGATCCAGCGCCGCGCGCCGCAGGGTCGGCGGCCCCATCACGAGCAACATCTCCTCCGGGGCAAAGAGCACCGTCCGCAAGTGCTCGGCGAGAGCCGCGGGCCGGCGTGGCACGCCGTTGACCTGGATCCGCTTTCGACCGGCCTGGAGCGTGACGTCCAGCGTCACCCCGTCGCGGCGCTCGGCCTCGGCAACGGCGCCCCCCGCCCCCTCGAAGACGCCCGTCGTCGCGGCCACCACGCCCTCCACGCGCAGGTAATCGGTCCCCCAGCGGACCAGCTCGGCATCGGCCCCGGTGCGGTGGGACCGGCCCAGCGCCAGCATGACGATGGCCTCGAGCAGGGTCGTCTTGCCGGCCGCGTTCGGGCCCCAGATGAGCTGTGGCCCGGGTCCCAGGGTCAGGTCCAGCGAGGCGTAGCCCCGGAGGTTCCGGAGGGCCAAAGAGCGAAGCAGCGTCGGAGGTCTCGACCGGGGCCCGACTGGACTGTCCTGGGGGATCTGCCGCTCCTAAGAGGTCGTCTTGACCGGCATGACGACGTGGACGTACTGGCCGTCGCCCACGGGCCGAAAGACCCCGGGTGAGAGTGGCCCGTTGAGCTCGATGACGAACTGCTCGGCCGGGACGTTGGAAAGGACCTCGACCAGGTACTTGGCGTTGAAGGCAATCGTGGTGCCGTCGCCCTCGACCTGGGCCTCGACCTCGCTGCGATTGTCTCCGACATCGGCCGCGGCACTGACGGTCAGGCCGGTCTCGGCGTCCTTGCCGACCTGCAGCTTGACGATGTTCGACGACGAGCTGGCGATGAGACTGGCCAGCTTGACCGCCTTGAGGAGCTGATCGCGGTCCACCGTGGCCGTCGTGGTGTGGCTCTTCGGCAGGACCTGCTGGTAGTTGGGGAACTGGCCGTCGATCAGCCGGCTCACCAGGTCGACGCCTTCGAGATGGAACAGGATCTGGTTTCGGCTGGGCGAGAGGACGAGATCGATCGGGTCGTCCGTCTCGGACAGAACCCGCGATAGCTCATGAAGGGAGCGAGCGGGGACGACTATGCTCGTCTCCTCGACCGCGTCGAGGATGGCTATCGTCTTGACCGCGATCCGGTAGTTGTCGGCCGCGGCCAGCGTCAGCTGGGTACCTTCGAACCTGGCCAGAACGCCGGTCAGGATCGGCCTGGCTTCATCGACCGCGGCTGCGAAAGTCACCTCATCGAGCGCCTCTCGCAGAACGCTCTGGGCAACGCGGGTGGTGGGCTTGTCACCGGCGGTGGGGAGAGCCGGGAACTCCTCGGCGTCGATACCCTTGACATGGGTCTCGAACCGGCCGGCCTTGATATTGAGCGTTTCCTGCGCCTGGAGCTCGAGATCGACGCGCTCGTTGGCCGGCAGTCCCGCCACGATATCGGTCAGCAAGCGCGCAGGGACGGTTACCGAGCCACCTTCCTCGACCTTGCCGGGCACCCAGTACGTGATCCCGATCTCGAGGTTCGTCGCGGTCAGCTTGAGGCCGCCATCCTCCGTTCGGAGAAGGACGTTATTGAGGACGGGCAGGGTGCTACGCGCCGAAACGGCGCGGCTGACGACCTGGAGACCACGAGCCAGGTTCTCCTGCATCACCGAGAGTTTCACTTCGGCTTTACTCCCCTGGGATCGGGCGGCTACGGGGCGGATATCGGGAGATCGAGTGACGGGCCCAGATCCTACTCCGGGTTGATTGTCTATCTATCTTCTCATTCCGTCATCACCATAGTCATGGCGTGGAGACTGTGGATCGGCCTCCGTGGCCATGCTTGGGACGACGGTGGATGGATCGCTTCTGAAGGTGGACGAGCTGGTTCGAATCGGGGACAAGGTTGCCTGGGGCATTGAGTGAGCCCCGTGGGCGCTACCGGTATGGCCTGCTGGGGTAGCGATCCAAGCACCCTCCCATCTGCCGCGCCACGGGCATTTCTCCACCGCAGGCGCCGGTTATCCACGGTTTGGGGCAGGTTATCCACGAGTAACCGTGCTCTGCGCTCCTCGAGGCAGTCGGACCCGGGAGTCCAGGTTCCGGCCGGAAGAAGGCACTCGCGAACGAGTGACCCGCTCGAACCCTTCCTTCATTCGCGGGTCGGCAAGCTCAGGGCAACGTAACGATGGGCCCCTTTATCGACTCCCGCTCACTGCTCTGGGCACCCATGAGCCAGGCTGCCCTACTCCGCGTAGATCAGCTCTCGGACGGCGGCCAGCTCCCGCCGCAGCTCGTCGTTGATGCCCATCTCGCGGTTGATCTTGTCGCAGGCGTGCAGAACCGTGGAGTGGTCCCGGCCGCCCAGCTCGGCCCCGATGCGCAGCAGCGAGACGTCCGTCTCCTCGCGCATCAGGAACATCGCGATCTGGCGCGGCACCACGATTGCCTTGTCGCGCTTCTGGCCCTTGAGAGCGTCGATCTGGACGCCGTAGTAATCCGCGACGGCGCGAGTGATCCGCTCGGGCGTGACCTGGCGTTTCTTGGGGTTGTAGAGGACGTTCGATAGCACCGCCTGGGCGAGCTCGATCGTGATCGGCACCGCGCCCATGCTGGCGTAGGCGACGATCCGATTGAGGGCGCCCTCGAGCTCGCGGATGTTGCTGACCACCTTGCGGGCGATGAACTCCAGCACGTCCGAGCTGACCGGGACGGCCTGCTCCTCCGCCTTGGCGCGAAGGATCGCGATCCGAGTCTCCAGGTCCGGGGCGGTCAGGTCGGCGATAAGGCCCCACTCGAATCGGCTGCGGAGACGCTCTTCCAGGGTCAGGATCGCCTTGGGCGGCCGGTCCGAGGACAGCACGATCTGCTTGCCGTCCTCGTGGATGGCATTGAACGTGTGGAAGAACTCCTCCTGGGTCCGCTCCTTGTCGGCGATGAACTGGATATCGTCGATCAGGAGGAGATCGATGCGGCGGTAGCGGGCGCGGAACTCATCGATCTTGCCCTGCTGGATGCTGGTGATGAACTCGTTGGTGAACTTCTCGCTGGTCGCGTACACGACGCGCTTGCGCGGGAAGCGGGCGATCACGGCGTTGCCGATGGCGTGCATCAGGTGCGTCTTGCCCAGGCCCACGCCGCCATACAGGAAGAGCGGGTTGTAGGCGTGCCCGGGGCGCTCGGCCACAGAGAGGCTGGCCGCGTGGGCCAGTCGATTGGCCGAGCCGACGATGAAGTTCGAGAAGTTGTAGCGCGGGTTGATGTTGGTGGACGCGCCATCGGGCGCGCCGACGCGCGTGGCCTCGACCCGGACAGACGGCGTTGCGGGGCCGGCCGCCGCGCCGTTGCTGTTGGCGGGGGCGGTCTTGCCGGCCGGGCGGACCACGAACTCCACCTGGACGCTGTAGCCGACGATGCGGGCCAGCGTCTGGGAGATCAGGGAGCGGTAGCGAGTCTCCAGCCAGTCTTTGGCGAAACCGTTCGGGACCGCGATCTTGAAGCGGTTGTCGTCGACATCGACGAGCAACGTGTCACGCAGCCAGGTCTCGTAGTTGGCCGGAGACAGGGAAACCTGGAGTTCGCCGAGTGCTGCGCGCCAGACTTGTTTCGCGTCCATCGAGGCAGGCTTAGTCCTTGGCAAGACTGTGATGGATAGCCGGTATCGTGACGGACGCCCGGTTTCCGCTTTCACCTTCCGGCGCCGTGGGCTCGACCGATCGGGCTCTCCTCCGGGGAGTCTGTCGGTCCTCATGGCCCCTCCGGGCCGTGGCCCCGAGGTGTCTGGCGCTGCGGGCCGCCGAAGAATAGCACCGCCCCGGCGGCTCCGGCAAGGCTTCGGGCCGATCCGAATCGCATACTCCCGGGGAGTATCTGTCGAATCCCTGCCCCGGAAGCCCGATTGGAGCCCCGCCGCCCGGCGGCGCCGATTGACACCCGCTGCGGCGCGTTCATATAATCCGCCGGCAGACGCGCCGAAGCGCTCGTGTGGCGCCAAGGCGCGTTCGCGTGCCTTTCGGGGTATCCTGACCCCGAGGCCGTATGGAGAGAGAACCGCCGTCCGATGAAGCCAACCTATCAGCCCAAGAAGCGGCATCGCGCCAAAGAGCACGGCTTCCGCTCCCGGATGAAGACCGCCGGGGGACGCCGCGTGCTCGCCGCCCGCCGCGCTCACGGCCGCAAGAAGCTCACCGTCTGACGGCGGACCGCGTCCACAATTCGTCGCGGCTGGTCATGCTCTCCAGCCCGGAGGATTTCGCCGCGTTGCAGGGTCAAGGCACCGTCAGGTCCAACCCCCTGCTCGTGGTTCGAATTCGCCGGACCGACCTCGAGGAGACGCGCTTCGGGCTCTCGACTGGACGCAAGCTCGGCGGAGCGGTAGTCCGGAACCGGGTGCGCATGCGGCTCCGTGAAGTACTAAGGGTGATGGCGCCCTCGTTTCAGCCAGGCTGGGACGTCCTGATCATCGCCCGTCCGCCCGTCATCGCGGCAGATCACCTGGCGCTGACGGGAGCGCTGCAAAGCCTTCTCCGCCGGGGAGGGATCTTCGGAGGGCCACCCCTCAGGTGAAAACGGTCGGCATCGGGCTCATCCGGCTCTACCGCCGCGTGTTCGCCTGGCGTCCGTCGGTCTGTCGTTATGAGCCGACCTGCTCGGTCTACACCGAACAGGCGATCGCCAAGTACGGTCTGCTGAGAGGGAGCTGGATGGGAATGCGCCGGATCGCTCGTTGCCACCCCTGGAGTCGGGGAGGCTACGACCCTGTTCGCTAGCATGAGACCCGATAGCCATTGGCCCATCGCCCGGCGGCGCTGGATCGCGCTCGCGCTCCTCGTCGCCCTGGTGGCCCTTGCCGTCGTGGCCTGCGGCACCGCGGGCACGAGCTCCAGTTCGGGGCCGTCGGCTGGCGCTGTCGCCTCGGCCATCGGTTCGGCCGGCGCCGGCGGTTCGCCGGCCGTCTCTCCGTCGCCCACGCCGGAGCCGCTGCCCCTGGCGGCGGCCCAACCCACCGACCCGTTCGGCCTGCTCAGCTGGGCCTTCACGCCCATCTTCCAGGCCCTGTTCATCCTGCTCGCCGAGTTCTACGCCCTCACCGGCAACGTCCTGGTCGCGATCGTGATCCTGACGCTGATCATCCGGCTCGTAACAGTCAGGCTCTCCGCGCGCACCATCGTCTCCCAGCAGCGCATGCAGCGGCTGCAGCCGGAGCTCAAGGCCTTGCAGAAGGAGCTCCAGCACCGCTACAAGGGCGATCGAATGGCGGTCACCCAGGCGCAGCAGGAGTTCTACAAGGAACGAGGAGTCAGCCCGACCGCCGGCTGCCTGCCCAGCATCCTGCAGATGGGGATGCTCATCCCGATGTACTCCGTGATCCGCATCGGGCTCACGAACTTCGACCCGAGCGCGATGCTGACGGTCTTCGGCGTGAAGGTCGTGCCACTGACCTGCCCGAACCCGGCTCACTTCGTGAACGGCGTGTTGGACAAGTCCTTGCCGTGCATCAACACGGTCATAGCGGGCATCGACATGGGCAAGGAGCAGGTCCTGTTCAGCATTCCGCTGGGCTTCTTCAGCCTCGGCGTGAGCGTCCTGGCTTTTGTGGCCGCAGGCGTGCAGGTCGTCCAGAGCCGGATGATGATGCCGCCCGCAGCCGAGAACGATCCCTCGGCTAGCACGGCGCGCAGCATGATGATCTTCATGCCCCTGATCTCGATCCTGTATGGCGGGATCCTGCCCGCCGGGCTCTTCATCTACTGGATCGTCACTTCGCTGTTCTCGACTGTCCAGCAGTTCCTGATCATTGGCTGGGGCTCGATGTTCCCGATCCTCGGCTGGAACCCCGGCTTCGCGCGCAACTACACCCCCAGATTCCCGGTCACGATGCCCGAGCCAGCGAACGCAGGCAAGTCGCTGGCGGCTACCCGGTACAAGCCGGAAGAGCGTTGGGCATCGGCGGCCTCAACGGTTCGGCCCAACACGCACCGACGAGCGGGCCGGCGAGGGAGACGACGCTGACATGAGTAGCTTCCGCGATGCATACCGCGAGTTCACCGGCAAGACGCCGGAAGAGGCCCTCCGCGCGGCCCGCGACGAGTTCGGCGTGGGCCTCGACGAGCTCGACTTCGAGATCCTGACCCCCGGCAGCCGGGGCGTCCTCGGCATGGGCGCCGAGCCGGCGCGCATCCTGGCCGCGCCCCGATCCGCGCTGGGCGGCTCCACCCCCAAGCGCGAGGCCGCGGCCCAGGTGCCGCTGCCTCCGCCACCCGCGCGCGACCGCGAGGACCGGCCGCGCCACGACCGCGGCTTCGACCGTGACCGCGGCCCGCGTCCCGGTTGGCGCGACGAGCGCGGCCCCGCCGGCGGCCCCGAGCGCGGCCCCGCCGGCGGCCCCGAGCGCGTCGGCGAGCGCGACCGCGGTTTCGAGCGTGACCGTGACCGCGGCCCCCGACCGCCCCGCCCGGAAGGACAGAGTCTGCACGGTGCCCCGACTCGTCCCGGCGGCGGGCGTCCCGATCGGGGCCCGGGTGGAGGGCACTTCGACCGTGACCGCGGTCCCCGTCCCGAGGGCGGCGGGCGTGGCCCGCGCCGCGAGGATCGGCCCGCGCCGCAGGCTGCGCTGACGGCCAAGGAGCTGGAGGAGGTCGCCGCGGCGCGCGTGGCCCCGCACGTCGAACGACCGGAATCCACCGAGGTGTCGCCAGAGGCGATGGCCGTGGCCAAGGAGATCCTCGAGCAGCTCATGCGCCAGCTGGATTTCGACGTCCGCGTGGAGATCAAGGCCGGCGAGACGAACCGTCTCAACGTCGTGGCGGAGGGCAGCGAAAAGGAATCGCTCGGCGCGCTGATCGGGCGCAAGGGCGAGCGCCTCTCCGCCCTCCAGCACCTCGTCAACCTGCTGCTTTCCAAGAGAGTCGGCGAGTGGACTCGAATCCTCGTCGATGTCGAGGACTACCGCGGCCGACGCGAGCGCCAGCTGCGCGACCTCGCCAATCGCGCCGCCGAACGCGTCCTCGAAACGGGCAAGATGCTCCAGCTCGAGCCGATGCCGGCCCTCGAGAGGCGCTGGATTCACCTTGCCCTGCGCGACCACGACAAGGTGGCCACGCAGTCCATCGGTGAAGAGCCAAACCGTCGAGTGGTCGTGCTACCAAGAGAGCTCTGAAAAACCGTGTCGCCCGTCGGGGCGGTATCGTTGCAGTAGCCCGGGCGAGCCGCCCGCTCCCGGGCGTGACAAGATGTAGCTGGGTGCTCAACAATAAACCTGGATGACGGCGTCACGGGACGCTGCGGTCGCGCGTCGAAGGCCCGGCCGGGTGTGACCTCCCGGTCCTTGCCTCTGCCGTCTAGCGCCGTTGTCACCGCGAACCTATCGGCGCGACAGAAGGAACGAGTATGACCTGGGACACGCGCGAGCCACGTAACCAAGCCAAGGCCACTTCGTCGACGCCCAAGAGCTGGGACGGCCCGGAATGGTGGAGCGACGGGAACCAGCCGGCCTCCAAGCCGGCCACCACCGTTCGGTCGGCGGGCTCCGTCCCGTCGGTTCGAGCGGCGACGACCGCGCCGGTCCGCACCGGAACGACCACCGGACCGACCAACGGCAACGGCTCCGCGGCGGCGGTGACGGACGGTGTCCTGGCGGCCAAACGGACGTCCAAGCGCCGCTCCGGCACCAGGTCGAGTTCGCGCGTCAGCTTCGCCGCGGCCCGGCTGGTGGTCGGCTTTGCGCTCGGTCTCCTCGGCGCCCTGTTCCTGGCCGCGGCCGCCGTGTTCGCCTTCTCGCAGGCCTACGACGGCAAGATCCTGCCGGGCGTTCACGCCGGCAGCGTCGACGTATCGGGCCTGACCCGCGCGGAAGCCATCACCAAGATCGACGCGGCGTACGCGTCCCTGGCCCAGGGCAACATCACGATCACGACCCCGGCCGGCACCGAGACGATCACCTACGCCCAGGCCGGCCGCGCCGCGGACGCAGCGGCCATGGCGGATGCCGCTCTCGCGATCGGCCATGACGGCGATCCGCTGTCGAGCACTGCGGCCGCCATCCGCACCTTCGCCGGCGGCGGGCAGGTCCCGCTCATGATCAAGCTCGACCCGATGTCCCTGGCAAAGTCGATCCACCAGCTCACGAGCGCCAGCCTCCAGCCCGCGACCGATGCCAAGGTCGTGGTCAACGGCTCCGACTTCACGGTCGTGCCGAGCAGCATCGGCCGCGGCATCGACGAGGCGGCGATCCAGTCGGAGATCATCAACGAGCTGCTCAAGCCGGACGCCCCCGGCGACTTCACAGTCGGCGGCCACTTCGTCACCGTGAATCCCACCGTGAGCGACGCCGATGCCCAGGCCGCGATCGATAGCGCCGGCAAGATGACGGTGGACGTCAACCTGACGTACGGCGCCAAGACCGAAACGATCGCCGCGGCCACGGTCAAGACCTGGATCAAGTTCGGCTTCCGGACCGACGGCACCTACGGCCCCGTGGTGGATCCCGCCATGGTCGCCACGTACGTCGCCACGTTCGGCAAGGACGTCAACGTCCCGGCGGTCGAGCCCAACGTCATCTACACCTCGGACAATCCGACCGGCGTGACCACCGGCAAGACCGGCCTCGCGCTGGACGTGAGTGACACCGCCCAGGCCGTCGAGGTGTACCTGGACGGCCTGGCAACGGGTGGCACGAACACGGGCGCCAGCATCGCGATGGTCACGCAGGTAGTCCAGCCGACGCTGATCGGAAACCCGACCCTGACCGGCTTCGTGGTGATCGGTCAGTGGAATACCACCTACTTCCCGGGTGTGTCCAACGGCGGCGGCGTGAACATCGCCCTGCCGGCCAAGCTGCTGAACGGCCAGGTGGTGGGCCCCGGCCAGCAGTTCAGCTTCCTGAGCGCCGTCAGTCCGATCGACGCGGCCCACGGCTGGAAGATGGGTGGCGTGATCCTGCACGGGGAGAGCGACTTCACCGGCGCCATAGGCGGGGGCATCTGCTCCGCCTCCACGACCATGTTCAACGCCGCGGCCCGGGCGGGCCTGCAGATCAACGAGCGGCACGCCCACTTCTACTACATCACCCGCTACCCCATGGGCCTGGACGCCACCGTCTACTCCAACAGCGGCACGACCTGGGACCTGCGCTGGACCAACGACACGCCGAATCCGATCGTGATCAAGTCATGGACCAGCGGCGGTTCATCGACGAGGGTCATGCACGTCCAGCTGTGGAGCCTGCCGGACGGCCGCAAGGTCAGCTTCACCAAGCCCCCGGTGAACAACCTGGTCAAGGCCTCGAACGAAACGCAGTACGTCCCGTCGCTGCCGGACGGGGAGAAGACGTACCACAAGGAATACGCGACGAACGGCTTCGACACCGTCGTGTCCCGGACCGTCACCGATTCGACCGGCGCGGTCATCCACTACGACACGTGGTACTCGCACTACACGATGGTCAACGGCCTGCTGCAGATAGCCGGCACGCCGAAGCCATCGCAGACGCCGACGCCCACTCCGGGGCCGGGAACGCCGACGCCCACGCCGAAGCCCGCTCCCACGCCGACGCCGACGCCGGCGACCACGCCGCCGCCGACGCCGACGCCCGCGCCGGCGGCCACGTCGCCGCGGCGGCGCTTCCCCCGCCGCTACACCTAGCGGCCTTCGACCAGCCACCCCGAGAGCCGGCGCCAGGAGCGCCGGCTCTTCTATTCGGGGGCGGTCTCCCGTGGCACGGGCCCCGCCGGGGGCGCCGCGGCGGGCTCGCGGCCCGGGACCTCGTAGCCCAGCACGTGCGAGAAGCGCCGCAGCACAGCGGCCAGGCCCAGCAGGCACAGCACGCCGCCGGAGACCACCGAGAACTGGGGCCCGGCGATGGCGGCCACGGCCGCGGCCTCGGCGTCGCCGAGACGGGGTCCGCTGGTGACCACCAGCGTGTGGATCGACATCAGGCGGCCCCGCAGCGGGTCCGGCGTCTCGAGCTGGACGATCGTGTTGCGCAGCACGGCGCTGATCACGTCCGCGCCGCCCGCCACGGCCAGGCACAGCAGCGCCAGGGGGAAGCTCGCGGTCAGCAGGCCGAAGGCGGCGATCGCCGCTCCCCAGCCGGCCACGGACACCGCCACTCCCCGCCCGGGGCGTCGAGTGTGGCTCGTCCAGCCGGTCAGCGCCGAGCCGACGAACGCGCCCAGCGCCGGCGCCGCGTTCAGCAGCCCGTATCCGGCGGTGCCCACGTTGAAGACGGTCAGGGCCAGCTGCGGGAAGAGGGAGCTGGGCATGCCGAAGATCATCGCGTCCAGGTCGATGACGAAGGTGGCCAGCACGATCTGGTGTGAGCGGGCGAACCGGAGCCCCTCGCCGATGGAGCGGAAGCTCGGCCGGGCGGCCGCTGGGTGCGGCGGGATCGGCGCGATCAGCAGCACGGCCACGATCGAGGCGGTGAAGGTGACCACGTCGAAGCAGAAGGCCCAGGCCACGCCGGCCAGGCTGACCAGGATGCCACCGACGACCGGTCCGACCACCGCCACGGACTGGAAGCTGAGCGAGTTGACGGCGATGGCGGCCTGCAGCCGCTCCCTCGGAACGAGCCGCGGGATCGCCGACGAGCGCGTGGGCTGGTCCACGGCTCCGATCCCGGCCGCCACGAAGGCAACGACGTAGAAGCCCCACAGCGGCGGGGCGGGCATGAAGGCCAGCAAGGCAAGCGCGGCGCTGGTCGCGGCCAGGCAGATCTGGGTGACGAGCAGGAGCCTGCGGCGGTCCACGGCGTCGGCGACCGCGCCCCCGCCCAGGGTGAAGATCACGATCGGCACGAGCTGCACGAGGGCCAGCAGGCCGATCGACAGCGGGCTGTGGGTCAGCTGCCACAGCTCCAGCGGCAGGGCCACCACGGTGACCTGGCGGCCCACGCCGCCGATGAGCTGACCGAGCCAGAGAATCCGGAAATCGCGGTCGCGTCGGACCGGCCGCAGATCGACCAGCAGGGTGCGCAGCCGGGCCAGCCGGCTCGGGATCGGGGGCATGGCGCGAAGGATAGGCGAGGCGCCGCCGCTTCGACACGATGCCGCGCGGCCGCGCGGCATGGATCCGGGCTAATCGGCCCTACGCCGCAGGAGAACCGTCGAGACGCAGACGAACCAGGCCAGCAGCCCGAGCAGCGACGCCCATTCGAGCAGCGGGACCGTCCAGATGGCCGGGCGCGCGATGATGGGGGCGTCCGGATCGATCGGGCGGTAGGTCGAGTAGATCGCCAGGAAGACGAAGGCGATCGCGACCGCGGTCGCGCCGGGGACCAGGAGCCAGCGCGGGAACCCGGAGCGGGGATGCCGGGCGAGCCAGACGCTGAAGATCGCGACGACGATCCAGCCGGTGCAGAAGAAGACGCCCGAGATCAGGCGATGCAAGGCATGGGTATCCATCGGGAAGATGCCCACCAGGGTCCCGGACGTGCCCGCGACGATGGCGGACAGCATCAGCGCGGGGCGGTAGCGGCCGGTCAGGTGCCGGGCGAGGACGAGCAGGAAGAGGCCCAGGCCGATGCCGCCGATCACGACGCCGGCGTTGAAGACTACGGCCAGCCGCGACTGGGACGTCTCGCCCAGCTCGGAGATGAAGTGGTTGAGCGGGGAGTACGACTCGCCCGTGTAGCCGACGTAGGGGATTGCCGTGACCAGCGCCCCGAGCAGGATGGCGCCCGTCGCCCCGAGCCCGAGCCAGCCGGCACTTCGGGCGGGGAGGTCCGGGAGATGGGCCCGTTGCGCTTCGGTCACGCCCGCGTCCCCGGTTCCCGCCCGCACGGTCTCAGGGCAGGACGTCGACCAGTTGGCCCTGCCGGTTGACCGAGCTGGAGGCTACCTCGCGACAGCGTGTCAGCGGATCCCAGCCGGAGAGGGCACGCCGCAGCACTGGCGTGAGGTCGAGCGTGAAGACCGGTGACTGGGTCGGCGGTTCGGCCGCGCGCGAAGCTTCGAAGGCGACGTTGGCCTGGCTCATCGCGTCCGACGTGGCTGGATTGACGTCCGGGTGGAGGTGGCGAACGAGGATCCGGCAGGCGCCCTGGAAAGCTCAAGCCCGGCCGAGGGATCGAGCCCGAACGTCCGATAGTTATCGAGAGTGGACAGCGCCAGGGCTGAGGCCATCACCACTTCCGGCAGATGTGAGGCAGACCGTTTTCCCTGTTCGTGAAGATTACCAGACGGCCCCCGCTCGGAGGCCCGTCGGACCAGCCAAGCGGTGCTCTCACTCTCTGAATCTTCATCACAAAATGGTTTGATCAGCGAGCGGCAGCGGGCCATACTCGGCTGGTCGCCGGCCACCGCTGAGCCCGCCCCGACCAGGGGCTGGAACGCCTCGCCGGCGGGGGAGGTGATCTCATGACAGGTCCCGCTACTCCGTCCGCGGAGGGTGACCCCACGAGCCGTCCCGCCGCGGGCAGAACGCCCAGGCGAGCTGGCACGCGAGCTGCCGCGCGCCCCGCCGCCAGCGCTCCCGCTGCCGCTGCCACTCCGGCCGCGACCCCGGCTGCCGCCCCGGCCCCGCCCAGCGTCGCCTCCGGCAGCGCGGTCGTGATCCCGGCCACGGTCGTGGCCACCCCGGCCGCCCCGGTCGTGCACGCCCCGCGCGAGTACATGCCGGTCGTGTACGGGCTGATCGTCGTGGTCGCCGGATTCGTGGCGATCCTGATCGCGCTGTTTCTGATCGTGATCAACTCCAACCCCAACGGCACGTCCAAGGGTCTGTCCGACCCGACGGCCTTCTTGGGCATGATCGCGATCGCGATCGCCGGCCTTGGCGGCGCCTTCTTCGGCGTGACCCTCGGCCTGCAGGGAGTGGTCGCCGCCAACAAGGAGCGGGCGGCCGCGGAGGCCGCCAAGGACGCCGTGCAGCAGCGCGCCGAGCGCTACCTGGCCTACGTCGAGCCGGAGGTCGCCAAGAACCTCGTGCGCTAGAGGCTTCGGCCGGGCGATCGGCCTCGCCCTGTCACCGACGCCAGGTCCGGCTCCGTCCGTGGCCTGGCGCTTCGGTGTCCGGAGAGCCACGTGGATTGGAGGCAGAGGGCCTCGTCGATCGCGTTCGGTCGCCCGCCGCCAGGCGTTTGGTCGGATCGCCGCCAGGCGTTCGAGCGGATCGCCGTCTGCAGATGGCCCGAGCCCGGCGGCTATGATTCGTTCGGGTGGCGCGACCGGGACGTGCGGGGTCGGAGCCTCTCTTCGGCGGGGCTGGAAGTCGCAGATCGCGGAGTTCGTTCTTTGGATATGCAGGCCTGTCCGGCGTGCGGGGTGCCAGTGAATCCCAACGCCGCCGTCTGCCCCAGGTGCGGCGCGCGGTTCTTCTCGCAGGAGAGCGACGACTGGGTGGTGCCGCCCACAGAAGCGGTTCCAGCGGCAACGAGCCGCCACCTTCCGCCGCCGCAGCCGACCACCAGGCGGCCGGCCCACGACGCCGGGCCGCGGGCCTACGACGCCGGGCCGCGGGCCTACGACGCCGGGCAGCCGGGGCGCGCCCTCCGTCCGGACCGCCTGAGCCTCCGGATCCTGAAGTACGGCTTCGGTTGCCTGCTGATCGTCGTCGCCGCTCTGGTTGTCGTCTACCTCCTCCTCCTGAGCCTCCAGTACCTGATCCTCGGCTCCTGAGCGCGGCGGGACTCGGCCAGGGCGAACAGGAGAAGCGGGCGCGGCGGGTAGAGGAAATGGTGGAGATGGGGGAGAGTCGAACTCCCCGTCCAGAAACCTTCTCCGGAGACCACTACGAGCGTGTCCGATGATTTGTCGTCGATCGTTTGGCCGGCCATCGGCAGCCTGCCGAGCGCTCCAGTCACGTTCCCTTGCGGGCTTTGACTCCGGCTACGCGACGCTACCCGGGATCGCACCTCCGCTCAATGACGCTTCCACAGCCCACGGAGGCGAGGCTGCTTCTACGCTCACCTTACTGCCTAAGCAGCGAGGGCGAGAGCAGGCTGGCTGTTGCCAGTTACTTCGTTTGCCGCCTGTTTAACGAGGCCTGACGGCACCTCGGCTCGCGTTCTCCGGTCACCGGCCCCTGTCGAAACCACGCATCCCCACAGAGCCCGCGCAACCAGCGCCCGCGGATTGTACCGCGGGCGCACAAAGAGGCAAAGCCGTCGCCGTTGGCCGTTCCCCGGTTGGACCGCAGTGACGCAGGGCATCTTGTCGAAGCCCCGACCCTCGCCCCGGCTGCCCGATCCAAACGGCAGGGTCATGATCTCGACGTCGGTGGCCCTGCCCGCGGAGTGGCCCCGGAAGCACATGTCGCCGGAGCCCTTGCTGAACATCGTTCCTCGACTTGCTGGTGCGTTCACGAGGCGTCGTTCAGATGACGAGAAGGGGTATTGAGCCCGGATTCGCGGTGCCGCGGTCTCCATCGATCCGCCGTGAACCGGCCATGTTGAGGCCACGCGAGCGTGGGCCGGCGCGTCATGGCCAGCCCCGTTTCTCCGGCTGAGTGCTGGTGGCACTGTCATGGAGAAGAAGAGCGGCTCCGTGGCGTGCGTCGAGTCGTGACGCCCGCGGACGCGGACGGTCTGAGCATGGAGCTGGAGCGGGGAGCCTGGCCACGTGCCAGGAGATGGGCCCTCGACCTCCACAATCCTCCATAAGAGTGGCGGTGCCGCTGTTTCGGAAGAACCGGCCCGTGTGGCGGGGGCGCCCTCAGCGGCCCTATTGGCGGCTGGGACTAGCGGCTGCGGACTCGGTCCCTCCCGCGATCGGCGTCGGCGATGGCCCGTTCCACTTCCCGGCGGGCGTCGCGATCGGCGATGTCGCGGCGGCGGTCGTGGAGCTGCTTGCCTCGGGCCAGGCCGATCTCCAGCTTGGCCCGGCCGCGCCCCGTGATGTACATCTTGAGCGGCACGAGGGTGAGGCCCTTGGACTTCGTCTTGATCAGCAGGTCCAGGATCTGGTCGCGGTGGAGCAGCAGCTTGCGGTTCCGCTTGGGCTCGTGGTTGTAGCGGTTGCCGGTCTCCCAGGGCGAGATGTTCGCCCCGATCAGCCAGGCTTCGCCGTTCTCGATGCGCGCGTAGGCCTCGGCCAGGCTGACCTTGCCGGCTCGAACCGACTTGATCTCGGTCCCGGTCAGGGCGATGCCGGCCTCGAACGAGTCCTCGATCGAGTACTCGTGGCGCGCTCTTCGGTTCTGGGCGACGGTCTTCTCTTCGCCCACCTTGGGGCTCCCTGGGTTGACGTCCGATCGGCCGGACATTGGGAGGGTAGCGGACGGCCGAGCCGACCGGGCGGCCGAACTCGAGCTCGCGGGCTCGGGACGCGCGAATGCCGGTCCCGAAGGACCGGCATTCGGTTTGCGTAAGTCACCACCTGTCGGGGGCTGTTCTTAGACTTCAGCTCCTGGCGAGGTGGTGCAGCGCATCGGCAAGTCCGACACTGCACATCACCTCCTTTCGTTCTCGGGCATCCTAACGGCGCGCTTCGAAAGGCGCAACAGCGGGCGGCCGGGCGCGTGTGGGGGCACAGCGCCCCGGCTTGCGATGGTCGAACGGGGGTCAGCTCGCCGATGGGCTCGGAACCGCCGAGGGAACCGCCGACGGAACCCCCGACGGAACTCCCGACGCGCTCGCGCCCGGCGAGGGGCTCGCCGTGGCCCCGGCCTCGGGCGGGTAGCCCAGCGCGACGAGTCCCGCGTCCAGGATCGGGTCGGTGCCGGCTCGGGCGCCGTTGTTGGTGGCGGCGATGTCCGGCGTCAGCCCCTTGCCCTGGATCCAGACCTTGTCCGGGGTCAGCCAGCGGGCCGTCGTCAGGTGGATGCCGCCGTCGTTGTTCGGGAGCGGCAGCCACTCCTGGACCACGCCCTTGCCATAGGTCTTCTCGCCCACCAGCAACGCTCGTCCCCGCGCCTGGAGCGCAGCGGCCACGATCTCGGCCGCGGACGCCGTGTTCCCGTCGACGAGCACGACCAGCTTGATCGAGGGGTCGACGGCGAGTCCGTTGGGGTTGGCCGCGATCTCGGTCTGGGTTCCCGAGGCGTCCTGCTGGTAGAGGATCGGGCCGGATGGGATGAACTCGCTGGCGATCTTCACCGCGTCGAGCACGTAGCCGCCGGGATTGCCTCGCAGATCGAGGATGATCGACTTCCGGCCGGCCGCCAGGGCGGCCGACAGCGCGGCATGGAACTGCGAGGCCGCGGGGTCGTTGACGCCGCTGACCTGTATGTACTCGACCGCCCCGTTCGCCAGCGTCCTGGTATCGACCTCGGCCTGGTCGTAGACGTTGCGGACTATGGTGACGTTGATCGTCTGGGTGCCACGCTGGATGGCCAGGGTCACGGGCGTGCCGCTGGGACCCTTGATCTTGGCCGTGACCTGGTCGATGGTCAGGCCGTCGATGGACGTCCCGTCTACCGCCACGATCACGTCGCCGGCCTGGATGCCCGCGGCCGCGGCGGGCGATCCGGGAATCGGCTGGACGATCGCCAGCTCGCAGCCGTTGCCGATCGTGGGGCAGGCCGTGGCGCTGCCGGGCTGGATCGGCTGGAGCTGGATCTCGACACCGATCCCTTGGGCCTGGCCGCCCACGTTCAGGACCGAGTTCGCGAAGTCCTCCGGCGCCTGGTAGTAAGACCATGGATCGTTCAGGCTCGCCATCATGCCCTGGATCGCGGCCACGATCAGCTGGTCCTGTGTCGGCCGCGGCGAGCCCGCGTAGTCGTTCTGGATCAGCGAGTAGACGTCCCAGAACGGGGCGAACTCCGACTCCTCCGACGCCGGCGTGCCGGGCGTCGTCGCGACCCGCGCTCCCAGCGAGTAGCCGCCCACGAACAGGGCGCTGCCGACCAGTATGGCCACGATGAAGATGCTGAAGCGGGACGTGTCGATGGTTCGGGGGCCGCGAGCCCTGCCTCCTGGCCCGGCAGCGTCCCCGTCCGGCGGCTCGACTTCGGGCTCGGCCGAGCCGCCTTTTGGAAGCGTCGATGCCGGTTCGGCCACCGGGTCGGCGGTGGGCTGGTCCGCCCGATCCAACCGAAACGAACTTGAGGACTTGAGGGGCGCAGGCATCGGATCAACCTCGGGAAATCAGCCGCCGCTCCGGGGCGTCCGGATCAGCGGGACAGGTAGCTGCGAACCGAGAGGTAGGAACCCAGGACACCGATACCGATCCCGGTGGCGAACACGATCAAGGCCACGTTCTGACCGACGATCGCGCTGGCCTGGATCGGCAGGACATTGAAGAAGCCTGCCATCAGGCTCGTGAGGGGCGCCTGAACCAGCAGCAGCAGGCACGTGGTTATGACTGCCCCGAAGAGTCCCACGAGCGCGCCTTCGAGGACGAACGGCCAGCGGATGAATGCGTCGGACGCGCCGACCAGGCGCATGATCTCGATCTCCTCTGCGCGGGCAACCACGGCCAGCCGGATGGTGTTGACGATGATGAAGAGCACCGTCAGGCCGACGATCGCCAGGACGGCGATGCCGCCGGTCCGCAGGACGTTGATGACGGTGATCATCTGGTCGACGGTCTGCTTGATGTCCTGGACCGAGTCCACGGCGCTCTGAGCCCGCAGGTAAGTGGCCACGTCGATGTAGTCGCTCGGGTCTCGCAGGCTGATCTCGAACGAGGCCGGCAGAGGGTTGCTGGGCAGGGCCTGGACCAGGCTGGCCACCTCGGGCTGGCGTTCCTGGAAGTTCTTGAGAGCCTGGTCCTTGGAAACGTAGGTGACGCTTTCGACCTGGGGCATCGCTCGCAGGTCGTCCGTGAGCAGAGTGACGTCCTGGGCCGTCGCCGAATCCTTGAGGTAGGCCACGACTTCCACTTCCGACTCGACGTACTTGAGCGTCGCGTCCAGGCCTGAGAGCAGGATGAGCAGGCCGCTCAGGAGGACGAGCATCAGCACCATCGAGGCCGTGGCGGCCAGGCTCATCAGCGAGTTCCGCCAGAAGCCCTGCCAGGCTCGCTTGAGACTGAAGCCGACGAAGGCGAGCACTCAGTCCTCCCGGTGGTAGGCGGCGCCCGTCTCGTCACGGACGACGCGGCCGTCGTCGAGGCCGACCACTCTCTTGCGGAGGGCGGTGACGACCTCGGCGTTGTGGGTTGCCATCAGGACCGTGACCCCCATCTCGTTGATGCGGAGCAGCAGCTGGATGATCTCCCAGCTGATCAGCGGGTCCAGGTTGCCGGTCGGCTCGTCGGCGATGAACAGGTTCGGGTCGTGGACGAGGGCCCGGGCTATGGCGGTCCGCTGCTGCTCCCCGCCGGAGAGCTCGCTGGGTCGCTGGTCGGCCTGGGCCGCGAGGCCGACCACGCGCAGCACGCGGTCCACTGCCGGTCCGATCCGATCACGCGGCGTACCGGTGACCTCCAGCGCGAAGGCGACGTTGTCGCGAACGGACTTGTTGGGCAGCAGCTTGAAGTCCTGGAAGACGGTGCCGATGCGGCGGCGGATGTTGGGCACGTCGCGGCGATTGAGCCTTGCCAGGTCGCGGCCGTCGAGCAGGACCTTGCCCCGGGTCGCCAGCTCCTCGCGAATGAGCAGGCGAATGAGGGTCGATTTCCCGGCGCCGGAGGGACCGACCAGGAAGACGAAGTCGCCCGTCGGGATGGTCAGGCTCACGTCGCGCAGGGCCGACTTGCCGTTGGGGTAGGTCTTGGTGACGCCGCGTAGGACCACGGCGGGGGTGGCCTCGGGGGCCGATTCCGCCGGCCCGGAGACGGCGCTGAAGGGTCGGCGGCTCGCGACCGCTGGCTGGCCGGAGCTGTCGGACGTCAATCCAGAGGATGCCAGGCTCACGGTGCGAGGCTAGCACCGATGGCGTCGCCGCGCGGGCCGTTGAGGGCGAGAGGTCCGCTGAGGGCGTCGCGTGCGCCGTTGAAGCGTGCGCGCGGGCCGCTCGGAGCGGCTACAGCAGGGCCAGCCCGGCGGGCAGGTAGCGGTCGAAGGCGGCAAAAGGTCGCGTCCAGCACAACATCGCCGGGAAGCCCTCGATCCGGAGACCCGCCCGCAGCAGCGCCACCATGGCCCTGTCGTTGGCGCCGGGGACCCATACGCTGGCGGCGCCGCGCGGCTCGATGGCGGACATCAGGTGCCCGATCACGGGCGCGGTCAACGTCTCGTCCAGCAGGGCCACCGGCCCGAACCGCCCGACCTGCGACGAGTACCCGTAGCCGAGCGGCTCGCCGGCGCGGGTCCGGTAGAGGAACCCGGTTCGGCCCTGGACTCGCAGGAACAGGTGATCGGGTTGATGGGCGTAGCCGAGGACGTCGCGATCTATGGCGTCGATCGCATGCTCCAGCTCCACCTTGCCCGGGCCGGCCGGGTTGCGGTGCGACAGCCCCTCCGCGGGTTCGAGCGGCACCGCCTCGACTCCCGCCGGCAGCGTCGGCAGGTGTGACGGCGAAGACGGCCGGCCCACCAGGTTGAAGACCGGGGTGCGGGGCACGATGCCGAACTTGCCGTAGAGGGCGTTTGAGATGGGCTGGGCGCTGTCCGTGCACGTGGCCAGAACGCCGGGCCGGCGGTCGGTGTCGTCCGGGGCGCCCGCGGTGCCCGCCTCCGGCGCGGAGGGCAGGACCAGGCTCAGGAGAGCCCGCCCGATGCCCCGACGCTGCTCGGTCGGAAGCACGTACAGCTGCGAGAGGAACCAGACGTGCTCGCGTTGCAGGCCGATCCCAAAGCCGACTATCCGCTCCCGCCCCCCCGGCCCGGGTCGCTTGACCGCGACCCTGAAGTGTCCCGGGTCCGTGGCCAGGAGATGCTCGCCCAGGCGTACGGCGGGCTCCAGGACGGGCGGCGGCAGGGGGTGGCCGATACGGGCCATGTAGTCGTTCACGGAGGCGTGCCAGACCAGCGCGCAGTCCGCCAGCTCTTCGGGTCGCGGCGGACGGTAGCTGATGTCGTCCGGGGTCACGTTTCGGGCTCCGGGCGGCCGCCGGGAACGGCCACGCCGGTCGCTTCCCGCTCCAGCTCGGCCTGCATGAACGTGTCCAGGTCGCCGTCGAGGACGGCGGCCGTGTTGCCCGTCTCCACCTCGGTGCGATGGTCCTTGACCATCTGGTAGGGGTGGAGAACGTAGCTCCAGATCTGGTTGCCCCAGCCCGCCTCGACGTGCTCGCCGCGCAACTTGCGGATCTCCGCCTCGTGCTCCTCGACCGCCCGCTGCAGGAGCCGCGCCGAGAGGATCTTGGCCGCCGTTTCGCGGTTCTGCATCTGCGAGCGTTCGTTCTGGCTCTGGGCGACGATGCCGCTGGGGAGGTGGGTCAGGCGGACGGCGGAATCCGTCTTGTTGACGTGCTGTCCACCCGCGCCCGTGGAGCGATACGTGTCGACGCGGATCTCGTCCCAGTTCAGCTCGACCTCGACGTCGCTCTCGACCTCGGGCAGGACTTCCACCAGCGCGAAGGTCGTGTGGCGACGCTTCTGCGAGTCGAAGGGGCTGATTCGGACCAGCCGGTGCACGCCTCGCTCGGCCTTGAGGTAGCCGTACGCGGCCCGGCCGTCGATGGCGACCGTGACGCTCTTGAGCCCGGTCTCCTCGCCTTCGGTCTGGTCGAGCACCTCACTCGCGAAGCGGTGGCGCTCGGCCCAGCGCAGGTACATGCGCAGCAGCATCTCGGCCCAGTCGGTGGCTTCGGTCCCGCCCGCGCCGGCGCTGATCGTGAGGAGGGCATTGCGCTGGTCGTACTCGCCGCCGAAGAGCAGTTCGCGGCGGGCCAGCTCGTACTCGGACGCGAGCTCTTGGGCCTCCAACTCGACATCGGCCAGCAGGCCCTGGTCCGACTCCTCCTGGGCGAGGTCAAGCAGCTCGAGAGTGGACTGGGCGCGAGATTCGAGGGCACGCCAGAGCTGGAGCTCCTCTCGCAGACCCTCGGCCTCGCGCAGCAGCTTCTTGGCCGCGCGCTGATCGTCCCAGAAACCGGCCTCGGCAACGGCGGCGTCCAGCCCGGCTAGACGGCGCTCCTTGGTAAAGAGGTCAAAGACGCCCCGAGGTCGCCTGGATCCTCAGGGCCAGGTCCCGAATCTCGGCCGGCTCCACTACCGGCCTCGAGCGTCCTGGAGAAGGATCGGGCGGAGCTCGATCAAGCGCAGGGCGCTCTTGCTCCGGGCGACGACGGGGTTCACGCAGGGACAGTAGATATTGTGCGGGCAGACACCGCAGTTGCCATCGCAATCGAGCGCAGCCGCATAGCTGCAGTTACGGCAATCACGCTCGCAGGCGATGAGATCGATGAACGCCGCTTCCTCTGCCTGCTTCAACTCTCTCCTCGTTGTGCTGACGACACAACCCCTTGGCAGGCCCGCGACAGACCTGACGGGGAGTGAAGCCGCGGGTGGCTGGGCCGAGTATACGGGTTCAATTCGGTCTAGCCAAGGGGTCAATTCATCAGATCCGGGGGAAATCAACGTCCAGCGCTGGTTGCCGCTCCCATTCGTCTCTCATTTGTCCGGCGAAGCCCAGACCGGGCCTTCGGCGGCCGCGAGCGCCCGGCTCCGGGCCGAACCTCGGACGTGATATCGGCCTCAGTTCGAGGCCGAGCTCGGAGTAGAGCCTGCCGAAGGCGCGGCGGAGGGCGCCGCGGTTGACGCGGGGGCTTGATCGGCCGGCGACTCGTCTTCGAGGAAGCCGTACTGGGCCAGCGCGCCCATCTCATGCATGAACGCGTCGAAGCGCATCTGCGGGTCGGTGTCGGCCGGGCTGGTCGTGGTGGGCGAGCCCCAGGCCTCGATCCCCTGGTCCTGGGCGAGCCGCAGAACCCTCAACATGTGGGTCCGGTCGGAGACGAAGAGGGCAGTGTGCAGGCCGTGCAGGTCTAACAGTGCCTTGACGTTCCGGATCGACTCGAGCGTGGTCCCGCCGGTGGTCTCGCCCAGGATCGCGGAGGCCGGCACTCCGTGGGCCACCGCGTAGTTGCGCTCCGTGGCCGCCTCCGTGTAGACGTCGCCGGGAAGCTTCCCGCCCGTGACCACGAACCAGGGCGCGTAGCCTTCCTTGTAGAGCTCGATGGCGTGGTCGAGACGCGCCGCGAGAACGGCTGAGGGCCGGCCGTTGTACTGGGCGGCGCCCAGCACCACGATCGCGTCGACGGGCTGGCGGTTGTCGTGCTGGCCCACGACCCAGATTCGATAGGCGGTGTACGCGGTCAGGGCGGCCGCGCCGATCGCGAATGCCAGTGCCACCAGCAGGAGGTCGCGCAGGCGCGCCTTCCAGGTCACCTGCCGTGGCACTTCTTGTACTTGACCCGCGAGCCGCACCAGCACGGGTCGTTGCGGCCCATGCGAGTGCCCGAGGGCGAGTAGCCGGGCCGGACGGCGCCGGCACTACCGGAGCCGCCACCGCTCCCGGAGCCGCCGCCGCTCGAGCTCGATCCACCCATGGCCCGCCCCTGCGGCAGGGCCCTTGGGAGGGCCTGTCCGCCGATCGCTCCCGTCTCGGCTCCGGCGGCTGCCGCTCCCGCGCGCGCGCCCGCGCCGGCCGCCGCCGCAACGGGTGCCGCTGCGCCGGGTGCCGCTGCGCCGGCCGTCGCGGCGACCGGCTCCTCCCCGCGGCCCTCCACTCCCTCCGGCGGCGGGGGTGCCTGGCGCACGAGCTGGACGCGGAAGATCGTGATGGCGACCTGGTGGCGGATCAGCGCCCGCATCTCCTCGAAGAGGCCGAAGGCCTCCTTCTTGTAGGCGTTGAGCGGGTCCTCCTGGGCCAGTCCGCGAAGGCCGATGCCCTGGCGCATCTCGTCGAGCTCGGTCAGGTGCTCCACCCAGATCGAGTCGATCGTGCGCAGCAGCACCAGGCGCTCGAGCATTGGCCAGTCCTCACCGACCTCTTCTGCCTTGGCCTCGAGGCGTTCGGCGACGATGTCCTTGAGGTTGATGGCCATCGCGTCGCGGCCGCCGAACTCTTCGAGCCCTTCGGGTTTGGTCTCCTCGCTGGCCAGCCCCATGCTCTCGAGAGCCGTCGACAGGCCTTCGAGGTCCCACTCGTGGATGGACAGGCTGGCGGGCATGTAGCGGTCCACCAGGACGTCGATCTCGCGCTCCAGGAAGTCCCGGATCGTGTCGCCGAGGTCCTCGTTGTGGAGAACCTTGTCGCGTTCCTCGTAGATGGTCTCGCGCTGCTTGTTGATGACGTCGTCGTACTCGACGACGCGCTTTCGAATGTCGAAGTTGTAACCCTCGACGCGAGTCTGGGCGCTCTCGATCGTCTTGGAGACCAGGCGCGACTCGATGGCCGTGTCCTCGTCGAGGCCGAGGCGCTCCATCAGGCCGGCGACCCGCTCGGAGGCGAACCTTTTCATCAGGTCGTCTTCGAGGGAGAGGTAGAAGCGCGACGAGCCGGGGTCGCCCTGGCGTCCGGCGCGGCCGCGGAGCTGGTTGTCGATGCGGCGCGAGTCGTGGCGCTCGGTGCCGATGATGTGGAGGCCGCCCGCCTCTACCACGCGCTCGTGCTCCTCGTCGCAGATTGTCTTGGCCTCGGCCAGCGTGGCGTCGTAGGTTTCCTTGTCCACCTCTGCCGGGTTGAGGTCCCGGCGGTGCAGCATCTCGGAGGCGAGGCCCGCCGGATTGCCGCCGAGCAGGATGTCGGTGCCGCGGCCGGCCATGTTCGTGGCGATCGTGACCGCGCCGATCCGGCCCGCCTGGGCCACGATCGGGGCTTCCTTTTCGTGGAACTTGGCGTTGAGGACCTCGTGCTTGACGCCACGGCGCTTGAGCATCTCGGACAGGCGCTCCGACTTCTCGACAGAGACGGTGCCCACCAGGACCGGCCGCCCGGCGTCGTGCATCTCGACGATCTCGTCGATGAGCGCCAGGTACTTGCCGGTCTCGTTGCGGAAGACGAAGTCAGGGTCATCCGCGCGGATCATCGGCTTGTGGGTGGGGACGGCCACGACTTCGAGCTTGTAGATCTTGTGCAGCTCCTCCGCCTCGGTCATGGCCGTGCCGGTCATGCCGGCGAGCTTGGTGTAGAGGCGGAAGTAGTTTTGGAAGGTGATCGTGGCCAGGGTGACGGACTCGCGCTGGACGCGCAGCCCTTCCTTCGCCTCGATGGCCTGGTGGAGGCCCTCGCTCCAGCGCCGGCCCGGCATCTGGCGACCGGTGAACTCGTCGACGATGACGATCTCGCCGTCCTTGACGATGTAGTCGCGGTCGCGCTTGTAGAGGGCGTGTGCCTTGAGGGCCGACTCGAAGTAGCGCGCCAGCGTGGGGTCGTCGTAGAGGTTCTTGACGCCCAGCAGCTTCTCCATCTTGGAGATGCCTTCTTCGGTCGGCGAGACGGCCTTGTCCTTGAGATCGATGAAGTAGTCGCCGCCCTCCTCGCTGCCCTCCGGCCGGCCGACCAGGCGAGGCACCAGTCGGGCGAAGAGGAAGTACTTGTCGGCCGATTCCTCGGCCTGGCCGCTGATGATGAGCGGCGTTCGGGCCTCGTCGATGAGGATGTTGTCGACCTCGTCGACGATGGCGAAGTAGCGCCCGCGCTGAACCCGCTGGTCCAGCTCGGTGACCATGTTGTCGCGCAGGTAGTCGAAGCCGAACTCGTTGTTCGTGCCGTAAGTGATATCCGCGGCATAGGCCTCGCGGCGCGTGCAGGGCCGCAGGTTGATCAGGCGCTCGTCGTTGGTGGGGTAGCCGGGTTCGAAGACGTACGAGGTGTCGTGGGCGATGATGCCGACCGAGAGGCCCAGGAAGTGGTAGATCGGTCCCATCCACTGGGCGTCGCGGCGGGCCAGGTAGTCGTTGACGGTGACGATATGGACGCCGCGGCCGGTCAGGCCGTTCAGGACGGCGGCCAGCGGCGCCACCAGCGTCTTGCCCTCGCCGGTCCGCATCTCGGCGACGCGGCCCTGATGGAGGACGATGCCGCCGATCAGCTGGACGTCGAAATGGCGCATCTTGAGCGTGCGGTTCATCGCCTCGCGGGTCGCGGCGAAGACCTCGGGCAGAACCTCGTCCATGGCTGCCTGGAGGTGGTCGTGCTCGCGCTTGCGGCGTTCCTTGGTCAGCTCGCGGCGGCGCTCCAGGTCAGGGTGATGGCGCTCGTCCTCGGACGGCTCCTCGGGTTCGCCGACGTCGCGAATCTCGTCGCGGATGGGGTCGATGAAGGCGCGCAGCTCGGCGTCGGAGCGCGCCTGCATCTCGGGCTCCAGCTCGTTGGCCGCATCGACCAGGGGCTGGATACGCCGCAGCTCGCGGTCGTTCGAGTCGACGAATCGACTCAGGAAGCCAAGCATTGGAGCTCACGTTCGTCTGTGGCCCGCCGCGCGGGCCTGGGGCCTAGGCGACGGCCGGGGCTGATGCGCCCCCCGGCGTGCTCTGACGGCGGCCGTCCGGCATCGCCGAGGGCTGAGCAGGAGTATAGGCCAGCCGGCGGCCGGGGCCGCCTCTCCGCATCGTCGAGTGCCTCCCCCGCATCGATCCTATCGCCAGAAGTTGGTCCCGTAGCCCAGCAGCAGCAGGGCGAAGGTGAGCGCCGCGAGCGCGGCCCAGAAGAGGACGGCGACTCTCGTAGAGGTGGGGTTCATCTCCGTGTTGCGCAGCGCGGCTGCACGCCAGCGGCGAGACCGCAGGCCCTCGCGCCAGTCGCGGCCGCCCTGTGGGTTTGGCCGCAGACCGCCCTGAGCGTCGGGCCGATGCAACTGCAGAGTCATCGTTCTCCTGGTCTCCTGTCTCCAGCGATCGGCCGGGCGGCGGTCAGCGTTCCGAAGCTTCGGTTGCCGCGCCCGGCCTGGCCGGCTCGGTCGATCGGCCGTTGTCGCCTTCACCCGGCGTCGAGTCGGTCTGGCCGTCGACGTCCCAGAGAAGCATCTCCTGACTGAACTGGACCTCGCTGGTGAACAGCGCGCCGACCGATTGGCCGCGGTGAATGCGGACGATGGCTTCGGCGATGAGCGGGGCGAGCGAGATCACCTTGATCTTGCCGCCGCGCTTCTCGGGCGGGATCGGGATGGAATCCGTCACCGCAACCTCGCACACGGCCGAGTGTGCGATGCGCTCGACCGCCGGCCCCGAGAGGACGGCGTGTGTGGCGCAGGCGTACATCTCGGTCACGCCCTCGCGTTGAAGGGCATCGACGATCTGGATGAGCGTGCCGGCAGTGTCGATCTCGTCGTCGACGATGATGGCCCGCTTGCCGCGGACGTCGCCGATGACGTTGAGCACCTCCGCCTGGTCCTGGTTGCCGATGCGCCGCTTCTCGACGATGGCGAGGGGTGCATCCATGAACTCGGCGAAGGTGCGGGCCCGCTTGGCGAAGCCCAGGTCCGTGACCACGACCAGGTTATCCAGACGCTTCTGCAGGAAGTGGCCGGACAGCAGATAGACGGCCGTCAGCTCGTCCACCGGGATATTGAAGAAGCCCTGGATCTGACCCTGGTGCAGGTCCACGGTGAGGAGGCGGTTGGCCCCGGCCACCGTCATCATGTCCGCGATCAGGCGCGCGGTGATCGGGACGCGGGGCTGGTCCTTTTTGTCTGAGCGGCCGTAGCCGTAGTAGGGCACGACGGCGGTGATCCGGCCGGCGCTGGCTCGCTTGAAGGCGTCGATCATGATCAGCAGCTCCATGATCGACTTGTTCACCGGCCGGGAGGTCGGCTGGATCAGGAAGACGTCCTTCTCGCGGGCGTTGTCGATGATCCGGACGAAAATGTTCTCGTTGGCGAACTCAAAGACTTCGGCTCGACCCAGGTTCTTGTTCAGGTAGCGGCAGATGTTGCGGGCCAGCTCCGGGTTGGCGTTGCCCGTGTAGACGTCGAACTGGTCCGACTGGGCCGCAACTTCGCGTGTGCTGGTACCGCTCACTTCGTGACTCCGCCTTCGGGCGCGGGAGTCTTCCCGCCCGGACCGCCATTGTCCGCCAAGCCACCGCGTTGTGCCAGGCCTGCCCGGAAGGCGGCGATGCCGACGACCTTGTCCCCGGCGTTGAGGCGCATCACGATCACGCCACGCGCCCCGGACGAGTAGCGGTTGATGGTGTTCGTCTCCGTCCGAACCACCTGGCCGGCGGCGCTGATCAGGAGCAGCTCCTCGTCCTGCTCGGTGACCTGCTGGACGGCGGCCACGTCGCCGGTCTTCTTGCCCTCGAGCGAGATGAGCCGGACGCCCTGGCTGCCGCGATGCATCGGCCTGAACTCGGTCAGCGGCACGCGTTTGCCGTAGCCGGTCTCGGTCAGCACGAGGAGGTCGGCGGTGGGCTGGACCACGCTCATGCCCACGACGTGGTCCGTGGGACTGGCCAGGCGGATGCCGATGACGCCGGCCGCCGGGCGGCCCATCGGACGGACCTCGCCTTCCGGGAAGCGGGCGATCTTGCCCTGGGCCGTGGCGACGATGACGTCGTCCTTGCCGGTGGCCACGTCGACCCAGGCCAGCTCATCGTCGGGGGCGATGGTGATGGCGATGATGCCGCTGGAGCGGACCTTCTCGAATTGTTCCAGCGGCGTCTTCTTGACGATGCCGTTGCGGGTGGCCATGACCAGGAAGCTGCTGGCGCTGAAGTCCGGCAGGGTGATGGTGGCCATGGGCACTTCGCCCGGCTCCACCTGGACGCCGGGGAGGTTGATGATCGCGATCCCCTTGGCCTGGCGGCTGGCATCGACGATGGTGTGGACCTTGGCCGAGAAGACACGGCCGCGGTTGGTGAAGAAGAGTGCCCAGTCGTGGGTGTTGGCGACGAGGAGGTGCTCGACCGCGTCCTCCTCGCGGGTAACGTGGCCGATGATCCCCTTGCCACCGCGCGCCTGGCGGCGGTACGTGGCGACCGGCTGGCGCTTGATGTAGCCGCGGCGGCTGATGGTGATGACGACGTCCTCGTCTGCGATCAGGTCTTCGTCCGTCATCTCGCGGCTGGAGTCGTCGGCGATCCTGGTTCGGCGGACCCCCGCGTATTTCTGCTTCAGGTTGCTGAGCTCCTCCTTGATCACGGCCAGGATGCACGACGGATTGGCCAGGATCTCCTCCAGCTCGGCGATGAGCTGGATGACCTCGAGGTATTCGTCCTCGATCTTCTGTCGCTCGAGGGCGGCCAGGCGAGCCAGGCGCATGTCCAGGATCGCCTGGGCCTGGATCTCGGTCAGCCCAAAGCGGACGATCAGGTTGTTGCGAGCCGTCTCCACGTCGGCCGACTGGCGGATGGTTCGGATCACCTCGTCGAGGTTGTCGAGGGCGATCTTGAGGCCTTCCAGGATGTGTGCCCGGGCGCGGGCCTTCTCCAGGTCGAACTCGGTGCGCCGGCGAACGACCTCGCGGCGGTAGTCGATGTAGTGCTGCAGGACGGCCTTCAGGGGCAGGGTCTGCGGCTGGCCATCGACCAATGCCAGCATGTTCATGTTGAAGGCGATCTGCATCGCGGTGTGCTTGAACAGGTTGTTCAGCACCCGGTGCGGGTCGGCGTCGCGCTTGATCTCGATGTAGATGCGCATGCCGTCGCGGTCCGACTCGTCGCGAAGATCCGCGATGCCCTCGATCTTCTTGGCGCTGACGAGCTCCGCCACCTTCTCCAGGAGGGCCGCCTTGTTCACCATGTAGGGCAGCTCGGTCACGATGATCGCGACGCGGCCGTGGCGCGTTTCCTCGAAGGCGACTTGCGCCCGGACGACGACGCGGCCGCGGCCGTGGGCGTACATCTCGCGGATGGCGTCGACGGTCTCGCTCTCGCCGGTGATGGCGTTGCGGCGGGTCTCGAAGCGGAAGATGGTGCCGCCGGTCGGGAAGTCGGGGCCCGCTACGAACTTGCACAGATCGTCGGAGGTCAGCTCCGGGTCGTCGATCAGGGCCCGGGCGCCGTCGCAGACCTCGCCCAGGTGGTGGGGCGGGATGTTGGTCGCCATGCCGACGGCAATCCCCGACGAGCCGTTGACCAGCAGGTTCGGCAGCCTGGCCGGCAGGACCGTGGGCTCCTTCTGGGTGCCGTCGTAGTTGTCGTCGAAGTTGACCGTGTTCTTGTCGATGTCGGCCAGCATCTCGGCCGCGATACCGGTCAGGCGGGCCTCGGTGTAGCGCATCGCGGCCGCGCTGTCGCCGTCGATCGAGCCGAAGTTGCCCTGCCCGTCGACGAGCGGATATCGCATCGAGAAGTCCTGGGCGAGGCGGACCAGGGCGTCGTAGAGGGCCATGTCGCCGTGCGGGTGGTACTTGCCCATGACCTCGCCGACGATGGCGGCGCACTTGCGATAGGACGAGGTGGCGGAGAGGCCCATCTCGCCCATGGTGAAGAGGATGCGGCGATGGACGGGCTTGAGGCCGTCGCGGACGTCGGGCAGCGCGCGCGCCACGATCACGCTCATGGCGTAGTCGAGGTAGCTCGTCCGCATCTCATTCTCGATGCGGACGGTTCGAACGCGGCCCAGTTCGTCGGTCACGGTGCGCTATTCCTCCCGCGGGCTGTGGGCGGCACTCGGGGCGGTGCCGCGGGCGAGGAAGGCCGCAGCCGTGGCCGCGGCGATGGATGTCGAAGGGGCGCCGGCCTGGCGGCGGATGCCGTCGAGGATCTGGCGGAGACGGTCGGCGTCGTCGGGGGGCAGCTTCGAGAGGGAATCGCGGACGACCCAGGCCCGATGCCCGTCATGCGTGCGGCGGGCGGTCAGTGCCTCGCCGTCGACGAAGGTGGTGACGGCGGTCCGATCGAACTGGGCTAAGTTGCGCACCGCCCACGAGAGGGCTTTTTGGACGTCCGGCTCTGAATCGCCGATCAGCTGGCCGATCAGTGCCAGGCCCCGCCGCACGACGAGCTTGTCGCGGCCGCCGGGGACGCCGCGAACGTAGGGCATCGTCGCCAGCGTGGAACCGACCAGTCGGCGCTCCCAGCGCGAGGGCGAATAGACGAGCTGCTCGATCTCCGCCCAGCGGCGGTCGTCACGCAGGATCCCCTCGCCGTAAGGATGGGCGAGAGTGTCGACCGTGATCCACTCATCCGCCTCGAGGGCCGCGCGGCGCAGGAGCTGCCACGTCCGCTCGGGGTCCGTGGGCAGCAGGCGGCTGAGGTTCCAGATGCCGAACCAGCGGATCTCGCGCAGTTCTTCGCGCAGGAGGCGGTCCATGACGTCTAGGAGGAGTGAGGTCGAGGTCTTGCGAGTGCCGCGTTTGAAGGTCTTGTTCGCGGCCTCCATCAGGGGCAGCCGCACGCCCAGAACCGGCCCCAGGCCGGGAGCGACAGAGCGCGAGCCGTCAGCGTAAACCGGATCCGCGAGGGCTGCGAGGCCCTGGCCAATGGCGACGACGAGGGCGTCCGGGTCGTGGACGAGATCGGCCAGCCGATCGCCGAGCGCGGTCGCCTGAGCGAGGTGGGCAGCCACGAAGCGGTTCGAGGCCTGGGTCGTGGCGGACGCGGCGACGGGGCTCATTCGGACCGCTCCTGCCCGAAGCCGTAGCGCTCCTTGAGCTCGCGCTTGCGCGCCTCCGAGGCGGCCACGTAGGTCGCCTCGGCCGTCGCCAGTTCCGCGCCGGTCGCCGCGTCCACGATCCGGCCGGCTGTCACCTGGATGCGCCGGCGGGACTCCCTGATCCACCCTTCCGCGCGGATCGCCTGGCCAACCGTCACGGGTCTGCGAAAGTCGATGCTCATGCGGGCCGTGACGCCCCAGCTGTCGTGCTCGACCAGGGCCCAGGCCATCACCTCGTCCAGGATGGCGCACAGGATGCCACCGTGGATGATCCCCTCCCAGCCCTCGAAGCGACGCGGCATCTCCAGCTCAGTCCAGCACCGGCCGGACTCCAGGTTGAGCTTGAGATGCAGGCCGATCTCGTTGAGCTCGCCGCAGGCGAAGCAGTTGTGCGGCCTGATTCGGAAGTCCTCGTACCGCAGTACTGCCGGCTGGACGGTGGTCGGCCGGCTGGCCGGTCGGGTCTCCTCGGACGCGACGGGCGACTTCATGGAAGCCCGGTCAGACATCGAGGTTCTGGACCTTTCGTGCCTCGGTCTTGATGAAGTCCTTGCGCGGCTCGACTCGTTCGCCCATCAGCATCGTGAAGATGGCGTCCGCCTCGGCGGCGTCTTCGACCTCGGCCCGCAACAGGGTCCGGGTCTCCGGGTTCATCGTCGTCTCCCAGAGCTGGTCGGCGTTCATCTCGCCGAGGCCCTTGAACCGCTGAACCGTGGCGTTCTTGACGTTCAGCTTCTTGACGATGGCATCGCGCTCCGCCTCCGACTGGGCGTAGTGGGTCTGCTTGCCGGTGCTGACGCGGAAGAGCGGCGGCTGGGCGATGAACAGGTAGCCGTTCTCGATCACCTGCGGCATGTGCCGGTAGAAGAAGGTGAGGAGCAGAGTCCTGATGTGGGCCCCGTCCACGTCTGCGTCGGTCATGATGATGATCCGGTGGTATCGCAGCTTGGCGAGGTCGAGCGAGTCGCCTATGCCTGCACCCAGCGCGATCACCAGCGGCCGGATGTTCTCGCTCGAGACGATCTTGTCCAGGCGTGCCTTCTCGACGTTGAGGAGCTTGCCGCGCAGGGGCAGGATCGCCTGAAAGCGCCGATCGCGGCCCTGCTTGGCCGAGCCGCCGGCCGAGTCCCCCTCGACGATGTACAGCTCGCTCTTGGACGGGTCGCGCTCCTGGCAGTCTGCCAGCTTCCCGGGCAGGGACATGCCTTCCAGCGCTCCCTTGCGGATGACTAGGTCGCGGGCCTTGCGGGCGGCCTCGCGCGCTCGGGCCGCGGTCAGCGACTTCTCGATGATGCGCCTGCCGTCGGCCGGGTTCTCGTCGAGATACTGGCCGATCCCTTCGGCCACGGCGGCCTCGACCTGCCCCTTGATCTCGGCATTGCCGAGCTTGGCCTTGGTCTGGCCCTCGAATTGGGGCTCGACGAGCTTGACGCTGATGACCGCGGTCAGGCCTTCGCGGACATCGTCGCCCGAGAGGTTGGCGTCGGCATCCTTGAGGATCCCGGCCCTCCGGGCGTAGTCGTTGAGGGAACGTGTGAGAGCGGCGCGGAAGCCGGTCAGATGGGTGCCGCCGTCGACGGTGTTGATGTTGTTCGCGAAGCTGAAGACGTTCTCCGCGTACGAGTCGTTGTATTGGAGAGCTACTTCGATGGTGGTTCCGCCCTCGCGCCGCTCGACGTAGATCGGGCGAGCGCTCAACGTCTCCTTGTTCCTGTTGAGATGGCGTACGAAGGAGATCAGCCCGCCCTCGAAATAGAACGCTCGTTCTCTATCCGCTCGCTCGTCGACCAGCCGAATCCACAGCCCTTTGTTCAGGTAGGCGGATTCGCGCAGGCGCTGGGAGATCGTGTCGAACGAGAACTCGATCGTCTCGAAGACCTGCGGGTCCGCCCTGAATATGGTCGTGGTGCCGCGGCGCCCGCCCTGCGGCCCGATCCTGGTCACCGGGGTGGTGGGCACGCCACGGGCGTACTCCTGGGCCCAGACGCCGCCGTCTCTGGCGGATTCGACGCGGAGCCACTCCGACAGGGCGTTGACGACGCTAACGCCGACACCGTGGAGGCCGCCGGAGACCTTGTACCCTCCGCCACCGAACTTGCTGCCGGCATGCAGCTTCGTGTGCACGATCTCCAGAGCGTCCTTGCCAGAGTCGTGCCGGCCGACCGGCACGCCTCGGCCGTCGTCGGTTACGCGAACTGTGCCGTCCTCGAGCACGCGGACTTCGATGTTGCTGGCGTGGCCGGCCATTGCCTCGTCAATCGAGTTGTCGACGACTTCCCAGACTAGATGGTGCAGGCCGTGGGCGTCGGTCGAACCGATGTACATGCCGGGGCGTCGCCGCACCGGATCCAGGCCTTCGAGGATCTGGATGCTGGCGGCGTTGTAGTCGCTGGAGGCGGCCTTCTTGGCTCGGCGTCCGTCGGCTTCCTTCGCGGCGGCCGGCTGGCCGTTGGCCACGGGCCGCGAGACTTCCTGGGTCAAGCGTTTCCTCCGGTCAGGCGGGCGAAGAGGCGGGAGAACTCCTCGTCGCTGTAGTACTCGATGACGATGCGCCCCCCCTTGCGAGACCTGGCCACGGACACCTTCGTGCCGAGGGCACGACGCAGGTCCTCCTCGAGTCGTTCCATCTCGCCGTCAGTGGAGCTCGCGGAGGCTGCGGTACCCACCCGGGCCGGCCGATCGCGCAATCTGCGGACCAGTTCCTCGGTCTGACGGACGGACAGGCCGCGGGAGATGACCGTATCCGTCAGCTGGCGCTGCACTGCCGGCGCCGTGCCCAGGAGGGCTCGGGCATGCCCCTCGGCGATCTGCCCGTCGGCCAGCGCCTCCTGGACCGATGGCTCCAGCTCGAGGAGGCGGAGCGTATTGGCGATCGTGGGTCTGGCCCTGCCGACGCGTGCCGCGATCTCTTCCTGCGTCAGCTTGAAGTCGTCGGCGAGTTGGCGGTAAGCGTGGGCCTCTTCCATGGCGTTGAGGTCGGCGCGCTGGATGTTCTCGACGAGGGCGAGTGCCAGCTGGTCTCTCGCCGCTAGCTGGCGAACGATGGCGGGGACGTGGTCAAGGCCCGCCATCTCGGCGGCGCGCACGCGCCGCTCTCCGGCGACGAGCTGGTACCCATCGAGGGTCTCGGTGACAAGCACGGGCTGGAGCACGCCGTGAAGGGCGATGCTGGCCGAAAGCCGCTCCAGGGCTTGCTGGTCCGCGCGCTGGCGGGGCTGGTAGGGATTGCCCTTGATGCGCGAGATCGGGATCTCGACGGGCGCCGCCCCGGCCAGGCTCGTCTGCGGAATAAGTGCGCCCAGCCCTCGACCCAGGCCGGTATGACGTTCGTTGGGTGGGGACATCACTGCCCGCCTCCGCTCGAAGCAGACGTCTCGCTCCGGGGCGCGGCTTTCGCCTCCTCCTCGGAGAAGAGGGCGGGATTCGTACGAACCGGCCGGCCATCGCGGGAGCGGAGCTCCGCGGACAGGGCCTCGTAGGCCTCGGCGCCCTTCGAGTCGGGCCGGTACAGGGCGATCGGTAGGCCGTAGCTCGGCGCTTCCGACAGGCGCACGCTGCGGGGGATGATCGTCTCGAAGACGGTGGGGCCTAGGTACTTGCGAACCTCCGCGTCGACCTCGGCCGAGAGATTCGTCCGCGGGTCGTACATGGTGAGGACGACGCCCTTGATGGCCAGGTCCGGATTGAGGTGATTTCGAACCAAGTTGATGGTCGCGATCAGTTGCGACAGGCCCTCCAGCGCGTAGTACTCGCACTGGATGGGGATCACGACGGCGTCGGCGGCGGTCAGGGCGTTGACAGTAAGCAACCCCAGGGAGGGCGGGCAGTCCAGCACGATGTAGTCGTACGCCGAGACGAGCTCCGTGAGGATGCGGGCGAGGCGGCGTTCACGCTGCGCGAGAGGCGCAAGCTCCACCTCGGCGCCGGCGAGCGAGATCGACGACGGTACGATCGACAGGCCGGCCACCGCCGTGGGAAGGACGAGGTCGGCCAGATTCGATTCCTCGATGATGGCCTCGTAGACGGAGCGCCCGATCTCGGTCCGATCCAGCCCGAAGCCGCTGGTGGCATTGCCCTGAGGATCCAGATCGATGACGAGGACGGTGTCTCCGGCGAGGGCCAGGTAGGTTGCTAGATTGACAACCGTGGTGGTCTTACCGACGCCGCCCTTCTGGTTGGCGCAGGCGATGATCTGGCCCACTCAGGTCCCCATTTCGGTGGTCGGCACGCTTGAATTCTAGCATTCGGGGCCGCTCTCCGGTTCCGGAGACTGCCTCAAGCCCTGCAGCGAACACCAAACGTTCGACGGATCCCGGGATGCCGCTGCTGCCAGGCGGCAAGATATCGCAGCGCGCTTTGCGCGGCCTTACTCGACGCTCACTTGCTTGCTCGGCCCGAAGTCTGACGCGGCCTCGACGACATCGCCGCCAGCGTAGCCGGCCCGGCTGTGAGGAAGTCGACCGTCGGGGCGGCTCCGGGGCGCGGCCGGGAGGCGATGTTTCACGTGGAACCGCCAGATCGTGTCGCGGTGTTGGGCGCCGGTCCGCGAGGGCTGGCTTGTGGGAAACGCGAGCCTCCCCAGCCAGGCAGGGAGTGCTGTCCACGGATGCGTGCGTTTCGGCCGATTGCGGACGAGTCGACGGCTCGCGGCACTCGGCATGGACCAGCACGCCAGTTTCACGTGAAACGGAGCTGCGGCGGTAGGGCGGCCGACGGTCCCGGTGGATCCCTCGAGCCTTTGTGGCGGTGCGGCGACCGAACCTGCCCACGACTCGACGTTTCCGCGCCCGAATACTTCCGCGTTTGCTGCAGCGGCTATGACCTGGGCAGTCTCGGAGTCACGACCCGGCGCGGCAAACCATCGATCCAGGCATGGTGCTTGGACGCACCGCCGCCCCGGCGGGGCGCTGGATCAGCGACTCGGTCAGGAATTGCGGTCGAGGAACCGGGCCGTGAGGACAGGGTCGCCTGCCTCCGTCCGGTGGCTCCAGGATATGCCGCCGCCACGCCAGAGCGGGCGCTGACAGCGCCCGACGGTCAGGCGGCAGGCGCGCTCGTTTGTTCAGGATTGTCTCCCGGCCTATACTCCGCAGGTCGTTTCGCCGTCCGGCCTTCTCAAGCCGGAGCGACCGCAGGAAACCTGTAAGGCCGGCATGGGTCCTCTCTTCGCTGCGGTCGGCGCCGCAATCGCGGCCCTCATGGAAGTGACGGTCGCTTCGCGGATCCATCTCGCCGACGCTCAACCGCAGATAGTCCTCGTAATCGCCGTCCTCCTCACGCTGATCACTGGTTTTGAGGAAGGCATGGCCTGGGCATTCGTTGGCGGCCTCTTCGTCGACCTACTCGCCTTCCGGCCACTCGGCTCCACGGTGTTTGGCCTGCTCGTAGTCGTGGGTCTGGCCTCGGCGGTCAGCCCGATCCTGGCTCGCGCACGTTCCGCAAGCTCGCTGGTCGGCGTCGCCTTGTTCACGCCCGTGTTCATCGTGCTCTCGACCGTGACATCAGGCCTGCTTCGGCCTCCAGCTCCACAGCTGCACCTCTCCAATTTGGTGGCCGAAATGCTGGTAAACGTCATGTTCGGGGCTCTGGTCGCCCCTCTGTTCATTGCCATTCGAAGGCGGTGGGAGCAGCGGGAGCGCCTCAGCTGGTGAGGTAATTGCCATGAGTGTCCGGTTGCCGGAGCAACTCGCCGCCCCCAGGAATCTCTACCGCTTCGGGACGTTTGTGCTGGCGATCGTGGTCGCCATCACCGCGCTGGGGGTCCAGATGTTCTACCTTCAGCTCGTGCAGCAGCCGCAGACGTACCAGATCAGTTCGGGCCAGTCGACAGTCACTGAGCCGGTTCCATCGAGCCGGGGTCTCATCTACGACGCCAACGGGACACCCCTGGTGCAGAACATCCCCGACTACGAGGTCGAGGTTATTCCGCAAGACCTGCCGCTGTCCGAGAAGCCTGTCGTGGTCCGGCGGCTCGCCTCGCTCTTGAACATGGACACGGTCACGATCGACCAGGCGATAGACAGCGCCACGGGCTCGCTGTTCAACCCAGTCGTTGTCGCCTCTGGGGTGGACACCAATGTGGCTCGCCTGATCGACGAGAACAGCGACGTACTGCCCGGCGTGCAGGTCGTGGCAGTACAGGACCGGGACTACACCTATGGCCCGCTCTTCGGCGAGCTCCTCGGCTACACGGGTCTGATCGACACGGAGCAGTACGCGGATCTCAAGGCGGCCGGCTACTCCCCGGAAGACACAATCGGACAGGCCGGACTTGAGCAGTACTACGAGTCGACGTTGCGGGGTACCTACGGCACGCAGACCGTCGCACTCGACGCCAACGGGCAACCGATCACCGGCCTGGTTACAGCCGGGAAAGCGCCGGTTCCAGGAAGCTCCCTGACGCTCAGCATCAACGTCCACGAGCAGCAGATCGCCCTGAGGGCCCTCCAGTGGGGGCTCACAGAGGCCCACGTGAAAATGGGCACGATCATCGTCGAGAACCCCCAGAACGGCGACATCCTGGCCATGGTCAGCCTGCCGGGCTATGACGACAACACGGTTTCCCAGAACTACCAGACGCTCGTCAGCGACCCGAACATGCCGCTTGTCAACAAGGCGGTGAGCGATCAATACGCGCCCGGTTCCACGTACAAGCTCGTTGCGGGCACCGCAGGGCTCCAGACCGGCGTTATCACCGCCACCACGTTGATCGATTCCCAGCCGTACATAATGATCGGCAACGAGAAGTTCTGGGAATGGAACAAGACGGGCTGGGGACCGCTGAACATCATCATGGGCCTGGCCCACTCGAGCGACACATTCTTCTATCAGCTTTCCGAGAAAGTCGGACTCACCCAGCTGACCTACTGGGCCAGAGAATATGGTTTCGGCGCTAAGACAGGTATCGATCTGCCGGGCGAGGCGACGGGGATCGTCCCAGACGACACCTGGAAGGAGATCGCCATGGGCGAGCCCATGTACGAGGGCGAAATCGCCCAGGCGGGTATCGGTCAGGGCTACGACGCGGTCACGCCGATACAGCTCCTGAACGCCTATTGCGCCCTGATCAACGGCGGCAACCTGTGGACTCCTCATCTCGTCACGTCGATCACGGATCCAGATGGGACCGTCCACGCCGTCGCACCGCAGCTGATCAGGAAGCTGCCTGCATCCGCCCAGACTCTCGAAACGATTCGGCTGGGAACGCGGGCGGTGGTCACCAGCCGGCACACCTACAACCTGGTCGATCTGCCCATCGTCGTGGCAGGCAAGACCGGTACCGCGGAGTTCGGCGAGCGGGACAAGTACGGCCGGCTCCCCTATCACGAGTGGTTCGTCGGTTACACGCCCGGCGACCCATACCACGGCAGCGTCACCGGGACGGACTCCCAGCTGGCCGTCTTAGTGTTCGCCTACGGTGCCGATACCTGGGGCGACATTTCGACTGAGATCGTCAAGTACTACATGTGGCTGCACTACGGTCTCAAGGGCAGCGCGACCAACTCCGCGAATCCCGGCCACATCAACATGTGGGCATTCAAGACGACCAACTTCTACGGAACGGCCAACAACCATTGAGTGACGCGACGCACCGATGAGCATCTTTCGCCCGGAGCCGATGAAGCTCCGGTCATGGGCTCCCAGAGCTGCGTCTCTGACGTGGCGCCTGTATGACCTGCAGCTGACCACATACGCCGTTCTGCTCACGATCTTCGGCCTGGCCATGGCCTACAGCAACAGCGTGGGGACAACTCATACGACGCTGACGCCCGGCTCCCCGTTCGTTCGCAGCTTGATGTGGGCGGTGATCGCCGGCGTCGTCTTCGTCATCACCACGATGTTCGACTACAGGTGGTTGCGGACTTTCGCCTGGCCCATCTACCTGGTCAACGTGGTGCTGTTGATCCTGACGCTGAGATTTGGGGCCAGCACCGGCAACGCCGGCACCTCGGCCCGCTGGATCGTGATCGCCGGGTTCCAGCTCCAGTTCAGCGAGCTGGCGAAGATCCTTATGATCATCGTCTTCGCCGCCTACCTGGCCTCGCGCCAGTCGCACATCAAGTCGGTCTGGACGGTCATCGGGGCGATCCTTGTCCTGGGGCCGCCGTGGATCCTGGTCATGCTCCAGCCGGACCTCGGCACGTCCCTGGTGATGGTGGCCACCCTGGCCGGTATGCTGTTCATGTCCGGTACCAGTCTCAAGTGGCTTGCCACACTTGCCGGCGCGGTCGTTGCCGCTGTCCCGATCGTCTGGGCGAACCTTCATCCCTACCAGCGGGCCCGGTTGCTCGCCCTGCTGAATCCCGGCCAGGACCCGCGAGGCAGTGGCTACCAGCTCCTTCAGTCCGAGACTGCGGTAAACGCGGGCGGCGCCTGGGGCAAGGGCCTGACCAACGGCACCGTTCCGTTGCCCGTCCAGACAACGGACTTCGTGTGGGGCCTTCTTGCCGAGGAGCTCGGTTTCTTCGGCTCGATGGTCGTCCTCGCGCTGTTCGTGGCGCTGATGTGGCGGCTGCTCGTCTCCGCGTGGCGATCCAACGACACCTTCGCCCTGCTGCTGGGGTGCGGCCTGGCCTCGATGCTTCTGTTCCAGATGTTCGTGAACGTCGGGATGGTGATAGGCATCATGCCCATCACTGGCATTCCGCTGCCCTTCATCACCTACGGGGGCGCCTCCCTGGTGAGCCTCATGGGCGGTCTGGGTGTCATGCAGAGCGCTAACCTGAGACGTGAACCGCCCGCGTGGTAGCTTGCCCTCCAGCACCGATACACCCGGCGCAGCGGCTCACCCGAAGCCCAGCCCGATCGCCCGTTGCCCGTCGGGCCCGGGCCGCGTAGACTCGGCCACTCCGGCACGACACGCAGCCCGGTTCCACGGCCCGACCAGCAACCGAATCGTCACGAGCCATGATCTCCACTCCGTCCGCGGACAGGGCCATGTTCGGCCCCGCTTCGAACGAGCCTCACTACGCTCCGCCGCCGCTCCCTCAGCTCGCGGTCGAACGCGCGCTGGGGCGGGTCCGCAAGCCCGCTCGTTACGCCGGAGGTGAGTGGAATTCGGTCCAGAAGGATTGGGCCGGGGTTGCGCTGAAATGGTGCTTTGCCTACCCGGACCTGTACGAGGTTGGCATGAGCAACCTGGGGCTGCGGATCCTGTACGAGGTCCTGAACGACCGTCCTGATCGGCTGGCCGAGCGCTGCTTCGCTGCCGATGGAGACCTGCAGGCCCGGCTTCGAGCCGGGAACCTGCCGCTCTGGAGCCTCGAGACGAGGCGGGCGCTGCGTGAGTTCGACGTCCTGGGAGTGAGCCTGGGCTACGAGCTCACCTACACGAACCTGCTGGATATGCTCGACCTCGGGCGCCTGGGTCTTACGACAGAGGAGCGGTCCGAGTCAGATCCCATGGTCATCGCCGGCGGCTCGAGCGTCCTCAACCCCGAGCCGATCAGCGACTACGTCGACGCCGTCCTGCTGGGCGAGGGAGAAGACGCGGTCCACGAGTTGAGCGACGCCCTGGAGCGGATCGGCTGGGCGCGCCGCCGAGGCCCCGCGGGAGAGTGGCGCCGGGGCGTGGCACGCGCCGACGCCCTCAGAGAGCTCGCCCGTATCCCGGGCGTCTACGTTCCCTCTCTATATCGCCCGCATTACAGACCGGACGGCACCTTCGCCCTGCTCGAGGCTCTCGACGCGGCAGCGCCGCCTCTGGTCGCCGGCCGCATCGCGGCCGACTTCGAGACCCACGTCCACGGCATCCGGCAGCTCGTCCCGAACATCGACATTGTCTTCGACCGTGCCCAGCTGGAGGTGATGCGCGGGTGCACTCGCGGCTGCCGTTTCTGCCAGGCGGGCATGTACTACCGGCCGCTGCGCGAGCGCGCCCCGGACGTGGCGGTCGAGGCCGCCCAGTCGATCCTTGAGGCCACGGGCTACGAGGAGATCGGTCTGACAAGCCTCTCGACCGCGGACTACACGTACGTCAAAGAGGTCGCTACAGCCCTCCACCGGCTGCGCCCCGAAGCCAGGATCTCCCTGCCGAGCACCCGCGTGGATGCCTTCACCGTTGAGCTTGTCGACGCCATCTCGCCCCAGGCCCGGCGCGGCGGCTTCACCTTCGCCCCCGAGGCCGGCAGCCAGCGGCTGCGCGACATCATCAACAAGGGCGTGAGCGACGAGGAGATCGCTCGTTGCGCCGAGCTGGCTTTCCGGCGCGGCTGGAGCGCGCTCAAGTTCTACTTCATGATCGGTCTGCCCGGCGAAACCATGGACGACGTCCTGGCCATCGCCGAGATCTGTCGCCGTGTTCTTGGGGTGGGCCGGCGATACCACGGCGGCAAGGCCCAGGTAAAGGCGAATGTCTCGACCTTCGTGCCCAAAGTAGCCACGCCCTTCATGTGGTCAGGTCAGGACTCGACCTCCGAGATCGAGGCCAAAGTCGACACGCTCCGAAAGATGATGCACGGCCGCGGCCTGGAACTGCGCTGGAGCGATCCCCGCAGCTCGATGCTCGAGGCCGCGCTGGGGCGCGGCGACCGCCGTCTGAATGCGGTAATCCGGCGTGCCTGGCAAAAAGGCGCGCGCTTCGATGCCTGGGACGACCACTTCGACTACAGCGTCTGGCTCGAGGCTTTCGGGGCGGAGGGGCTCGATCCGGCCTGGTACGCCCAGCGGGACATCCCGCTCGACGAGCCTCTCCCCTGGGATCACCTGACCTGCGGCGTGACCCGCGAGTTCCTGGCGCGGGATGCCAGGCGGGCGCTCTCCGGCAAGACAGCGGCTGACTGCCATTGGGGTCCGTGTTACAACTGTGGAGTGCCCACGACGACTGGATTCGACTGTCAGAGCGGCCGGCAAGGACCCCGGCAGCTGCTGGTTCGACCGCGGACAGCTCAAGACGACGAAGCAGGCCGAGGTGCCATTGCGCCCATGAAGACCCGCTGGCGGTATGTTGGGCCGCCGGGAGATCCGCGGCGGCAGGCGCCGGATGCCGCCTCCACGGTCCGAGACGCTACGGTCGGACACGGCCATGCAACGTCCTGGCCATACGACCTCGTGGGGAGTGAAGTGCAGTCGAAGAACGCGGGACTCTTGGGTCTGGCGTCGCTGGTGGAGGCGGCCGGCGGCGAGTCCACGGGGTGAGTCTGGCAAGCATTCAGGCCATCGCGCCCATCCCAACCATCGCCGCGACCGACTCGGGCGAGACCACCCTCCAGCTGATCCGCCTGTTCGTCGTCCTCGTCGGCGCGGCTGCGCTCGTGACGATCCTGGCCCGCCGCATCAACCTGCCGTACACCGTGGCGCTGGTGGCCTTCGGGATGGGTGCCGGTGCGCTCTCCTCACCACTGCAGATCGAGATCACGCCCCAGCTGGTGCTGGTCGTCCTGCTGCCCGCCCTTATCTTCGAAGCTTCCTACCAGATCGATTTCGGCAAGCTGCGTCCTTCTCTGCTGGGCGTTTCGCTGCTGGCCGGGCCCGGGGTGTTGGTCAGTGCCGCGCTGGTGGCGCTCTTCCTGCACGTGGGTGCGGGGCTGCCGGCGGACCAGGCCTTCGTCGTCGGGGCGATGCTCGCGGCGACGGACCCGGCGGCCGTGATCGCCACGTTCAGGAGACTCGCGTCGCCACGGCGGCTGTCCACCCTCGTGGAGGCGGAGAGCCTCTTCAACGACGGCACCGGCATCGTCGCCTTCACGATCGCCGTGGGCTTCGTCACGAGCGCGACCTCCCCCCTGGCAACGGGCATGGCGTTCGTGTCGGTCGTGGCCGTCAGCGCGGCGATCGGCGCCGTCACCGGTTGGGTTGCATCGCGGATCCTGCCCAACGTGGGCGACCACCTCATCGAGATCAGCCTCTCTGTGGTGCTGGCTTACGGCACCTACCTCATCGCCGACGCGATCAACCTGTCCGGCGTCATCGCCACCGCGGTCGCCGGTATGGTGCTGGGCAACTACGGCCGCAGCCTCGGCATGTCGGCGCGGACCGAGGAGGCGCTCGACACGGTCTGGGAGTTCGTGGCCTTTCTGGCGACGGCCTTCGTGTTCCTCCTGGTAGGGTTCGCCATATCGCCGCGGTCGCTCGCGGCGGTGGCGGGTCCGATCGCCTGGGCGGTCGCCGCGACCTTCGTCGGTCGCGCGATCATCGTCTATGGTTTCCTGGGGACGCTCCGCCTGGTTCGTCGGCGCGCGTGGCGCAGCCCGCGTGCACGGGCCGGCACGCTCGAATCCGTGAATGATGGCGGCTCCAGCGAAGGCGACATGCCGGTCGGCTGGCTGCACGTGATCTACTGGTCGGGGCTGCGCGGGGCGGTCTCCACGGCCCTGGCACTGTCGCTTCCGGCGAACCTTCCGAACCGATCGATGCTGCAGGGCATCACCTTCGGAGTCGTCCTGTTCACGCTGCTGGTGCAGGCCACCACGGCCGAACTGGTGGTCGACCGCTGGGGCCGCAAACCTGCACGCCGGCCGAAGAAGGCTGCCAGGTTGCGATCGAAGGCGAAGTCGACGCCGAAGGCCGCAGCTGCGCCGGGGCCGGCGCTCGAACCGGCGGCTGAAGGATCCGCGGCCGACGCGTTCAGGTCTGAAGGGCCCGCGGCCGAAGCTGCCGGGTTGGATCCGTCGGCCGACGCGTGTGTCCTCACGGAGCCGGAGTCGAGCCGGTGAGCGAGTCGAAGCAACGCTGGCGGCTCATCTTCGCCCGGGACGACGAAGCCAGGTTCCTTTCGCATCTCGACGCCAGCCATCTCTGGGAGCGAGCGTTTCGACGTGGCGGGATCCCGGTTGCGACAAGCGAGGGATTCAGCCCGCGACCGCGTCTGGTCTTCGCCGCGCCGCTGCCGCTGGGGATGCTGGCCGAGCACGAGCTGGCCGATCTCTTCCTGGCTGAACGGCTGACCCGTGCGGACCTGAGGGCGCGCCTGGAGGCGGGGATGCCGCGTGGCTACCGCCTCATCGACCTCCACGACGCCTGGGTCGGCGCGCCGGCCCTGGCGACGCAGCTGGTGGCGGCCGACTACCGGTCGAGCCTGCTAGGTGTCGCCGCGGCGAGCCTGGATCGAGCTGCTGGTGCGCTCCTGGCCGCCTCGGAGCTGAAGCGCGAGAAGCGTCGCGAGAAGAAGGTCATCGCCTACGACCTGCGCCCGCTGCTGCTGGACCTGCGAGTTCACGGCGCCGATCCAGCCGCCATCGGGGAGAGTGGCACCGTCGGAGGCGCGCCCGCGGTGGGTCTGTGGATCCGGTTGCGCCACAGTCAGGAGCTGGGAGCGGGTCGCCCCGAGGAGGTCGTGGCGGCGATTGCCGACGAGCTGGGGCTCGCGCTCGTGAGTCCGCTGGGCCCGAACGAGGCGGAGTCCGAGGAGTCGGTCGAGCGGGGCCTGGTCCAGCCGATCGAGAGCGCGACAGGGCGTCCCGCTCTGGAGATGGTTCGACCCGTACGCGAACGACTCTGGCTTGCGGACGAGCTGGCGCTCTGAACGGTGGGGATCTGCGGGTCGGCCGGACCGGGCAACGGCCACGCCGCGGTGAAGGACGAAGCGTTGCTGCGGGACCGGACTTTGCGTCCACTGTGCCTGGCTTTGCGTTTGACGCCGCGGGACCCGGGCCGTAAACTCGCACTTCGCGCCCCGGCCAGGCCGGGGGCGTATTCGTGTCTTGCACCGTGGGGCCCGCTGCCCCGTCAACTTCCCGAGGACCCATGTACGCAGTCATCGAGACCGGCGGCAAGCAGTACACAGTCGAGCTCGGAACCGAGCTCGAGGTCGAGCTGCTCGACGTCGAGCCGGGCCAGGAGATCAACCTCGAGCGCGTCCTGCTGGTCGCGGATGGCGAGAAGACGGCGGTCGGTCAGCCCCTCGTGGCCGACGCGTCGGTCAGTGCTCGCGTCCTGCGCCAGGACCGCGGCGAGAAGACCGTTTCGTTCAAGTACAGGCCCAAGGCTCGCCGGCGCGTGAAGAAGGGGCACCGCCAGGAGCTGACCGTGCTGCGGATCACAGAGGTTCGACTGGGCTCCAAGAGTGCGGCGGCCGAGGCCAAGGTCGTCGAGGCCGAGGCCGACGCCGAGCGCGATAAGATCGCCAGGGCCGCCGCTCGCCAGGCCGCGGAAGACGCCGCCCTCGCCGAGAAGCTAAAGGCCCGCGCCTCGGCCGCCGTGGCGGCCGCCGCCCCCGGGAAGGCAACCCCGGCCAAGTCAGCCCCCAAGACCGCCCCCAAGGCTGGCGTCAAGGAGGCAACCCCGGCCAAGTCAGCCCCCAAGACCGCCCCGAAAGCCGGCGCCAAGGAGGCAACCCCGGCCAAGTCAGCCCCCAAGACCGCCCCGAAAGCCGGCGCCAAGGACGCCGCCCCGAAGGCTGGTGCCAAGGACGCCGCCCCGAAGGCTGGCGCCACCGAGAAGGCTCCCAAGGCTGGCGCCAAGGACGCCGCCCCGAAGGCCAAGGCCGAACAGGCCGACAAGGCGGACGCGGATGCTCCGGCCAGGCGCTCCGCTCGGACCAAGAAGGACGAATGAGAGATGGCCCACAAGAAGGCAGGCTCGAGCTCGAAGAACGGCCGCGATAGCGTCGGCCAGCGTCTCGGCTGCAAGGTCGGGGACGGCCAGTTCGTGACCGCCGGGTCGATCATCGTCCGGCAGCGCGGCATGACCTTCCGGGCCGGCGACGGCGCGGGTCTGGCGCACGACTACAGCGTCTTCGCGACGGTGGATGGGACCGTTCATTACGAGCACGAGACCCGCGCCAAGAAGCGGATCCGCGTCGAGGGCCTGGCAGGCGAGTAGCCCGCGGGACACGTCATGCGGCCGGCGCGAGCCGGTCGCGCAACGGACGACCACCGGCGGGAGACCGATCGGAAGGCGTTCGGGAGAACCGATGAAGCCGAAGATACATCCGAAGTACCAGCAGGCGACCGTCATCTGCGCCTCGTGCGGCACGACCTTCCAGGTCGGTTCCACTCGGCCCGAGATGCGCATCGACGTCTGCAACAACTGCCACCCGTTCTTCACGGGCAAGCAGACGATCCTGGACACGGCCGGCCAGGTAGAGCGCTTCCAGCGCCGCCTCGAGCGCGCCGAGCGGGCATAGCGACTCCTCCACGCTTCCCGCGTCGGGTCGGCCCGAGCACGTCCACCCCGTCAATTGGCCTGCCGAGGATTTGCTGCCCGGGCGCGTCGTATCCGCTCGGCTAGACTTCCTTCCATGGCACGCTATCAATACGGCGGCCAGGCGCTCATCGAGGGCGTCCTGATGCGCGGCCGCCAAGCGCTCGCGGTCGCCCTCCGGCACCCCGACGGCTCGATCGTCTGGGCCACCGAACGGCTGGACCTGGGGCTGCGCGCCCGCAGGGCCATGCGCCTGCCGTTTGTGCGCGGTCTCGTAGTCCTGTACGACACCCTCGTCACGGGGACGCGCTGGCTCGTCCGCTCGGCCACTCTCCAGGCGCTCGGCGAGGAAGAGAGTGGGGGCAGGGGCGGTGCAGCCGGGGCGGTCCTACATTCGATCGTGCGGCTGCCTCTCGTGCCGGTGGTCGGGGCCGCCTCCGACGAGACGCCCGGCCCTACGGGCTCGCGCCTCGACTCCGCCTACACCGACCCGGACGCCACCGCGCCAGGTCCCACACCGTCCGCCGAGGAGGGTTTGGGCAAGGGTTACGCGGTCGCGGTCGGCGGGATGCTGGTCGTGGCGCTGGTCTTCGGCATCGCGATCTTCTTTCTACTGCCGCTCCTGCTTGCCCAGGCGACCGTCGGCCGGGTCGACCATGGCCTCGGCCTGCAGCTCTCCGAGGGCCTGATCCGGGTCGCCATCTTCGTCGGCTATCTGCTGCTGGTCTCCCGAACGCCGGACGTGCGCCGGACCTTCCAGTACCACGGCGCCGAGCACATGACTATCCACGCCCTCGAGGCCGGCGAGCCCCTGACCACGGCCTCCGTCCGCAAGTACCCGACGGCTCATCCACGCTGCGGTACCGAGTTCCTGGTAGTCGTGCTCATCATCTCGATCCTGGCCTTCGCGGTCGTGGGCCAGCTGCCGCCGCTGTGGCTCGTGGTGTCGCGCGTGGTCCTCATCCCGGTCATCGCCGCCGTCAGCTACGAGCTGCTGCAGCTCGGCGCCCGCTACCGCCGCCACGCCCTGGTCCGCTGGCTCTGGTCGCCGGGGATCTGGGTCCAGATGATCACCACCAAAGAGCCGTCGGTCGATATGATGGAAGTGGCCATCGTCTCGCTCGAGCGGGCCCTGGTAGCGGACGGTGGCGAGCTTCCCGAGGGCAGCGCGGACCTGGCGTGCCGGCCGCTCTCCGGGCAGCCCGGCCCGGCCGGCTCGGAGGCGGCATCGTGATCGACTCCAAGCTCGTGGAGATCGCCGCCCAGTACGACGCCCTGAACGCCGAGCTGCTCGAGCCAGAGACGGCGTCAGATCCGGCCGCGCTCAAGCGCCTGGGCAAGGAGCTGTCGCAGATCGAGCCGGTCGTAACCGCCTGGCGCGAGATCCAGGCGGTCCGCCGAGAACATGCCGAGGCGCTGGAGATGCGCGACTCGGGCGACGACGAGATGCACGACCTGGCCCAGGACGAGGTCCGAAGGCTCGAGGCGCGGGAGACCGAGCTGCTCGAGCGGCTGCGCGTGCTGCTACTGCCGCGCGATCCGAACGACGATAAGAACGTCATCCTGGAGATCCGGGCCGGGACGGGCGGGGAGGAAGCCAAGCTCTTCGCGGCCGAGCTGCTGCGCATGTACCTGCGCTATGCCGAACGCCACCGCATGTCGGCCGAGGTGCTGAGCCTGGGCGAGACGGGGATCGGCGGGATCAACGAGGCGATCGTCGAGATCGACGCTCACGGCGCGTACAGCCGGCTCAAGTTCGAGGCCGGCGTGCACCGTGTCCAGCGCATCCCCGTGACCGAGTCGAGCGGCCGCATCCACACCTCGACGGCGACCGTGGCGGTGATGCCCGAGGCCGAGGAAGTCGACATCGAGATCGACGAGAAGGACATCCGAGTCGACGTTTACCGCTCCACGGGCCACGGCGGGCAGTCGGTCAACACCACGGACTCCGCGGTGCGCATCACGCATCTACCGAGCGGCATCGTCGTCGCCATCCAGGATGAGAAGAGCCAGATCAAGAACAAGGCCAAGGCGATGGCCGTCCTGCGCAGCCGGCTGCTCGATCGCGAGCGGGCCAGGGCCGCGGAGGCCGAGTCGGCGCTGCGCCGCAGCATGGTCGGGTCCGGCGAACGCTCCGAGAAGGTCCGGACCTACAACTTCCCCCAGGATCGGGTGACCGATCATCGAATCGGGCTCGACCTGCACAACCTGCCGGGCGTGCTGGACGGGGACCTGGATCGCCTGATCGACGCTCTCAGCACCACCTACCAGGCCCAGCTGCTGGTGTCCCTGGGCGAAGGGTCGCAGGCGTGATGCGCCCGCTGGCTGCGTCCCGGCCGTACGGGCGATAGCGGCGCGAGGCGATGGCGACCGTCGGCGAGCTCCTGACGTCGGCCACGGCGCGGCTGCGCCTGGCCGGATCAGAGAGCGCGCGCCTGGACGCGGAGCTGCTCCTGGGCTGGGCCATCGGGGTCGAGCGAACGGCCGTGCTCGCTCATCCGGAGGCGCCGGTCGGAGCGGACGCGGTGGCCGCGTTCGAGGGCGCACTCGGACGTCGCGAAGCCGGCGAGCCGGTGGCATACATCCGCGGCATCAAGGAGTTCTACGGGCTCGCGTTCGGCGTGGATCGGCGGGCGCTGATCCCGCGGCCGGAGACGGAGCTGCTGGTCGCCGAGGCCGAGCGGGAAGTGGCCTGGCGGCTGACGTCGGAGCCGCGGCCGGCGGGGACACCCAGGCTGCTGATCGTGGACGTGGGCACGGGTTGCGGCGCGATCGCGATCGCGCTGGCGACGCTGCTGCGGCGGCGGCGGATGCTTCCCGAGGTCTCGATCCTGGCGGTCGATTGCTCGGCCGATGCCCTGTCCCTGGCGCGAGAGAACGCCGTCGGCCACGCCGTGGCGGACGAGGTGCTCTTTCGAGAGTCGGATCTGCTGCCGGCGGCCGAACCGGCGTTCGACCTGATCCTGGCCAACCTGCCCTACATCCCGGCGGCGGAGATCGATCGACTCCCGGTGGCGGCCTCGTTCGAGCCGCGCCTGGCGCTCGACGGCGGGCCCGACGGGCTGGCCTTCATTCGACGCCTGCTGGCCGCCCTGCCCTCTGCCCTGGCGCCCACTGGCACCGCGCTGCTGGAAATGGGTTTCGACCAGGGGCCTGCCGTAGGGCAGGTGGTCGCCGGGCTGCCCGGCGGATGGACCTGCCGCATCGCGGCCGACCTCTCGGGGCGCCCTCGCCTGGCAAGCGTCGAGAGAGCGGGCTCGAGCGCGGCCGGCTCCGGCAAGACCGACCGTCATTCGACCTTCGGCGCTGGCGGCGGAGCGTCTTGACTGAGCCGATATCGATCCCGGGTCCGCCGAAGCTCCGGCTGGCCGGGTCGTTGGAGGGCCTGGCATCCGGGCAGGCGCGACGCCCGCCTGTCGCGCCTGCGGGGCGGCCAAGGCAACGGGCCGACGGGCGATGGCAGTCATGACCGTTGATCGGCTGCAGGTCTGCTATACTATGTCCAGCAGCGCACAGACTTGCTGCAAGTACTTGCAGGGGGCCTTCCCCGCGCGGCTCGGGGGTTCCTTGCGAGAGACGGCGTCCGACGCCGAAGGAGCATCAAGATGTCAGTTGCGCCCTCTCAGCACGTACGGGACGCCGGCCGTGTGCCCGACAGGATGCGCGTGGGCACGATGGCGGCGGCCCGCCGGATCGAGTTCGTAACCGTCCCGACGCCCGAGCCGGCTTCGGGCGACGTGCTCGTGCGAATCCGTGCCGTCGCCATCTGCACCTGGGAACAGCGGACGTACAGCGGCCAGCAGGCCAATACCTTCCCCTTCATCGGCGGCCATGAGATTGCCGGCGAGATTGCCGCGATCGGTCCGAATTGCGCGGCCGGCCTCGAGATCGGGGACCTGGTGGCCGTCGGCTCCGCCTCGTGCGGCCGCTGCCACTGGTGCATGACGGGTCAGGATCGGGCCTGTGCGCGCCACTACGCCGGTGCGCCTCGCTACGGCGATGCGTGGGGCCCCGGCGGTTTCGCGGACTTCAAGACCCACCCGGCCGACGGCGTCTACAAGCTCGGCGATGCGCCGATTGAAGTCGCGTCGCTCACCGAGCCGCTGAGCTGCGCCGTCCACGCGGCCCGCATCCTCAACCCGTACGTCAGCGAGGACGTGGTGGTGCTGGGCGCCGGCGTGATGGGCCTGATGAACGTGGTCGCCCTCAAGAATCGCGGCGCCCGCGTGATCGTCAGCGAGCTCGACGCGGGTCGGCTGGCGAAGGCGCGGGAAATGGGCGCGGATGAGCTCATCGACGCATCGAAGGAAGACCCCGTAGCGCGCGTCAAGGAGCTCACCGAGGGCCGTGGCACGGAGGCCGTCATCTGCGCCTTTGGAGGCGAGAAGGCGAACGAGCAGGCCCTCGCGATGCTTTCGGAAAAGGGTCGCATGGTCCTGTTCGCGGGCGCCTACCCCGAGGCACCCCTTACGCTCGCACCGAACAATATGCACGACCACGAGCGCCAGGTGATCGGTGTGGTGTCGGGCGACAAGCAGGATTTCTACGTGGCCAGCCGCCTGGTCCGCTACCAGCAGGTCGACCTCTCGCCGCTGATCCAGGCTACCTACCCCCTCGATCAACTCGCGGAAGCGCTGGAGGCGTCCCTCAAGCCGGGGTCCTACCGCATCGTCGTCGAACCTTGAGGTTGTCGGAAGCAGAACATCTGCCCCTCGAGGGGCACGCACCGTCAGGAGGCAATGAATGAAGCGCAAACTGCACCGCCTGCTCAAGCCGGATGGCAGGATCCTGATCTGCGCGATGGACCACACGGCGTTCATGAGCGAACCCGCGCCCGGGCTCATCGAATACGGCAAGACCGTCCGCCTGGTCGTGGACGGCGGCGCCGACGCCTTCCTCTCGCCGATCGGGTCGGTCGTCAACTTCGCCGACGACTTCGGGCCGGCGGCGGTCGTGGCGAGCGTGATGACGGGCGACAAGTTCCTCGAGCGCGCGGTCGAGCACGCGCTGTCCATCGGCGCCGACGCGGTCAAATGCATGGTCTGGCCGTTCACCGAAAACGATCAGTCGATCGATCAGGCCCAGCGCATCGGCGCGGACGCGGCTCGGTACGGCCTGCCGTTCATCGCCGAGCCGATCCCGGGCGGCTTCGCGGCCGTCGACAAGCACACTCCCGACATGATCGCGGCCGGGGCTCGTCTTGCCGCCGAGGCCGGCGCGGACATCGTCAAGACCTTCTACACCGGCAGCCCCGACACGATGAAGCGCGTCCTCGACTACGCCTCGGTGCCCGTCGTCGTCCTTGGCGGAGCCGTCAAGGGCTCGACCCGCGATCTCTTCCAGGAGGTCTACGACGCCGTCATCGTCGCCGGTTGCACCGGCGTCGCGATCGGCAACAACATCTGGCGCGCCTCCGACCCGAAGGCCATCACCCGCGGGCTCGCGGCCATCATCCATGGCGGCGCGTCTGTTGACGAGGCTCTCAAGATCGCAGGTGTGCCGGCAACCAGCTAACTCCGTTTCAATCCCACGCGAGGCGTCGCCGAGCACAAGCTGCCCGGCGGCGCCTCGTCACTTGACGCGTCGAGATTTGGACGACGCAGGGAGTCGATGCGATGAACGCCCCCGCCGTGCCCGTGAAGGATCCCCGTTGGTCGATGATCGACGCCCAGCCTTACGGACTCCTCATCAACGGCAGGATTGCCCCGTCCGCAACCGGAGCGACCTTCCCCGCGGTCAGCCCTCATGACGATCGGGTCGTCGCGCAGATCGCGGAGGCAGGGGCCGCGGACATCGATGCCGCACTCCGTGCCGCCCGCGCGTCGGTCGACGAGGGGCCGTGGGGAAAGGCGAAGCCCAAGGAGCGAGCGGCCGCGCTGAACCGGATCGCCCGCCTCATCGAAGCTCACGCCGACGAGCTGGCGTTCCTCGAGGCCGTCGACGCCGGCAAGCCCGTGCCGTCGGTCCACTACAGCGACATCACCATGAGCCTCGACGCGCTCGAGTTCTTCGCGGGCCGGGCGATCGCGCTGCGGGGCACCGCCGCCGTCATGCCCGACAACGCCGTCGTCCATCACCAGCTCGTGGAGCCGCTCGGCGTCGTCGCCGAGATCCTGCCCTGGAACGGGCCGCTCTGGACCGGCGTCCAGCGCATGGCGGCCATCCTGGCGGCCGGCAACGCCGCCATCATGAAGCCGGCGCAGCTGGCGTGCCTCTCGTTCATGCGGCTCGCCCAGCTGCTCGTGGAGGCGGATCTCCCGCCCGGCGCGATCACCGTGCTGGCGGGCCCCGGTTCGACCGTCGGCGAGGCCCTTGTCGAGGATCCCCGCGTCGACATGATCTCGCTCACCGGCGGCATCGAGTCGGGCGCGCGAGTCCTGGCCCACGCCGCCAAGAGCGTCAAGCGCGTCTCGCTCGAGCTCGGCGGCAAGAACCCCAACATCATCTTCGCCGACGCCGACTTCGACATGGCCGCGATGTGGACGACGATCGGCGCCTTCTCCAACACCGGCCAGGTCTGCGTCTGCGGGTCGCGCGCCCTGGTGCAGCGTCCCATCTATGATCGGATGGTCGGGGAGCTGGCCCTGCGTGCCGCGGCCATGGTCGTCGGCGACCCGCTCGATCCGAAGACCGAACTTGGACCCGTCATCGGGCGCGGCCATGCGGCCAAGGTCTGGGAATATATCGAGATCGGCAAGAAGGAGAGCCGGCTGGTCACAGGCGGCGTGCCCTACACCGATCCGGTGCGGTCGAAGGGTTGCTATATCCCGCCGACGATCTTCGCGGACGCCGCTCCGAGCTGCCGGATTGCCCGGGAGGAGATCTTCGGGCCCGTGCTCACGATCATCCCGTTCGAGACGCTCGAGGAGGCGCTCCGGATCTCGAACGACACGAGCTACGGGCTCGCGTCGGGCGTGTTCACGCGCGATCTGGACAAGGCCTGGACCGTCAGCCGCGGCCTCAAGGCTGGCCAGGTCTACGTGAACACGTGGTTCGGGCCGGTCCTCGAAGAGGCGGCCCAGGGCTACAAGCAGTCCGGGTACGGCGGCGTCGGCATGGAGAAGTACATGCAGACCAAGAACGTGTTCTTCCGCGTGAACTCCTGATCCGACCCATGCTCCCGGCCCCGCGCTGGTCCCGGCGGGCCTAGTTCGCCGCCGGGCGCGCCCGGGCTGCCGACCTGACGGTCTGACCCACCAGGATCCCGCCGATCACGGCGACGACGCCCACGAGCATCAGCAGCGGCACCGCCTCCCCGAAGAGGAACACGGAGGCCAGGAAGCTGAACACGATCTGTGCCGAGCCGATGGTGTTGACCGTGGCCACCGAGCTGTATCGGACGGCTTGCGCAATGCCGGCCAGTGCCAGAACGTTGGCGCAGCCGGCCGCGAGCACGACGACAACGTCGTACGGATGCAGGCCTGTATAAAGCCCGGCCGGATCCACTAACGTGCGGACGATGGTCACGATCAGGAGCGGCACGAGACCGCCCGCGGCAGCACACGCCAGGACTGGGTAGAGAGCGGCCCGATGGCGCTGGACCAGTCGCACGAAGACGTTCGCGGTTGCGTAGCACACGCCGGCCGCGATCGCCAGCAGCAGGCCCTCGTACCAGAGCTGGCCGGGAGTGCTGAGCTGGCTGATGGCGATGAGGGTCAGCCCCGCGGCGATCACCAAGGCGCCCGCGATCTGCTCCTGCCTGGGCCGTTCGCGCAACATGAGGGCCCCGAGGATGACGCCGCCCCACACGCTGCCGCCCTGCACTGCGTTGACGCTGATGGCGAGTCCGCCATCGACGAGGGCGCGGAAGAAGAACACGTTGCCTATGACGTAGCTGACGGCCCCCCCGAAGACGAGGCCGCCTATGAGACGCGGGCCCAGGTACCGCGGATCGCCCGGACGCAGCTCATGGGAACCGCTGCGCACCAGCATGAACCACGCCAACGCGGCGACGGGTATCAGTCTGAGGAGCGAACCCAGCCACGCGTCGATCTGCGGCGCCGCAGCCCTGATCATCACGTTGACGACCGCGTAGGCAAGGGCACTGGTCCAGGCCCATCGCTCGCCCAGGCCGAAGTGCAGCCGCCGGCGCTCTACGGCTCCGTGCATCGGGCCAGCCGGAGCGATGTCATCATGACACCCTGGGGGATACGGTCGGCCGGCACGCCGGACGGATGGCGGCAGGGCGTAGGGAGGCCAGGACCCTGAACGAGCGGACGGCCACAGGCGGAATCTCACCATGTTCGTCAACGACCCGGGCTGGGCGCCCGGGTCGTTGACGAGTCAGTGTGGCCGTCACGCCGTCCCTACGGGGCGGGCGTGGTTGCCGGTGCGCACGGACCGTACGGCTGGAAGATCGCCGACCCACAAGAGCCGGTTACGTACTGCGGGGCCGGGCCGAAGAACGGGTAGGACCCGACGAGCGCAGCAATCAAGAAGACCACGAGAAGCAGGATCGGGCTTACGCGCCGCCGCAACAGGTACCAGCACGTGAGAACCACGGCGAGCGGCAGAAGTCCGGGCATGATCTTGTCGAGGATGCCCGTCTGAAGATTGATGGAAGTTCCAGTCACCGTGATGGTGGGCGCGAGGAACAGCGTGACGAACTCGGCCGCCAGCGCCCCGAGCACGATGTTGCCCAGGACGGTCGCACCCACGACGATCTTGTCCATCAGGCCACTGCGGAGCACGTCTGTCACGAACGTCCGGCCCCGGTAGTAGCCCTGGGTGAACAGGAAGTAAGAAACGGCGATGATGATCGCCGACTCCAGGATGATGTACAGGATCGCGCCGAGCGGGTTGCCGGTTGCTCCAATAACCGCCTGGCCGCCCGTAACCGTAACGCCGGCGATGCCGATGCCGAGGGCAAGCAGGATCGGCGTGATGGTGCCCTGATCGAGCGTGTCGCCAATTCCGGCAAGAGGGCCCATCAGGCCGGTCTTGACCGAGTTGATGGCGTCGTCGTCGATGTCGGCGCCGTTCGCCCGTTCCTCTTCCATCGCGAGGACGACACCCGGGATCACGGCGCCCCACTGGGGCTCCGTGTTAAAGAAGACGAGGTGGCGCTTGAGGGCTGCCTTGATGTCCTCCGGCGTGTGATACAGGCGCCTGATAGCCGGGGTCATCGCCTGGGCGAAGCCCGTCGCCTGAAGGCGCTCGTAGTTGTAGCCCGACTGGATGAAGAAGATCCAATACAGCCAGGACCTGATCACGTCGCCGCGGGTGAGCCGCTCGCGCTTCTCACCGACTGCTGCAACTGCACCTCCAGCCGGTGCGCCGGCGGGAGCAGCCTGAGGCGTCGCGACCCGCGCGAAGCCACCGGTGGTAAAGGTCACGTGCAGGAAGGCGAGCGCCAGCCCGACGACCGCGAGGATCACGATCGAGATGGTCTGCCCGGTCGCGACCATGATGAAGTAGCCGATGAAGAAGTACGGGATGACCGCGCCTCGGAAGATGAACCGCATGTTCATCGCAATTCCGATGGCAGCGAAGACACCGCCGGCCACGGCCAGCCCGTTCAGAACCCAGCTCGGCAGATCATTGAGGACATTCACCACCGCCTGGGTGCCGCTGTAGGCGGCGATCGCGACCGGGAAGAAGCAAATAACGAACAACAACGCCTGGCTGGGCCAGACGTTCATCCATCCTGTGCCGGAGATGTCGCCCTTCTCGGCGCGATCGTCGGCCCAGTGGGCGAACAGGGATGCAACCGTCATCCGGACGTTCCAGATGACTGTCCCCAGCAGGCCGATTGGGACCGCGAGTGCCAGCGCCTGGCCATAGCTGAGGTTCGCCGCCAGAGCAAGGGTAGTGCCCAACCAGCCGGCGAGAGCCGGGTCACCGGGCAGCGAGCCACCGGCGCTGATGAAACCGAGGTAGGCGATATTGATGGCCGCGCCGATGAGGGTGCCCTGTGCCGGATTGCCCAGGATGATGCCGACGAAGAATCCGGCGACGAGAGGTCGGTACAGGGTGAAATAGCCGACGCCCATCAGCCACGGGCTGTTGGCCAGGTAGTAGCCAAGGCCGATCAGAATCGACGCTACCAGGCCAACCTTGATTTCAGGCGTCGTGCTGGAGTCGGCGAACAACTGCGCGGGACCGAGCAACAGCACGAGCCCGATAATTCCCACCGCCCCTGCAGCCAGAGCGCCGTGTTTCAACCATGCTGGCATAGTGAACCTCCGTGCTCGCTTCCAACCAAACTCCCAGGTCTTTGCCCGTGGACTCCCATCTTCACCGCCTGTCGACTGACGCAAACGGCACGCCACGGTCGTCGGCGACGATCCGCAGTTCGACCTTCGTGCCCATCTCCTCCAGTTTGCGCAAGGCCTCCGATTCTTCATCGGTCGCTGAGATGTTCTTGTAGAGCGGGCGCCGGCCGGGGCCGGCTCCGAGACCGCCGACGTTCAACATATCAAACTGAACCCCCATCTCGCGCAGCCGGAGCGCGGTGATGGGGGTCCGCATCAGCACGAATGCCTGTGTCGGCGACGCGGCCAACTCGGAGACCCTCGCCGCGCCCTCGGTCAGCCCGTACACCTCGACCGGGGTCCCCTGCGGGGCCGCCATCACTAGGACCTCGCGCAGGAATTCGTTCTGGGCGGTCTTGTCGTCGACGATCACGATCAGATCCGCGCCCACTGCCCTCAACCAAACGGCCACTACCTGGCCGTGGATCAGGCGGTCGTCGACGCGCACCAGCTTGAGCGGCACTCCGTCTCCTTTGGCCTCGTCGGGTTACGCGGCGGTGCTCCGCACGCCGCTAGACACTTGACTCCCCCACTTGACGCATGGCGTCCACGATGCCATCTCGGCCGGTGGCCACCAGCTTAGCGATTGCGTCCGCGTCAAGTGACTGAACGCTCGTCGCCGCCTCCAGGAGCAGGCCCAGGTTCGTGCCGCTAACGCAGAGGGCCAGGAGCGTCGTGCCGCGGTTCTCCCGGCAGATCAGACTCGCGACGTTGTGCGGCGTACCGCCGACGAGGTCGGTGAGGATGAGCACCGGTCGCCCGTCGTCGCCCATCGCCGATCGCAGGGCTTCGGCGTAGGCTTCGGGCGACTGCTCGGGCTGGAGGTCGACGGCCACGGCGTCATCCAACGGTCCGCAGATCATCGCCGCGCTTTCGAGCATGGCGCGTCCGAGGTGACCATGGGACGCCACTACGATACGGAACGTGCGGCGCGTGGCCATCGCTCCGTCTTCTCCTGCCTGCTCATTAACCTGCCGCAATTATTTGCGGGCTGCTTTTGCAAGGGCTACGAGCGTTGTACCCTATGGGACAGGGCTTGTCAAGGATGATGGGAGGACCGTGTGGACACGGATGCCGGGGTCGGGAAGGACCGGCCGGCCCAGAGCGGCGCTCGTTCGGCCGACCGCTCGCTCATGCGGCTGGCGGCCGAGCTGTACTACGTGCGGGGGTGGAGCCAGGCAGAGATCTCGCGCCTTCTCCGCGTCTCGATATCCACGGTCTCTCGACTGCTCGCTCAGGCCCGTGCAGAAGGCATCGTCCAGATCACTGTCGAACGCGACCCGAGTGAGCTGATCCCGCTGGCGACGGAGCTGGCCGACGCGCTCTCCGTGAGGGTCACGCTGACACCCGGACGGACCTCCAATCCGGCGGTCGCCGCCAGAGTGTGTGCCGTTGCCGCCGCCCCAGCCGTCGCCGACGAGGTGCCCACGTCCGGGGTGCTCGGAACCGCTGGGGGTTACACGATCGCGGCCCTGGCCGAAGCCCTGCCGAGGATGGACCGGCCAGAGCTTACCGTCGTGCCGATCGCGGGTGGCCTGCATGCCTCCGTCCCTCCGCTGCTTGACATCAATGGGGTTACCGACCGGATCGCCGCGCAACTGGGCGCCTCGACGAGGCGACTTCTCGCACCGGGCCTCCTGGACTCACTGGCGATGAAGGAAGCCTTGCTCGAGGACAGTCTCGTCAAGGTGACGACGGAGTTGTGGAGCCGACTTGACTGCGTTCTCGTCGGTGTCAGCGGCATGCCCGAGAGCAATCCCGGCTATCCAACAGTCATGGATCAGCTGGACGGTGACATCCGGCGCCGGCTCATCGCGAAAGGTGTTGTCGGTGAGATCGCGGGGCACCCCTTCACGATCGACGGAAGCCTGATCGAGGACGATTGGGCATCCCGACTCCTGTGCATCAGCTTCGACGTTCTGCGCAGGAGCGGGCCGGTCATCGTCGTGGCAGCCGGGTCTCATAAGGCGCAGAGCATCATCGGGTGCGTCCGAACGGGAGTCGTCGGTCACCTCTACACGGACGAACTGACCGCGGCCGCGATCATGGAGTGGCTCGGCGCTCACGGGCAGCACCGCGGGGCGACCAGCGCGTCCGCCCCGACCAAGGTCGGCTGATGATCCCCGTCGAAGGCAGGTACCGGCGGGAGCAGGTCGTGCTCTGACGGCGCGGTACACGATCTCATAGCGTCGCGCGATCGGACTCAGCGCGCTCTCCCGGCCCTCCGGGGCGTTGCCGCGCTGCCCTGACCCGACCCCTGCCCGCCGCGGCCGCGACGGCCCCGGGCGGCCAGCTCAGTCGCAAGGGCCCGCACCCTCTCAGACAGCGGCGTCGCCAGGGCTATCCGGGCCAGCTCGTCGAGGTCGGCCCGCGTCACCCCGGCGAGCGCGGCGCGGACCCCATCGAGCGAGGCCGCGTCGGCCGACAGCTCGTCGACGCCGAGCGCGACCAGGACGAGCGCGCCGGCCGGATCGCCGGCCAGCTCGCCGCACACCGCAACCGGGATGCCGGCCGCGTCCGCGCCCGCGACGACACTGGCTATCAGACGCAGGACCGCGGGGTGGAGCGCGTCCTGGAGCGGCGCCAGGATCGCGTTGCCGCGGTCGGCGGCCAGCGTGTACTGAGTCAGGTCGTTCGTTCCGATGCTGAAGAAGTCGATCCGCTGGGCCAGGTCAGCCGCCAGGATCGCCGCCGACGGAATCTCCACCATGATGCCGGAGACCACCCGTTCGGCGCAGGGCAGGCCCTCGGCCAGCAACGCGTCCCGGGCCTCGTCGCGGAGGGAGAGAAAGAGTTCCACGTCGCCGACCGTGGCGATCATGGGAGCCATCACGTGGGGCACGACCCCGGCCAGGGCGCCCGCCCGCCAGATCGCCCGGAGCTGCGTGAGGAGCAAATCCCGCGACGTGTATGCAAGGCGGATCGCCCGCACCCCGAGGAACGGGTTGGCCTCGTGAGGCAAACCGAGGTACGGGATCGCCTTGTCACCGCCGATGTCCGCCAGCCGAATGACCACTGGTCGATGCGGCCCGAACGCCGTCAGGACGCGCCGGTAGGCCTCGACCTGCTCGGCTTCGGTCGGCGCGGTCTGGCGGCTCATGAAGAGGAACTCGGTCCGGAACAGGCCTACACCCTCGGCCCGGGCTTCCAGCGCCCGCGGTGCATCGTCCGGCGAGCCGATGTTGGCGACGAGCAGGACCCGCTCCCCGTCGGCGGTGGCGCAGGGGCGGTCACGCAGTGCCATGGCCTCCGCGTGCTGCGCCGTCAGGGCGGCCTGGCGGCGGTGGAACTGGACCTCTTGCGAGGGTCCCGGGTCCAGGATCAGCTCGCCGGTCTCGCCGTTGAGCGCCGCGCGCAGCGGTCGCCCGCCGAGCCGCTCGACCCCGGCGTCGACCGACTCGAGGAGGCCGGCCACACCCACGATGGCGGGAATGGCAAGGCTGCGGGCGAGGATAACGGCGTGAGCCGTGCGCGACCCGGCCGCCAGGGCGATGCCGGTCAGCAGGCCGGGCGGGATCTCGACGGTGACAGACGGTGGCAGGTCATCGGCCACGGCGATCGAGGGGACGTCCGGCAGTTCCAGCACGTCGCCGGTCAGGATGCGCGCGATCCGAGCACCGACGTCGCGTACGTCCGCCGCCCTGGCTGCCAGGAGCTCGTCGTCGAGGGCGGCCAGCACGGCGGCCGTGGTCTCTGCGGCGGCCTGCACGGCCGCGGCCGGTTCCCCGCCAGCTTCGATGCGCCGGATTGCCTCGTCCAGGAGGACGGCATCGGTGGCCATCAGCGCCTGGGCCTCGAAGATCTCGGCCTCCTCTGCGCGGCCGAGTTCGCGGACGCGGGCCGCCAGCCCCTCCAGCTGACGGGCGGCCTCTTCGCTGGCGGACCGGAGTCGTGGCACCGCACCGTCCGGTCCGGTGGCGGGACGTCCGGGAGGCGCAGTCCGGCCCGCCGCTGCCGCGGCCGCTTCGGCAAGCGGCGGGCGGTAGCGCCAGATCGGGCCGACGGCGATGCCCGGAGCGGCGGCAATGCCGGCCAGATGCAGGCTGGTGTGGGACATCACTCGATGGCCTCGCCGAGGCCGCCGGCAACGAGCTCGCTCAGGGTTCGGGCAGCTGCCTCTTCGTCCTCGCCCTCGATCGACAGGCGGATGACGTGGCCCCTGGCGACGCCGCTGGACAGCACGGTCATGATGCTCTTCGCGTTGCCCGGGGCGGTGCCGCGCGTCACGTTCTCCAGCGCGATCCGCGACCCGAATCCGGCGGCCGTCTTGACGAAGAGCGCGGCCGGCCGCGCGTGCAACCCGGTTGGGTTGCGGATCTCGAGATCGATCGTCCGCATCGCCGGTGTTCTTTGCCTCCCGTTCTTGCGTGCCCGGGTCTGCTCGGGCCGTACGTTCGGCGGGCGAGCCGAGGTGTGGGACCTCGCCACTGAGTTCGGAGTACTCGAATCTAGCATTCACCGGGGCCTCGAGCTGTTACTCGAGAAGGGCACGCTCGAGCGGATGCGCAGGAGCGCGATGCGAAGGGCTGCCCTCGGTGGGCAGCCTGGGCGATGGCTGCGATGACGCGGTGGCCGCGAGCCTCCTGGCCAGCTCGGGACCGAACTCATCGACCAGGAGCACGGGCGGACGCACGACGACGGCTGCGGCCATGTTCGACTACGCCGACATCTTCCACGACCGCACCCGGCGGCATTCGTATCTCGGGCATCTCTCCGGTCGAATACGAAAGGAGGTACCGTTCCAGGCGGAGCCGCGACAGGACGAGCGCTGCCCAAGGCAGGTGGGACTGGCAAGGGCCCTGGCGGGTTCCAACGACGTCCCCCGGAGCACTGTGTTGTTGATGACCAAGGTGGAGAAACGGCCGATCGAGACCGCCTCGGAGCGGGTTCGGAACAAGGGAATTCGGCCTCGCCAGGACGCCAGGGAGACCCACCCGGGCGCCACGGGACGCTGCTGATGGCCGAGCCTGCGCTGCCGATCCGCCTGATCGCAATCGATATCGACGGAACCCTCATCGATGAGGATCTCGTCATCGGCGAGCGAACCCTCGCGGCGACAGCGGAAGCCATGCGGCGTGGGATCGCCATCTCGCTGTTCACGGGTCGCACGGCCACGAGCGCCATGCCCTTCGCCGAGGCGCTCGGCCTCACGGGCCCGCTGGTGGCGCAGCAAGGCGCCCTGATCCGGGCCATGCCCGGGCCGACCTCGAAGGGCCTGGGCCGGCTGCTGTACCACCGGCCGCTCCACCCCGAAGTCACGGTCGAAATCGTCCGCTGGTGCCGGGAGCGGGACCTCGTCCCGCACTTCAACCATCTGGAGCGGATGATCGTCGGCTCGGACGAGCAGAGGCTGGAGGAGTACCGGTACTTCGTCGGTGATCGGCTGCGCATCGTGAGCGACGTGGCCGTCCGGGCTCGAAAGCCCGTCACGAAGGTAGTCGCGATCGGCGAGGGTTACCACTCCCTGGAGGTGCTGGAGGAAGGTCGAGCCCACTTCGCCGGCCGGGCGGAGGTCACGCTCAGCCATCCGCGCTTCCTGGAGTTCCTGGCACCCGGCGTCTCCAAGGGAAGAGCGGTCCGGTGGCTGGCGCGGCGGCTTGGGATCCCGCTTGAGCAATCGATGGCGGTGGGCGACCAGTACAACGACCTGGAGATGATCTCCGTGGTCGGCCACGGGGTCGCGATGCCCAGCGCTCCGGAGGCCGTTCGGGCCGCGGCGCGGTTCGTGGCGCCTCCGGTGGGAGAGGAGGGGACGGCCCAGATGATCGAGCGGATCGCTCTGGACGGCTGGCGGGCCCCTGGGGGTGGACCTCCCGGCGCGGAGGGCGCAGAGGGTGGGGCGATACGCGGCGTGCAGGTCGAGCGGCGATGACGGCCCGGCTGCTCCGCGACGATGGCCTCGGGCGCGCGGAGGCGGTGGAGGTGCTGCGGGCGGGAGGCCTGGTTGCCATGCCGACCGACACGGTCTACGGCCTCGGGGTC
>Ga0187885_10000162_pt1 | contig 80908 bp, 70 predicted proteins | sample June2016WEW_20_1_3_FD_132970 | JGI IMG/M metagenome (GOLD analysis project Ga0187885, IMG submission 132970) | Peatland microbial communities from SPRUCE experiment site at the Marcell Experimental Forest, Minnesota, USA - June2016WEW_20_100 | ecosystem: Environmental > Terrestrial > Soil >...
GAGGCCATGATCGCCGCCAAGACCGCCCTGGTCCAACAGGCGATGTCGCGGAACATCCAGCCGCTGGGCGGGGCGGTGGAACTGATCCGCCAGGTCAGCGCCGCCGGCACGCCGGTGGCTGTGTGCTCCGGCGCCTTGCGCAAGGAAATCGAGCTGGCCTCTGCCGCTGTCGGCGTGCTGGACTGCTTCACCGTGATCGTCTCCGCCGAGGACGTCACCGCCGGCAAGCCCGACCCCCAGGGCTATCGCGTGGCGGCCCAGCGGCTGTCGTCGGCCGCCGGGCGGACCATCCGCCCCGGCCGCTGCGTGGCGGTAGAAGACTCCCCCGCCGGCATCCAGTCCGCCCAGGCCGCCGGCATGAAGGTCCTGGCCGTGGCCAACTCCTACCCCCCCGACCGCCTGCGCGACGCCCAGCGCGTCGTCAGTTCCCTGACGGAAGTAACCCCCGCCGACCTGGAAAAACTGCTCTAAGCCGGAGGGAAGCGCCGCGTACGCGCTACAGTGTATTCATGCCCGCCCCTCGACGAGCCGATAGATACCTTAGTCATCCCTGTCCCGGCGCGCCGGGACAGGTTTTTCCCCATTCAGGTGAGTCTCAAGGAGCCGACGACATGAAAGTGCTGATTGCCGATCCGGATTGGAACTTCTCGCAGCGGGCCAGCAAGTTCCTGGAATCTCACGCTCACCTGGTGGTGTGCGAGGGGCACATTCACGCCGCGGCCGACCAGGCACAGCGGTGGCAACCGGACTTGGTGATCCTGGCAGCCGAGCTGGCCCTTCGCAACGACCTGCTGGAAATGCTGACGTCGCTGACCCCCCGGCCGGCGGTGCTGCTGACGGAACGCATGGACCGCTTCGACCGCGCCTGGCGCGCCTGGCAAAAAGGCGGGGACGAACTGCTCCTCAAGCCGGTGCTGTGCAGCCACGACCTGCACCTGGCCATCGTCGCCGCGCGCGAGAACGCCGCCGCCGGCACCCGCCGGCAAAGCAGGACGCACGTGGCGGCCTCGGCCTAAGGCCGGTTCGCGCCTGCCTGCCGCAGGCAGGTCAGGGCCAGGAATGCAAACTCGCCTCGACGACGCCCGACGAAATCGGTAAACTTTCCGCCGGTCAAGGTATGTTAGGTATTATCCTCATCGTCGCCGGCGTCATCCTGATGATCTTGGGAGGCATTCTGCTTTTGGCCTGGACGGGCGATCCCAGCCGGTGGTTCGACGCCGCCGTCCACGACAACCGCGGCACCACCAAGACCGACCGCCAGTTCTTGGACCTGTATTTCCTGGCCATGGTTATCGCCCCTCTGCTGGTCGGCGGCTTGTTGATCGCATTGGGCTTGCGGCAAATCCTCTAGGTCGGGCACGGCCAGGGGCTATGCCGTGGCCGGCCGTTGACAGCCCGCCGCCGCGACGCTACGGTGGAGTTTTGGCTGGCGTGGCGGCGACCGCACGGTGGATGTAGCTCAATTGGTTAGAGCACCGGGTTGTGGTCCCGGGGGTTGTGGGTTCGAGCCCCATCATCCACCCTTGCCGCCCGGCTCGGCCGGGCGACGCCGTGGCAAGCCCGCCGCCGGCCCAATCACCCCGCCGCCACCCGCAGAGCCATGAAAATCTACCTGGAAACCTTCGGCTGTCAGATGAACCGCCTGGACAGCGAGTTGCTGGCCGGGGTGCTTCGTGCGGCCGGGCACGAGATGGTCGCCGACGCCCGAACCGCCGACGTGCTGCTGCACAACACCTGCTCGGTCCGCCAGCACGCCGAGGACAAGGTGCATTCGCGGCTGGGCGTGGACCTGCGGCGTAAGGCGGACTCCAAGGGTAGGAGAAAAATTATCATCGGCGTGCTGGGCTGCATGGCCCAGCGCTGCGGCGCCGAGCTGCTGGCCCGCTACAAGAACCTGCCTACCGGACAGGCAGGCCTGGACCTGGTGGCCGGGCCAAGCCAATTGGCCAACGTCCCGGCCCTAATCGCCCAAGCGGCCACCGGCGAGCCGGTCTGCGCGATGGACCGCCCCGGAAGTCCGGCCGACGGCTTCGACGCCATTGATCTCGCCCGCGACGTGGCCTGCATGCCGCAAGTGGCCCAGGCCTTCGTGCGGATCAGCCGCGGCTGCAATAAGGCCTGTGCCTATTGCGTTGTCCCGGCCGTCCGCGGACCGGAGGTCTCGCGGCGCCCGGAGCGCATTGCCGAGGAGGTTCGCCGCCTGGTTGGCGCCGGCCGAAGCCAGATCACGCTGCTGGGTCAGACGGTCAACAGCTACCGCTGGACCGCCGGCCCGCGCACCTGCCGCTTCAACGACCTGCTGGCCGCCGTCTCGGCGGTGCCGGGCCTGCGGCGGCTGCGATTCGTCACCAGCCACCCGCTGGACTTCGGCGACGACGTCCTGCAAGCCATGCGCGACCTGCCCAACGTCTGCCCCTACGTCCACCTGCCCGCCCAGAGCGGCAGCGACGCGGTGCTGAAGCGTATGAACCGCCGCTACAGCCGCGCCCAATACGACGAGCTGATCGACCGCTGCCGGGCCATCGTGCCGAACGTCGTCCTGGCCGGCGACTTCATCGTGGGCTTCCCCGGCGAGACGGAAGACGACCACGCCGCCTCGGCCGAGCTGATCCGCCGCAGCGGTTACAAGAATTGCTTCGTGTTCAAGTATTCCCCCCGGCCGGGAACCTTCGCGGCTGAAAAACTGGCCGACGACGTGCCGCTGAGCATCAAGCGCCGGCGGAACAACGAGCTGTTGGCCGTTCAGGAAGAAGTCGGCCTGGCGCATCACGCCGCCTACGTCGGTCGAATGGTCGAGGTACTGGTCGAAGGCCCCTCGCCTCGTGCAACAAAACAACCTCACCCGCCCAATCCGCCTGCCACGCAATTGCTCGGCCGAACCACGGGCGATCACATCGTCGTCTTCGACGGCCCATCCGACCTGGCCGGCCAGTACGTCAACGTCCGCATCACCGGCGCCTCCAGCCTGACGCTGACGGGAGAAAGAGCAGCGAGTTGACACCCAAGCCGATAGCTGGACCTTATGGCCTCAGCCACTGACCCAGCGGATCGGCCGGGTGGAAGCGGGCGAAGATCAGCCAAGCGATGTTGAGGCCCGTGACGAAATCGTAGGGGAGCGTCATCCGCGGCCAGCGCCACAGGCGGATCTTCAGCCACCAGCCGCCCTGTCGCGGATCGGTGATGAGGGTCTTGCCCTCGATGATGGCCTGGGTGTGCAGGATCCGCCGGATCACCGTCAGCGCCGGCAGCAGCGCCTGCTGAACCACCAGGGCCGGGACGTTGTAGGCGAACGTCGCGATCAGGATGGCCGCCCACCGCTCGCCGCGCTGCCAGTAGCCCACCGTGCACGGCCGCGACAGGCCCTCGGACCGCGCCCGCGTATAGGAGATCATGAAGCCGTTGAAGATGGCCAGCAGGCACAGCAGCACGAAGGTCACGTTGGCCGGGGTGGCGGCGGCGTAGTACACCGCGATGGCGGCGTAGACCACGAAGTCCCCGTAGCGGTCCAGCGTGCTGTCCAGGAAGGCGCCCAGTTCGGTGCTCTGGCGGCCCAGGCGCGCCACGGCGCCGTCGAGCATGTCGCAGGCCGAGGATAGCAGCAGCACGATCCCGGCCGCCAGCAGGTAGGCGTTGGCTGGGTCGGACGGCCGCAGGCTCCAGCCGAATCGCCCGCCGGCCCCCACCGCGTAGCATACCCCGGCCGCGGTGGTCAGGAGGATGCCGACCAACGTCAGTGTGTTGGGGCGAACGCCCACGCGGAGCAGGACCGCGGCCAGGCGGTCGCGCGCGGCGGCAATGCCCGTTCCTATGGCCCATCCGATCAATCGGGTCTCAGTCACCTTACAGTCCCTCGGCGGCCAGCTTCGCCCAACTGGTCGTGCCGGCCAGCTCAGTCGAACCGCTGGGCTGGGTAGCCTGCCCGCCCCACATGCCGAACGCGGTGAGTTTCGTCGAACGGACCAGCAGGCACTTCATTCCGGCGGAGTCAAAGGCCTGCACCGCCAGCTCGCTGCCGGCAATGCCGACTTGCAGTTTTGGAAATTCCCTTCGCAGCTCGTCCAGCGGACTGACGATCTGGCTGCGCCACCAACCCTTTTCCCGCCAATTCTTTTTCCGCCAATCCTCCTCCCACCACCGCTCTTCCCGCCAGGGCAGGATGGGCCCTTCCGGCAGGCCAGCGGCCTCCATCGCCGCGTGCAGCGCGGGGAAGCGCCAAACCGGATCGTCGGAGAGGTACAGGATGTGGGCCTGGCCGGCCAGCCTCAAAAGGGCCGTGCGGGCCTCGATAATCTCGCGGCCGCCCAGCGGCACGGCGTCCAGGTCCACCGCGATGACGATACGGTCGGGGTCCCACACGAACGCACGGAGCTCCCAGGACTCCTCCCGGCCCTCGATGTCCTGAAGGGCGACGGTCAGGGGGTACTCGCCGGCGGTCTTCGGCGCCGGCAGGGCCACGGAGGCGCAGCCATTTTTGTCCGTGCGGGCCGACCGCAGCGGGCCGTCGGCCACCTGGAACCGCAACGGGGCCGCCTGGGCCGGCGGCGTCACCCACGGCAGTTCCTTCCACTGGAGGCGCACGACGGCCTGGACCGGACCATCGGTGGAGGCCAGGGAATCCGGCGCGGTCAGCACGTACCCGCCGCTGCAGCCGCTCCACAGGCCGATCATCATCAGCCACGCTAACCGACGACGCATGAACCACCTCCCGACGCTCCATTAGGCAACACGGAAAAACATTTGTCAAACCTTCCACCCGCGCCCATGATGGAGACCCGGACGCGGCGACGCCCCGCCGCCAAGCCCGCCTCGGCGGGCATCGACGGAAGGGAAGGAAAAAGACCATGGCCAACAACACCAAGTTCCTCTACGAGGATCCCTGGCGCGTCTTTCGCATCATGAGCGAGTTCGTCGAGGGCTTTGAGACGATGAGCCACGTCGGCTGGGCCGTGAGCGTTTTCGGTTCGGCCCGCACCCCGCCCAATGACCCCTACTACGCCCAGGCGCGGCGACTGGCCCATACGCTGGCCAAGAAGGGTTTCGCGGTCATCACGGGCGGCGGGCCGGGCATCATGGAGGCCGCCAACCGCGGCGCCCGCGACGCCGCCGGCCGATCGGTGGGACTGAACATCACGTTGCCGGCGCCGCAGCCGGCCAACCCCTACGCCAATATCCGCATGGACTTCCACTACTTCTTCGCCCGGCTGATGATGTTCGTCAAGTACGCCTGCGCGTTCGTGTGCTTCCCGGGGGGGTACGGCACGCTGCATGAGTTCTTCAACTCTATGTCGCTCATCCAGACCGGCAAGGCCCGCCGATTTCCCGTGGTCCTCATCGGCACCGCTTACTGGAAGGGGCTGGTGGATTGGATGCGCCACGACATGCTGGCCGCCCAGCCGCAGCGGATCGACCCCGACGACCTGAAGCTGTTCACCGTGACCGACGATCTCAACGAGGCGGTGGCCATCGTCGAACAATCGCGGTTGGCCCGCCGGGCGCGCCTGGCCCGCCAGGCGGCGGTTCCCACCATCGGCTCGCAAGTCCAGACCGGCGAAGGCACGTTGATGGGACACCCGGCCGAGGTGTACGACGGCGAGAAAAACGCCGACCGACCGGCCATGCCCCTGCTCGCCAAAACGCGCCGACGGCGCCGATATCGCCGGCGCCCGTAACATGGAGCGGCTGCCGTTCACCATCCCGGCCGGCGATTCGAAGGGAATTTATTTCTAAAAGAAGGGAAGAAATACCTCCTAGGGGGCAACTAGAAAGAGGCCTATAATAAATAACGCAAGGCAAGGCCGGTCGGACTGTCAGACCGGCATTGGCGAGCGGGTTCGGAGGATGTGTTTCGGCGGCCCGTCTGTCCAAGGGTACGTTGAGGCATGCAGGAGTCCCGGCCTCTGAAAGGCTGAACAAGCAGAGGCTCGCCCTCGCGAGGTTATCGAGAGGCAAGGGTATGCGGCGATCATCACTCCTCTATCCGGGTGTGTGGGCTTGCATGCTGCTCTTACTGGCCGCGGCTCCGGCCTCGGCCCTGACCATCCGCGCCGACGTCTCCGACAGCAACTACACCAGCCTGGCCGCTCAATCGCCGTTCTCATCCATCGGAGAGTTCCTCTGGCAGCAATCCGGCAGCGATTACCTGGCCTCCGGCATACTCATCAACAATCAATGGGTCCTGACGGCCGCGCACGTGGTGAGCGGAATCACGTCCGGCAATATCGGCACGATGACCTTCACGCTGGGCGGCAACACCTACCACGCCGCCGCAACCTACTACAACAGCAATTGGAACGGCAGCGTGAGCAACGGCTATGACATCGGCCTGGTTAAGCTCGACTCGGCGGTCGGCAACGTCACGCCCGTTTCTCTGTACGACAGCAACGCCGAGAACCACCAGATCACCACCCTCGTCGGCTACGGCGAGACGGGCACGGGCCTGACCGGGGCCACGTTGGCGGCGGGCACCGTCCGCGCCGGTACCAACGTCCTGGGCTTGGGCAGCGCGCTCAACAACATCCCCTGGTCCGCCGGGGGCAACGACACCATGCTAGTGGCGGACTTCGACCAGCCCGGCGCCACGGGGGACCCGACGCAAAACCTGGCCGTGGCGACGACCCTGGAATGCTGCGCGGCGCCCGGCGACAGCGGCGGCGGCTGGTTCATGGCGGTGAACGGACAGAATTATCTGGTGGGGATAACCTCTTTCCTGGACCACAACCCCAGCAACCCCGTGGATTCCATGTACGGCGACATCTGCGGGGCGACGCGCGTCAGCTCCTACCTAAGCTGGATCAGCCAATACACCACCTACAGCCTCATGCCCTACTTCTGGACCCACGACCCCAACACGGCGGGGAATTGGCAGGATGCCAACAATTGGAGTCCCTCGGCGGCGCCGACGGCCAACGACACCGCCGTCGTTGACAACAACGGCACGGTGAACATTTCCTCCGCCACCGGCAGCGTCCAGGTGTCTTCCCTGTACGACGGCAACCAGGCCCGAGGATCGATCAGCCAGTCCGGCGGGACCGTCACGGTGGCTAGTTCGCTCGTCCTGGGCTACAACGCCGGGTCCGGCGGGACGTACACCCTCAGCGGAGGGTCGCTGAGGGCGGCGTACCTGTACGCCGGTTATTCGGGAAGCGGGATCTTCAACCAGTCCGGCGGTAAAAACGCGGTGGGAGGCTCGCTCTACGTGGGATACGGCGCCGGATCGCGGGGAACGTACAATCTGGCCGGCGGCAGCCTGGCCGTCACCGGGCAGATCGTGATGGCCGGCGGATCGGCCAGCACGGCGCAACTCTACGTGGCCAAGGCCGCCACCGTCCAGGTCGGCGGGCTGACCATCAACTCCGGCGGCGGACGGTCCACCCAGGTCAAGATGGAACTGGACGCCAACGGCAACAGCCTTATCGATTCCAGCGGCGCCGTGAGCCTGGCCGGGGCATTGGACCTCCAGAGCCTCAACAGCTACCGGCCTAATCAGGGCGACATCTTCATCCTGATCAACTCCACGAGCATGAGCGGCAACTTCAGCAGCCTTACCAGCAACCTCGTCGGCCAACTGCTGCTGGACCCCAACAATCCGACCGGTGGCTATTGGCCGATCTTCAGCGGCTCGGCCGACGACACCAGCTACGTGGCGACCTTCCAGGGCGCTATGGCCGGCGACGCCACCGGCGACAACAAAGTCGACGACAGCGACTTTGGCGCGATAGCCCGCAACTGGGAGCAGAGCGGCAAGACCTGGTATGACGGCGATTTCAACGGCGACGGCACGGTGGACAGCACGGACTTCGGAGCGGTAGCCCGCAATTGGGGTTCTACCGGCCTGGCGCCCAGTGCGGCGCCTCTGGACGCCCCCATCCCCGAACCGGCGACTGTATTCCTGCTGGCCAGCGGCTTGCTGCTGCTCCGCCGCAGGTCGGCTGCCAAATAAAGAGCCGAGCCCTCAACAACCCGCCTGGCATGAAATTAAAGTCATCAGCGGTGGTTCAGCACGACCTTCTTCACGACGGTGGCGTGGCCGCTGACGATGTTGTCCATTTCGGCCGTTGATTCTCTGGAAGAAGCGCCCCATCCGATGTCCACCACGCCGCCGACGCCCCGGCTTGCGACCGTGGCGCCCTTGGGCTGGTATTCCTCCGACGTGTCCGCCGACATCCCTCGTGTCACCACCTTGTCTATGTGATCACGGGCGGCCGCGGCCATTTGCTCCTGCGGCCCGCCGACTTGCTGCATCTTCGCCAGGAGCTGATCGAGGTCGCTCAGCTCCGTGTAGCTGGCGACCACGTAGAAGGTCTCGGTTCCCGGGCGCTGGTCAAACCAGTACCACTTCGTGCCCTCGGGAATCTCATAGCTGACGCCGCCGCGCACCGCGTTGGGAAAGCCGATCTTCTCATGCGGGAACAATACGCTGGCGCGGCCTTGGCTGTCGTAAAGCAGGACGTACAGGTAGCAGTCGCTGTTGGGCTGGACGTGGACCTTGAATCGCTGGCCGCTGACCACGGTCGCCCCGTCAGCCAAGGCCGTCTCGGCGGTGCCTTCCGGGCTGACGAACTGGCACCGCAAGGACAGGGGCGGCAACTCGCCGGAGGCGTTCCCCCCCGCCGGCCGGCGGACATACCACAGGAGCGGTTGAAGGCCCGTCCGGGGCACCGTTTGCGTGTGACTGATCGCAATCGGCTGGCCGGTGGCGGCGGATAGGAGCCGCGCGGAGATCATGACGGAGGGTCCTGCCTCCGTGATCGTGCCCACCAGCAGAAGGTCCGCGCCTGTCAGTTCCTGAGTGCGCTTGGCCGCCTGAGGCGATGAGAGCATCGAGAGCTGCAAGTCCTTCTCGCCCAGGACCGCGTTGAGGTGCTGGCGGTCGGCGAGCTTTCTTTTTTGGGCCAGGAGTTTCCGTTCTATTTCTTCCGCCGCCAGAACTCCGAGGCGTCGCACGCCGCCCTCGGAATCCAGCAGCGGAAGGACCGCGATCACCTTATCGGCCGGGGCGCTGGCGGCCAGCTCGGAGACGATCGCCCCGCACGCCGGAGCAAGATCGCTGAGGGGATCGGCCGCTGTCGCAGCGGGCGGCGAGGGAAGGCGGCTGGTCGTGCCGTTTCCACAACCCCACAGAAGGACCGCCGCCAGCAGCACGCCGAGATAAGGTGCAGGTCGGATCATAATGGAACTCCGTCGGTTCAAGGGTGCCCGGTGAGCATGAAGGCGGCCCAGAAGTAAGGATGCGGATGGGCCTGACGAACGGTCCGCTGGGCCTGGCGGAGCGCCTCCGCCTTGTCCATGCTGCCCAGGTTTGAGTAAAAGGCGATCATCAAGTCCCGTGTCGAGCGGTCATCCACCTTCCAGAGGCTCGAGACGATGGAGCTCGCCCCGGCATACAGCAAGCCGCGGGTAAAGCCCACCACGTCGTCGCCGCCGGCCACCTTGCCCAGGGCAGTCTCGCAGGCGCTGAGGGTCACCAGGTCGGCATCCAAATGAAGGTAATACAGTTCGGCGACGGTCAGGCGGCCGTCGCTGTCCTTGTCCTCGGCCAGCAGCAGGGAAGAGCCCAACGGATTGGCGGGATCGAACAGGCCGTGCGTCGCAAAGTGCAGCATCTTGTACCGCCCGCCGTTGGCCTTGACGAAGCTCTTGGTGGCCTCGGAGCGGACCCGCACCGTGGCCGAGGGGGCGGTCTTGGCGATCGCCCGGACCTCTTCCTCGGCGTATTGCAAGTCCAGTTCCGGCTTGCCCAAATCGGGGTTGCCCAGGGCCAGCAGATTGTCCTTGCCGACCCCCCGGCGGCGCTGAAGGAACTTCAGCACGCTGGCGCTGGGCAGGATGCGAATGCTGTAGCGGTCCAGCAGGTACTCCCGGCCGTCGTACAGGGCGCAGAAAGGCACGTAGTGCAGCGGGCCGTAGGGCACGATGATCAGGCGAGTCTGCCGGATATTCCCGGCCAGCGGGGCAAACAGCCGCTGATACAACCCCTGACCGAGGGCCAGATAGTTCTGTGAGGCGGGATTCATCACGGCGGCGCGGAATTGCTGGATGTCCTCCGCCAGCTTTCCGCCGGCGTCGGGGAGGGCCGAGACGGCGATGCTGTCGCAGCTGAGCACGAACGCGTACATGCCCGCCGGGGAGGGATAGTACTCGACCAGGGCCTCATCGTCCGCCAAGAGCTGCTGGATCGAGCCGAGGGACGTGCCGGTCACCGTCACCAGCGAAGCCAGTTCCGGCGCCTCGGCCACGAGGTCCGCCTTAAGCCCCACGACCACGCCGCGCTGCGAGGCGGCGCCGGCATCCGTCGACGCGGGCACGGCCGCCAGCTCCACCTCCGCGTTGCGAAGCTTCTCCAGCGTTTTTAGCGTTTCGGCGGCCTGCGGCGCGTTGCCGTCGGCGACCGGCAGGTCCTGCTGCGAGGCCAGCAGGTCCACCAGGGCGCGGGCCTTGGCCCGCTCGACGTACTCGAACGCCTCGCCGGTCCGCCGCTGGTCCATCAGCAGCGAAACCATCTCCTGGTAGACCTCCTGCTTGTCGCCGACGAAACCGATCCGGCCCGCCTCGGTGTGGATGCTCGAGCGCTGCTGCTCGATGACCTCGATGGCCTTGCTCAGGAGCTGGGCCGCCAGATCGGGGTTGTGGTCCGCCCGGGCGATCCTCGCGCGGTCCAGCAGGGCCACCCAATAGATGCTGCCGACCTGCGCGATATACGGGTAGGACAGCAGCCGGTCATATCCCTGCCGGGCCGGGCCGATCTGCCCCGTTTCGTAGAGGCTTTTGGTGATGATGAAGTCCCGCGGCAGCGTCTGGAACGTCGCGTCGTAGAACAGGGTCAGCACAGCGGGGGGCTGAGATTCCAAGCCCATCTCCGCCAAGGCGCCGCGGAAGTCCCGATTGGCCATGTGAATCCTTGCGATGGCGATGTGTTTATCCGGCCCCAGGTCGCTCTCGAAGATGTTCACGGCCGCCAGAGCCTCCAGGTCCGCCTGCGCTTGGGCCTTCTGGCCGCTGAGGGCATAGGCCAGGCCGCGGGTGCCCAGGATGCTGATGAGTTGGTAGCGGTAGAAACTTTGCAGCAGGCCTGCTTTCTGAAGGACGACGTAGGCGTCCGAGGCGGCCTGGATCGCCTTGGGATAATCCCCCAGGTCCAGCTGGGCGCGGGCCCGCAGGATCTGCGGGAAGGCCCTCAGGCTGCCGGCGAAGTACGTGTCATCGCCGGCATCGATGGATTTCTGGAGCAGGTCGGCCGAACTGAGCATCTTGTCGTACCGGCGGACGTCGGCGTACGCCTCGCAAAGGCAATACAGGTGGAAGGAAGAAACGCGCTTGCCGGAGGCCAGCTCGGCCTCGACCTGTTGAATCACCTCGTGGCTGCGATGAGCCTGCATGAGGGAACTGATGTGGATTTCCTCGTTCAGGGAACATCCCAGGCAGGAAAGGAACCACACGGCTGCGAGGGCGAGTCTATATCTCACGTCATCTCCTCCGGGCCGGCTGCAAGAGGTGCCAAGGGATGCGTCACAGCGGGCGAAGGGAGTCGAACCCTCAACAACCAGCTTGGAAGGCTGGAGCTCTAGCCATTGAGCTACGCCCGCGGCCTGCCCCGGTGCGCCGGGGTTCGATGGAAATTATACGGCCACCCGCCGGGACTGCAACGCCGTACCTGCCTACCGGCAGGCAGGTCCATCCTGGCCGGGCCGGCCTTGGCCCCTGCGGCAACCCACCTACCGGCAGGCAGGTCGGCGATTCTCCGCCATCACCCACCATTGCGACCGGCCGCGACGGGGAGTAAAATGCCGCGCCAAAGCCGCCGGGTCATAACATGCTAGCTAAACGCATCATTCCGTGCCTGGACGTGGACAAAGGCCGCGTGGTCAAGGGCACGCACTTCGTCAACCTTCGCGACGCCGGCGACCCGGTGGAGGTCGCCCGCCGCTACGAAGCCGAGGGCGCCGACGAGCTGGTGTTCCTGGACATCACGGCCAGCCACGAGCAGCGGAACACGCTGCTGGACATTGTGGCCGCCACGGCCGAGCAGGTGTTCATGCCGCTGACGGTGGGCGGCGGCGTGCGGACGATCGAAGACTGCCGCAACCTGCTGAACGCCGGGGCCGACAAGGTGTCGGTGAACTCCGCGGCCGTGCGTGATCCGGAGTTCATCACGGCGGCCTCGCGGCGATTCGGCGCCCAGTGCATCGTCGTGGCCATCGACCCCAAGCGGATCGTCAAGGACGGCCAGGAACGCTGGGAGGTGCACATCAACGGCGGGAGAGTTCCCACGGGCTTAGAGGCCGTGCCCTGGGCGCAAGAAGTCGAGCGCCGCGGGGCGGGGGAAATCCTGCTGACGGTGATGGACGCCGACGGCACGCGGGCCGGCTATGACCTGGAGATTACCGCCGCGGTGGTCTCGGCCGTGAACATTCCGGTGATCGCCTCCGGCGGGGCCGGTTCGCCGCAGGACATCTACCGCGTGCTCACGGAAGGCCGGGCCGACGCTGCGCTGGCGGCGAGCATCTTTCACTTCGGCACCTACACGATTGAGGAAACCAAGCGCTACCTCGCCAAGCGCGGCGTGGCCGTGAGGCTGACCGCGGCAAGCCGGGGTGGACCGGCGGTCTCAAACGGCCGATATTAAAAGACTAAGGCCGGGCCCATGAACCCGCCTGCCGGCGGGCAGGCACGGCGGCAAAGCTCACCAGAGGCACGGACCTGCCCCGGCGCGCCGGGGCTTATCAAGAGGCGGATATGAGCGGCATAGAGACGATGAACCTGATCGCGATAGTCCACCCCAACGGAGGGTACTTCTCGCTGGTCAAGATCATCGTGCTGTTCGTGCTGCTTCTGCCGTGGTTCCTCTTGGCCCCGTGGGTGCAAAAGGACGCCAAGAAGATCCACGCCTCCCCGACGGCCTGGCCGCTGGCCGTGCTGGCGGTGGGCGCGTTCACCGTGCTGATCTGGATCACCCAGCCTTTCTATTTCATCGGGCTGCTGGGCTACGTCCTGCTGACCGGCAGCGTGCTGATCGCCTACGTGGCCCAGCACAACGCCCGCTCGCATAGCGAGGAGGAGAAGATCCTCACCATCGCCCACCTGCGAGGCTTGTTCCGCGGCCGAAAAAAGCAGGAAGAGAAGGAAAAGCCCATCAAGCTGGTCACCAAGCTGAGGCTCTACACCGCCGGCGGCAAGGCATCGCCCCATCCGACGCCCGACGCCTCCCCGGAGGATCAGGAAACCTACAACGCCGCCCAAGAGCTGCTCTACGACGTCGTTTTCCGCCGCGCCAGCGAGGCCGACCTGACGCCCCAAGGCGGTCAGACGCGGGTGCGGTTCCTCATCGACGGCGTGGTCCAGGAGCGTCCGCCCATGCCGCAGGTGACCAGCGAGCGGGTCATTCAGTATCTCAAGGGCGTCGGCGGAATGGACGTGTCGGATCACCGCCGTCCCCAGGGCGGCAAGATGGCCGTGGACCTGGCCGGCATGCAGATCGAGATCGTCCTTCGTTCGGCGGGGACCACCGAAGGCCAGCGCATGCAGTTCCGCGTCATCCAGGAGTTCGTGCAGACCCAACTGGACGCCCTGGGCATGGACGAGACCACGCTGAGGCGGATTCGGGAAGTCAGCAACGCCGGCCGCGGATTGATCATCATCTCCGGCCGGGCCGGCAGCGGCGTGACCAGCACGCTGTATTCGATTCTTCGGGAGCAGGACGCGTTCATCCAGCAAGTGGAGAGCATCGAGGCCAGGCCGGCCCTGGAGATGGAGAACATCCTCCAGCACGCCTACGGCGAGGCCAAGAACGAGGTGCCCTCCCTACTGTCGGCGGTGCTTCAGCGCAATCCCAACGTGATCATGATGGACGATTGCCCCGACCCCACCTCCGCCCAGATGATCGCTCGCGCCGCCCCCGACCGGTTGATCCTGCTGGGCATGGCGGCCGGCGACACGTTCATGGCCCTGGCCAAATGGGTCAAGCTCTGCGGCGACGCCGGGATCGCCGTCGGGTCGCTGAAGCTCGTGCTGTGCCAGATGCTGCTCCGCAAGCTGTGCCCCAATTGCCGCGAGCCCTACGTGCCCAATCCCGACATGCTGGCCAAGGCCAACATCTCCGGTCAAGGCATCGATCGGTTCTACCGCCCCCCCACCAAGCCGCTGACGGACGAGGACGGCAACGTCATGACCTGCGTGGCCTGCCAGGGCACCGGCTATCTGGGGCGCACCGCCGTGTTCGAATTGATGGACATGACCGACGAACTGCGGGAGATGATTATTTCCGGCGCGGCCCTGCCTCAGATCAAGACCGCCTGCCGGAAGAATCGGATGCTCTACCTTCAGGAACAGGCCTTGCAGCGCGTGATCGGCGGCATCACCAGCATTCAGGAAGTAATCCGCCTTTCTCAACCGGATAAGAAGCCCTAGCCCCAGGAGCGGAAACGATGATACTGATCCTGATAGCCACCGCCCTGATCCTGGCCATCGCCTTCTTCCAGGCGACCCAGGGCTTCTACGGCGCGACGATCATGGCCGTTCTTTCGGCGCTGTCGGCGGTGCTGGCGTTCAACTATTACGAGCCGCTGGCCGCGGTGCTGGTCCCGCGTCTGGCGACCGCGGCCGACGCCGTCGCCCTGCTGGCCCTGTTCGCGATCCTGCTGCTGGTGTTGCGGTTGGCGATCGACTTTTTGCTGCGGCCTAACGCGGTCATGGACGTCTGGGTCAACCGCATCGGCGGCGGGGCGATGGGCCTTCTGGCGGGCATGGTCCTGGTGGGCGTCGCGGCCGTCGTGGTTCAGATGCTGCCGTGGGGACCGTCGATCCTGGGTTACGCGCCGTTCGACAACTCGCTGCAACGCAGCGGCAAGCTGTACCCCTTCCTTCCCGATGACTTCGTGCTGGGCACGATCAACACCCTGTCGCGGCAATCCCTGGACGCCAGTCCGGCCCGCCCCTTCCAGCTCAGCCATGACGACTTGCTGCTGGAACTGTTCTGCGCCAGGAACACGGCCGGCAAGAACGGCCGAATCGACGCGCCGGCCAACGCCCTGTCGGTCGGCAACGCCTACGTCTCGGAAGGGGCCGCCTGGGGCAGCGACGTCCCCGCCGATCCACGCCTGGGCCCGCAGGTCAGCAAGGTGATCGTCATCCGCGTGAAGGTCGATCAAAGCGCCGCGGACAAAGACAAATGGTGGCGCCTGCCGGCGACGCACTTCCGTCTGATCAGCCGCACCGGCCGCAGCTATTACCCCGTGGGATACATGGTCCGCTCGCCGGAAGGAGCCGTCTGCGTCCCGGCCCCCACGGTCGAAGGCAATCTCCAGGTCACCCATCTCATCGTCGAGCGCCCCGTCGGCGCGGAAAGAGCCCTTGCGATTGATTGGGCTTTCCGCCTGTTGCCGGACGAAGTGCCGTCGACGGTGGTCTTCCGCCGGGTTTCCTACGCCTCCGTCCCCAAGCCTCTTCTCACCTTCCCCGACCTTACCGGCGGTTTGGGTGTCGCCCCCTAGCCCCGGACGGCTCGACTTCCACCTCACTGCGATACTTCTGCGGCAGATGCTCCAGCCATAGGCGATAGGCCAGTTCGGGCCGGCGCAAATGGCCGCCTTGGATTTCCTTGTGCACGGCCTTGGGGCAGCCTCGCTCGCGGAGGTATCGAAAGGCCGCCCAGGATTGGGTCTGAATCTGCTGGAGGTCGTCCTTGCCGCAGAAGATGACCACGGGCAGTTTCCGGACGGCATCGGTGATGGGGATTTTCTCCTCAAACATCGGCACATCGCTGTTGCAGGCGCGGGCGATGAGCATGTTAAACCGCTGCGGGTTGCGAAGGCCCGTGTAGTACATGGCGTATCCCCCAGCCGAAAAACCCGTCAGCAGCACGGCGTCCGGATCGACGTGGTACTTGGCTACCAGTTCGTCGATCAGGGCCAGGATGGCCTTCTCGTCGGTATCCAGGTCCTGGTACCAGATCGAGCGGACCACCGGCAGGATGCCCTGGGCGCTCCGCAGGTCCGGGGCGGCCACGATCAGGCCGCGCTGCTCGGCCAGGGCCTTCCACTCGCTGATTTGCGGCTGGGAACCGTCCCAACCGTACGTGCCGTGCAGCGTGATGACCAGCGGCCAACTGCGGTCGGCGCTGTAATTACTCGGCACGTACAGCCAGTACGGCGTGCCGGTGGCCTTGGAGGTCTCCCGCAGCGGCGGCACGGGCGTCTGTTGAGACTGAGTGACCGGGCAGCCCGCCGTCACGGCCAGAAGCGCCAACACGATAAACAATCGTTTCATCCGTTCCGTCCAGTCGTCCGTCCACCAGCGCCCCGGCGGCCGGTCTTTACAGTTCTCCTCGCCGGGCGGGACGATATATGTTACCTTCTCCGCCGGTCCAAGAGAACCCGTCGGCCGACCGGAAATCGTCAACCGGCCGCGCGGCGCCTTCGTACAATACTCAAGCACAAGACATGACTCCCTATCGCTCCCTGCTGGCGTCCTTGGCGGTTCTGGCGGCCCTGGCATCCGGGGCATCGGCCCTGAGCCCCGATCAAGTGCTGATCGTGGCCAATGCCGACGTACCGGATTCCCTGGCCGTGGCAGCCTACTACGCCCAACAACGGCAGATCGACCCTTCTCAGGTCGTCACGCTCAAGACAACCGGCGGCTACAACATCACGCGCGAGGACTACGAATCGCAAATTCTCAATCCCCTGCGGGCGACCCTCGTTCAGCGCGGCTTGACGGAAAAGATCCGCTGCCTGGCCTTGATGTGGGGCATGCCCGTGCGGGTCCTGGCGCCCCAGAACGCCCTGGGAGAACTGCTGATCACGGAGACCACCAAAACGCACTACCGCCTGGCGGTGGACTATAAGCTCCTGGCCACGGTCGGCCGAAAATTCCCCCCGCCGCGGACGGAAGGCCTGGCCCCCCTGGCGGACCTGTTTGAATCCCCCGCGCCTCCGCCCCCCGAACCGCTGCCGGAATGGGCGGCCTTGCTCAAGGACGCCGATGCGCTGGTCGGCAGCAAACTCAGCGAGCTTTCAACCATTCGCGACGACCCCAACAGGGCCATCGCCACCCGTCAGCTCACGGCTTTGCAATTCGATATCCACGGCCTGGAAGGATTGATCCAATTTCTCCGCCAGGCCAAGCTGGCCACTCCCGCGTCGCTGGAAAGGCTCCAGAAACTCCTGGACGACGGCCGCGCCAAGCTCACCGCTCTTCGCGCCGCCCCGGAAGGGGTAGACAACGCCAAGGCCATGCTGGCCATCCTCCAGCAGGTCGGCGGGGCGGCCGCGGTCGAGGCCTACGGCCAGGAGCATAAGCCCAGCACGGAGATCCTCCGGGCCGCGGATGCCTCGGTGGACAGCGAACTGGCGATGCTGTGGTGGCAAAACTATCCGCTCGACCGCCAGATGCCCAACCTGCTGTGTTGGAGAGTGCACCCGCCCTCGTCGGCCCCGGGTGAAATTTATCCGCCGGTGCTGCTGACGGCGCGGATCGACGGGCCGTCCAAGGCCGACGCCATGCGGATCATCCATGACTCCGTCCAGACGGAGAAAACGGGCCTGACGGGCACCTTCTACATCGACGCCGGCGGACCCGAGCGCGCCAAGCACTACGACGACGTCCTGCGGGCGCTGGCCCAGTTCGTCCGCACCCGCACGCGCATCCCCGTGGTGCTGGACGAGTCGGCGGCCGTCTTCCCGCCGGACAGTTGCCCCAACGCCGCCCTGTACGTCGGCTGGTACAGCCTCCAGAAATACGTCCCGGCGTTCCAGTGGATCCCGGGATCGGTCGGCTGGCATATCGCCAGTTTTGAGGCCATGCACCTGCGGGACCCCAATAGCCCGGAGTGGTGCCCGCAGATGATCCGCAACGGCATCGCCGCCACGCTGGGCGCGGTGGACGAACCGACCCTGAACACCATGCCGCAGCCGACGGATTTCTTCGCCCTGCTGCTGACCGGCCAATACACGGTGGCGGAGTGCTATTGGCGGTCCGTCCCGACGACCAGCTGGCGGCTGACGCTGATTGCCGATCCGCTGTACAACCCCTTCAAGGCCAACCCGCAGATTCAACTCCAGGACTTGCCGGCGGGACTCGCCCCTCCGCCGCAATGGGGCGCCTGGCCGGCCGGGCTGATGGCAAACACGTCCCGCGCCCCCGCCGCCGCGACGGCCAGCGCTCCCACCACCGCTACCGCCCCGGCGTCCCCGTAGTCGCGGCTTTCTAGGAAGTCGCCGCCTCCGCCGTCCCGCCGCCCAGCACCGGATACGTCGTGCCGCCGGAGGGGAACACCACCACGCGCTGGGGAGAGTCGCCCAGAATTTTTTGGGTCTCGGCAATCGCCTCAGCCGGATCGGCGAATATCTTCAAGCCGGGAAACGTCTTGCCTCCCGCCGCCAGGGCGGGCGAGACCATGAAGATTGTGTTGCGGTGGATCGCCTGCAACGCCATGCGGATGAAGAACGCCGCATCCCCTGCCAGGTTCGGCGCCAGGCGCGTGATCAGATTGCCCAGGGCCACGCTGCCCACCAAGCGGACCAGCCGCCGGGCCATCTGCCAACCCACCGGCCACTGCGGCACGTCCATGCCGTACATCCCCGCCTGGCAGCGGGCGAAGCACAATATGACCCCGCCCTCCCGGGCCGCCCAACGGGTGTTGGCGATGCCCTTGAACGATTGCCACAGGTCGTCGTCGCGGGGGTGGGCGTTCACCACCAGCACGTCGGCGGGCTTGTCCACCGTCACGCCGCAGGCCGCGGCGCACCGCTTGGCCAGCATCTGCTGGGCGGCGGCGATCTGTCCGGCCGCCACGAACGTCGGGCGGTCCTGCTCGTCCAGGACGTACTGCACCCCAAAACTCTTGCCCCGCTGGTCCACCAACTGCCCGCCAGCGTCGATGGCGGTCCGCATGGGGTTCCTGGCGGCCTCCGTCCCCACCCAGGGATGAGGATGGCGGTCCACGCCCAGGCGGTGCAACTGCCGGATGGTCGCCAGGGAGGCGCAGCCCGGCAGGAACATCTTGTAGCCGCCGCCGAAGCCCGCCTGCAAATGGGGGCTCACCGAGGAAATCACGATCCGCAGGTCGGCCTCCGCCACGCCGCGGTCGATCCACACGTCCACCTTGCCCGCCCGGCCGAGATGGACGTAACCGGTATGGTCCTTGTACCGAATGCTGCGCCAGGGAATGGTCTGCGCGAGCGCCCCCAGCTTCTGGGCGGCCTGCTGAGGCGTCATGGGCGGGTGCATGCCCGTGGCGAAGACAATCTCCGTCTGGGCGGGCTCGACGTGCTGCCGCGCCAGCTCTTCCATCACGACGGCCAGCACCTCCGCCAGCGGACTGTGGCGGGTGAAGTCCTCCACCACCAGCGCGATCCGCCCGCCCCGCCGGGCGGCCACCAGTTGCCCCAGCGGCAACTCGCCCGTCGGCTGGGATAGCGCCATCCCCAACGCGTCGCGCCAGTCGTCCCCTGCCGCCGGCAACGTGGAACGGGCCACCTGCTGGAGCGTCCAGTGCTCCGGCAGCGCCAGTTTCAACTCTCCTTGTCCCCAGGGCAGCAGGACTTCGGGCATCAGGAAACCCTTTCCAAAGGCGTCGCGCTCAGGAGTGCTTCCGTGCCGTGATGATATGGTAAACGCCCAGCGGTTCGCTGAGCGCTTCCAGTGTTTTCAGGCCCGCCTCGTGCATCAGGCGGCTGAGTTTTTCCACCGAACGGTGGTTCATGTGCAGGCCGAAGACGCGGCGAAAGAAACGGTCCGTACCGTGCCGGTTCGACAGGCTGTTGAGCACGATCGTGCCGCCGGCGGGCATGACGGCGGTCAGGGCCTGGATGATCGAGACGACCTGGTCGTCCTGGAGGTATTCGCAGATGCCGATCATGTCGACGATGTCCACGCGATGGTCCAGGTAGCGGGCGATCTGGCGCACGTCGCCGGTGACGAAGCGGACGCGGTCGTGCACGCCGTGCCGCTTGGCCAGGTCCTTGGCGTAGCCGTGGGCGGCGTCGGAAAGGTCGATCAGCGTGGCGCGGGCCCGGTTGCGGGATTGGCGGAGGGCGTCGATGATGATGATGCCCGGTCCGGCCCCGACGCACACGACTTCCGCCGGCTGGCGCGGGCAGGCGTCCATCAGGTCCGTCAAAACCCGCCCCGCCAGCCGCCGGCGATTGCGCAAGGCCTTGGGCATCGTGCCGCCGCCCACCAGGACCTTGTCCGCCCACTGGCGGCAGCGGCCTTCGTAGCTGATGACCATGCTCTGCCAGCCGCCCGGATCGGCCCAGTTGGCCGCGGCCAGCTCGCTTTTCGTCACTCGAAGCAGCCAGCGAATCAGACCGGCGGGGGCGTAGTTGGCAAAAGGATTGACCAGCGTGGCCCGCAGGGCGCGGGCCACGGGACCGGCCTTTTCGAACTCATTGTGTTCCGCTCTCGTCGCCACTGGCACCTTTCGGGAATGGGACAGAGAGATGAATTATAACGTTTTGGCCCACCGATTGCCACCCGCCGCGGCCGCGGCGCTGTTGGACTAAAGTTTTGCCGCAAGGGCCGCCGATAACAGGCCCAGCGACAGGTCCGGCAGGGGCTATGCGGACCGGCGGTGGTGAGCCTAGTCTTATGACCAAACGCGAATTGATCGATCAAATCCTGACGGAAAATCATACCGCCGAACCCGCCTTCCTGGCCCAGTTCAGCGACGAGCAACTGAGGGACTACCTCCTGCATCTCAAGCAGGCCAAGCAGCCCCGTCCGCCGGGAACCCCCTCGCGCTACGACCGCTACTTCCACAACTGCCCGGCGGTGACTACCGCGGCGGCTCCCAGCCGCTGGAAGACCGAAGGCGGCAGCCTTCAGCCCGTCCCCAAGGCGGCGCCGGAGCTGTCCGCCGCCAGCGATTCGCCGCCTGTAGCCACGCAAGGCATCCTGCCGTCCTACGTGGACGGCGACGCCGTTCTGCCCCAGGAAACCGACGCCCTGGAAGCCATGCAACTGACGCCGCAGGAGCGTAGCGGCCTGCATGCCCCCATCGATGACCCGGCCGATCCGGATGAGCCGACCGGCCGGAATAGTTCCGTATCGTCCTTCGCCAACAAAGACGACGACCAGGAGGGCTGGCTGCTTTAGCGCGGCGCCGTCCCCACAGCTCAGGACGGCGTCCCGCGACTCAGGTGGTATCCGTGTTCGGCCGGCCCTCGCCGGCCGATGTCTTTGAAGGCAGGCGATCTTGACAACCCCCTGACGGCCCCTATAGTGTTCAGGTAAGGGGCCGGTCTGCCGGCTGACCTTAGTACCATGAGGCCGTAGCTCAACTGGTTAGAGTACCGGATTGTCGATCCGGTGGTTGCGGGTTCGACTCCCGTCGGCCTCGTTGAATGCAAGTCTCTGGAGGCCAATCGGCTCACGACGTTCCCTTTCCACCCCGTCGTTGGAATCACCGCCCCTGGAGACCTTCCGTTTGTCGGCGTCATCCTCTGCCCCGCCGAGCGGCCCATCGTAACGACGCGGGGGCTGACTTTTGAGGGCAAGGCCTATCCGAAGGAGCTGTCTATGAAACCAAAAACAAACGCGTGGCCGGCGGCAATTGCGATCTTGGTCTGTACGATCCTGCCGTCGGCGGCCTTTGGAATTTCAGGGCGTGCCATGGCCATCGAGCGATCGTTCTCGTACGCCTACAACAACCCGCAGCCACAGATCGGGACCGGCCCCTTGGGATCGTCGGTGTACTCGGCCAATCCGACCTACCGGCCGGTGTCGAGCGTCGCCCCCGTCCCCGCGATGGACAGCCCGCTGTCGAACCAGATGCAGTCGGTAAGCGTCTATTCGCCGATGAGCCCGGTGATCATCGCTCCTTCCGGCGGCGGGGCCGTCGTGACCGGCGGCGCCGGGGCCGGCGGCTACAGCAACCCCGTCCGCGACATGGCCTCCGCCCTGGCGGCCAAGTCCAAGCAGGGACCTTCCATCACCGCCGAAGCGATGACTTCTCTGGCCCCCCCGACGCCCGGGGCCTACCAGTCCGCCATGCTGCGCGGGGAGTCGCAGTTCCGCAGCGGCGATTACGCCGGGGCGATCACCAATTTTGAAGCCGCCAGGAAACTGGCCAACGACTCGCCGGAAAGCCTGCTGTCGCTGGCCCAGGCCTACTTCGCCAAGGCCGACGCGTCTCCCGACCAGGCCGCCGATTATCTCGCCAAGGCCCTTCGGGCATTCCCCGACCTGCCGCTGGTCCGCGTCCGGCCGAAGGGCTTTTTCGGCAACGCCGACGACTACGCCAAGGCCTTCGCCCGCGTGCAAGGCTTCGTCAAGGACAACCCCAAGGACGCCGCGGCGATGCTGCTGCTGGGGTATCTGCAATGGCGAACGGGGCTGGTGGATGAAGCCCTCAGCTCCCTGGACGCGGCCATGGCCTGTTCATCCGACAAGGACCTGACCGACGCCATCACCATAATGCTGGACGGCATCAGCCGCTCCGGGCAGATCGTGCTGTCCAAGGCGCCCCCCATCGACCCCGCCCAGGACTATCCCTGGGCCGGCATTCGCCTGGGCCTGCCGTCGGGCACGAAGACCGATCCGTTGACGTCCCTCAGCCAGGTGATCGTGGGAATGACGCCCGGCGATAACAAAAGCGCACCGCTCCAGGTAGCCCTGTACGCCTATCCCGTCGGCGAAGGCGTCACGGTGAGGGCCTTCCTGGATTCCATGACGGACTTCCTGCGTCAGTCGCCGACGGTGAAGGATATGGCCACGGACGCCGAGGCCGAGGTTCCCTTCCCCACCGGCAAGGCCTGGGTCCGGATCTTCACGTATAAGCAGCCGGCCAACGACAGCAAGATCGCCATGGGCTGGGTCGCCTTCATTCGCGAGCCCCAAGGCAAGCAATCCGGCCGCATCGGGTACCTGCTGGGCCTGGCCACCGGCGATCAGCAGGCCGACGTGGTCCTGCCGGCCTTGGCGGCCGTCTGCAAGACCATCGCGTTGACCAACCCCGTCAGCTTCAATCCGGCGGCCGCCGACGTCCAAGGCAGCACCTTCCAAGACAGCCAGCGCGCCTTTTCCGTCGTTCAACCGGCCGGATGGGCCGGCCGGGGGACCGACAAAGGCTTCGAAATGAGCCAGATGGACTTCGCCCGCGGCAACGTGGTTTCCCCCAGGGCCGAGGTCTTCGTGCAGACGATTCCGGGGTCCTATTCGCCGCAGAGTTTCGGACAAGAGGCCGTCAATCGCAAGGTGCCCGAAGGCATGACTCGAACGATCCTGTCCCAAGGCCCCGCGAGCCTGGGAGGGCAGGCGGGGTACCAGTTCGTGGTCAGCCAGTCGCCCCAGCAGGGCGGCAGCGGTGCCGCATCGGTCCTGGTGGGCCGGCTGATCTGCCTGGACAGGCCGGACGGCAACAAAACGATGTACGCCCTGGTCGTCAACTGTCGCGACGCTCAGCCCAAGGACGCCCAGACCCTGGCCGACAAGCTGGCCTCCAGTTTCAAAATCCTTCCACCGGAGCAGAGTCCTTCGCCCGGCCGATAGCCGCGGCGCGAATGCTGAAAAGAAAGTTACCCATGATGAGCCGTCCCCCCGGGGTGCCCAGCCGCACGTCGACAGCGAAAAGCATCGCTCTGGCGGCATTCGGTCTTTTCCTAGCCGGCTGCGGCGGGGTCGTCCGACATCCATTACCTGCGGAACTGGCCGAGGAGGCCCAGGTGGCTGGGATGTCCGGAATCCGCAGTTGGGGCGGCGAATTCAGTCCCGCATTCCAGACCGACCTGGTCGAGTCGGTCCGGCAGGCCCGAAGCATCAACCCCCAGGGCGTGGTCGACGCCAACGGCTACGTCAACGTGCTGGCCATTTCCGGCGGCGGCGCCGAGGGGGCCTTCGGGGCCGGCCTGCTGTGCGGATGGACCCAGGCCGGCAACCGCCCCACGTTCAAGCTCGTCACGGGCATCAGCACCGGGGCCCTGATCGCCCCGTTCGCCTTTGTCGGACCGGAATATGATTTCGTCCTGCAGAAGTTTTTCACCTCGGTCAGCACGGCCGACATCTACACGCCGCGGCCGCTGATTAGTGTGCTGGCTGGCACAGACGGCCTGACGGACACCGCGCCGTTGGCGCGCTTGCTTGACCAGGTCGTCGATGAAAAGCTTCTGGCGGCTGTGGCCCAAGCCCACCGGCAAGGGCGCCGCCTGTACATCGGCACGACGAACCTGGACGCCGGCCGCCTGGTCATCTGGAACATGGGCGCCATCGCCGCCAGCGGACAGCCGACCGCCCTGACGCTGTTCCGGACGGTCATGCGCGCCTCGGCCTCCATCCCCGTGGCGTTCCCGCCCACGTACATTTCCGTGCAGGCCCGCGGCCGGACGTACGACGAAATGCACGTGGACGGAGGCACGTTGACGCAGGTGTTCTTCTACGGAGACTTAGTCGACCTGGCCGCGGCTGCTCGCCAGGCCGGCGCCGACAGGCAGACGCCTGCCCGCATCTACGTCATCCGAAACGCACAGATTAAGACGGACTGGCAGACGGTCAAACCGCGGCTGCTGCCGATCGCCTCCCGGGCCATCACGGGCCTGCTGTTCAGCCAGGGCGTCGGCGACTTGTACCGCATCTACGCGATCACGGCGCGGGACGGCATCGACTTCAAGCTGGCAAGCATACCCGACGATTATGAATCCAAGGCCAAGGAGGCCTTTGACCGAGCGGAGATGACCCGCCTGTTTGACACGGCCTTCGCCCTGGCCCGCGACGGCTATCCCTGGCGGCCGCTGCCGCCGGGCATGAAGGAAAGGCCCGACGCCGCCACGCAGCCGGCGGCCACCCAACCCTGATCGGCTGTGCCGACCGCCCCAACCCCTTTCGTCCGCCGTCGTAGGACTAGGAAAAGGAATGAATTGATGAAGAGCGTACCTTTTGTGGCTGCCGGCCTGCTGCTGTTTGTGCTCCCGCTCGTCGCGGGCGGTTGCGGAAAGTATGACCTGAACGCCCGCTACGCCGATTCGGCCCGCGCGGGCCAAGGTCTGGTGATCATCCTGCCGGGCATCGAGGGCGAGAGCAAAGCCAATCGCGACATCCGCCAGGGCCTGTACAAGGCGGGCATCCCCTACGCGTTGGTCATCTACCGGTGGGGATCGGCCATTCCCGGACCCGGCGGCATGCTGCTGAATCAGACCAACGTGGGGCGAAACCGAAAAATGGCGGACGAGTTGGCAGAACAGATCGTTCAGTATCAGCAGAAGCACCCCGGCAAGCCGGTATTTCTCATCGGCCACAGCGCCGGCGGAGGAATCGCGGTGTTCACCCTGGAGGCGCTGGGCCGAACACCCGACTCGCTGCCGGTCGAGGGCGCGTTCCTGCTGTCGGCGAGCATCTCGTCGGACTACGACCTGACGGACGCCTTGCGGATGACCCGCCGAGGGGTGGTCAACGTCTCCAACAAGGATGACCGGCTGCTGAACGCAGGAACCGCCACCTTCGGAAACGTCGACGGCGAGCACGGCGACTCGGCCGGGCGAATGGGCTTCAGCCGGAGCTATCCAAAAGTCTTCGAGCGTCCCCTTACCAACGAACAGACCCGGCGGGAATTGGGCATCAGCGCCTTGCCGCACTTCGTCGCCACCCAAGAGCAGTTGATCGAAAAATACGCCCCGCCCTGGCTCCTGAGCGAATCTTGGCCGCCGCCGCGGCCGGGCCAAAAACCCTAACGCGGGCCCTTGGGCCCTCCCAAACACTCCAGGCCGCTTTTTTAAGCGGGGGTCCTTGACGAGGAGACCCGCCGGGGCGATAATACGGTAGCCGACAGTTCATATGTGAACTATCTGGAGACCGGAATGTCGCGGACGGCGGCGGACGACGAATTAGCCTACGTCAAGGCCGGCATAGGCGCCGACCTGGACACCATGCTGGTCTTCAACCTGCTGCGCACCCACAGCCGCCTGAGTCCCTTCATCGACGCCGGCCTCCGCCGGCAGAATCTGACGGCCTCCCAGCTCAACGCCCTGCTGCTGCTCCGCGCGGCCGGGGCCGAGGGGTTGCTGATGGGCGAGATCGGCCGGCGGCTGGTGGTCACCAAGTCCAACGTTACCGGCCTGGTGGATCGCCTGGAACGCCAGGGCCTGGCCGCCCGGACGCAGCCTGCCGACCGTCGGGCCACGCGGGTCCGCCTCACGGGGACCGGCGCGAAATTGCTCCAACGGACGGCCCCGCGGCACGCCGAGCTGCTGACCAGCTTGACCGGCTGCCTCAGCGTGCGGGACAAGCGGACGATCATCCGCCTGCTCACCCGGCTGCGGCGCGAGCTTCGTTTGCGCGGCGGAGGGAACACACCATGAGCGGCGGCGGTTTTGGCGGCGGTTGGGGAGGAGGCGGCGGAGGTGGCGGCGGCTGGCAAGGGCCGATGGGCATGCTCGGCGGCGTGACGCGGACCTTCGGCCTGCAACGACACTTCGGCAGGCCGTTGATGGAAGGCCCGCCGCCGAAGATCAGCCGAGCGGGCCTGAAACGCGTCGGCCGCTACTTCAAACCCTACTGGCTGTTCTGGGTCGTCATCCTGATGTGCGTCCTGGCGACGGCGGGGCTGAACGTCCTGCTGCCCTTCTGCATCGGGGCCATCATCGACCGCGCCATCCCCCACGGCAACGTGACGTTGCTGAGCCTCCTGGCCGGCGCCATGGTGGGGCTGGCGTTGGCGTCAGGTCTCGTCGGCGTCCTTCAGCAGACCCTCACGGCCAAAACGGGCCAGGGCATCATGTACGACCTGCGGAACGAGCTCTACTGCCACCTCCAGCGGATGTCCCTGGGTTTCTACACCTCCACGCGGTCGGGCGAGATCGTTTCGCGGATCAATAACGACGTGAACGCCATTCAGGGCGTGGCCACGGGCACTATCGTCGCCATTGCCAGCAACATCGCGGCCTTGTTCGTGACGTCCATCGCCATGTTCTCGAAAAACTGGAGGCTCGCGCTGCTGGCGGTGATGGTCGTGCCCGCCTTTTACCTTCCCTCCAAGATCGTGGGCGGCATCCGGCGGCGCCTGTCGGTAGCCACGCAGGAGAGCCAGGCGTCGCTGCTGGCCTTTTTGAGCGAGCGGCTGCACGTCGGCGGCTGCCTGCTGACCAAGATCTTCGGCCAGCGCGTCCCGGACGCCCAGGGCTTCGCCCAGCGAAGCGCCCAGGTGCGGGACCTGACCGTTAAGCAAACGGTGGTCGGCCGATGGCTGTTCATGATCCTCAGCGTCTTCAGCGCCACCGGGCCGGCGCTGGTGTACTGGTACGGCGGCTTCCAGGTCATCCACCAGCAACTGTCGGTGGGATTGGTCGTCGCCTTCGCCGGCTTGCTGGGGCTGCTGTACCGGCCCTTGATGCAATTGGCCACCGTGTACGTGGACATCCAGGGCGCCGTCGGCGTCTTTGAGCGCATCTTCGAATACCTCGACATGAAACCCGACGTGCAGGACAAACCCAACGCCCGCAAGCTGCCGCGTACTCAAGGCCACATCGTGTTCCACAACGTCGGCTTTTCCTATCCGCCGCCCCCGGTGCTTTTCACCGTCCCCACCCAGGCCCCGCCCGACGAGGAGCCGGATGAAGCGCCGCCGAAGCCGTTCGCGCTGCGAGACGTGAGCTTCCAGATCGCCCCCGGCGAGCGCGTGGCGCTGGTCGGGCCCAGCGGGGCGGGCAAGACCACCATCACGTACCTGCTGCCTCGCTTCTACGATCCCGCCGAGGGGCACATCACCCTGGACGGCGTGGACCTCCGCGACCTGGATCAGGAGGAGCTCCGCCGGCACGTCGGCACGGTCACTCAGGAGACCTTCCTGTTCCACGCCAGCGTTCGTGAGAACCTTCTCTACGCCAAGCCCGACGCCACCGAGCGCCAGATCGTCGAGGCCTGCCGGGCGGCGAACATCCACGACTTCATCGCCGCGCTGTCGGAGGGCTACGACACCATCGTGGGCGAGCGGGGATTCCGCCTGTCGGGCGGGGAGAAGCAGCGCGTCTCCATCGCCCGGGCGCTTTTGAAAAATCCCACGATCCTCATCTTGGACGAAGCTACCAGCAGCCTGGACGCCACGTCGGAATACCTCATCCAGTCCGCCCTGGAGAAGCTGCTCTGCGGCCGCACATCGCTGATCATCGCGCACCGCCTCTCGACCATCCTGCACTCCGACAAGATCGTGGTCATGGACAAGGGCCAGGTGGTGGAACAGGGCAGCCACCGGGAGCTGATGGAACACCACGGCCTGTATGCCCAGCTGTTCGAGCAGCAGTTTGCGAAGGTTCTGGAACTCAACGGCGAACGCGGCCTGGTGGACGCCTAAACGCCGCAGTTCCGTCTCCAAGTCACATTTCTTGCGGACTATTTCCTGGGGATAAAATCCCTCCCGACTTCTAGAATGGTTTAGAGGCGCCCGCGATCGGCGCCGTCGCCACGCGATGACGGATGATTAAATTAATATGATGGAACACCTGGCGCACAGAATGACGGACATCCCGGCCGCCTTTTGGGGCGTGCTGAGCGAGATGTCGCCCTATCTGCTGTTTGGATTCCTGGCCGCCGGGATTCTTTCCGTGCTCATCTCGCCGCGATTTATCGAGCGGCACCTGGGCGGGCGCGGGTGGCTGTCGGTGTTCAAGGCCTCGGCCTTCGGCGTGCCGCTGCCCCTGTGCTCCTGCAGCGTGATCCCGGTGGCTACGTCACTGCGGCGGCATGGCGCGGGCAAGGGCGCCACGACGGCCTTTTTAATCTCCGCGCCCCAGACCGGGGCCGACAGCATCCTGGTCACGTTCAGCCTGCTTGGCGGAGTGTTCGCGATCTTTCGGCCCATCGCGGCCCTGATCAGCGGCCTGGTCGGCGGGATGCTGGTGGAACTGGCCGACCGGGAGCCCGACGCCTTCCGAGGGCCTACATCCGGGGCCGACGACTCCCCCGTCGCCGGCGGCCGCGGAAGGCTGTACCGCATCGTGCACTACGGTTTCGTGACGCTGCCGGAAGACATCGGCCGGTCGCTGCTGGTGGGGCTGGTGATCGCGGCGCTGATCTCGGCCTGGGTGCCGGCGGATTTTTTCGCCACGGCGCTGGGCGGTGCGGTGGGCGGTGGAATCACCGGCATGTTCGTGATGATGCTGCTGGGGGTGCCGGTGTACGTCTGCGCGACGGCCTCGGTGCCGATTGCCGCCGCTCTGATCGCCAAGGGCGTCTCGCCGGGAGCGGCGCTGGCGTTCCTGATGACCGGCCCGGCCACCAACGCGGCCACCATCGTGACGGTCTGGAAGATCATGGGCTGGCGGACCGGCGTGGTGTACCTGATAACGATCATGGGCACGGCCCTGGCGGCAGGGCTGACGTTGAACGCGATTTTTTCGATAGAACACATGCCGCCCCCCGCCCCGGCGACGGCGGCGATGATCCCGCCGTGGGTGGGTTCAGCCGCGGCGGTGACGTTGCTGGTGCTGCTGGCCGTCGCGATGCTGCGCCCACTGATGCGCCGCCGCGGCGCGCCGGCGGCGGCGACGGCAAGAAAAGCGGCCGTGGAGCTGCACGTCGGCGGCATGACCTGCGAGCATTGCGTCCAGCGGGTGACGGCCGCCCTGTTGGCCTGCAAGGGCGTCAGTGCGGCCCGCGTGGACCTGGCCGGCCAGCGGGCCTTCGTGCACGGACAAAACCTCAAAGCGGCGGAATTGGCCAAAGTGGTGCAGGACCTGGGCTACGATTGTGAAGTGGCCGCAATAGGCGCCGAACCGACGCCTGCCGGTTGCTGCGAGACGAAACCATGAGCAAAGAAATTCATAGCGATCCCTCCGCCGGCCCCGGCGACCGAATACCGCCGGCACAGGCCGTGAAACTCGCCGATCTGGTGTCCTACGCCAACGAGGCCATCGTCAGCCGGACCATCGCCGAAGGGCCGGGCGGGACGATCACCGTGTTCGCCTTCGACGCCGGCCAGGGCCTCAGCGAGCACTCGGCCCCCTTCGACGCCCTGGTCCTGGTGCTGGATGGCCGGGCGGAGCTGATCATCGGCGGCAAGAGTGTGCCCACGTCGGCTGGCCACATGACGCTCATGCCCGCCGGCGTCCCGCACGCCGTCAAGGCGCCCCAGCGCTTCAAGATGCTGCTGGTCATGCTGAAATCGCAAACGAGGTGAGCAAAAATGTGGATGAAAATCCTGATAGGCGGGGGAATCGGCTTGGTGGTCGGGGCGGTGCTGGGCCATTGGAGCAAGTGCCGCAGCGGAGTCTGCCCACTGACCGGCAACCCCTACACGGGTGCGATGCTGGGCGCGCTGGTGGGAATTATCATCGCCATGAGCGTCGGCAAGCCGATCACGACGCGCCCCGCCGCCCAGGCGGGGGCCTTGACGGAAATCACCGGCGCCGGCCAGTTCCGCAGCCAGGTGCTGCAAGCCCGCCGGCCCGTGGTCGTGGACTTCTACGCCGATTGGTGCGGCCCGTGCCATGAGCTGGAACCCACGTTGGTCGCCCTGGCCGGCCAATACGCCGACCGGGCCGATTTCGTCCGCGTCAACGTCGACAAGGCCCCGGACCTGGCCAAGCAATACAACGTCGAGGCCATACCGCTGGTGGTCCTGATCCGCGACGGGAAGGAAATCCGCCGCTGGGTAGGCGTCCAACCGGCGGAGGAATATCGCAACGTGTTGGATACGCTCAAACCCGCAACAACCCAGGAGAGTCCCATGACACCCCCCACCGCTTCGGTAACGATGAAAGGCAAACCCGTCACGCTGGTCGGCCACGCCGTGAACGTGGGCGATACAGCGCCGGATTTTGTGGCCGTGGACACCGACATGAAGGACGTCAAACTGTCCGACTACCGCGGCAAGGTCGTGCTGCTGCTGTCGGTGCCGTCGCTGGACACGTCGGTCTGCTCCACGGAGACGCGGCGGTTCAACCAAGAGGCCGCCAAGCTCGGCGGCGATGTGGTCATTTTGACCGTCAGCATGGACCTGCCCTTCGCCCAGAAGCGATGGTGCGGCGCCGAGGGCATCCAGGCCGTCAAGACACTCTCGGACCACCGGCAGGCGTCCTTCGGCCAAGCCTACGGCGTGCTGATCGACCCGATGCGCCTGCTCGCCCGGGCGGTCTTCGTGATCGGCAAGGACGGGAAAGTGCGGTACAAGCAGATCGTTCCGGAGATTTCCAGCGAGCCGGACTACGATGCGGCCCTCCGCGCGGCGGCGGAGGCCGTCAAGGGCTAGGCCGCTGCGGCGGGAACTACGCTTTCAGCGGCGAGAACATCGATTTGTCGACGCCGCACTCCGGGCAGACCCAGCCGTCGGGCACGTCCTGAAAGGCGGTGCCGGCCGGAACGCCGCGGGCGGGATCTCCTTTGGCGGGATCGTAAATCCATCCACAGGCGTCGCAGACGTATTTTTGCATTTTCAGTCCTCAAAGGCAGCCGAGAAAAACGCTTCTGAACCGTTCCCGCCCGCCGCGGGCCGTCACCACCATCCGCCGATCAGCCGCGCGAAATCCTGCCACGTCAGGGCCAGAAAAACCGTCACTAGCAGGACCAGCCCTATCATCTGCGCCACGTAGATGACGCGCGGCGGCAGCGGCTTGCGGCGGATTTTTTCGATCAGAAGGAACGTCGCGTGGCCACCGTCGGTCACGGGGATGGGCAGGAAGTTGAACACCGCCAGCGACGCGGAGATGAAGGCTATGAAGTAGACAAAATCGATCATACTCTTCCGCCCCGCCTTGACGGCGATGGCGCCGATGCCCAGCGGCCCCACCAGGCTCTTGGCCGAGACGGTGCCTTCCGACAACCGCGCCAGCGTGACGTACGTCGAGACAATCAGCTTGCCCGTTTCCTTGGCGCCCCAACTGAGGGCCTTGAGGGGATTGGTCTCGACGATCTTGACCTCCAGCGGCTGGAACGCCACGGCGGCGCCGAAGACACTCATCGTGTAGTCGGCCGGATCGAACACGTTGGTGTCCACCACCCCCAGGTCCGCCGTCTGTTTGCGGGCGCCGATCTGGTAGGTGACCTTGATTTCCTGGCCGAGGAAATCCTTCAGGACCTGGTAGGCGTCGATCCAGGTGTTGACGGGCTTGTCATTGATGGCCTTGATGACGGCTTCGGGCTCGATGCCGGCCTTAGCGGCGGGCGAACCGGGGCGGATGCCGGCCACGACCAGCTGGTCTTCGTCGGCCTCCACGATCATGGCGTCCTGGTGCTCCTTGGGGACGATCCACAGCTTGTGAGCTTCTTCCCCGCGGAGCACGACGATGTTTGTGCCCTTGCCGGCGTATTGGCGGGTGAGCTGGAGAAATTCCCAAGTCGTCGGGGCCGAGCGGTCCCCGTAGCCGACGATGACGTCGCCGGGCTGGATGCCGGCCTTGTCAGCCGGAGAATTTTGCCACACGCCGACCACGCGCACGCGCGGGATCAGCCCCAGGATGTCTACCGGTTCGCGCGTGGCCCCGCCGGCGATGTCGTCCTGCGAAATGGCGACCGTCTCGCCATCGGCGGTCAGGCAGTCGACCAGCCCGTCCTTGCCGCCGATCAGCGTCGCCCGAAGCCGCGAACCGTTCTTCAGCCACAGCACGTTGTCGCGCAGCGCCAGGCGCGGCACGACCTCGACGTCCACCGGGCGATCCTTGCGCCGCACGGTCACCATCACCGGATCGCCCGTCAGGGTGCGTTCCACCGGCTCGATGTCCCAGAAGTGCTCCACGGCCTGGCCGTCGATGGCCAGAAGTTTGTCGCCGTCCTGGAAGGGCTGGCGGGTGATCAGGTCGTCGTAGGCGCCGAAGGTCGTATCGGCAGCCGGCGCCAGTCCGAAAAGATATTGGTTGTCGTCGCCGCGCCGCTTCAGACCGATGCGCGCCCGGCCCACGAGGGTTCGGCCGTCCTGGTGGCGCTCGACCGTGAACAGGTAGGTGTGGTCCGGCTTGGCCAGGGCGGACACCAGGTAGATGTCGCTGAACCGCGTCACCGGCTGGCTGATCAGGCCCAGCGCCGCCCCGCCGTCGGCGATGCTGAGGATACGGTCCCCCGGACGCAGGCCGATGGATTCTTTGGGCCGGCCTTCTTCAGTCGTGGCCGAGGAAGGCTGGCTGGTCGGCGTGCCGATCTGGCCCGTCCAGGCGATGCGGGCCTCGGAGGCCGGGAAGCCCGGGCTCACCGCCCCCACCACAGGAGCGGGATAATTTTTGCCAATCATGGCCACCAGGACGAACAGCGCGGCGGCCAGGAGCACGTTCATCACCACGCCGGCCGAGACCACCGCCAGCCGCACGCCGACGGACTTGTTCTGATACGCATGCGGGTCGGCGATCTCCTGGACCTCTTTGACGTCCTCCTGGCCGAGCATCTTCAGGTAGCCGCCCAACGGCAGAAGATTGATGCAGTAATCGGTGCCGTTCCTGACGACCCCCACCAGGCGAGGCCCGAAGCCGAAGGCGAACCGTTCCACCTTGATCCCCGTCGCCTTGGCCACCAGGAAATGGCCCAGCTCGTGGACGAACACCACCAGCCCCAGGCCGAAGGCAAACAGCAGGAGCGGCCAGAGCCATTGCGACCACATCGCCGACAGGTCTGTCAACAACTGTCCCATAACTCTCTCACTTAGGGCCTGCTTGCCTTGGCCGCAGTGACCGGACCCGCGGCCACGATGCCTTCTTCAAGGCGTGCCCTGGCCCAGCGGTCGGTCGCCAGGATCGCTTCCAGCGTGACCGCCGAAGCCGGCGGAGGCTGGTTTAAGACGTCCTCCACCAGAGGCAGGATCTGCCCGAAGCGGATTCTTTTGTCCAAAAACGCCTGCACGGCCGCCTCGTTGGCGGCGTTCAGCACCGCGCCGGTCAACCCGCCACGGGTGACGGCCTGGTAGCCCAGCTTCACCGCGCGGGCGAATCGACCGTCGGGGGCCGAGAAGGTCAGCGCCCCCACGGCCGGGAGGTCCAGCGGCGGCGTGCGACGCTCCAGACGGTCCGGATACGTCAACGCGTAGGCGATGGGCAGCATCATGTCGGGCGGGCCCATCTGAGCGATGACGGAACCGTCGCGGAACTCCACGTAGGAATGCACGATGGACTGCGGATGCAGCACCACCTGAATCTGCTCGGCCGCCAGGCCGAACAGCCAGTGGGCCTCGATAATCTCCAGGGCCTTATTAATCAGCGTCGCCGAGTCGATGGTGATCTTTCGCCCCATCCGCCAGGTGGGATGGTCCAGCGCCTCTTCGACTGTGGCTTGTTCAGCTCGTTCGCCGTCCCAGTCGCGCAAGGCACCCCCGGAAGCGGTGATGACCACGCGGGCGACTTCCTGGCGCTTGCCGGCGGCCAGGCATTGGAAGATGGCCGAGTGCTCGCTGTCCACCGGCAGCACGGGGACGCCGGCCTTGCGGGCGGCCGGCATGACAATCGCCCCGGCCATGACCAGCGTTTCCTTGTTGGCCATGGCCAGCGTCGCGCCGACCTCGATGGCCGCCAGCGTGGGCGCCAACCCGGCCGAGCCGACCACGCCCGAGAGCACCACATCCGGGCGACTGCGGCGGACCAGCTCGGTCATGGCCTCCGGGCCGGTCAGCAGCTCCACGCCCGCCGGCAGCAACGGGCAAAGCCGCCCTGCCGCCTGCTCGTCGCTCATGGCTACGATCGCCGGCCGGAACCGCTTGGCCTGCTCGGCCAGCAGCTTCCAGTTGCACCCGGCCGCCAGGGCGCAGGCGCACAGGTCGGGCGTCGCGGAGATGACCTCCAGACTCTGCTGGCCGATGCTGCCGGTCGATCCCAGGATGGCGATTCGCTTGGGGGCCACGGGGTGTCTTCGACTCCAGACTCCAAAAAGGGCCAAACTGCGGCCCATCTTAGTCAATATCGCCCAGCGGACAAGGATAAAGCGACGCCGGCCCTCCGCCGCCACTATCATTGTATGGGCCAAAGCAGCGGCCTATACTCACGACCATGGCTAAGAGCGAAAGCGACAAAAAACGGTTCGACCGCGACGAGGTGGTCTTCCGGGGCCCCATCGTGGAAGTGCACAAGGTCCACCAGACCATGCACGACGGCAAGCTCGTCCAGCGGGACTTTATCCATTATCCCGGCGCCTCGATCGTCCTGCCCGTCCTGGCCGACGGCCGGATCGTGCTCATCCGTAACTGGCGGTTCGCCGTCGAGGAGACCCTCCACGAGTTGCCGGCCGGGACGCTGGAAAAAGGCGAAGACCCCGCCGTCTGCGCCGCCCGCGAGCTGACCGAGGAGACCGGCTACACCGCCGGCCAGCTGCACAAGCTGGGCGGGTTCTACACCGGCCCGGGGGTCAGCGATGAATTCATCCACGCCTATCTGGCCACCGACCTGACCGACGGCCATCAAAACCTGGACCACTACGAGGAAATCACGGTGGAGGTGCACCCCGACGCCGAGGTCCGCCGCATGGTGGTCGAAGGCGCCATCCGCGACGCCAAGACCATCGCCACCTTGACCCTGTACTGGCTGAGAAACACCTAGCCCATGCCCATCGAAAACAGGCCCTACATGCAGGACGACAGCCCCGCCGGCGCCCCGCGCGGCGGCTACAGCTTCGGCCTGCCCCGCCCGACGCGGGTCGTGGGGATCCTGCTGCTGGCGAACCTGGCCATGTTCGTCGCCCAGCTCATCTTCGCCGCCGCCACCCGGCACAACCGGACATGGACGCTGGACGATTATCTGGGGGTCACCGTGGGCGATGCCTGGCAAGTGTGGCGGTACCTGACGTTCCAATTCCTGCACGATACCGGCAACCTGTGGCACTTGGCGCTGAACATGCTGGGCCTGTACATGCTGGGCGCGCCGCTGGAACAGCTATGGGGCGGCCGGCGGTTTGTGGTCTTTTATCTGTCGTGCGGGGTCGTCGCCGGCGTGGCGTACGTGATCCTCGGCCTGCTGACGGGCCTGGACCGCACGTTGCCGATCATCGGCGCCAGCGGCGGGGTGTACGGCATTCTCCTGGCCGCGGCCGTGCTGATGCCGCACTTCCGGCTCATCATCCTGTTCTTCTTCGTCCCCATCCGCCTGGCGGCGGCGCTGGTCTTCGGCGGGATGGTGCTGACGGTGCTGTCCTCGCTGAGCGCCGGCCACGCCGCGGAAGCCATGAGCGACGTCGCCCACTTGGGCGGGGCCGCGGCCGCAGCGGTGTGGATCTGGGTCCTGCCACGATTGCGGTCAGCGGGCTCTGCGTTCGGCGGCCGCCTGCGCCAAGGCGCCTGGGAACGGGCGATGAAGCAACAGCAGGCCGAGCAGGAAGAAATCGACCGCATCCTCCAAAAAATCCACGACCAGGGCCTGGGCAGCCTGACCGGCAAGGAGCGCCACACGCTTCAAAACGCTTCCCACAGCCGGCGGCGTCGCGACAACCGACTCGAGCAGCCCTGAGTGCAGCCGATTTCATTTCGCAAGCCCATCAGGTATCATCCCTGTTTCAGGTTTTCCCTGTCGCTTTGAGGATGCCATGAAGTCGAAGTCCGAAAAAACTTTCCAACAGTGCATCAACGCCGCCTGCCGCACGACCTTCGGTGTGCGGGAGGTTCTGGTCGCCTGCCCCAAGTGCGGCGACCTGCTGGACGTGGCCTACGACTGGTCCCGCGTCCGCGTCCCCAAGAAGCTGTCGGCGTTCCAGAAGCGCTGGGCGTCTCGCAACAACCGCCTGGACTTTTCCGGCGTGTGGCGGTTCCGCGAGCTGTTGGACTTCTGCGACGATGAGCTGAAGGTCACGCTGGGGGAGGGCCAGACCATCCTCCAGCAAAACGACGCCCTGGCGAACTACGTCGGCCTGCGGGCGGGCGGCCTGCACCTCCAGTACGAGGGGCTGAACCCCTCCGGCTCGTTCAAGGACAACGGCATGGCCGCGGCCTTCAGCCACGCGCGGATGGTGGGCGCCCGGCGCGTCGCCTGCGCCTCCACCGGCAACACCTCCGCCTCGCTGGCACTGTACGCCGCCCACAGCGGCCTGCAAGCCATCGTGTTCGTCGGCTCCGGCCGAATCGCCTTCGGCAAGCTCGCCCAGGCGCTGGACTACGGCGCCCGGACCCTCCAGATCGCCGGCGACTTCGACGCCTGCATGCGCCGCGTGAAGGAGGCCTCCGCCCGGCTGGGCCTGTACCTGGTGAACTCGGTCAACCCCTTCCGCCTGGAAGGCCAGAAGACCATCATGTACCGCATCCTGGAAGGCCTGGGCTGGGAAGTGCCCGACTGGATCGTCGCCCCCGGCGGTAATCTGGGCAACAGCTCGGCCTTCGGTAAGGCGTTCGCGGAGCTGAAGGAACTGGGGCTGATCGACCGCGTGCCGCGCCTGGCCGTCATCAATGCCACCGGCGCCGACACGCTGGACCGCCTGGTCAACCAGAAGAAACTCACCTGGAACGCCGGCCGCTACGACCGCCAGGCGATCCTGGACGATTGGAAGTGGCAGGACACCGCAAACCGCCCGCCGCACACCATTGCCTCAGCCATCGAGATCGCCCGGCCGGTGAACGCGGCCAAGTGCCTCCGGGCGCTGGAGGTCTGCCACGGCGTGGTAAGGTCGGTCAGCGACGAGGACATCCTGAACGCCAAGGCGCAGGTCGGCCGCTGCGGCCTGGGATGCGAGCCGGCTTCGGCGGCTTCGGTCGCCGGCGCAAAATTGCTGGTCGCCGGGGGCGTGATCGACCCGGCCGAGCGGGTCGTCTGCGTGCTCACGGGCCATGCGCTAAAGGACCCCGACGCCACCGTGGGCTACCACACCGGAAAATATCCTGCGGGCAAGGAAGTCGCCGGCCGGCGATTGTTCGCCAACATGCCCATCCCGGTGGCCGACGACCTGGAGGCCATCTGCGCCATTATCGAGCGGCAGACGTAAGCCACTGCCGCGAATTGCGAGGGCGGAACATGATCAAGATAGCCATCAACGGTGCGGGTGGGCTGATGGGCCGGCGGATCGCGGCGCTGGCGATTGAGTCGGAGCAGTTCGACATCGTCGCCGCGCTGGAAGCCGTCGGCCAGGAGACCGTCGGCAAGGACATCGGCGAGCTGGCCGGGACGAAGCCGTTCGGCGTGAAGGTCACCACCGAGCTGGTCGCCAAGCCGGACGTGCTGCTCGACTTTTCCACCCCCCTCGGCACGCTGAGCCGGCTGGCGGCCTGCCGGCGGGCGCATACGGCCATGGTCATCGGCACGACGGGGCTGACGGACTCCCAGCAGGCCGAGGTGGCCAACGCGGCCAAGGAGATCGCCATCGTCGCCTCGCCCAACATGTCCGTGGGCGTTAACGTGCTGCTGAAGGTCGTCGCCCAGATGGCCAAGGCGCTGGGGGCCGACTACGACGTCGAAATCACCGAGACGCACCACCGCTTCAAGAAGGACGCCCCCTCCGGCACGGCCGTGGCGCTGGCCCAGAGCATCTGCGCCGCCCTGGGCAAGGAGTACGGCAAGGTGGCCGTCTTCGGCCGCCAAGGCACCTGTTCCCGCAAACCGGGCGAGATCGGCCTGCACGCCCTGCGCGTCGGCGACACGGTGGGCGAGCACACGGTGCACTTCGGCAACCTGGGCGAGACGATCAGCCTGGGCCACTCGGTCCACACGCGCACCACGTTCGCCCGAGGGGCGCTGCGGGCGGCCCAATGGGTCGCGGGGCAAAAGCCCGGCCTGTACACCATGGCCGACGTGCTGGGCTTGTAGCGGTGGCACGAGCGTCCCGCCCGTGAACGAATCTGCAATTCGCGATTCGCAATCCGCCATTCGCGATTCAATTATGATTAGTCATCGTTGGGACATCACGCCCCGCCAGGCCATGGCGCTTCAGGAGCGCCTGGCCCGCCTGGTGCGCCAGGTGCGCCTCAGTGCCAAAAAGCCCATCCGCACGGTGGCGGGCGTGGATTGTGCGTTCGCGGCGGGAGGGAAAGCGATCCTGACGGCCGCGGTGCTGTGCGATGCGCGAACGTGGGAAGTCCTGGCCGTCGCCACCGACCGCCGGAGGTGCGCGTTCCCCTACGTGCCGGGACTGCTGAGCTTCCGCGAGGCCCCCTCGGTCATCGCCGCCGTCGGCGCCCTACCCCGCCGGCCGGACCTGCTGATGTGCGACGGCCAGGGCCTGGCCCATCCGCGCGGGCTGGGCCTGGCCAGTCACGTGGGGCTTCATCTGGGCATTCCGACCATCGGCGTTGCCAAAAGCCGCCTGTGTGGCCAACACCGGTCTGTCGGCCGACGCCGCGGCTGCCGCAGCGCGCTTCGCCTGGAAAGCAAGACCATCGGCGCGGTGGTACGGACGCGCGACGGGGTCAAACCCCTCTACGTCTCCGTCGGCCATCGCATCCGGCTGGACGAGGCCGTCGCCTGGACCCTGCGCGCCGCCGTGGCCGCCCGGTTGCCCGAGCCGACCCGCCGCGCTCACCAGGCCGTCAGTTGCCTCAAGGCTCGCGGCGAACTTATTTCAGCGCATAGACGCCGCGGCCCAGTCGCTTGAACTTGGAGGTGTCTCTCAGGGCGGCCGCAACGATGCCGTAGAAGCCCTTGCTATAGGTGGGATAGCCGGCCTTCAGGACCGCCTTCATCACGTCCTTGGCCCGCATGCCCTTCTTGGCCTTGCCCAGGACGGCCGCGACGTAGTTCGCCAGCGGCTTGCCGGTCGCGCGGCGACGTCTTTTCGCTCCGCGCCTGGCCTTGCGTCCCGCGCCGCCGGCGGCCGACGGAACTTCGCCCCCCAGGGCGCAAATCTTGCGGTCCAGCGCCGCCAACCTCGCGGACAACTTTTTGCGGCGCGACGCCAGCCGATTCAGCGTCCGTTCCTTGGCCCGAAGCTCTCTTTTCAACTCTGCAATCGTCTTGCTCTTGGGGGGCATCGTGTTCTCCTGTTTGGCTGATTCACTAATTACGAAGTACACACGGGAGGAGGAACTATACGAAGCCCATTCCACATTTACAAGTCATAACTTCTAATGTTCTACATTTATCCCAAGATCGCCTTCAGGTCCGCCGCCGGAGTGGAGATAGGCTGAATGTTGAACTTGTCCACCAAGACCTTCAGTACCGCCGGCGACAGGAAGGCCGGCAGGCTGGGGCCGATGCGGATGTTGCGGATGCCCAGGTGCAGCAGCGTCAGCAGGATGACGACGGCCTTCTGCTCGTACCAGCTCAGCACCAGCGACAGCGGCAGGTCGTTGACGTCGCAATTAAAGGCTTTCGCCAGGGCGAGGGCGATCTGGACGGCCGAGTAGGCGTCGTTGCACTGGCCGACGTCCAGCAGGCGCGGGATACCGCCGATGTCGCCGAAGTCCAGCTTGTTAAAGCGGTATTTGCCGCAAGCCAACGTGAGAATGACGCAATCGTTCGGCACCTGCTGGGCGAATTCGGTGTAGTAATTCCGGCCCGGTTTGGCGCCGTCGCAGCCGCCGATCAGGAAGAAGTGCCGCACCGCCTTGCTCTGGACGGCCGCGATGACCTTGTCGGCCACGTTCATCACGGCGTCGTGGCCGAAGCCCACCAGGATCGTCTTGGCCTCCGCGTCGGCGGCAAAGCCCGGCGCCTTCATCGCAGCCTCGATCACCGGCGCGAAATTGCGGTCGGCAATGTGCCGCACCCCCGGCCAGGCCACCAGGCCGGATGTGAAGATACGATTTTTGTAGCTGTCGCGCGGCTTCTGGAGACAATTGGTGGTCATCAGGATCGCGCCGGGAAACGCGTCGAACTCCTTGGCTTGGTCCTGCCAGGCGCCTCCATAATTGCCGACCAGGTGTTTGTATTTCTTCAGTCCGGGGTAGCCGTGGGCGGGCAGCATCTCGCCGTGAGTATATATATGGATGCCCTTGCCCTCGGTCTGCTTGAGCAGCTCTTGGAGATCCTTCAGATCGTGGCCGGAAACTGCAATGGCCTTGCCCGCCACCGGCGTGATGCGCACGGCCGTCGGCGTCGGATGGCCGAAGGCGCCGTTGTGCGCCGCATCCAGCATTCCCATGACCGCCAGGTTCACTTCGCCGCACCGCAGGACCATGGCCAGATATTTTTCGGCGTCGGCGCCGTCGCGCGTCAGGAAGTCCAAGGCCTCCTGAAAATAGGCATAGACGTGGCCATCTTCCTTTCCGAGGATCTGGGCGTGGTCGGCGTAGGCGGCCATGCCTTTCAGCCCGTACATGAGCAGTTCCTGCAAACCGGTGACGTCGGCCCCCTGCTTGTTGAGCCGGCCCAGGATGCTCACCTCCGCCGCCTGGGCCAGGAGGCCCTCCAGGTCAGCCGCCGGTTGCCACTGCGCGGGGCCGGAGATTTTTTCCGGCGTTTTGCCGGCCTTGCGACATGCCTGTTCATAGGCGACCTTGGCCTTGTCTCGCACGGCCGCGGCTTTACGGAGCAACGTTTCCATCCGCTTGGGGTCAAAATTTACGTTGGTCACGGTGCTGAACAGGGCCTCCAGGACGAAAACATCCGTCGAACGATCGCGGACGCCCAATTGACCGGCCCGGTGAGCGTACTGCGCGATGCCCTTGGCGGCGTGGACCAGCAGATCCTGGAGCGCCGCGGTCTGGGGGTCCTTGCCGCAGACGCCCACGGCCGTGCAGCCCTTGCCGCCTGCGGTCTGTTCGCACTGATAGCAGAACATGCTCATGTCTGTCTCCTTGTTGTGCAGCGCGGCCTATTTGGGGACGCGCCCGGAACGTCAAGCCGTCTTGACCCGCCGGCCGACCTCCTGGCCCAGGGCCATGCAGGCTTGCAGGTCCTGCTCAGTAGGCTGCCACTTGGCCCCGACGCCCTTGCTCGCCAGAGGGATGTTGCACTTGGCGAAGTGCTCCTCGATGAGCTTGACCGCCTCGCCGCTCCAGCCGTAGGACCCAAAGGCCGCCCCGACCTTGTTCTGGAACCGCAGGCCCCGCAGGTCCTCCAGGATCGGGCTGACGCTGGCTAGCACGCCGTTGTTGAGCGTGGGGGAACCGATGACGACGCCGCGGGCCTGGAAAATCTCCGTCAGGACGTCGTTGCGGTCCGAGATGGCTACGTGGAACAGCTTGTGGCTGACACCCTCGGCGGTCAGGCCGTCGCCGATGGCCTCGGCCATGCGCCGCGTGGCCTGCCACATGGTGTCGTACAGCACCACGGCCGTGGGGTTGCCCTTCTGGGCGGCCCAGTCGCGGTACTTTTCCACGATCTGGAGCGGATCCTTCCGCCAGATAATCCCGTGGCTGGGGGCGATCATGTTCACCGGCACCTTCATGGCCAGCAACTCGTCGATCTTGGGGCCCACGCGGTTGGCGTACGGCGTGAGGATGTTGGCGAAGTACTTCAGGGCCTCTTCATAGAGCTCCTGCGGGTTGACTTGGTCGTTGAAGCGGAAGTTGGCGGCATAGTGCTGGCCGAAGGCGTCGTTGGGCATCAGGATGCCGTCGGGCGCCAGGTAGGTGAACATGCTGTCGGGCCAGTGGAGCATCGTGGCCTCGACGAACGTCAGTTCCCTTTTGCCGATGGAGATCTTGTCGCCGGTGCCGACGACCTTGAAGTTCCACTTCTGATGATAGTGGCCGGGGACGCTGTCGGCCCCGCGCTTGGAGACCACCACGGTGGCGTTGGGGCAGTGCCGCATCACCGCCGGCAGCGAACCGCTGTGATCCGGCTCGGAATGGTTGACCACCACGATGTCGATCTTGGCGGGGTCCACAAGCTGGCGGACGTTCTGGAGGAACTCCTCCTGGAACGGACTCCAGGCCGTGTCCACCAGCACGGTCTTTTCGTCCAGAATCAGGTACGCGTTGTAGGATGAGCCGCGATGGGTGGACAGCTCGTGGCCATGAAAATGCCGCAGACCCCAATCCACGACGCCCACCCAGTAAACTCCTTTGGCAAGCTCAACATTCATTAATCGTTCTCCTCATCTCACAAAGATTGCGCTGCCTGGAAAAATCCGAAATCCGAAGCTCGAAATCCGAAACAAACACCCATACAACAAATCCAAAAATCGCAGGCAAAACAGTTCATGTTCGCTGGTGTCGATTGCCTTTCGTCTTGTTGCAGTTTGTTTCGAGTTTCGGATTTCGATATTCGGATTTATCTCTTGGCGGCTTTGATTCCCTGAATCATTGTAGGCGCATTTCTTCCCAATCAGGACCCGCTAACCAGATTGACCAACCCTTGGGTGTCGCGAAGGGTGATTCTGCGGCCCATCGGGGTCGCTATTTTCCCACGGTCGCTCGCTCGGCGATGGTCGCCAGGGCCGCGGCGGCCTTGCGGACGTGCTCCTCGGTGGTAAAGGGCCCAAAGCTGAAGCGGCAGGTCCCCGCCGGATGCGTGCCGATGGTCCGATGCGCCAAGGGCGCGCAGTGCACGCCCGGGCGCGTCAGGAGGCCGAAGTCGGCCTCCAGCGCCGCCGCCAGGTCCGACGGCGCTAAACCGGCGACATTGACCGAGAAAACCCCCGTGCGATGTTCCAGGTTTGTCGGCCCGTAGACCGTCAGGTGCTCCACGCCGCCGGTTTGTTCCAGGAACAGGCCGCACAGCCGCCGCTGGTGGGCGTGGATCTGCTCCACGCCGCGCGCCAGCAGCCAGGCCGCGCCCTCCGACAGCCCGGCCAGGCCGACGGCGTTGTGGGAGCCGATTTCGTACTTGTCGGGCATCGAGGCCGGCTGGATGGGCTGCTCGCTGACCGTGCCCGTGCCGCCTTCCTTCATCGTCGGCAAGTGTTTCTCGGCGCCGGGCCGGACATACAGCACGCCCGTGCCCAGCGGGCCGAGCAATCCCTTGTGGCCTGGGAAGGCCACGAAGTCCGCCCCCCAGGCCTGCACGTCGATGGGCACGTGGCCGGCGGACTGGGCCGCGTCGACCAGGCAGGGCACGCCCGCCTCCCGCGCGATGGCGGCCACGGCAGCCACCGGCTGAAGCGTGCCGGTCACGTTGGAGGCGTGCTGGCAGGCCACGAGGCGCGTCTTGGGCGTAATCGCCCGGCGGATGTCGTCGGGATCGACCAGGCCGGTCCGGCCATCGCAGGGGATGATCCGCGGCACCAGGCCCGTTTGCTCGGCCAGGGCGTTCAGCGGGCGAAGGACCGAATTGTGCTCCATCGCCAACGCCACGGCCTGGCTGCCGCGCGGGGCGGTGTTCAGCAGGCCGCGGATAGCGATGATCAGCGCCTCGGAGCAATTCATCGCAAAGACGATCCGCTGCGGCGACTCGGCGCCGATGAGCCGGGCGACGCGCTGGCGGCAGGTCGAGAGCATCTGCTCGCAGCCCTTGGCCTCGGCGTAGGCCCCCCGCCCGGCTGAGGCGCCGCAGTGCCGCGCGAAATTCACCATCGCCTCCAGCACGGCTGGAGGCTTGGGGAAGCTCGTGGCGGCGTTATCCATGTAGATGCGGTCGGCCATAGACCGTCCATCATAAGGCCGCGGCCGCGGCTGTTCAACCGAACCCTCCGGCCTTGAACACCGGTAGAGTGCGCGGCGGAGTTCCAACTCCGCCGCACCATTAAATAATAAGGATGGCGGGACAGGAGCCCCGCCATCCTCCAGGCAATCTCGAAATTTATTTCTAGGCCTTCAGCGCCTTGATGAGGATCCGCAGGCCCTTGCGGAGCTGGGCGTCGGAGGTCACCAGCGGCGGGGCCAGGCGCAGGACCGTGTCGTGCGTGCAGTTGATCAGCAGTCCGGCGGTCATGCAGGCCAGCACGACGTCGCGGCCGGGCTTGTCCAGCTCGATGCCGATCATCAGCCCTTTGCCGCGCACATCCTTGACGCAGCCGATCTTCGCGCGGCGGAGGCGGTCCATGACCTCTTGGCCCTTGGCGGCGGCGCGGCCGACGAGATCTTCTTCCTCGATCAGTTTCACCGTGGCCAGGCCCGCGGCGGTGCACAGCGGATTGCCGCCCATCGTGCAGGCGTGCTTGCCGGGGCCCAGGGCGTCCTGCCACTTGGGCGCCGCGACGCACACGCCCAGCGGCAGCCCGCCGCCGATGGCCTTGGCCATCGTCATGGCGTCCGGCGTGACGTCGAAGTGCTGGTGGGCGTACCATCGCCCCGTCCGCGCCGGGGCGGTCCAGACCTCGTCGACCACCATCAGGATGTTCTTCTCGTCGCACAGCGCCCGCAGGCCCTGCATGAACTCCTGGGTCGGCACATTCACGCCGCCCTCGCCCTGGATGGGCTCGACGAACACGCCGGCCGTCTCGCCGTCGATGGCGGCCCGCACGCTGGCCAGGTCGCCGTAGGTCGCCTTGACGTTGCCCGGCAGCATGGGCTCCAGGCCGGCCTGGTACTTCTCCGGCGTCAGCGACAGCGCCCCCATCGTGCGGCCGTGGAAACAATTGTGGAAGCTGATGATCTTGTATCGCCCCGGCCCGGCGGCCAGACGGACCAGCTTCAGCGCCGCCTCGATCGCCTCGGCGCCGCTGTGGCAATAGAACACCTTGCCGCCGAACCCGTGGCTCGTGATCGCCTCGGCCAGGAGCACCTGCGGCTCGTTGGTGAACAGATTACCGTGGCACGTCAGCGTCGCCGCCTGCTTCTTGATGGCGGCGACGATCGCGGGATGGCAGTGCCCGGTCACGCCGGCGGCGCCGAAGCCGGCGAAGAAGTCCAGATACTCCTTGCCGTCGGCGTCCCATATCCTGGCCCCCTTGCCGCGCACCATGGCTACCGGAAAACGTCCGGTGTAATTGGGGGTCAGATACTTGCCAGTCGCCTCGACAATTTGTGCTTGCGTAAGCATCGTTCGCTAAAACTCCTTGCCGGCGACGCTCCGCCGCCGGCTCGCGGCTGCGCCGGGCGGCGGAAGACGCTCCGCCGAATCGACGCAAAGCGCATTTTTGTACGACTCCTTAAGAGATGAGTCAAGCACACCATCGAGTCTATACCGCGATAAACTTAGCCCGTCGACTGCCAGAAGTATCGTTCAAACAAATCCGAATCTCGAAATCCGAAACAAACAACAATACGGCAATCTTGAAAAACAAAGACAAAACCATCGATGAGGATATGATGGTAGTGGTGATTGCCGTTTGGGTTTCTTGTCGTTTGTTTCGAATTTCGGATTTTGGTATTCGAATTTAATTCGTCTATCCAACGCGCTTTTTAGATGAAAGGACGCTCCCATGCCCAAGCTCCTGCACATCAACGCCAGTCCCCGGCCGCAATCGTACTCGCTTCGGCTGGCGGAGGCGTTCATCGACGCCTTCCTGAAGGCCCATCGCAATTTCGGCGTCGAGACGATGGATCTGTTCCGGACCGATATCCCGCTGTTTGAAGCCCCCCAGGCCGCGGCGAAGTACATCGTCCTGGATGGCGGGGAGCCCACCGGCCCGGATGAAAAGACCTGGAAAGAAATCATCGACGTGGCGGACCACTTCAAGTCGGCCGACATGCTGCTGATCTCCACCCCCATGTGGAACTTCTCCCTTCCCTACCGGCTCAAGCAGTACATCGACGTGATCGTCCAGCCGGGGCTGACGTTCACGTACTCCGCGGCCGAAGGCTACAAGGGCCTGGTGACCGGCCGGCCCGTGGTGCTGGCCCTGGCCCGCGGAGGCAATTACCCCGCCGGCAGCAACGAGGCGTCCCTGGACTTCCAGAAGCCCTACCTGGAAACCATCCTGCGATTCATCGGCTTTACCGATTTCCGCTGGCTGATCGTCGAGCCGACGTTGATGGGAGAAGAAGCGGCCCAAAAAGCCCTCGCCGCCGCCCGAGCCCAAGCCGCGGAGATGGGCAAGAATTTCTAAACGCCGTCCGAGCCTCGCCGCTCCATAGGCAGACTGGTGTGATTCCCGACCTGCCTACCGGTAGGCAGGTTCATAAAGTCTCGACGTAGCGGTGTTCTTGTGACTCAGCAAATCCTCTCCTGTGGTAGAATACTTCCTCGATCCCGGCGGGCCGGGGCCGCTACGAGCTGGCGAGTGTGGCGCGTGTCGCAAGGAGTTTTCATGACGAAACATGTAGCCGTCTTGGTGCTGGCGGCCGTCGCGATGGCGACGACCTCGGTGAGTTCGGCCCAGGAGGCGGCGACGCAGCCCGGGCAGGCGCCGGCAGCGGGCACGTCGATGGACTTCCCGCACGTCGGCATCGCCTTGACCGTCCCGGCCGGCTACCAGGGCCAGACGGTCACCCAGCCGTTCGACGTCATGCGGTCGGTCCTGCGCGAAAACGGCCAGCCCGTCCAAGCCATCACGCTGACCGTCCTGCCGCTGGCCGATCCCAATGCGTCGGTGGATGCACTGGCCGACGCGATGGTGGCCGCCCTGCGGAAAAACCTGGTCATTCGCAACCTTCAAGTATTGTCGCAGGCGCCGATGAAAGTCGCCGATCTGCCCGGGGCGGCGCGGCTCATCTCGTACACCTTCCGCGGGGAGGAAACGGTGGCGGCGTCGGTGGTCTTCTGCCGCCCCCTGGGCGAGCCCGCCGAGGCCGGCTTGCCGGAACGGCCGGGGCGACTGCAGGTCGTGATCACGGTCGAGGCCGCCGCCGCCCGCAAGGCCGAGGTGCTGCCGGTGCTGGGCGAGGTGGTGCGGTCCGTGCGCCTGCTGACGGTCGTTCGGCCGATCGACATCGCCTTCAAGGAGTCGGGGCGGTTCGTCGAGGCGCCCGACGGGGCGTATTCGATCCGCCTGCCGCACGGCTGGTTCGCCCCGCCAAGCCGCATCGGCGTGACCATCGTCCAGACGGACTACACGCTGGCCGGCCAGCCCGGCCTGGGCGCCGAGGTGCTGGTCTCCCCCTGGCCGGCGGGAATGACCCTTCAGCAGCACGCCGACCACTGCATTCAAGTCGCCGTCCAGGCAGCCAGCCAGCAGGGCATGGAGGGCAAGGTCATCTCGCAAGGCCCCAGCCGACTGGGCGAGGCGGAGGGCTACCAACTGATCTTCGAGCAGCGGCTGCCGCCGGCGGCCTCGGCGCCCGCGTCGTCGCCCGCCTCGTCGCCCGCTACCGCTCCGTCCGGGGCGGCGCCGACTGCTGAATCACCCAACGTCGTCATCGTCCAGCGGACCGTCATGATCCCCCCGGCCGCCAATCCCGGCGCGCCGGGACAGGCAAGCGCCAGCGCGACGGGACCGCGGGGCCTGTCGCTGGTGCTGATCTGCGTGAACGCCAGGCCCGCCGCGGCCGAGGCCGTCATGGAAAAACTCGCCGCCGACATGACCCTCCGCACTGCCGCCCAAGCGGCCAGCGCCCCCGCGACCACCGCACCGGCCGCCACGGAACCGACAAAATAACTTGCGCCCGCCCGGCCGGTGAGGCAGAATATCCCCAGCCCTGCTAGGAAGCAGTGCGCGCAAGGCGCCACATGGCAACAGCAGAACACCTGGACACCATCATCACGGGCGATTGCGTGGCCGCCCTGGCCGCCTGCAAGGAACCGTTCGCTGATTTGATCTTCGCCGACCCGCCCTTCAACATCGGCTACAAGTACGACCTCTACCAGGACCGCCGCAAATACGACGAATATTACGCCTGGACTGGAAGCTGGATGGCCGCCTGCCAGCGCGTGCTGAAGCCCGCCGGGAGCTTCTGGGTCGCCATCGGCGACGATTACGCCGCCGAGGTGCGGATCATCGGCAGAAAATTGGGCCTGAACCTCCGCAACTGGATTATCTGGCATTACACCTTCGGCCAGAACACCCAGCGCAAGTTCGCCCGCTCGCACACGCACCTGTTCTATTGGACGGCGGACGAGAAGCAATTCGTCTTCAACGACTCATCCGTCCGAATCCCCTCCGCTCGCCAGACCACCTACGCCGACCGCCGGGCCAATCCGCGCGGCAAGCTGCCGGACGACGTCTGGAGCTTCTCTCGCGTCTGCGGCACGTTCCACGAGCGCGTCGCCTGGCACCCCTGCCAGATGCCCGAAAAGGTCCTGGAGCGGATCATCTTGGCCTGCTCCAACGACGGCGAGGTGGTGCTGGATCCCTTCAGCGGCTCGGGCACGACATGCGCCGTGGCGGCCAGGCTCGGCCGGCATTATCTGGGCATTGAGCTGTCGGCCACCTACGCCGAGCGGTCGCGCCGCCGCATCGCCGACACCTTGGGCGGCCGGCGAAAGACCACGGACATCGCCGAGAACCCCGAATCGCTGCGCGCGCAGCGGCGATCACGCCGCGGGCCGCGGCCTAAAAAGTGAACTAGTTCGCCTCCTGGCTTGTCGGCGCCAAGGCCGGTTGGGTGGCCGCAGCGCCCTGGGCGGATTGGGCGGCGCCAGGCAGGTGCACCGTGACGACCTTCTGGGCGGTGAAGGTCTTGCCCGTCAGGTAGTCGATGAAGGTAACGCGGATGGTGAGCTGGTCGTGGGCCGGCGGGCCATGGAGCCAGGGGCACATCAGCGAGAATTGCGAGCTGCCCAAAAAGCCCCCCGCCCACCGCTTCCCCAACTCGTCGAGGGGCCAGCGGTATTCCCCGATCATGTTCTCGTCGGGTTTGTTCGCAAGGTCGTAGAGTTGGATGGTCGCCTCGCCGGCGGCCTTGATGACGTGCCCGTCGCGGTCCACCGGCTGGAGATAAACCATCACGCCGTCGTCGCCGTCCTTGCCGTCGGTGTCCAAGCCCCCGCTGCGGCGGCCCAGTTCCAGGCCGGTGACGTAAAACAGCTTATCCAGGCGCTTGGGCCCGAGGTTCTGGAGCTCGGTGATCTGCTGGTTCTGCCGGCCGATGGTCTCTTCCAGCTCCTTGGTGCGGCGGGTCAGGTCGCGGTTTTGCTGCTGGGAATCCAGCCACTGCTGGTCGAGCTTGTCGAATTTGTCCTTGGCCACCATCGGCTGGCATCCGCCCACGGCGACCCCAAGCAGCGACAACAGCGTCAATGCCCACAAGGATGTGCGCATCATTCCACCGTGCCTTTGTCTTTGGCCAGGGCGGGCAGGTCGGGGATCTTGGACAGAATCTTGTCCACGCAGCCGTAGGCGACGGCCTGGGCGGCTTCCAGCCACTTGTTGCGGTCGCAGTCCCGTTCGATCTGCTCGACGGTCTGCCCCGTGCCCTCGGCCAGGATTTCGTAAATCCGCTTGCGGAGACGGATGATCTCGCGGGCCTCGATGTCCAGCTCGGTGGCCGGACCGGTCAGCACGCCGTGGATCAGCGGTTGATGGATCAACACGCGGCTGTTGGGCAGGATGTACCGCTTGCCCTTGGCCCCGCCCACCAGCAGCACCGCGGCCATCGACGCGGCCATGCCCACGCAATACGTCGCCACCGGCGGACGGATGAACCGCATGGTGTCGAAGATCGCCAAGCCCGCCGACACGCCGCCGCCGGGAGAATTAATGTAGATGTGGACCTCGGCGTCAGGACTCTCGTTGCTGAGGAACAGCAGTTGCGCCACGACGAGGTTGGCCATGGCGTCGTCGATCTGCCCGCCGATGAACACGATGCGGTCCCGCAGCAGCCGGCTGTAGATGTCGTAGCTGCGTTCCCCGCGGCCGGTCTTCTCGACGACGATGGGCACCAGGTGCTCGTTGCGGACCGAACCGCTCTCGCCGAAATCCGTCATGGTTTTTCCTTCGTCCGGGTCTGGGTCCGGATCTTGGTCTTGGAAAAAAGGGCTACTTTTTCTTGCCGACGGGCCGTTCCAGGATTTCATCGACGATGCCGTATTCCTTCGCCTCGGTCGGGCTGAGGTAGCGGTCGCGCTCCGTCTCGGCCTCGATGAGATTGACGTCCCTGCCGGTGTGCTTGGCCAAAAGCTCGTTGAGCAGCCGCTTGGCCTTCAGGACTTCCTCCGCCTGGATGGCGATGTCGCTGGCCTGGCCGGTCACGCCGCCCCAGGGCTGGTGGATCATGATCTTGCTGTGCGGCAGGGCGTAGCGCTTGCCCTTGGTCCCTGCCGCCAGGATGACGGCTGCCCCGCTGGCCGCCTGGCCCACGCAGTACGTGGCCAGGTCGCAGGTGAGGAACTGCATCGTATCGTAGATGGCCAGCGTGTCGTCCACCGAGCCGCCGGGGGAATTGATGTACAGGTTGATCGGGCGGTCGGGCTGCTTGTCCTGGAGCTCCAGCAGCCTCATGATCAGCCCGCCGGCGACATTGGGCGTGATTTCTCCCCACAGGAAGACGATCCGCTCGTCGGCCAGCCGCTCCTCCAGCGTCATTTCGCGCCGGGCGGCGTACTCGCGATAGACGGCCGCGCGTTGGTCCTTGGGCGATGTCATTCCAATAAACTCCTGGGCGTATGCCCGCTGCGCCCCGCGCGGTGCGTGCGTCGCCGGGCGGGTCGGCTGCTATTTCTTGTTTTTGCCCTTGGGTTTCTTCGTCGTCTTGGCGGCGGAGGGGCGGGCGGCTTTGGCCTTGGGCTTGGCCGACGGCTTCTTGGGTTCTTTCTTCGCCCGTTCCTTCGGTTCTTTCTCGGCGGCCTGGGCCACTGCGACAATCTTCGCCTTGGCCAGGAGATTGTCCAGCACCTTGTGCTCCCGTATCGCGTCTTCCAGGGCCGAAAGCGTGCCGTCCTGCGACAACTCCTGGCGCAGCCGCTCGGGCCGGCGATTCTGCTCGGCGGCCATGCGGGAGACGGCGGCGTTCACCTCGCCCTCGTCGACCTTGACGTCCTGCTGCTCGGCGATCTTGGCCAGGATGAACGACAGCTTCATCTGCTCCTTGGCCTGCTCGTCGGCAGCGGCCTGAAGCTCGGTCAGCCGCTCGCGGATCTGATCGGCCGAGACGCCGCGATGGAGCAGGTCCACCACGCGCCGCTGGAGCAGCCGCGTCGTGTAGCGGGCGGTGGCGCCTTCCGGCACGTCAACCTTCACGTGGTCCATCAGGTACTTGCACACCTGGTCCCGCATCGCCTGGCGGGTTTCCTCCTCCAGGTGCTGCGTCAGGCGTTCACGGACGTGGCGGCGAAGCTCCGCCAAGGACTCAAACCCCGTCGACGCGGCGAAGGCTTCGTCCACCGCCGGCAGCACGCGGCGGCGAACCTGCGAGATGTCCAGCTCGACGATCAGCTGCTTGCCCGCCCAGTCCTTGTTGGGGTGGGCGTCGCCGGCCTGGACGGTGAGTTTGACTTTGCCGCCGGCCTTGTGGCCGGCCAGGGCCTTGCCCAATTCCAGCAGCGGCAGGCCTTCGATCTGCCCCGGCGCCACGCGAAGGCTCAACCCGTGGCGCTCCACGGGCGCGACGCCTTCCCCGCTGATTTTCGCGCCCACCAGCGCCATGTCGCCTTCGGCGGCGGGCTTGTCCGTCTCTTCGTAATGGGCGCGGCTGAGGCGAACCTGCTGGAGATAATCATCGACCCGCTGCTCGGTCATCGCGATCGGTTGCTTACGGACCTCGATGCCTTCCAGGGTGGGCAGGTCGAACTCCGGCATCACCTCGACCTCGAAACTGAACGACAGGTCGCCGCTGTCGGGCAGGGTGATCTTGTCCAGCTCGATCTGGGGCTCGCCCAGCATCTTGAGGCCGGTTTTCTCCAGGGCCGGCGTGACGGCCTCGGCCACGATGGCGTTGCGCACGTCCTGCGTGATTTCCTTGCCGAACCGCTTCTCGATGAGTTTTCGGGGGGCGTGCCCGATGCGGAAGCCCGGCACCTGGGCCGTGCGCCCCAGCTCGCCGAACATCTCATCGACCTTGGCGTCGATGCGGGCACGCGGGACGGTGACGGTGATCTTCTTCTTCAACGTGCCGGCGTCCTGCACGTCCACAGCGTTTTCGGGCAACTGTTCTGCCGTCGAGGGGTTTTTCGCCCCTGCAGCCTCCGCAGTCTCCGCGGCGGCGGTTGTGTCGTCGTTGGTCTGATCCGGCATGGCTGTCTGTAGCTCCGTGTGTTGGTTTTATCGCGGTCGCGATGCAGTGCAAAAGCCGGGCTTGCCGTCGGCGCCGCCGATGCATTCTCTGGGGCGGCGCGCGTCGTTTCAGCCCGACCCATCGTGCGGCCGCAACTTTAGTCTATCCATTCCTAGCCGTCAATCCCGCATCCGGCGCGGCGCAGCCGTTCCGGAGACGTGCGCGTTTTGCCGTCGCTACAGCTCGCGCCGCAGGAAAAGGGTGCACAAACCGCTCGAAAAATGTCGAGAAATTATTTAGCAACACTTGCGTGAGTCATTGCCGACGGAGTAAAAACACCATCAAGAAGTTTATCCGTCAGCGCTCAATGCCTTCACCCATCACCTGAGAGGAGGTGAAAAAATGGCTAAGAAGAAGGCAAAAAAAAGAAGGAAGAAAGCCAAGAAATCCAAGAGGTAAACCGCCGATGGACTTCGGCGGGTCCTCTCGCTAGCTCAACGCGAGAGGCGAACGAACCGACAGCGGGTGCCCCAGTCACGGCGGCGCCCGCTGCACTTTTTGCACGCTTGCTCCCTCGGCGGCCGCTTCTATAATGTCCCCGTGCGCACCATCGCGGTGATCAATCAGAAAGGCGGCGTGGGAAAGACCACCACCGTCGCCAACCTGGGAGCGGCGCTGGCGGCCCGCGGGCGCGACGTCTGCCTCATCGACCTGGACCCGCAATCCCACTTGACGCTGCACCTGGGCGTCGAACCGGGCTCGGCGCCCCGCAGCATGTACGACGTGTTGACCCGCGAAGCCGACCTGGCCTCGGCCACCATGCACCTGAGGGAGCACCTGTGGCTGGTGCCGTCGGTCATCGACCTGGCGGCGGCGGAAGTAGAGCTGGTCAGCATGGTCGGGCGGGAGCAGATTCTGCGGGACCGTCTGGCCGCCTCTCACCTGGCGGCGGAACTGACCCTGATCGACTGCCCGCCCAGCCTGGGGCTGCTGACGCTCAACGCCCTGGCGGCGGCCGACGAGGTGCTCATTCCTCTCCAGCCGCACTTCCTGGCCCTCCAGGGGCTTGGCAAACTGCTGGAGACGGTCTCGCTGGTGCAGCGGCGCGTCAACCCGCGATTGAAAGTGTCGGGGGTCGTCCTGTGCATGTACGAATCCACGGCGCGCCTCTCGGCCGAGGTGACCGACGACCTGCGGCAGTTCCTCGACGCCGCTCGAAATTCCCCCACGCCCTGGGCGCAGGCGCGCATCTTCGAGACGGTCATCCGGCGCAACGTCAAATTGGCCGAGTGCCCCTCGCACGGCAAAACCATCTTCGACTACGAGCCGTCCTCCCACGGCGCGGCGGACTACAATAAATTGGCGGAAGAATTTTTGGCCACCACCCTCCCGCCGCAGGTGGCGGACGCCCCCGGCGCGGCCCCGCCCGCCGAGGCTCCCCCGCCCCAGCAACCGCAGGGCGTGCTGGAATGAAACGCATCCTGGCTATTCTTTACCGCTTCCGGCGGCTGATGGTCGTCGCGTGCGTCCTGGGCTGGGTGGCGGCGCTGGTCGCCACGCACGTGCCGGGGCAGGACCTGCCCGAATTTCACGTCAGCGACAAGACGCTGCACGTGGTCGGCTATTTCGGCCTGGCCACTCTGTTCTGGTTCGCGTTGACGGCCTACGGGGTCCGTTTCGGGATTCGTCTCACGGTGGTCATTTGCGTCCTGGTCACCTACGGGGCCGTGGACGAGATCACCCAAGCCCCGTTCCACCGCTCGCCGGAGGTCGGGGATTGGGTGGGCGACGTGGTGGGCATTGTCCTGGCCTCCCTGGCGTGGGAGGTGATATTCCGGCTGGGGCGCGGACGCCAACCGCAGTCCGCCGACCCCCAGGCGGCCAAGCCCCCCTACGACCAATACCCCTATTGAACCGCCTCTTGCGGGCCCGCTGAAGAAGGGTTACTCCCCCAAGCCGGCCTCGGCGACCTCGATGGCCCGCAGCAGCGCCTTGGCCTTGTTGAGGGTTTCCTGGTATTCCGCCGCCGGCTCCGAGTCGGCCACGATGCCGCCGCCGGCTTGGATGTACGCCTTGCCGCCGGCGATGACCATCGTGCGCAGGGCGATGCAGGTGTCCATGTTGCCGGAGAAGTCCACGTAGCCCACCGCGCCGGCGTAGGGTCCGCGGCGGGTCGGCTCGAACTCGTCGATGATCTCCATCGCGCGGATCTTGGGCGCGCCGGACACCGTGCCCACCGGCAAGGCCGCCCGCAGCGCGTCGAAGGCGGTCTTGCCCTCGGCCAGGCGGCCTTTGACGTCCGAGACGATGTGCATGACGTGGCTGTAGCGTTCCACGGCCATCACGTCGCTCAGCTGGATCGTGCCCGCCTGGGCCACGCGCCCCACGTCGTTGCGGGCCAGGTCCACCAGCATGATGTGCTCGGCCCGCTCCTTGGGATCGGCCAGCAGCTCGCGCTCCAGGGCCTTGTCCTCCTCCTCGGTGGCGCCGCGACGCCGCGTGCCCGCCAGCGGGCGGTTGGTCACCACGCCGTCCTCCACGCGGCAGAGAATCTCCGGCGAGCTGCCCACCAGCGTGACGTCCGGCGTGTTTAGCAGGAACATGAACGGCGAGGGGTTCACCACGCGCAAGGCGCGGTAGATGTCGAACGGGGCAGCCGCGGTCTGTACCGTCAGCCGCTGGGAAGGCACGACCTGGAAAATGTCGCCGGCGCGAATGTACTCCTTGCAGGCCTCCACTACCTCCATGTAGCGCTGCCGAGTGAAGTTGCTTTGGAAGGGCTTTTCCGGCAGAGCGACCATGGAGATTTCGGTGGCGGCCTGGCCGTCGCCCTCGCGCAGGCGCGCGATGGTCCGCTCGATCGACGCCGTCGCCTCCTCGTACGCCGCTCGGGCGTCGGCGGTCACGTGCGCGTTGGCGACGACCTTGATGGTCTGGTACACGTGATCAAAGATCACCATCGTCCGGTACAGCCCGAAGGCCAGCTCGGGGAGGTTCCGGTCGTCGCGCGGGCCGGGGCCGAGCTTTTCGTAATAGCGGACCATGTCGTAGGCCGCGTAGCCCACCACGCCGCCGGTGAATCGCGGCAGGGTGCTCAGGTGTACGGCCTTGTAGGGTTGCAGCATCGCTCCAAGCTCGGCCAGAGGATCGTCGCTGGTGACGGTCTGATCCGCTTGGCCGCTGCGCCGGATGGTGATCTGCCGGCCGCGGGCGGTAAAGGTCGCCTCCGGGTCGGCCGCGGCGAAAGAAAACCGGGCCGTCCGCTCCCCGCCGATGACGCTTTCCAGAAGGAAGGCGCTGGACGACGGCGCGGCGCTCGTCGGGGCGGCCAGGCGCTTGTAGGCCATCGCCGGCGTGAGCGAGTCGGCCAGGAGCTGGCGATAGACGGGAATCGTGTTGCCCCGGCGGGCAAGCGTGCAGAACTCATCAAAGTTCGGATGGTAGTGTTTCATGATTCTCTTAACCTCATCGTGATATCTTGGCCGCCATGGCATAAGGCGGCAATAGGTTTATCGGAGATTGCGGACGAAGGGACGTTGGCCAAGCGGGCGTTACTTTTGGCGGGAGGCCCGCCATGCCACGGCGGCGGCGCCGATCACACCCGCCTCGCCGCCCAGGGCCGACAGCGCGATCTGTGTCCGCGGCGGCGTCAGCGACCAGTGCAGGCGGCGGAAGTGCGCCGCCACGGGCGCCAGCAGCTCATCGCCCGCGCCGGCCAGCCCGCCGGCCAGGATGATCTTGTCGGGGTCCAGAACGCGGCAGATGTTCACGCAGGCCACGGCCAAATAGTACGCCCCCTGGTCCCACACCTCGGCCGCCAAGGCGTCGCCGGCTTTTCGGGTGGCCAGGATGTCCGTCGCGTCGAGGACGCCATGGCGCCGCAGCACGTCGGCCAGTGCGCCGGTCTTGCCCTCCTCGATCATCCGCCTCGCCCGGCCGGCCATGTGCACGGCGGAACTGTACCGCTCCAGGCAGCCCTGCTGCCCGCAGCCGCATGGCTCGCCGCCCGGCTGGACGATCATGTGGCCGATCTCTCCGCCGGCGTCGTGGCTGCCGTGCAGGACCTCGCCCTCGACGATGATGCCGCTGCCCACGCCCGTGCCCAGCGTCAGCAGCACCAGGTTCCGGCAGCCCACACCGGCGCCGCAGCAATATTCCCCATAGGCGGCGGCGTTGGCGTCGTTCTCCAGGACCACCGGCACGCCGATGGCTTCGCAAAGGCTTCGCGCCAACGGCACGTTCTCCATGCCGGAGATGTTGGGCATGGCCAGTATCACGCCCGCCGCAAAGTCCGCCGGCCCCGGCGCGCCGACGCCGGCGGCGACGACGTCCCGCCGCTTCAGGCCGGCGGATTCCATCAATCGCTTGGCCCCATCGGCCATTTGCGCGATGACGCGATCGCCCCCGCCGCCGGGCGGCGTGGGCAGTTGAAGGGTGCCGCCCAACGTTCGGTCCTCGGTCAGCAGACCGAACTTGATGAACGTTCCGCCCAGGTCAATTCCCAGACACCGCTTGGCCATAAACGCTTTCACGGACTCGCCTATCGGCGAGCCGATGGACTATCGCCGGCATTGTCCGCCGAATGCCCGAACGTGTCAAAGGCGTTAGTGCGCCGGCGCGGAGGAAACCTGGAGCTTGGACCAGGCGGTGATGAGCTCGATCTTGGCCTTGGTCGAGGCGGACGCGTCGTAGTTGGAAAACTTGGGGGAGATTTGGCTGAGGATTTCGACGATGGCTCTTTCGACCTTGGGATTGGCCGAGGCGCTCGTGACGGCTTTGCGAAGCTCCGCCAGCAGCGGGGGTACGGCCTGCGTGGACATCGTTTGCAGTTCCGTCGCGGCCTTGCGGGCGCTTTCGTCGTCGCCGCCCAGGGCTAAGACCAGGGCCGAAACTTTCTGCTCGTCCAGGGCCGACTGCCTGGCCAGGGCCTCCTCCGCCATCCGCTGGAGCGCCTTGCGCTGCGCCTCGGTGATGGAGCGGCGATTGGACAACCGCTCCAGGGCCTCGGTGGCCAGCGTGACGACTGCGGGATACTTCTCGGCCGATCGCAACTCGCTCAGCCGGCCCAGGAGCTTGCGGAACGCGGCGGCGAAGGCCTCTTCGTCGGACTGGCCGGCCATGGCCGCGATGCACGCCGGATCGTCAGCCGCAAGGAGCGCATCCACCCACTGCTCCCACACCGCTGGCGCCTCGGCGTTCCGCTGGGCCGCGTAGGCTTGATAGGCCTGGCCAAGCTGGACGGCGGCCTCGGCGGGCCGATGGGCCTGCATCAGCGCCGCACCCAACCGCCGCTGGACCAGGCCCAGCCGCTCGTCGGAGCCGGCCTTGAAGGGACCGGCCGCCGCGGCAGAACGCGACGGCACCCTCAGCCGGTCCGTCAGCATCTGGAGAATCTTGATCCGATCCGCCAAGGCGTCGCCGCGGGCGGCCAGGCTTTCCGCCACGGAGAACACCGTATCTTCGTCGGCGCTCGTCAGCACCGACAGGGTCGCGTCCCAGGCCTGCTGCCTGACCACCGCGTCTTCCTCGACGGCCGGTTGCGTCAATCGCAGGATGACCGGCAACTGTTCCTTGCCGCCCACGGTGCCCAGGGCCGCGATGGCGGCCTGGCGGACGCCGCGGTCGCTGTCGGACGTCATCGCCACCAGGGTCGGTGCGGCCGCGGCCTTGCCCACCTGGGCCAGCGACGCCACCGCCGCCAGGCGCACCTTGGCGGAAGGGTCCTTCGTCGCTTCCTGGAGCACCGGCATGAAGGGCTCTTCTCCCACCGCGCCCATGGCCGACAGCAGCGCCTCGCGCAGGGGCGTGTCCTCCGCCGCCGACGGGTCGGCCGCATCGTACCGCAACAAAATGGCCTCCGCCGCTTCCCTTCGCTGCATTTCATCGAGGGGGACCTTGGAAGCGATGCGAACCAAGGCCGCGGCCGCGGCGGCCGAGACGTTCTCGTACCGCGAACCGATTTCCGCCAGCACCGCCGGCAGGGCCTCCCCTTGGCGCAATTGTCCGACGGCCTTCAGCAGCGCCTCGCGGACGGCGGGGGAATCTTCCATGGTCAGGCGGTCCAGCAGGGCCTGGAGAGCTTGGCTGTCGGCCAGGGTGGCGACCTGGATGGCCGCCTCCTGGCGGACGCGCCCTTCGCTGTCGGCCAGAAGGGCGCGCACCTGGCTGCGCACCTCCGGCGAGATCGGGTCGTTGGAGGCGATACGGCGGTCCACCAGCCGCAAGCCGGCCAGACGTGCGTCGGGCATGGGATCCTTGAGGAACCCCATCAGCAGGGCCTCCCGCTGGGCGGGCGGCGTGGCTTCGTACAAATCGCTCATGGCCGCCGTCAGGCGGTCGCGGAGGCGGGCGTTGTCGGCCTCCAGGGCGGCCTTGGCGCGGGCCAGGCTGTCGGCCAGGTCCGCCACCCAGGCGGAACGGTCCTTGTCCTTGTTGGCCCGCCACCACTGCTTCCACTGTTCGGCGTCGTCGCCGAAGGCGCGGATGTTGGTCAGCTTGACCAGCGACTCCGCCGCGGCGGACCGGACAGCCGTGGCGGGATCGTCCAGCAACCCCACCATGGCCTCGACCGTCCGCTTGTCCGGCGTGGCCGACAGGGCCACGACCACGTCCGCACGCACGGCGGCGTCGGCGGAGCGATCCCGGGCCAGGGCGATCAATTTTTCCGTCACGCCGAAGCCACGGTACCGTGCCAGCGCATGGGCGGCCGGTCCGCGAACCAACGGCTCGCCGCTCCGCAGCATTGCCCACAGCGGCTCGATGAATTCCTTGCGCTCCGCCGGACCGGCGGCGATGGCCCCGGCCACGGCGATTTGAAGCGCCGGGTCGTCCTTGGCCGCCAGGGACGCCAGCAGGATCTCCGTCGCCCGCGGGCCGGACTGCACCAGCAACAGCCCGGCGGCCTCCGTCCTGGTCTTGGGCGAGCGCGAGGAATCCTTCAACTGGCCTTCCAGCGTCGCCAATTCAATCTGCTCCGCCGGGACCGTGGCCGGAGACGTCTGCGCCAGGCAGATGCCGGCCCCCTGCCACAGAAACGCCACCATCATCATGTTTACGGCGGATCGCCACATAACGTTCGACTCCGACCTGCCTACCGGCCGTTTGCCGATAGGCAGGCGCCGCAGCCCTCGGCCGCGGCAAAACCAAACTATACGCCATCCGCGAGGCCTGTCAAACTCCGCAAAAAAGATCCTCTGGTTTCCAAACCTCGATACCTTTTTTACGTCCCGCATCGCGAGGGGTTTGGTGGCCCGTGGATTCTCGGTCTGTTTGGAGCTACACTTCCTCCCATCGCTCGGCGACGGAACCGCGGGAAAGGTGCATGAACGAGCCTCTCCAGCAAGAGCTCAGTGGGCCTTCGGCAGAGAAGGACTCCCCGCCACCGCCGCCGCAAGGCCCAAAAAAGTGGCACGCCTGGGTGGGGGCCGGCGGCCTGGCGGCCGTCGTGTTTGCGGTCTATCTGATGACCCTCCATCCCGGCCTGGCCTCCGGGGATTCCGCCGAGTTGCAATACTGCTGTCCGCTGCTGGGCATCTGCCACCCGCCGGGCTACCAGATCGAGGTCACCGTAGGGTATCTCTTCTGCCACCTGCCGCTGGGCGGCCAGCTGGCCTGGCGGATCAACCTGATGATGGCCGTCTCCGGAACCCTCGGCGCGTTGGCTCTGTACGGAACGATCCGCCGGATCACCGGCCAGATCTCCGCCGGCCTGGTGGGGGCCGGCACCCTGGCCTTCAGCAGCATGTACTGGGCCCACGCCACCCTGGCGGAGGTGTACGTCTTCTACGGCATGTTCCTCCTGGCGGCGTTGTATGCCTTGCAACGATTCATCGAGACCAATAAGGCGCTCTGGCTATATCTGGGCGTCGCCTGCCTGGGTGTGGCCGTGGGAGACAGGGCCTCGGAACTATTCATCCTCCCGGCCTTCCTCTTTCTGGGATGGGCGTACCGCAAGAAGGTTCATCTGAGTTGGCGCAGGATCGCTACGGCGGCAGTGATATTCGTTCTGCCCTTTATGTTCTCGGTGACCAGCTACTTAATCCATCAGGACCCTTCGCGTCTGGCCTGCCGGGACGATGCGATCCGGGAGCAGGTGCTGCACGGCGAGGCGGCGTTCCCCAAGACGGCCGCAGCCAGGCTCGCCGCCGCCGTGCGGTACTGCCTGGGACTGACGTGGATCGATAACGCCACCCAGCCTCACATCCATTTGAAAGCGGATGCGACGCAGTATGCCCTCCAATTGTCCGGGTTGAATCTGGTGGAGAACTACAATTTCCACGCCCACTTGTGGAACCTGTTGGAGGGCCACGCCGGCGTCGGCGTGGGGCTACCCGGCCTGGTGCTGGCCCTTGTGGCCACCGTCAGGCAGCGGAGACGATGGGGGTGGATCCTGCTGGGGTGGGGATTCTTCGTCGGAAACTCGGCTTTTTACTTATGGCATCATTGCCCGGACAGCCTGACGTTCACCGTTCCGGGCCTGATGGGACTGAGCCTGCTCGCCGGGCTGGGCACGGCGAACGGTTGGCGCCCGTCACGCCGCCGCCTCGTGTACGTCGCGACGTGTTTCATCGCGCCGGTCTTCCTCCTGATGACCAACTTCCCCCTGGTCAGCCGGTCCACGATCGAAGAGTACCGCCTGGTACGTTGGTCCGACGCGATGGCCGCGATGCCAATTCCTCCCAACGCCGTCATCATCGGGGTCTACGGACCCGCGATGTGCTATCGGTATCTTTATTACATCCAGGCGGGACGGCCGGACATCAAGGTGATGGCCGGGAGCGAGAAAGATATCCCCGTACTAATGGATTACTCCGTCAAGCACAGCGAGTACGTGTTTCTTTTGTCCCGCATTCCCACGCCGACAGCGACCCAGCAGGTTGGCCCGTCGCCCTAGGCTTTTCCCAGACGCCTCGATCCGCTCCGCACGGCGAGGAACGACGGGCTGCTCCTGGCCGTTACGTGCCCTGATCGAAGGAGGTCAGGTATTTTTGCTGCTCGGCCGTGAGGGTGTCGATGCGGACGCCCATGCTCCGCAGCTTCTGCCGGGCGACCCAATTCTCGATTTCCGTCGGCACGTTGTGCACGATCTCGTCCAGCTTGCCGGCGTGGCGGATGACGTATTCCGCCGCCAGGGCCTGCGTGGCGAATGACATGTCCATCACGCTAGGCGGGTGGCCCTCGGCGCAGGCGAGGTTCACCAGCCGGCCCTGGGCCAGGACAAAGACGCGCTTGCCGCCGGACAGGACGTATTCGTCCACGCCTCGCCGCACGCCAGTGCGGATTTTGCGGGCCAGCTTGGCCAGGGCCTGGAGGTTCAGCTCGCAATCGAAGTGCCCACTGTTGCAGACGATCGCGCCGTCCTTCATGACTGCAAAGTGCGGCTTGTCGATGACGTGGATGTCGCCGGTGACCGTGACGAAGATGTCGCCGATTCGGGCGGCCTGGAGCATCGGCATCACGCGGAAGCCGTCCATCATCGCCTCCAGGGCGCGGATGGGATCGACCTCGGTCACGATGACGTTGGCCCCGGCGCCCCTGGCCCGGGACGACACGCCCCGCCCGCACCATCCGTAGCCGGCCACCACGACGTTCTTGCCGGCCAAGAGGATATTCGTGGCGCGGAGGATGCCGTCGATGGTGCTCTGGCCGGTGCCGTAGCGGTTGTCGAACAGGTGCTTGGTGGCCGCGTCGTTGACCGCGATGACGGGGAACCGCAGCATGCCCGCCGCCGCCATCGCCCGCAGGCGGATGACGCCGGTGGTGGTCTCTTCCATCGAGCCCAGGATGTCATCGGCGAAGGCGGCCCAGCGGCCGTGCAGGGCGTTGACCAGGTCCGCCCCGTCGTCCATCGTGATCGACGGCCGATGCTTGCAGGCGGCCTCGATGTGCCGGTAGTACGTCGTCCGCGGGTCCTCGCCCCGAATCGCGTACACGCGGATGCCGAAGTCGGCCACCAGGCTGGCGGCCACGTCGTCCTGCGTGCTCAGCGGATTGGAGGCGCACAGGACCAGATTGGCCCCGCCGGCCACCAGCGCGCGGCAGAGGTTGGCCGTCTCAGCCGTCACGTGCAGGCAGGCGCTCAGCCGCCGGCCGGCCAGGGGCCTCTGCTTGGCGAACCGCTGGCGCACGGCGGCCAGGACCGGCATGTCGTTGTCCGCCCAGAGGATTCGCTTGCGGCCCTCGGCGGCCAACTTGAGGTTCTTCACGTCGTATTGGTTGCGCTTCAGTGCCATACGCGTTCCTATCCTTAATAATCACTCCCACCCCGCGTGCCGGGGCTGGGGCGGTTATTCTCCACGTAGAAATGAAAGATTGCAAACGCTATCTTGGCGGGGACAATTCAAAGAAACCCGCAAAAACGGGAACCCCCGGCCGGTTCATGCGTCCAAGGAAAGGACGGCCTACAGAAAGGAAAACACCCATGAACGCCACAAAATGGATCGCACTGATCGTCCTCGCCTCGGCCGCGTGCGCCCCGGCCAACCAAGACAAAAAAGAAGGCGTGGCCGTCACCGTGTACAACGGCGGCTTTGCCGTCGTCCGCGAGGTTCGCGGGGTGGACATCGCCGACGACGGCGTGGTGAAGTTCCAGGACGTCGCCAGCGCCATCGACGCCACCACCGTGCACTTTGTCAGCCTGACCGACCCCTGCGCCAAGCTGCTGGAGCAGAACTACCAGTACGACCTGGTCTCGGCCGACAAGCTGCTGCACAAGTACATCGATCTGCCGATCGAGGTCGTCTGCGATCAGAAAACCTACTCCGGTACGCTGCTGAGCTTCGATGGCGCGCAGCTGGTCATTCAGGAGGCCAACGGCATCGCGATGGTCCAGCGGCCGGACAATGTCCGCGACATCCGCCTCAAGGCCTTGCCGGAAGGCCTGCTGACCCGGCCCACGCTGGTGTGGCTGGTGGACACCAAAAAGCCTGGCCATCAGCTGGCCGAGGTGACCTACCAGACCGGCGGAATGGCCTGGCACGCCGAATACGTGCTGGTGCTGGACGCCAACGACACCGCGGGCGACCTGTCCGGCTGGGTGAGCGTGGAGAACAACTCCGGCAAGACCTATCGCGACGCACAGATGAAGTTCATCGCTGGCGACGTCCGCAAGATTGTCGACCAGGTGCGCGGCAGGATGCTCATGGTCACGCAGGCTGGAGCCGCCGAAGCCGCTCCCATGGAGGAGAAGGCCTTCTTTGAGTACCACATGTACACGCTGCCCCGGCCCTCGACGGTGGCCGACAACGAGGTCAAGCAACTGGAGATGTTCACGCCCGCTTGCGGCCTGAAGGTCGAAAAGCGCTTCCTCTACAACCCTCTCGGCGATTTTCGCTGGGACTATGGCGGCCGCTACGACGACCGCAACTACGGCGTGACCAGCCCCAAGAAGGTCAACGTGTTCATCGAGTTTCGCAACAGCGAGGCCAACAAGCTGGGCATCCCGCTGCCGGCGGGCAAGGTCCGCGTGTACAAGCAGGACCCCGCCGACAAGGCCCTGGAGTTCGTCGGCGAGGAACAGATCGACCACACGCCCAAGGATGAGCAACTCTCGCTCCAGATCGGCAATGCCTTCGACATCGTCGGTGAGCGCAAGCAGACGGACTTCCAGGTCGAAGAGCGCCGGAACTGGATGAAGGAGTCCATCGAGATCGTCCTGCGGAACCACAAGAAACAGGCCGTCACTGTGCGCGTCAAAGAACCGATGTACCGCTGGACGAATTGGCAGATCACCGCCAAGAATCACGATTTTATCAAGCTCGACGCCCGCACCGTGGCCTGGGACCTGGAAGTCCCGGCCGAGGGCGAGACCAAAGTGACCTACACCGTGGAATATACGTGGTAGCTGGTGGACTGATGCTGGAATTCTTCGTGGCGAGCTGAGATGCTCGCCGCGTTTTTGCGCGAACTTTACGTCCAGAATTCGCTGCGCAGCACGTCGCCCTCGCGGGTGGCGCGGATGAAGCTTTCCACTTTTTTGAGGTCCTTGACGCCCGGGGCCTTTTCCACGCCGCTGGCGACGTCCACGGCCCAGGGCTTGACCAGGTCGATGGCCGTGCCGACGTTGGCGGAGTCCAGCCCGCCGGCCAGGATGATGGGGTCCAGGCCCTTCATCGCCCCGGCCGCTCGCGCGTCGGCCACCATCGACCAGTTGAGCCGCTCGCCCGTCCCGCCCGCGGCGGCCGGGCTGTAAGCGTCCAGCAGTATCGCGGCCAGGTTGGACCGGTCCCCCAGGGCCTCCAGCCAGCTCCGCGCCTCGGCCAGCCAGCCCTCGTCGCGCACGTGGAAAGTCTTGATGCACCGCGCGGCAATCCGCGGGACGATCCCCGGCTCCTCGTCGCCATGAAGCTGCACGTAGCCGATCCGCGTGCGCTCCACCACGTGATTGATGGCGACCGGGTCGGCGTCGACGAACACCCCCACGGTGGCCACCCACGGCGGCAGGGCGTCGGTGATGGCCCGGGCCTGCTCGGGGCTGACCCACCGCGGCGACTCGGCGAAGACCAGCCCGATGGCGTCGGCGCCCATCTGGGCGATCTTGACGGCCGTGGCCGCGTCGCGCAGACCCTCAATCTTTACCCGCACTCGCTGCATGACAGCACTATAGCCCCACAAGATGCACCGGGCAACGACGCTGCACTAGCCTAACCTCAGCACCTTCTCAAAGCACACAAAGGACAGGTCGCGATGAGGGAATCGCACCTCCCCCATGCGCGTGTAGCCCAAACCTTCGTACAGGGCCAAGGCCGCGGGATTGCCGCTGAAGGAATCTAGGCGGATGGAGGCCAACCCACGTTCCATGGCAAGCCGTTCGGCAAACTGCATCAATCGCCTGGCCAGGCCGCGGCGTTGGTAGCGAGGATGCACGGCCAGACGATGCACCACCAGGGCTCGTTGTCGCAACGGCGTGAGCCACCGCACCGTTTCGTACTGCTGCTCCCCCTGCTCATTCAGCGTAACAGTCGCGACGATCTTGCCGTCCAAGCGAACGACAAAGGTGTCAGCCATTGTGGCCTCGACTGCCGCCGCCGTCGGATAGTGCTCCACCCACTGCCGAATGCCCCGGGACAGCATGTCCTGGCGACAGGCAACCAAAAGCTGCATGATCGCCTCAGCGTCTTGAGGTAAGGCTTGTGGGATAACCGTGTCGTTCATGGGGGCGTTTCCTATCATACATACGTCGCCCGGTGGGTGAAGTCCGGCCTTTCCCCTTACGAATACATGACCATGACGATATGATTCCCTCGTTCCAAGAACGGTTTGCACACAGGATCACAAACATGGACAAAGTTCGCATCGGCGTGGTGGGCATCGGCGTCATCGGCCATTTCCACTGCAAGAATATCGTCAAGGAAAACAGCCCGGAATTTCATCTGGCGGCCGTGTGCAACCGCACGAAGGCCAAGGCGAAGGCCGCCGGAGGGGAGTTTTCCGTTCCCTTCTTCACTGATCCGCAAAAGATGTTCGAATCGGGGCTGGTCGACGCGGTCATCATCGCCACGCCGCACTACTGGCACGCCCCGCTGACCATCCGGGCGGCCCGGGCGGGCCTGCACGTGATGGTCGAAAAGCCCCTGGCCTCCACCGTCGGGCCGGCCAAGGCCGCGATCCAGGAGTGCCAGAAGCGCAACGTCGTCCTGGCCGGGATGCTCCAGCACCGCACGCGGCCCATCATGATCCGCATCAAGCAGCTCGTCGACAGCGGCGAGATCGGTGAGGTCTTCCGCGCCTCGATGATCTGCTCCAACTGGTTCCGCGCGCAGGCCTACTACGACAGCGGCGCCTGGCGCGGCACCTGGGACGGCGAGGGCGGCGGCGTGCTCATCAACCAGGGCCCTCACCACCTGGACCTGTTCACCTGGATCGTCGGCCTGCCCAAAAAAGTCTTAGGGCTGCTGGACACGCGCGCCCACACCATCGAGGTGGAGGACACGGCCAATTTCCTGTGCGATTACGGCGGCGGCAAGGTGGGCTACATCTACGCCACCACGGCTGAACTGCCGGGGATGGAGCAATTCATGCTCTGCGGCGACCGGGCCACGCTGGTCGCCGAAGGCCACAAGCTTCGCATCGGCCGGCTTCAGTATCCCCTGCGGGACTTCACGATGGGCAGCGTGACCGCTCAGGCCGACGCAACCGTCAAAAATAACGTCGAATGGTCCGAGGAGGACTACTCCACCAACAAGGGCGGCCAGCACATCGAGGTCATCCGCGCGTTCGCCGGGCACATCCTCCGCGGCACGCCCCTGGTCGCCAGCGGTGCGGACGGCCTGGCGGAGCTGGAACTGTCCAACGCGATGTACCTGGCCGGGTATAAAAACAAAGCCGTCGAACTGCCGGTGGACGAACGGGAGATCGAGCGGCTCATCGCCAAGCTCCAAAAGCAGCGCTCCACCGGCAAGGGCCATCGCATCCGCGCCAAGGCCGGAAGAGACCTCAAAAAGCTCCTGGCCGAGCCATGACCTGGACGCCCGTTGGGTGTAAAATACGGTAGTATTACAGCCTAGCCCGGGTGGCGGAATTGGCAGACGCGCCAGCTTGAGGGGCTGGTGAGACATAGTCTCATGCAGGTTCAAATCCTGTCCCGGGCAGTTGTTTCACGTCGGCGGGTGATTTCATTTCAGCCTTCATTTCGGGGGCGGTTTCCGACCCGCCGGGCGGGCATTTTTATCGCTAATAAGCCGCCAATAACGGGATTTATCTTGAGTTTTTTGCCTTCCGCGGGATAATGGATTTCTGGCAAGGAAGCTGCACTTCGCCCTTAAGGTGGACAGGACCATGGAGACGACGGGAACGTACATCGGGACGTCCGGCGACATATCTGTTTTGGCGGGCATGGAGCATCAACTGGCGTCGGCGCTGCGGGAGACGGCCGAGGAAGTCAAGCACGCCGAGTGCTTCGACGACGAGCAGCGGGCGGAGGTTTACGCGATCCTTCAGGCCCTGCGGACCGACACCGAGGCCCACCACGCGATGGTCGACCTGCTGGCCCGGCAACTGGAGTCGGGCAAGGACGTCTGCCATGCTTGAGCAGGCCGTGCTTCGCGAGCAGGTCGCCGCCCTGCTGGAAAAAGAGCGCCAGGCCGAGCGGGTCTACGCCGACCTGGCCGCCCGGTCATCCGACCCTCGCCTGCGCAAGCAGCTGGAAGAACTCCACCGCGACAAGCATCGCCACATCGCCCTGGCCGAGCGGCTGCTGGAAATCCTGGAATAGCCCGCCCCTCACTGTCGGCCGGTCAACGCCATTTCAGTCTGTTCGCCTGCGAACCATTTCCGCTTCAGCCACAGGCTGACGTTCACCAGGCCGATCAGCGCGGGCACTTCCACCAGCGGCCCGATGGTCGCGGCGAAGGCCGCCCCGTGGTGGATTCCGAACACGCCGACGGCCACCGCGATGGCCAGTTCGAAGTTGTTGCTGGCGGCCGTGAACGACAACGTGGCGCTCTTGGCGTAATCGGCCCCGACTTTTTTGCTCATCCAGAAGCTGACCAGGAACATGACCACGAAGTAGATCAGCAGCGGAACGGCGATGAGAACCACGTCGCCCGGCCGCGCGAGGATTTTGCGGCCCTGCAAGGAGAACATCACCACGATGGTGAACAGCAGGGCAATCAACGTAATCGGGCTGATCTTCGGGATGAACTTCCCATGATACCACTCCTTGCCCTTGGCCCTGACCAGGATGAAACGGGTCAACATGCCGGCCAGAAACGGAACGCCCAGGTAGATGAACACGCTGCGAGCGATCTGGCCGATGGTCACGTTCACGGCCGCCCCTTTCAATCCCAGCATCGGCGGCAGGACGGTGATGAACAACCAGGCGTACACGCTGTAGAACAGCACCTGGAAGATGGAATTGAAGGCCACGAGGCCGGCGGCGTACTCCGTGTCGCCCCTGGCCAGGTCGTTCCACACGATGACCATCGCGATGCACCGCGCCAGGCCGATCATGATCAGCCCGATCATGAACTCCGGCCGGTTGTGCAGAAACGCCACGGCCAGCACGAACATCAGGACCGGCCCGATGATCCAGTTCTGCACGAGGGACAGGCCAAGGATTCTCCAGTTGCGGAAGGCGTCGCCCAGTTCCTCGTACTTCACCTTCGCCAGCGGCGGATACATCATCAGGATCAGGCCGATGGCGATGGGAATGCTCGTCTGCGAGCCCGCCGGGCGGAGCGATCCGATCCAGTCGCCGACGGCCGGGACGGCGTAACCCAGCAATATGCCGGCGGCCATGGCCAGGAAAATCCAAACCGTCAGGAAACGGTCCAGCAGCGACAGTTTTTTGGCTATGCCTTGGCTCATGGGTGTGGGCTATTTCATGCACCGCAGCAGGGCGCTGGCCTCGCGGGCCTGCTGGCGGACCATGTCGGTCGTGCAGTCCAGAAAGGCCGGCAGGCAGCACGCGCGAAGGGAATAAATCACGTTCAGCCCGTCCTTGCGGCAGTCGACCAGCCCGGCCTTGAGCATCACGGCCAGGTGCCGCGAGACGTTGGGCCGGCCGGCCTTCAGGCGGGCCGTGATGTCGCAGACGCACAGCTCCCCGCCGCGCAGGCAGTCCAAGATGGCCAGGCGAATGGGGTGCGCCGCGGCGGCAATCACCTGGGCCTTCCTCTCGTAAAGCTTCTTCGTCGCAGTATCCATCGTTTGCTTTCCTTTATGTGTTACTAGGTTACTTTATACGCACATACTAACATATCAAGCCTTCCTTGCAAGCCAATTGCTGAAAAATGCTCTCCCGGCCTCTCTGATGCAACGGCCTCGGCCTATCAGGCACCCGACTGCCAAATTGACAACCCCCAGGCCGAAGGCCCTGCAAAGCATGATCTCTAACTCCTGTGTTATTAGTTGCTTACAGGCTTAGTTTTGTGGCCCCATTCGGCACATCCTTTGCACCCCAGTTAGGTGGAACGTGAAGCATGCGAAAAGTGAAGGACTCCAAGAAGACCGTTGAGGAGGTGAGCAAAATGACCACGCTAGCAAGAAGGCACACGCACCAGTGGCCATTGTGGCGATGGGAAGACGCTTTCGGCGACATGATGGAGCGATTCTTCGAGCCCACGCGGTTCCTGACCGACGGCGAGTGGATGCCCGCGCTGGACGTTGCGGAGCGTCAGGACTCCATCGTCGTGCGAGCCGAGGTCCCGGGTCTGAGGTCGGAAGACATCAACGTCTCGGTGGAGGGCCGCACGCTGATGATCAGCGGCGAAAAGAAGGACCAGACCGAGGACAAGGGCGAGACCTATTACCGCAGCGAGCGCCGCTACGGTGGCTTCCGGCGAGAGGTCCTGCTGCCCACGGACGTCAACGCCGAGAAGATCGAGGCCGTCTGCCACGAGGGCGTGCTGACGATCACGCTGCCTAAGGCCCCGCATGCCAAGAGTCGCAAGATTCTGGTCAAGGCGGCCTAGGCCAGCGACCTGACACGGCTTGGAAGCCCACCGCCGCGCCAAGGCACGACGGTGGGCGACGTGTTTTCAGGTGCCGGCAACCGCCACGTCCAGGAACCAGCAGCCGTCGCGGAGGACGCGCTGCCCAGGGGCCAGTTCGATCGGGTGGGCAAACAGCGGCCCGCGGGTAACAACCGTGTGATACTCCCCGCCCTCGCCGCTGAGGTCGATGCCGGCCCGGACAAACTCCTGCAGCAGCGTCTCGTCGAGCGTTCTGCCGAGCATGGCGCTATCCAACACTCCATCCCTCACGGCCACGAGGGTGGCTCGAAAGCCTAAGCCGAGGAACTCATGGAGCAATTCGTCCCGTGGGCGAGCCCAAAGCGGCTCGACCGCCCGAAGGCCGCCGCGGGTGCAGAGCATCTCTGCCCAACGACGGTTCGACTCCCCGTCGATGTCCCCGAAGACCACCGCCCGTACACCAACGGCCGACATCTCTTGAAGAGCGGATAGAAACGCCGCCTCATAGTCGCCCCATGTCGCCGACCGCGTGACGAGGGGCACGCCCAAGGCTCGCGCCTGCGCCCGGAGCATCGAGACGTGCAATCCGTGAGACCTCGACCTTTGTCCGGTTTCGGTGAGCATGCTCAGCAGCGCCAGGGGGCGGCCGCCGGCGCGAATAGCGCGGTGAAGCGCGAGAGCCGAGTCCTTCCCCCCGCTCCAAGAGCAGGCCAACGGCTGCCCGGCAACGTCCAACACGGAAGGGGAAGTCCCCTGCATCGCGGATCTCCTTACGGGTACCTTTGCGCAGCCAACCGGGCAAGTCGGCTGCCCTTGGCCTGCGGGGTCACAGGGCGTATGCTAGCAAGGGTGTTCGGCCTGCTCAACATCCGCAAGCCCCCCGGCCCCACCAGCCACGACATCGTGGACCAGGTTCGCCGCCGGACGGGCCAGGCCAAGGTCGGCCACGCCGGCACGCTGGACCCCTTCGCCGAGGGCGTGCTGGTGCTGTGCCTGGGACCGGCGACGCGGCTGGCGGAATACGTCCAGGCCCAGCCCAAAAGTTACGTCGCGCACATTGCGCTTGGGGCCACCAGCGACACCGACGATCCCACAGGCCAGATCGCTCCCGCTCAAGACGCTCACGCACCGGCTGAGGAATTGGTGCGCGGGGTGCTGAAAAAATTCGTCGGCACCATCGAGCAAATTCCGCCGGCCCACTCCGCCGTGCACGTAGCCGGACGTCGGGCGTACAAGCTGGCCCGGGCGGGGAAGGACTTCGCCCTGGCGGCCCGGACGGTGGAGGTCCACCGCATCGACGTGCTGGCTTACGCCTACCCGGCCCTGGAGCTGGCGGTCTCCTGCGGCGGCGGGACGTACATCCGCGCGCTGGCCCGCGACATCGGCTCGGCATTGGGGTGCGGCGGCTATTGCAGCCGGTTGGTCCGCACGGCCGTGGGGGTCTTTACCCTGGGCCAGGCCGTCGCGCCGGAAGACCTGGACCCGCAGCAAGATCTGCTGCCGGCGGTCCTGGCCCTGGGCGACATGCCCCGCCTCACGCTGGACGCCTCCGCCTGCGCCCGCCTGGCCAAGGGCCAACACGTCACGCTCGCGGCGCCCCAGCCGTCCCGGCCGATCATCAGTCCGGCCTTTCCCGTCGAGCTGGCTGCGTTGAACGAGCAGGGCCGACTTGTGGCCATCGGCACGGTGGCCCAAGACGGCGTAACGCTTAGCCCCACGAAAGTCTTCCCCGTCGATTGAAATTTTTGGCGATTCAGGCTCGGCGATTAGGGCTCGTCGATCATGCGGATTCTGGCCACGTGGCGCCCGCCTTCAAAGGGCGTGTCCAGCCAGAGGTGCACAATCTCCAAGGCCATTTCCCGGGACATCATCCGCTGGCCCAGCGAAAGCACGTTGGCGTCGTTGTGCTGGCGGGACAGTTTCGCCGAATTGAGGTCCCAGCAGACGGCGCAGCGGATGCCGCGGACGCGGTTGGCCACGATGGCCTCGCCGTTGCCGCTGCCGCCCAGCACGATTCCGCGCTCGAAATGGCCGTCGGCCACGGCCTGGGCCACGGGGCGGATGAAGACCGGATAGTCGCAGGGCTGCGGCGAGAACGTGCCGAAATCCTTCACCTCGTGGCCGTGAGCCTCCAGAGAATGCCGGATGGCTTCTTTGTAATCGAATCCCGCGTGGTCGCTGCCGATGGCGATTTTCATTTTTCCCTACTTCTCCGCATTCGTTTGTCCGTAACCTCATCAAACCAGTTTAAACGCAACATGTAGAAACGGTATATCAACCCGACGAGGCGCATTTCAACCATCAGAAAATACATGAAGACCCCTGCAGACAGCACTCGCGAGACGACAGGTATCCTCGGCAGATAGCCAAAGGCGATATACCCCGCCAGCACCAAAATCATCAGAACGCAGACCACAAGATAGGGCCCAAGCACCTTGACGATGGCCACCAGGATCCGTACGGGGTTCAGCCCGCCCAATCCGTTGTACATCGCCACCGACAGCAGGGTCATCGGCAGGCACATCGCCCCCAGGACCACCAGCAGCCTTAGGAGGGTAAGGGATCCTATAAACCTCAGGAGGCTGCTTTCGTCGGTGGAAATATTGAAGAACGAGCATATCCAGGGAAAAAGCAGCCATATCCAGGTCGGCAAAAAGACTACCAATAGCGTCGCTGCAAGGAGAGCAGCGGGACGGAAAATGTCGTCCCATATGCTGTGGATGTCGGGCCAATCGGGGGGATCGTCTTCTCCTGAGGCGGAACTGGAAATTAGTGTAAACACATAGGCACACACATAGGCCGTTACAAAGAGGCCGATGAGGCTAGTGATCAGACCTATGAGGGGGAAAAAAGAAAGGATGGCGAGGATCGCATTGAAGACAACCCAGCCGGCGATGATCTCCCGGCCGGTGCCTTTAATCGGGTAGAGAAGAGCTGCGCCTAAGCTGGAGTAAAATGAGCCAGGGTGGTCACCGCCTTTGCTCGCCGGCTGGGGGGGTGCTCGAAGCGACAAGGGGGCCTTGGCAGTCGCCTGCGTCTGGCCTGTATTGAGCGAGACTGTTCGGCTGCCGCAACGAGGACAGTGCGGCTTGCCATCTCCCCTGGCGGAACAAGCCCCGCACCAGAACCCTCCGCACGTCTGGCACCACCACGCCGCTTCCGCGTCGGGATGGTTTGCGCAGGTTTTCTGTCCCATAGGCGGCCCCCTACGTGCCGTTTTTAGATCGTGTACTTGCCCTTGTGGCGCGGGGCGGTGAGCTTTTCCCACTTGGGATCCAGCCGCGCCACGCCATACCAAGCGCGGGCCATGAATAGGGCGTCCAGGATCGCGATGGCGACCATGGCCTCGGCCACGGGGTAGATGCGCGGGCAGATGCTGATGTCCCGCCGCGTGACGGCGGCCAGTTTCTTGGCCTTCATCGTCCGCATGTCCACCGTGTCCTGCTGCTTGGAGATAGTCGGCGTGGGTTTGACGGCCAGGCGCAGCACCAGATCCTCGCCGTTGCTCATGCCGCCCAGGAATCCGCCGCAGCGGTTGGTGCGGAAGCAGACCTTGCCGTCCTGAACGAACGGCTGATCGTTCCACTGGCTGCCGAGTAGACCTGAGGCGGCAAAGCCGCTGCCGAACTCCAGGCCCGTCATCGCGCCGATGCTGCACAGGCCGTGGGCGATGGTGGCCTTGAGCTTGTCGAACACCGGCTCGCCCAACGCGGCCGGGACGCCGCGGGCGACAATCTCAATCGCCCCGCCGGCGGTGTCGCCGGCCTGGCGGACCTTCAGCAGGTCGGCGATCATCTTCTTGGCGGCCGCGAGGTCGCAACAATTCAAATCGTTCTTGCGATAGTTGGCCTTCATCTGGTCGAACGTCATCGTGCCGGCGGCGATGCTGCGGCCCTTGATGCCGTGGGACTCCACCACGTGCGCCAGGATTTCGATGCCCTCGCGTGCGAGGATCTGCTTGGCCACCGCCCCGCCGGCGACGCGCCCGACGGTTTCGCGCCCGCTGGCCCGGCCGGCGCCGCACCAATCGCCGTGCTCGCCGTACTTGTAGAAGAAGTTCACCTCCGCGTGGCCGGGGCGGATGACGTCCTTGACGTCGTGGTACTGCTGGATGTGCACGTCCTGCGTGTCCACGTTGCGGACGACCATCCCCACCGGCGCGCCGGTGGTCAGCCCTTCCTGCAAGCCGGCGACGATCTCCACGCGGTCGGTCTCCTTGCGCGGGGAGTCCAGCTTGCTCTGGCCGGGGCGGCGCTTGTCCAGCTCGCGCTGGACGCGCTTGACGTCCAGCTTGATCCCCGGCGGTACGCCGTTGACGATAATCAGCAGCGCCCCGCCCCAGCCGCTGCCGCCATCGCCCTCATGCCAGCCGTAGGATTCCCCGCAGGTGGTCACCTGGAACAGTCTTCCGAACGTGTTGCCTAGCATCGTTGGGTTCCTTGATGTTCCTTCGCGGGACAGGGCTATTCGGTCTGCATGTCGCAGCCGACGGCCTGCATCTGCTCCACGAAGTTGGGAAACGTTTTCTTGATGCACTCGATGTCGGACACCAGCGACGAGCCCGACACGCCCAAGGCGGCCACGGACAAAGCCATGACCAGCCGGTGATCGCTGCGGCTGTCGAGCTTGGCCCCGTGCAGGCGGCTGCGGCGGACGAGCAGCCCGTCGGGCCGCTCCTGGACGTCGGCGCCCATGGCCTTCAGCGACCGGCAGATCTCGGCGATGCGGTCGCACTCCTTGTGCCGGCAGACTTCGGCGTTGGTCAGCAGCGTTTCGCCCTCAGCGTAGGCGCCCAGGACGGCCAGGAGCAGGAACTGGTCGATGAAGTCGTTGCAGTCGATTTCCCGGCCGACCAGGCGGCTGGAGCGGGCGACGACGGCGTCGCCGCGCACCTCAATGTCGGCGCCCATGGATTTCAGGACGTTGACCACTTCCTTGTCGCCCTGGACGTCATCGAAGTCCATGCCGGGCAACTGAATCTCGCTGTCGGGCGTGATCAGGGCGGCGGCCAGGGGGTACAGCGCCGCGGACCAATCCAGCGGAATGCGGCAGTCGAAGGCCTTCCAGCGGCTGTTCCCGCGGACGCGGTACAGCTCGTAATTTTGGTTGCTGAACTCCACGCCGCAGCGGCGCAGCCAGTCCATCGTCAGGGCCACCCAGGGTTTCTCGCCGGGCCGGCGGACGGCCAATTCCGTGGGCGCCTCGGCCAGGGCGGAGGCGATCAGTAGGGCCGAGACCGGCTGGCTGTCCAGCCCGTCGATTTCCGCCCGGCCGCCGCGCAGCTTGCCGCGGACGACCACCGGGGCGTGGCCGTCGCCCTTGGTCGAAACCGCCCAGGCACCCAGGGCGTTCAGCGCGTCGATCAGCGGCTGGCACAGGCGGATGTGCCGCAGCGATTCGTCGCCGGTCAGGACCGTGTAGCCTTCGCAGCAGGCCGCCAGGGCCATGAAGAACCGCAGGATGATGCCGCTGTTGCCGCAGTCCATCACCTCGTCGGGGACGGCCAGGCAGCCGGCGGTGCCCGTGACGTGCCAGATGTTCCCGGCCTTGGGATCGATGCCGGCACCGAACATCTCCAGCGCCTCCACGCCGCGCATCCAGTCGTTGGAGACCATCGGGGCGGTGATCTTGCTGGTGCCCTCAGCCAGGGCGGCCATAATCAGCGCGCGGAACGAGTGCGACTTGTTGGGGGGGACCTTGACCGCGCCCCGAAGATTCGGCGATGGGCCTATCAGCAAGTTCATTGGGCCTCCCGACTTCGTAGGGGGGTATCGTACGGGTGGCCGGGAACCGTTGCAAGGCTATCGCATTGCCGGCGGGCCGGTCCAGCCGCTCAGCGGACGCGGACCACGTCGCCCTCGATGTGCAGCCGGCCCTCGGCGAACAGACGAATGGCCTGCGGCATGGCCAACAATTCTTCCTGAAACACGCGATCGGCCAGCGCCTCGGGCGTGTCGCCTTCCAGCACGGGCGCCGTGCGCTGGAGAATGATCGGCCCACGATCGTATTCGTTGGTCACGAAGTGCACCGTGCAGCCGGAGACCTTGCACCCGGCCGCCAGCACGGCCTCGTGGACGAAGTGCCCGTACATGCCGTGCCCGCCGAAGTTGGGCAGCAGCGCGGGGTGGATGTTGATGACCCGTCCCAGATAATGCGGCGGGATGTGCCAGAGGGACAGGAACCCGGCCAGGACGACCAGGTCCACGCCGGCGGCATCCAGGGCAGCCGTGATGCGCCGGGAGTACTCCTGGAGGTCGGCCGCCTTGCGATAAGGCACGAGCTCCGTCTTCAGCCCGGCCTGGCGAGCCAACTCCTCGCCCTTGCAGCGGCGCGAGGCAACCACCACCGCGACCTGGGCCGGCAACTGGCCGGCTTCGATCAACCGCTGGATGTTCATCAGCGTCCGCCCGCTGCCGCTGATCAGCACGCCCAGGCGGACGGCTTTGACGTTGTTGTCGCCTTGCGCCGGCATAGGAAGACTGAGAAGCCGGCGCCTCTCGTACGTCAATCGACGCCGGTCGCAGGATGGATCGCAAGTACCCGCCGGAGGCGGGCCTTTACTGTCGGATACGTTGCAGGGTCTGGTGCCGGCTTACCACTGCCGGTCGCGGCCGCCGCCGCCACCGCCACCGCCGCCGCCACGACGGCCACCACCACCGCCGCCGCCACGACGAGCGCCGCCGCCGCCACCGCCGCCGGCGCCACCGCCGCCGGCCTGGCTGCGGGCTTCGTTCACCTTCAGAGCCCGGCCGCCGACGTCCTTCCCGTTGAGCTGGGCAACAGCCGCCTGCCCTTCAGTCGCGTTGGGCATTTCCACGAAGCCGAACCCTCGTGATTCGCCGCTAAACTTATCCTTGATGATGCTGACAGAATTGACCTGCCCGAAACCGGCGAAGAGCCCCTTGAGCTCTTCCTCGGTTGTCGAGAACGACAGATTGCCCACATAGATGTTCATTCGATGTCCTACCATGTGCCCGTCTAAGGGCGTGTACTGTGGCGCAGCGGCCGATTGGTAACCGTTACCAGGACCCAGTGCCAGGAAGCCGTATCATAGACATAATCATAGGCAAGTAAAAGAGCTTTCTTAATCCTCCCCGCCGAAATCCTTGACGCCCCCCCGGCCCGTAGGATACAAACGACCAGACCAGTCCGGGGCCGTGGCGCAGCTGGGAGCGCGTCTGCATGGCATGCAGAAGGTCATGGGTTCAAATCCCATCGGCTCCATTCGACTCCGCGAGGGCTTGGCCCAGGCGGAGTCGAATGCCCTGAGCGAGCCCTGCGAGTCGAAGGGCATCCATTACCGCGGCTTTTCCCCTCCCGTCAGTCTTTACTCTTCCGGCACTTCTTTGGCTTCCATCCAGGAGAACATCTTGCGGAGCCGGCGGCCGACGACCTCGATGGGATGGTTCTTGTCGGCCTCGTAGAGCCGCTTGAAGTTGGGCTTACCCTTGCGGCATTCCTCCAGCCACTCCTTGGCGAACGAGCCGTCCTGGATGGCCTTGAGGATTTTCTTCATTTCCGCGCGGGTGGCGTCGTTGATGATCCGCGGCCCGCGGGTGAGGTCGCCGTACTCGGCCGTGTTGGAGATGCTGTATCGCATGTAGCTGATGCCGCCCTCGGCCATCAGCTTGATAATCAGCAGCAACTCGTGCAGCACCTCGAAGTAGGCGATGCCCGGCTGATAGCCCGCCTCGGTGAGCGTCTCGAAGCCCGCCTTCACCAGCGCCGTCAGGCCGCCGCACAGCACCACCTGCTCGCCGAACAGGTCGGTCTCGGTCTCTTCCTTGAAGGTGGTCTCGATGATGCCGGCCCGGCCGCCGCCGACGCCGATGCCCCAGGCCAGGGCAATGTCATGGGCCTTGCCGGTTTCGTTTTTCTCCACGGCAATCAGGCAGGGCACGCCGCTGCCTTCCTGGTAGCAGCTCCGCACCGTGTGGCCGGGGCCCTTGGGGGCGATCATGACCACGTCCACGCCGGCCGGGGGGACGATCTGCTTGAAGTGGATGTTGAACCCGTGGCAAAAGCCCATCGCCTTGCCCGGCTTGAGGTTCGGCTCGATGTCCTTTTTGAACACCATCCCCTGGACCTCATCGGGCAGCGTGATGACGATCAGGTCGCCGTCGCGGGTGGCCTCGGCGGCTGAGACGGGCTTGAAACCGGCCTTGACGGCCAGGTCGTAGTTATGCGTCTTGGGCAGTTCGGAGACGATCACGCGGATGCCGCTGTCGCGGAGGTTCTGAGCGTGGGCGTGCCCCTGGCTGCCGAAACCGATGATCGCGACGGTCTTGCCCTTCAGCGGCTGGAGGGAACCGTCCTTGTCGTAAAGGATCTTCAATTCTGCCATGTGATGGCCTCCTATATCCGTGCGCCGGACAGTTCGCGAAAGAGCGTTCTTGTACACCTCCCCGCCGATTCCGTCAAGCCGTTTGCGGCCGGCGGTCGCGTCCGACGAGCTTGACGCCTTTAAGCGTGGGATCCGTCAATGGCATCAAAGACTGCAACGCACCGCGATTTTGGGCCTTAAAAAGGCCGTGTCGGCTCCGCGCCATTGCTCCAAAAAAGCCACAAAAGGGCCAAAAAAAACGTGAACCGACCTTACTCGGCACTGGACGCTGGTCGCTCCCGATGTTATAATTCTGCGGTATTCTCGCGGCATATCGTTTCTGGTAGGACCCCTCGAACGGAGACCGTGTCGTAAACGCGCCGGATGGACAAAGACCGCTCCCACCCACGTCTGTTTGGGAGGAGGGGGTTGGGTTTTTGTGTTCCGCAGGTGGCGGTCGTTGAGGTGGTCACATCGAGCCACCGGCCCGGCTAGGAGCGTTATGGGTGACACGAAGATAACGGCACACGCCGCACTTCCAATGAAAGGAGCATGGAAATGAAACACAAGATCACCCTTTTGACGTGCCTGATGTTTGTGCTAGCGTCGGCCGCCGTCGCCTGGGCAGATGAAGACTGGAATGTCGCCAACGGCAACTACGGTGGGACCGGCAACTGGAGCGGCGGCTCCGTACCGAACAACGAGCAGGCTTTCGTCCGCAACGGCGGCGTCGTCACGATCGACTCTGCCGAGCCTAACATCGTTTCGCTGCGGATCGGCGGGCCGGAGGGCGGCAGTGCTTCCAGCGGCACCCTGTATGTGCAAGGCAGTGCGTCGCTGACCATGGGGACAACCGGCGGCGGCACCGACGGTAACTTTGTCATAGGCCAAGCCTACGGTGGCACGGTTCACCAGAGCAGCGGCGTCATCACGACTCCGGCGCTCCTCATGAGTGCCTCTGGCACGGCTACCAACAGTTACTACGATCTCTCAGGGGGCAGCTTGATTGTCGATTACTCCCTGCCGGGTGGAGTCGACGCGACCGTCCTGAACCTCGGAGGCAACGCCGGGGCAAACGGCGGGACGGCCAGGTTCGTGCAGAGCGGTGGCTACGTAAGTCTCAAGAACTCCGCCAACATCAATATCGGCAACGGTACCGGCAGTTGGAGCGAGTTCACCATGACCAATGGAGCGATCATCCAGCCTGGTAACGCCCAACTCAACATAGGGCTCAACGGCAGCCGCGGCAGCTTCACCTTCGGCGGCGGATCGCTGGCCCTCCCCTACAAGTTCCAGGTGGGCACCTACGGCACCGGCCTATTCGTTCAGACAGGCGGCACGATCGCATCGGGGTCCTCCGGGGTGAGCGCCGCGCAGGTGGCCATCGGCCTGGCCCAAAGCGCCGGCACCACCGGTCTGCTGCCGACCTATGGCGAGTACGACCTACACGGTGGCCAGCTGCAATGCAGTGACAAAGTTCGCATAGGATTCGGTTGGAATCCCACCGCCGGCCGTGCCGTGGGCGTTATGAACATGGATGGCGGCACGTTCCTGGCGACAACGACAGTAGCCTACAACGCCCTGTGCATAGGCTACAACAGCGGCGAGGGAACCTTCAATCTCACCGGCGGGTCTACGCGCGTCAGGGGGGTCACTCTGGCGGGAGCGTATGGAAGCTACACCTCAGACTATATTAACTATGCGTATGGGCCTAGCCCCAAGGGAGTCCTTAACATCAAGGATGGTGGATCGTTGTATTCGTATGACCGTGTCACGGTAGGCGCGAACGGCCAAGGCATTTTAACCATCTCCAACGGCGGGACGTTGACGATTACAGATACCGCCGAGTCTGGAAACGGCAATACCGGCTTCCGCATCGCCGGCGGCTATGCGGACGGCAACGCGGACGGCACGGTCACCATCAGCGGCAGCACGTCGTGCATCAACGTAGCCGGGGACCTGGAGGTGAGCCTGAAAGGCGGCACGGGTAGATTCAATCTCAATGGCGGGTCGGTGAACATCACCGCGCCCAGGAAGTGGGTAGCCATCGGCAGCGGCGACGGTGGGACCCCCGTCGCGACCGTCGGCATATTCGACATGACCGACGGCTACTTCAAGGTGTCCTATCCCAGCCCCAGCGGCGCCAATGACGTCCAGATGCCGGTCTTTGTGGGCTTCCGCGGGACGTCCGCAACGGGTGGCTCGTATCAAACGGAAGGCACACTGAGGATCACCGGCGGCACCTTCATCGCCCCTTCAATCCACATGCTGGAGCGGTGCGATCCCAACTACGCCAATAAGGCGTATCTGAAGGTCGGTGCCAACGCGTCCGTCACCCTCAACGGAACGGACGCCAATTCCGGTCTGCAAATCTTCAACGGCGGAACGTCCACCGTGGAAATGGAGTTGGCTTCGGCTTCGAAGAACGCGCTGCTGAACGTCACCGGTGGAACGGTGAACCTTGGCACGGCGCTGGCGACGCTGGTGGTGACGGATACTTCCACCAACGGCTACCGGCCGGGCCAGGGCGATAAGTTCACCCTCATCACCGCCACCGGCGGTTCGATGGGCGGAAGCTTCAAGAAC
>Ga0187885_10000166_pt1 | contig 80409 bp, 70 predicted proteins | sample June2016WEW_20_1_3_FD_132970 | JGI IMG/M metagenome (GOLD analysis project Ga0187885, IMG submission 132970) | Peatland microbial communities from SPRUCE experiment site at the Marcell Experimental Forest, Minnesota, USA - June2016WEW_20_100 | ecosystem: Environmental > Terrestrial > Soil >...
CAGCCGGTCACCGCGACGGACGTCGCCTTCACGGTGGCCCTGGCCCAGGACCCGAACTACGACGGGCCGCTCGGTGCGTCCTGGCAGGGCATCAGGGTCACGGTGGTGAACGCTTACGTCGTCAGGTTCACGCTGCCCACACCTCTGGGTGGCTTCGCGCGCCAGGCACTCCTGCCGATCCTGCCGGAGCATCTCCTGGGCGACACGGACGTCACGGATCTGGCCGACTCGGACTACAGCGCCAATCCCATCGGCGACGGCCCGTTCCGCATCATCGAGATCGACGACAGCAACGCTCTGCTGGTCAGAGTCTCGGGATCCGCCCCGTCGACCGCCGCCTCGTCGACTGGCACCTCGTCTGTCACCAGCCCATCGGCGGCGGGATCTGCCGCCGCCGGCACGAGCGGTTCGGCACCCGGTGCTACCGCTTCCAGCGTCGCCACGGCAGGCGCCAGCGTCGAAATCCCCGGCAACGTCCAGTACGTCGAGCTCGTCTTCTTTGCCGATCAGGCGTCGGTCGTGAAGGCGTTCCAGGCAGGCACGATCGACGCGCTGGGGGGCCTGCCACCGATTGCGGCCGACACGGTGGCCTCCGGCGGCGGCTCGCACCTGTTGCTGTATCCCTTCACCAGCATGATCTCGGTGGTCCTGAACCAGCGCAGCGCGCATCCCGAGTTCGGCAGCCTGAACGTGCGGCAGGGGCTGCTGACAGCCATCGACCGTCCGCAGATCCTTGCCGCGACGCTGCGCGGCCGCGGCACGATCGCCGACGTGCCCCTGCCCAGCTGGTCCTCCAGCTACGATTCGAGCGCCGTCGTGGCGCCAACCTACGACACCGCCGCCGCGCAGGCGGACCTCACCAGCGCGGGCTGGGCCCGGGGCGCCTCGGGCTGGACGGTGCCGCCGGGCAACAGCCCGTACGCGATCAGGCTCCTGAGCCCGGACTCGACCACGAATCCGATCGCTTTTGCGATCGCCGGGGAGGTCGTCCGGGACTGGCAGGCACTCGGGCTGCAGGTGAGCCTGCAAGCGGTCGACGCCACCGACTACGGGCAGGACCTCGACAACGGGGATTTCGACGCGGCCGTGGTCGACTACCAGCTCGGGCTGGACCCGGACGTGAGCCCGCTGCTGCTGTCCAGCCAGGTGGCGCCGGCGGGGTCGAACCTGTCCGGGGTGTCCGACAAATCGCTGGACGCCCTGCTCATGGCCGTGAGGACCACGAGCGACCCCACCGCTCGCCAGGCCGCGATTTCGGCGCTTGAGAAGTATGTGTCGACGAACGTGCTCATGCTGCCGATATGTTTCGCCGACTACGAATTCGTCGTCGCGGATCGCGTCCAGGGGGTCTCGACGAATGAGATCGCGGATCCGTCGGGCCGCTACTGGGATGTGCTAGACTGGCGCCTCGCCAGCGACGGGTAGAACCGTGGCTGTGCGCGCCGAGGTGGCGGAATTGGCAGACGCGCTGGTTTCAGGAGCCAGTGGCCGCAAGGCTGTAGGGGTTCAAATCCCCTCCTCGGCACCAGGCATCATCCAGGCGGCGCGGAGGCGTCGCGCTCGTGTTCGTGCCCAGGTGGCGGAATTGGTATACGCGTACGTTTGAGGGGCGTATGGAGCAATCCATCCGGGTTCAAGTCCCGGCCTGGGCACCATCCTCTCGCTGACCCAACACCTCCGGCCGCAAGACGGCCTGCGCGGCCACCGCGGCTCCCCGGGCGGTTAGCTCAGTGGTCAGAGCGCCTCGTTTACACCGAGGATGTCGCAGGTTCGAGTCCTGCACCGCCCACCACTCTCTACGGATAGCGACTGGCGTCGGCGGCACGTTCGGCCGGCGCGCCGGCTACGCATCCCGCGAAGTCGTCCGGCTGCCCGTCACGGAGGCAACCCGGATTTCCTCGACTCGAAGCCGCACGTGCGAGGACACGGACGCGGCCTACCCGGCGGCTCGCGAACGAACCTTCGGCCGATCCGGCGAGTCGAACCAGCGTGACAACCATTGAGCGGCCGCCCGCCGGGCCTGCTCCCGCTTCGGCGGACCTTCAGGCGTGGCTCAGGTAGACGCCTGCTAGACTGACCCCGCACGCTCCTGGTGCGGCCCACTTCCATCGGAGGAGGGACATGCTCCCGATCATCATCATCGTCGTCGTTCTCGTAGTCCTGGTCCTCATCCTGGTCGGCATCTACAACGGCCTCGTGACGAAGCGCAATCGCGTAGACGAGGCCAATTCGCAGATCCAGGTGCAGCTCAAGCGACGCCACGACCTGATCCCGAATCTGGTCAACGCCGTGAAGGGCTACATGGACTTCGAGAAGGGCGTCCTGACCCAGGTCACCGAGGCGCGCGCCGGCGCCATCGCTGCGGGCGCACAGGGGCCCGCCGCACAGGCGCAGGCGGAGAACGTCCTGACCGGCGCTCTGCGTTCGCTCTTCGCCGTCGTGGAGAACTACCCGCAGCTCAAGGCCAACGAGAACGTTCTGTCGCTGCAGGAGCAGCTGACCACGACCGAGAACCAGATCTCGTTCGCACGCCAGCACTACAACGCCAGCGTCCTCGACTTCAACAACTCGCTGCAGGTCTTCCCGAACGTCCTCATCGCGGGGCCGTTGGGCTTCACCAAGCGCGAGTTCTTCGAGGCCGAGCCCGAGGCCGCCGAGGTCCCCGTCGTAAACCTGGGATAGGAGTTCGGGCCGCACCGCAACCAGCGGCGCGGCCATGCCCCCCTGAGGCTGCACGTCCGTGACAACGACCTTCTACTCCGAGGAATCGGCCAATCGCCGCAAGTCGGTTCTGCTTGCCCTGCTCGTCATCGCCTTCCTGGCCGTCTTCGGCTTCGTGATTGGTTTCAGCATCGGCTATGGCAGCGGCGACGAGGTGGCGTTCGGGATCGTCGCCCTTGCCATCGCCGTCGGCATCGGCACCATCAGCGCCCTGTTCTCCTACTACGGCGGCGACAAGCTCGTGCTGTCGAGTTCACACGCCCGGGAGATCAGCCCGCAACAGGCCCCGGCCCTGTACGACGTAATCAACGAGATGGCGATCGCGGCGGGTGTGCCGATGCCCAAGGTCTACATCATCGACGACCCTTCGCCCAACGCCTTCGCCACGGGCCGCGACCCCCAGCACTCTTCGGTGGCCGTGACGAGCGGCCTGCTGCAGAAGATGACCCGCGAAGAGCTTCAGGGCGTCCTCGGCCACGAGATGTCCCATGTCCGGAACTACGACATTCGCTTCACCTTGATCGTGGGCGTGATGGTCGGCAGCTTAGCGCTGCTGGCAGGCTTCTTCCTGCGATACACGTTCTGGTTCGGCGGTGGGCGCCGCGGCAACAGTCGCGAAGGTGGCGGCGGGCTCGCGATCGTTCTGCTCCTTGTCGGGCTGGTCATGGCGGCCGTCAGCTACTTCTTCGGGGCGCTCGTGCAGATGGCGGTCAGCCGCCAGCGCGAGTACCTGGCCGATGCATCGTCGGTCGAGCTGACCCGCAATCCACACGGCCTCGAGAGCGCGCTCGCCAAGTTGGCCTCCGACAACGAGCCGCTGCATTCGGTCAACGGCGCCACGCAGCACCTTTACATCGTCAATCCGCTGAAGAAGCTCGGCGGCGGCTCGGCGCTCTTCTCCACCCATCCTCCAATCGTCGATCGGATCAACCGCCTCCGCCAGCTTACCGGCGATGCGCCGATGGATCCGAGAGAGATGCGGCAGCTGGCCGGCCTGGAGTAGCCGGCCGCAGGCGGTCTGAGGGCGGCGCCGGTCGCCTTGCAGCCCTTTGGTCCCTCGTGGTACCTTTCCCCGCGCCGACGGGCTGCCAGTCCGTCAGATCGGGCCGAGATAGCTCAGTTGGTAGAGCACGCGACTGAAAATCGCGGTGTCGCCAGTTCGATCCTGGCTCTCGGCACCAGAAACGGCTGGCACGGTCTTCGAGCGGAAGTGGCTCAGTTGGTAGAGCATCACCTTGCCAAGGTGAGGGTCGCGGGTTCGAGTCCCGTCTTCCGCTCCACTCCCTCTAAGCTGCCGACCCTGGCGGGCGTCCGCCGACAGATCGAGCCTCTGCCCCTTCGTCTAGTGGTAGGACAGCGGACTTTGGATCCGTTAGGCGAGGTTCGAATCCTCGAGGGGCAGCCAGTCTGACCCAGGAGCGCCGGTCCCCCTGCCGGCCCGCGTCGAGGCGACGTACCCAAGTGGTTAAGGGGGAGGTCTGCAAAACCTCTATTCAGCGGTTCGAATCCGCTCGTCGCCTCCACTTTCACGCTCAGATGGACCCATTCTGGGCCTTCCGTGTCCGAGTCTGGTAGCAACGTGGTAGCCCTGACGAGCGGCGGCCCTCGGTGCCCCGAGCGCCAGCGCCTCGGACGCCCGTCGTCGGCGGACCCGCGATCAACGGCCGCTCGAGCTTGCTGACCCGGAGATGGAGAACGTCATTTGCTCAATCCGGTGCGGTTGCTAGTCTCCCGCCGGCCCCCGCTCCTCTGGTCGCCGACGCTCGTGGCCGGGTTGCCGGCCAGCTCGAGAGGCCGCGTCGAGGCCTGCGACCAGGGGCTGATGCGCGACGCCTGCGGTCTGCTTGTCTATCTCGCGGCCCTCAGGCTCCACCGGTTCACCAGGGCAGACGCCACGGAGATCGATGTGTCGCTCGTGGGCCGGCGCTGGAGCGTTCTGAGTCCGCATGAGGCCGCACTTTCCACAGACTGCCAGAACCCACTCGCTGTCACCGCGGGCGACTGAGGAGAAACTCCACTGGTGCATGGTCCCCACCCTTCCAACGTGCTCGATATCTCGATCTCCTAGGTTGCCCCCACTGTACTGCGTCGGGGGCCGCTCCCGGTCTGTCTAGCTTGACACTGGCGCGTGCCGAAGTTGTTGTCTGTGTGCGGGCCTGGTCCCGAACGCTCGTCGCCTCCAACCTTCACCAAGCCACGTCGGGAGGGCACAATTACAGCCGCGTGGCGTCGTGGCGTGAACCCGCGGTGTCCGAGTGGCATCTAATGGCTGAAGGCGTCGAAGGCGCCCGAGATGCAACAGGAGGGGCGAGCCGTGACCGAGGCGGGCGACCAGCGGTCGCTCGTAGAGCTTGCCCGCGCCGGCGATGTCGCCGCCTTCGAGTCGCTGGTGAGGGCTCGGATGAACGCGGTCTACCGGCTCGATCTCGCCATCCTGGGTGACGACGCGGACGCGGCCGACGCCGTGCAGGAAACCTTCATCGCCGCCTGGCGCAAGGTCGCAAGTCTGAGGGATCCGGACCGCTTCGAGGCCTGGCTGCAGCGAGTCAGCGTTAACGCCTGCCGGATGATCCGCCGGTCGCGCCGCCGCCGCCTCGTCCGGGAGATGTCGATGGCCGAGCTGGAGGCGGCTGCCTCGGGAAGAGAGGCGCCGGGGCCTGCCGACGGCGAGATCCTGCGGGCAGCCCTGAGGCGGTTGTCGGACGACCATCGGGCGGTGCTCGCGCTTCACCACGTAGACGGTCTGCAGGTGAAGGAGATCGCGTCGGTGATCGGGATCCCGGAGGGGACGGCGAAGTCGCGACTCTTCAAGGCCCGCGGAGCGCTCCAGAAGGCCTTGCGCGAGGAGGAACACCGATGACTGGCTGGACCGACGAGCGCCTGGACGCGGCCTACCGGGCGATGGCCGACAGGCCGGTCCCGAATGGGCTGGCGGCGGCGACTGTTGCCGCTGTCCGCGGTGCCGCCGGGGAACGGCCGAACCGGCGCGCCGTGTTGGCCTCCGCCTTCGGGCGGCCGGCTGCGCGGCTGCTCGGCGGGATGGTCGCGCTCGCGGTTGTGGTCGTGGTTGCGGCGGGATTGAAGTTCTACCCCGTCACTGGCCCGAGCAGCCAGGCGATGCCGGCAACCGTGGACGGCCTGCCGGTCCAGAGCGTGGGCCAGGCCCTGGCCGCGGAGAAGAGCGGCGCAATCGTCGGCGACTCGCTCGTGGCCATCAAAGGCTGGTACAACCCGATGTTCCCGATGGGATGCCCGGCCGAGACACCAGCGCCGGCGCTCTTGGAGACGTGCGCCTCGCCGAAGCTCGTCATCAGCGAGAACAAGGAGCAGCTCGTGGTGTTCCAGGGCTCCGAAGTCACGGAGAACCAGACGCCGAGCGGCCCCTACATCGATGCCGTAGAGCCGGATGGCTCGTACGTGGGGTCGCTGCTGCCGAGCGGCGATAGCATGTCGCCTGACACATATCGCCCACTGTCCGTGGTCATCGTCGGGCACTTCCACGACGTCCGCGCGGTGGACTGCAGCGCCGATCAGAAGGCGGCCTGTGACTCGGCCTTCGTGGTCGATCAGCTCGTCTGGCTGGACGGAAAGGCCTTCGGCCCGAATGTCTGGATTGGCACGGACAGCAGCGGCCAGACCCTGCGGCCCCGGCTCGACCGGAGCGGCGTGGTGGCCGCTCTCGCGTCGGCTCTCGATCCTCGGGACGGCGTCGTGTCCATGGACGCCGTGGGTCTGGTGGACCTCTTCTCGTTTCAACCGGGCCGCGGCGTGTCGGGCGGCGCCTGGGCAGGTCACCCGAGCATCCAGTGGTACGTGCGTGTCGCGGGCCCTCAGCCGCGCTGGCCGGAGATGGCCTTCCAGGGCGGGTCGAGCGGATGGTTCGTCATTGACGACGAGTCCGGGCATCTGAGGGCGGTCGGCGGATGGGGCTTCGTCTCCGCCACGGATCCTTCGTACGTGCCTGCGGTTCGGACTCTGCCGTCGGGAGACCTGGCTCTGCCGACCATCAACCAGCTCGCCGAAGGCACTGCTTGTGCCGGAGTCGGGGCCGAGGCGGTTCTGCGGGGGAGCCCGACGGATCCGCGCATCGCCTGGCTGGAAGACACGACGAGCTTGGCCACGAGCCAGCGCCGGGACGTTGTCTGGCCGGCAGGCTATCGGGCCCGTTTCTCGCCCGGGCTCGAGATCGTCGATGAGAACGGCAATGTCGTCCTGCGCGACGGCAGCAAGATCACGGGCCTGTGCACGGGCGGGGACGTCCCTCTCATGGAACCGCCCTTCGAGTAGCTCGCGCGCGCCGGACCCGCGCTACGCTTCCTCCGGCGCCGAAGTGGCGGAACCGGCAGACGCAGCGGACTTAAACTCCGCGGCCCGCAAGGGCGTCAGGGTTCGAATCCCTGCTTCGGCACCAGCGTTGGCACCTGGCCGCCCCGGCCCGGGGTTGTGAGCCGGCGGCGCCGGAGTTGCGTCGGTGGCTCCTGGCGATGCTCCTGGCCGGGTGCGAGGCGGCGGCCCGCGCAGTGGCGGAGATGTGCGTGCCATAAGAGAAGGCGGGCCGCTTGCGCGGCCCGCCCTTGTCCAGCCCCGGTTGCTGCTAGACGTTCGCTCCGATGACGCTGAGCATGGAATCGAGTTTGCCACCGAAGAAGATGAGAGCGCTGACCGCCAGCAAGAAGATTATCGAAAGGATGAGTGCGTACTCCGCGAGACCCTGTCCTTCGTCGCGGTGAGGAAACAAGACCAAGAACGGCCCCCTTTCACCAGGACCGCCTGCCGGCCGCCGTGCCCTGGCTGGAAGGGCTTGGCTACGTCAGGTGACCAGCGCGTCATCGGTGGGTTGGATGCCCAAGCTAAAAGGCTAACCGGAAATGCCGGCCGTTGGGTAGGGTTACGATGGTACGTCCCCCTGTCGCGGCGGACCGTCCGCCGCTCGGAAGAGCGGCCAGATCGTACCGGCGCAACCTTGCAGCCGGACATGCAATCGCCCTGGGTCGTGGCCTGCGTGCACCACAAAGGACCTTCCGCCGGTCCCACGCGCAGTCCGTGCCGGCCGAGGTTCACATCGGCGCAGGACCGCGCACCACGGCCTGTCTGCGGCGAGGCGGTCATCGGGCTGCTAGAATGCGGCGGTCCTTTCGGCTCCGACCGGATGGCGTTGCCGTGCGCGCATCGGAGCATTTCCCACGGGAAGGAGTCTTTGGCGCATGCGCCGTTACGAACTCATGCTCGTGCTGCGCCCGGATCTTGCGGACGACAAGGTCCAGGCGTCCCTCGAGCGAACTGCTCGGGCCATCGCGGCCGGCGGCGGCCAGATCGTCAAGCAGGCCCCCTGGGGCCGCCGGCGGCTGGCCTACCCCATCGACCACCACCGCGAGGGCTCGTACCACGTCGTGCTCTTCGGGGCACCGCCGGACGCGATCACCGAGCTGGAGCGCGGTCTGCTGATCAGCGAGGAAGTCCTGCGCCATCTCGTGACGCGCGTGGAGCGGCCCGTCCGAGCCTCTCGCGGTCGGGACCTGGATGCCGATACCGAGGTGAATCTCCCCATCGAAGAGGAGGAGCCCGAGGAAGACCGGGAACTGATTGACGAGTCGGAGAGCGAAGCGGCTCCGGCCGCCATCGACTGAGGCCCGCGCAACGCGGGGCTGGAGGCAGGCTCGATGTCGCTGAACAAGGCGATGATCATCGGCAATCTCGGCCGCGACCCGGAGATGCGGTATACGCCCAACGGCCAGGCGGTGACCCAGTTCACGGTCGCCGTCAATCGGAACTACAAGGACGCGAACGGCGAGTGGAAGGAAGAGACCGAGTGGTTCCGGGTGGTCTGCTGGGCCGCGCTGGCCGAGCGGACCGCCGAGTACCTCCGCAAGGGCCGCAAGGTCTACGTCGAAGGTCGACTCCAGACTCGCTCCTGGGAGGGCCAGGACGGCCAGAAGCACTACACCACCGAGCTGATCGCCAGCACGGTCACGGGCCTCGATCCGCGACCGCGCGAGGAGGGAGCCCCGGAGCCTTCCGGCGCCCGACCCGCGCGCGGCGAAGCCCCGACCGGACCCGCCGAGGACCTCGGCTCGAGCGATCTGGACGAGCTGCCCTTCTGAACCTCGCCGGCCGCGTGCCGGCATCCTGGGAACCCAACCGCCCCGCCGCAGGCGCGGCCCGCTGATAGAGGAACGACACACAGATGCCCACGAACCCTCGCGAACGAGCCAGCAAGAAGCGTGACGACTACTACCGTGATCGCCGCCGCCGCAAGGTGTGCACGTTCTGCGCGGACAAGACCGTCATGATCGACTACAAGGAAGTCAACCGGCTGCGCCGCTACCTGTCGGAGCGAGCCAAGATCGAACCCCGGCGCAAGACCGGAACCTGCGCCAACCACCAGCGCCAGCTCGCCGTGGCCCTCAAGCGGGCCCGGATCGTGGCCCTGCTTCCCTACGCGCCCCAGCACGTCCGGCCCTAAAGCCTGAGGCCGGTTCCAGCCGTGGCCGAGCTGCTGCTGCTGATCGGCGGCGGGGCCGCGGGCGTCTTCGGCGCGCTGCTCGGCCTGGGCGGCGGGTTGTTGATCGTTCCACTCCTCACGCTGGGCTTCGGGTTGCAGCTTCGAGAGGCGGTCGGCGCGAGCCTGGTCTGCGTCATCGTGACCAGCAGCGCGGCCGCCTCCGTCTATCTCCAGCGAGACCAGGCGAACTTGCGGCTCGGAATGACCCTGGAGATGTTCACCGCCCTTGCCGCTCTCGCCGGCGGGCTGGTCGCGTTTCTCCTGCCCGAGAAGCTGCTGGCCTTGATGTTCGCAGCCCTGCTCTTGTACGTGGCGGCAACGATGGCTCGAGGTCGGGCTGTCGAGACCGGGGCGTACGTCGGGACGGCCACTCCGGGCGCTGGGTCGGCCGCTCCGGGCGCTGCCCCCGGGGAACCCACCTCGGCCGATCCATCGGATGGTGAGGGTCTTGCGGCCGCGCTGTCGGGCCCCGGATATCGCGTCCACAGCATGGGTCGCGGCATCGCTGGCAGCCTGCTGGCCGGGCTGGTCTCCGCTCTGTTCGGAGTGGGCGGGGGGATCGTCAAGGTCCCGATCATGAACCTGGTCATGGGTGTGCCGCTGCGGGTCGCCACCGCCACGAGCAACCTGATGATCGGCGTGACGGCCTCGGCAGGGGCGCTGGTGTATCTGTTCAGGGGCGGAATCGATCCGTACGTCGCCGCGCCGACCGCGGTGGGTGTCTTCATCGGGGCCAGCCTCGCTGCTCGCCTGGCCCACCGCGTGAACCTGGGGTTCCTCCGGCTGCTCTTCGGGGCGACGCTCGTCTTCACGGCGCTGGAGATGGCGTTGCAGGGAATGCCATGAAGCGCGGCCACTTCGAGCGAACGATAGGCCTGGTACTGGCGGTGGCGACGGTCGTCAGCGTCGCATTGCTGGCGATCGGCGCGGCCGGCATGGCCGCGTCGAGCATCGGCCCGCTCGATCGGCCGTTTCCGCAATTCGATGTCGCCCGCCTTCCGGCCGATGTGGCCGGCCTCCGCCTGGCTGGCCTCCTCTGGCTGGGGCTGCTGGCCGTGATACTCACGCCATCGCTCCGGGTGGTAGCCTCGCTTGTCGGCTTCGCGATGTCCGGCGAGCGCCGAATGGCTGGCGTAGCTCTTGTAGTGCTGGCGGTCATCTGCCTGAGCGCCGCCGTGGGAGCTGGAGGCTGAGGATGGACCTCGTCGTGCTGGTCGTCTCGTTCGCAGTCATCCTCGCGGGGGCGGAGCTGTTCACGAACGGCGTCGAATGGTTCGGGCACAAGCTCGAGCTGGCCGAAGGCGCGATCGGGTCGGTCCTGGCCGCCGTCGGCACGGCGCTTCCGGAGACGATGATCCCGTTGATCGCGATCGTCTTCGGGGGCGGCGTCGCAGCCAGCGAGGTCGGCGTGGGCGCGATCCTGGGCGCCCCGTTCATGCTCTCGACCCTGGCCATGTTCGTCACCGGAGCAGCGGTTCTCCTGATGCGCAAGCGCAGGGCGAACCGCGAGGACCTGGTCGTGGACCCGGGTGTTCTCGGACACGACATGGCCTATTTCGCGGTGGCTTACGCCATCGCGATAGGGGCCGCTCTGCTGCCCGGCGACCTGATCGTCGCCCGTCGACTGACGGCCGTCGTGCTCATCGGCATCTACGTCGTTTACGTCGTCGGCCACCTGCGCGCCGAGGCCGCTCAGGCGGCCGAGCTGGCGCCCCTGCGCTTCCATCGACTCGATCGACGAGGGCCGGCGCATCCGGCCGCGCCGCGGTTCCGGATCGTCAACGTGCAGGTGCTCGTCGCCCTGGTCTGCATCGTCGGCGGCGCGTGGGGCTTCGTCAGCGGGGTCAAGGGACTGTCGGCCTCGTTTGGCCTCAACGGGACGCTGCTCGCCCTGATCGTCGCACCGATTGCCACCGAGCTACCCGAGAAGCTGAACAGCATCATCTGGGTCCGCCAGGGCAAGGACACCCTGGCCATGGGCAACATAACCGGCGCGATGGTCTTCCAGAGCGCCTTCCCGACGTCGGTCGGTTTGGTCTTCGCCCCGCAGATCTGGTCCGCGTCGGGCGCCGGCATTGCCTTCGCCTCGGCCGGGATCACCTTTCTGTCATCGGCGGCGATCATCCTGCCGATGCTCATCCGACGCAGGCTGGACGGGCGGGCGTTGCTCGTGGGCGGTTGTTTCTACGTGGTCTACCTCGGTGTCGTGTTGGCTTCCCTGGCCGGTGGCAACGCCTGAGCTGGCCGCTGCGCCCCCCTTGAGGCCCTGCCCCGACTCCTCGGCCGGAAGGGGGCGGGGGGTATACTCAGCCGTAAGCTGGCTTGTGCCAGCGGCGAGCACCAGGAGCGTCGAACATGGTTACGGAGCACGCCTCGGCTCCTGCCGCTAACACTGCGGCGCAGCCCGATCAATCCAGCCTGATCTGCTATTTCCAGGGCGGTTACGTAAGGCTGGGCGAGGCACGCATCCCGCTCATGACCCACGCTTTCCTGTACGGCACAGCCGTTTTCGAGGGGATCCGGGCCTACTGGAACCCGGAGGAGAAGCAGCTCTACGGGCTTCGGATCAAGGAGCACATCGTCCGGCTGCGCAACTCGAGCAAGATCATGCTGATGGCGGATGTCCCGTCGGTCGAGGAGTTCACCGAGATCGTCAAGCAGGTCCTGCGCCGCAATCGTTTCCAGGAAGATGCCTACTGCCGGCCCTCGGTCTACAAGAGCACCGAGGCGATCGGCGTCAAGTTGCACGGCCTGGCCCACGAGTTCTACGTCCTGGCCGTGCCCATGGGCGACTACATCGACACGGAGAAGGGGATTCCGGCCGGCACCGTCTCGTGGCGGCGCACGAGCGACACGTCGATCCCGTCACGCAGCAAGATCACCGGCAGCTACGTGAACCCAGCCTTCTCCAAGAGCGAGGCGATGCTCAATGGCTTCGACGAGGCGATCGTCCTCACCGCCGACGGCCACGTCTCCGAGGGCTCGGCCGAGAACCTGTTCATGATTCGGGACGGTGTCCTGGTCACGCCCCAGGTGAGCGACGATATCCTCGAAGGCATCACCCGGGCCGGCATCATGGAGATCGCCGGGTACCTGCGCATTCCGGTCCGGGAGCGCCAGATCGACCGGAGCGAGCTGTACATCGCCGACGAAGTCTTCCTCTGCGGCACGGGCGCCCAGGTGTCGCCGGTCTCTTCGGTGGATCACCGCGCGGTTGGCGACGGGCGCGTGGGGCCGATTTCGCGGCAGATCAGCAAGACGTACTTCGATGCCGTGCGTGGACGCCTGGACGCATTCCGGCACTGGGTCACGCCGATCTACACGAGTGAGTGAGGCCGTCGCGCGCGATTCCTCGGCGATCCGGCCGGCGGCGGTCGCCGCCCAGCAGGCGCTGAAGACCCGGCTCGCGCGTCGAGTGCTGGAGATCATCCCGGGTCTCGTCACGTGGGTCCTGATCCTGGCTCCGGTCCCGCTCTCCCTGCGATATCCGCAGGTTGTGGGCTGGTTCGTCCTGTGCTTCGACTGCTACTGGCTGTATCGCGCGACCGAGCTCTCCGTGAGCGTGAACATCTCGTTCCGGCGCATTCGGCATGTCACGGCCGTGGACTGGCGCCAGCGTGCCTTCTCACTGTCAGACCCCCAGAAGCGCTACGACGAACTGGCCGGGACGATCGAGCTGGTCAAGGCGAGGATCGGCCAGTTCCGGGCGGCCGGCCAGTCCATGGCGGCGCTTGGCGGCCGGCGCGAGCTGCGGCGCCTGGTCGAGGAACGTCGCTCGCTGGCGAGCGTGCTGAAGCTCGTCGCCTCGGGTGAGCAGCTGCCCGACCCGCGAGAGATATGGCACGTGGCCCTCATCCCGACATACACGGAGCCCTACGAGAAGCTGTATCAGACGCTGAAGGCCCTGGCCGAGTCCGACTACCCGCGCGACCTGCGCATGGTCGCCATCATCACGCGCGAAACGGACCTGCAGGGGCGCGAGAACGTAACCAGGCTGCGCGAGATCTTCGGCCACGAGTTCCTTCACTTCTTCCACATCCTCGATCCGCTGGAGCCCGGCGTTGTCGTAGGCAAGTCGAGCGCGATGGCCTACGGCGGACGCTGGCTGTATCGGGAGCTGGTCAAGCTCGGCTTCGACCCCAGGAAGGTCGTGGTTACGGACCTCGACTCGGACTACCGGGTCCATCCCCAGTACTTCGGCTACGTGACCTACCGGTTCGTGACGGATCCCGGCCGGTACGAGCGGCTCTATCAGCCCGTGCCCATGTTCCACAACAACCTGTGGCAATGCCCGCTGCCCGTCCGCCTCATTGCGGTCAGCACGACGCACGTCCAGATGTGGCGGCACCTGACGCCCGAGCGGCTGGTGAGCTTCAGCTCGTATTCGGTGTCGCTGCAGACCGTGCACGAGGTGGACTACTGGGCCACGGACGCGATCCCGGAGGACAGCCGTTTCTACTGGAAGAGCTTCTTCCGCTACAGCGGCCGGTTCCGGTCCGAGCCGCTGTTCATGCCAATCTACGGCGACGCGGTTCGGGCCCGGTCGTATCCGCGCAGCCTAGCCCAGCAGTATCTTCAAATCCGACGCTGGGCCTGGGGCGTTACGGACATCCCATTCTTCATCGACAACGCCTTCCACCACCGCGAGATCCCCATTCGGAAGCGCGTCGTGCGTCTGGTCGCGCTCTGGGCGGACCACATCAACTGGGCGATCGCGCCCTTCGTGATCATGTTCGGAACGACCGTGCCGCTGGTTCTCAACGAGTCGTTTCGAGTCACTCCGCTGGGCCAGAACCTGCCCGTCTACGCGGCGTGGCTGCTCACCGGCGCGCTGGGAGCTCTGATCGTGCTGATCTTCATCGAAAACGAGCTGGCGCCACCGCGGCCGCCTGAATGGGGGATCGGGATGAAGCTCATGTCATGGCTGCAATGGCTGTGCCTGCCGGTCGTGGGTGCGCTCTTCACGAACCTGCCGGCGCTCGACGCGCAGACGCGGCTGCTGACCGGGCGGTACCTGGAATACCGGGTTACCGAGAAGAGCTGAGGCCGCGCTCGGGGGCTCAGCCGGGCGGCGGCGACAGAGCCGGCATGTTCGTGCCGGTGATGACCACGAACTGGACCGCTTCGTTGGGGTCGGTGACGATCTGTATCGCGGCCGATGGGTCCGTCGAGGGCGCGCCCGTGAGATCGAGCATCTGCTCCAGCTCCGCCAGGGTGGATGGATATGTCGTGTCAGCGCCGTTGACGCAAAGCAGCTTCGTGATGCCGCCGAGCTGTGCGGCCTGAGCGGCGCTGGCCTGAGCGTTGAGGCCGAGGTTCTGCAGGTACGTGGCCAGCGTGGTGTCCTGCCCCGATATCCCGGTGCCATTCTCGACCACGATCGGGGCGTCCTCAGCGATCGCCGTCTGAAGCTGGTCGGGGGCTTTATTGCTGGGGGCTAACACGGACTTGACGACGGCCCGGATCGTCGCGTAGTCGGGATGAGAAGTCGCCCAGACGTAGCTCTTGATGTCGGACGGCGTTACGGACTTTGCCAGCTGGATCAGGGGTCCGACCACATCGGGACCCTCCGGAATATCCGTCCTGACGGTCTGGCCCAGCTCATCCACCAGATCGCTGAGGTGGGCCGAGATGTCGTTGAAGTTGGCCTGCTGCTCGAGGGCGACTACGACCTGCTGCTGGCGAATGGTCCTGTCGTAGACGCTCGAGCCGTATACGTGACCGATGCGGGCGTAAGTGAGCGCTTGGTCGCCGGTCATGTGCTGGATCCCTGCGGGAACGTAGACGCGAAGGTGCATGCCGTTGCCTTGATTGCCCGGGTAGCCGTTGTCGAAGACGGGAGCGGGGACATCGATCGTCACGCCGCCAAGGGTGTCGACCACCTTCTGGAATCCGCTGAAGCCGACCGCGATGTAGTACTGGATGGCGTTCTGATTACCGAAGAAGGTGTACCCGAGGGCCTGCTTGAGAGCGTCGGAGCCGCCGTTGGGGAACAGTTTCCGGTACGGGTCCGCTCTCTCCCAGAGGTTGGTGAGCGGTTCGTTGAACGTCGCTCCAAAGAGCTGCGAGAGCCGTGACTTAGGCGGCATCGGCACACCGATAGCGTCACGCAATATGCTGAACAGGGCGACCTGATGGCTCACCGGGTCGATGCTCACGACGATCATCGAGTCCGTTCGTAGGCCGCCGCCCTGGCTGTCGTAGCCCACGAGCAGAATGTTCAGGCGGGACGTGCCCGTCCAGGGCTGGATCGTGGGCGCCGGCGCGAACGTTTCCTGTGGCGGGAAGGTGATCGAAGGGGACGGCTCGACCGAGGCCTCGGGGCTCGGAGTTTCTATGACGATTGGCGCATGGATGTCCCTGGCGGCGTCGTAGAACTTGAGATCCCAGTAGCCCACGATGGCATGGCCGGAGACAAGGATGACCAGGATCGCGCCGAGACCGGCCAGGGACAGCGGATTGATCTGTCCGGGCTTGCGCCCGAGCCGTCGAACGCCTCGCGGCGTGGCCGGCGGACGGGGTTCGACCAGCAAACGGTAGGCATCGATGGAGGCAACGGCCCGATACACCAGCAGGACGACGTTCAGGATCGCCAGCGGGCCCAGAACCGATGTCTGGCCCACCCACAGCCCGAAGTCCACCAGCCCGTAGCTGGCGAACATGGCGATCATGATCGCCATGGCGATGATGGGCGGGACGGCCAGCGCGATCGCTCGAGCGTACGCTCCGGCGTAGGCCTGGCCGAGGCCCGGGAAGAGAAATGAGAGGAAAGCTGCGCTGAAGGCGGATCGACGCGGCGACGTGCGAACGACGGTTGTCACTGGACCGTTAGGATAGCCGCGAACGCGTTTCCTCGTGACTGGAATCGACCACGGCGGCTGGCACAGCCGCGTCTGCTCGATCTGCCGCGGCGAAACGGTCGCACAGCCCGTCGCACGGCCATCAGCACGCAGAGCGCAGAAGACGATGTTTCGACCAGTCAGCTCCAAGCCCGACCTTGTCGCCCAGGAGCACGAGGTCCTGGATCTCTGGCGTGAGCGCCAGACCTTCGCCCGCCTGCGCGCTCAGAACGCGGGCAAGGAGCGCTGGAGCTTCCTGGATGGACCGATCACGGCGAACAACCCGATGGGCGTACACCACGCCTGGGGTCGCGCCTACAAAGACTTGTTTCAGCGCTTCTGGGCGATGCAGGGCCGCGACCAGCGCTACCAGAACGGATTCGACTGCCAGGGCCTGTGGGTGGAGGTCAACGTCGAGCGCGATCTCGGCTTCACGAGCAAGCGCGACATCGAGGACTACGGCATCGCCGAGTTCGTGAGCCTGTGCAAGCAGCGCGTTCTGACGTACGCGGCACGCCAGACCGAGCAGTCCATCCGGCTCGGCATGTGGATGGATTGGAACGATCCGCACGAGCTGCGCCGGCTTCGCGATCGACTGGCCGAGGACCCGAGTCAGAGAGTCACCGTCACCAGCACCGGCGGAACGGAGGTCACCGACACGGCCGAGATGCTGGTCGGCAGGTTAGGCATGCCGGAGCTGGGCGGTAGCTACTTCACCTTCTCCAACGAGAACAACTACTTGATCTGGTCCTTCCTGGCGGAATGCCACCGCCGCGGCTGGCTCTACAAGGGCCATGACACCATGCCCTGGTGCGCCCGCTGCGGGACGGGCATCAGCCAGCACGAGATGACCGAGGGGTACGCGGAGCGCCAGGACCCGGGCCTGACCGTCAAGTTCCCGCTGGTCGATCGTCCCGGCGAGTCGCTCCTGGTCTGGACCACGACGCCGTGGACGCTGACCTCCAACGTCGCGGCGGCCGTGGGCGTGGAGCTGCGCTACGTCAAGGTCCGCCAGGATGATGAGACTTTCTGGCTCGGCCGCGGGACGCTGAAGCATGCCCTTGAGGGGTCGTTCCAGGTGTTGGAGGAACGCCCCGGGCGCGAGCTGGAAGGCTGGCTCTACTCCGGTCCCTTCGACGAGCTGCCTGCCGTTCAGGCCGCCTTCGCCGGATCGGATGGTCGGCCTGCTTACGAGCACCGCATCGTCGTCTGGGACGAGGTGGGCGAAGAGGAAGGCACCGGCATCGTCCACATCGCCCCCGGCTGCGGCGCGGAGGACTTCGCCCTGGGCAAGTCGCTCGGGCTGCCGATGATCGCCCCGCTTGACGAGAACGGAGTCGTTATCCCGGGCTTTGGGCCGTACTCGGGCCGGGACGTTCGGGACGTGGCAGACCCGATCCTCGAATCTCTCAGGCACAAGCACCGCTTCTACCGGCTGCAGACCATCAGCCACCGCTATCCACACTGCTGGCGGTGCGGCACGCCGCTGATATTCCGCCTCGTCGACGAGTGGTACCTCAGCATGGGCCCCGTGTACGACGTTCCCCGCGACCGGCTCACGCCCGAACAGGTCAACGCCAGCCTGCGCTACCAGATCATGGAGTCGGTGGACCGGATCCGGTGGATCCCGGGCTTCGGGTATGAACGGGAGCTCGACTGGCTCCTGAACATGCACGACTGGATGATCAGCAAGAAGCGCTATTGGGGCCTGGCGCTGCCGATCTACGACTGCGCCTGCGGCACGATCAACGTCGTCGGCAGCCGCGAGGAGCTGGCCGAGCGCGCGGTGGATGGCTGGGCCGAGTTTGAAGGCCATACTCCGCATCGCCCCCACGTGGACGCGGTCAGGATCCGCTGCTCGGGCTGCGGCGAGCCAGTCAGCCGCATTGCCGACGTCGGCAATCCGTGGCTGGACGCCGGCATCGTGCCCTTCTCGACGATGCACTACCGCTCCGATCCCGATTTCTGGCAGCGTTGGTTCCCGGCGGACTTCGTGACAGAGAGCTTCCCGGGCCAGTTCCGCAACTGGTTCTACTCGCTGCTGGCCATGAGCACGGTCCTGCGCCGAGAGCCCCCCTTCAAGACGCTCTTCGGCTATGCCCTCGTGTTCGGTGCGGACGGACGCCAGATGCACAAGAGCTGGGGCAACGCCATCGAGTTCGACGAGGCGGCTGAGCGGATGGGCGTGGACGTGATGCGCTGGATGTTCGCCAACGCCCGGCCCGAGGACAACATTCTTTTCGGCTGGCAGGCGGCCGACGAGGCCCGCCGCCGGCTCCTCGTTCTCTGGAACGTGTACTCGTTCTTCGTCACCTATGCGCGCCTGGCGGGCTGGAGTCCGAGTCGCGGGATACCGGCCGCAATGGCCGACGGCGAGGCGCGGCCAGCGCTGGACCGCTGGATCCTGTCGCGCGTCGCCGGCCTTGCCGCGGAGACGGAGCAGGATCTGCGCGAGTACGACGCCCTGGACGCCGCCCGGGCTGTCGACCGCTTCATCGAGGAGCTGTCGACGTGGTACCTGCGCCGCTCGCGCGACCGCATGAGGGCGTCCGCGGATCCGGCCGAACGGGAGCAGGCCTTCACCACGCTCCACACCGCGCTCGTGGCGCTGTCGCGAGTGCTGGCTCCGATGCTGCCGTTCCTGTCGGAGGCGATCTACCAAAACCTGGTCGTGGGGGTGGACCCCGCGGCGGTCGACAGCGTTCATCTCAATCGCTGGCCGACCGATGAGCTGGCCGGACTGCGGGATCTTGCGCTCGAGTCGGCCATGGCCGTCGTGGCCCGCGTCGTGGACCTCGTCCGAACCCTCCGCGGACAGGCCGGGATCAAGGTCCGTCAGCCCCTCGCTCGGATGTGGATCGCCCTGCCGGGCGGCAACCTCGTGGAGCAGGAGGCCTTGCTCGCGCTGGCGGCCGACGAGGTCAACGTCAAGTCGATCGAGCTGATCGGCGACGAGTCGGCGCTCGTGGATCGGCGCGTCAAGCCGCTGCTGCCCAGGATCGGCAAGAAGCTCGGGCCGGCAATTCCCGCCGTGATGGCGGCCGCCCGCGAGAACGACGTGGAGTTCCTGGCGGACGGATCGGTCCGCCTGGCCGGCCTGACCCTCGCCCCGGACGAGATCGAGATCCTGGCCACGCCACGGCCCGGAACCGTGGTCGCCCACGACGACGGCCTGGTCGTGGTCATCGACACCAAGCTGACTCCCGAGCTGCGGGCCGAGGGCGACGCTCGAGAGCTGCAGCGTGCCATCCAGGATGCCCGCAAAGAAGCCGGCGTCGAGCTGGATGACGAAGTCAAGGTTCGAGTCGATGCTCCGGACCAGGCCGCGCGGACCCTGGAGCCGTTCATCCGCTCGGTCGAGTCCGAAACCAGGAGCAGGATCGTTTTCGGCGTCGTTCCGCCGTCCGCCGACTCGATCGCCGTGGAGCTCGATGCCGGCGCTATCAGGATCGGCTTGATGGGGAAAGCCGCCGCCCCTTAGGCTTAGCGGAACATCCACGGAGGCCAATTCACTGGACCGTACCGAAACGCACCCTGAGTCGCCCGTCGCGGATCCTGGGCCCGTCCGCGCGCGCGGGCGCCGCCGGCGCGCCGCCTGGGCGCTGTTCGCCGTGCTTGCCACGGCGATCGTCGTCAGCGACCAGCTCCTCAAGCAGTGGATCGTCGCCAACTATCAGCCGTACCAGATTCGTCCGGTGATCGACGACTGGCTGCGCATCGACTTCATCCACAACGGCGGCGGCCTCTTCGGCCTCTTCCAGGGGACGGCGCCCGTCTTTGCGCTGGTGACGGTCGCGGTCGTACTGCTGATCGTGGCCATGGAGCTGCGGTGGGGCTGGCGAAGCTGGGGGATGACGCTCGCGCTGGGGCTGCTTCTGGGGGGCGCGGTCGGGAACTTGATCGACCGCATCAGGCTCAACTACGTCATAGACTTCGCCGACATCGGCATCGGATCGTGGCGCTGGTACGTGTTCAACATGGCCGACATGGCGGTGACCTGCTTCTTCCTGCTGATCATCGGCATGTGGCTGTTTACGCCCAGGCTGCTGTCGGGCGGCGCGGACGAGGCCGGCGCCGATGGCGAGGGGCCGGTGGCGCAATGAAGCGGCAGACGATCGTCGTGCCCGACGCCGCCGCAGGCCGTGTCGATCGCTATGTCGCCGATGTCTCAGGCCTGTCGCGCAGCTACGTCCAGAAGCTCATCTCCGAAGGCCACCTGACCGCGTCCGGCGCCGCCGTCAAGGCCAGGGACGCCGTCGTCCCGGGCTGCGTTCTCGAGCTCGAGGTGCCCGATCCCAGGCTCCTCGTGCTGGAGCCCGAACCCATCCCGCTCTCAATCGTGTACGAGGACGACGACCTGCTGATCGTCGATAAGGCCGCGGGTCTGGTGGTGCATCCGGCGGTCGGCCACCAGACCGGGACGCTGGTGAACGCCCTGCTGGCTCGCGACACCGAATATGGCGGCATCGCGGGGGTGCAGCGGCCGGGCATCGTGCATCGCCTGGACCGCGACACGAGCGGCCTGCTGATGGTGGCTAAGAACGACCGGGCCCAGGCCAGCCTGATGGGCCAGCTCAAGGCCCGCGGCATCAAGAAGGAGTACCTGGGGCTGGCCATGGGGACGGTCGCGGCCACGACCGGGCGGATCGAGGCCCCGATCGGACGCGACCCGAACCACCGTACGCGCATGGCCGTGGTGCCCGACGGCCGTGAGTCGGTGACGGGCTATCGGGTGCGCGAGCGTCTCGGCGACTGGACGCTGCTCGAGCTCGATCTGGTGACCGGGCGAACGCACCAGATCCGGGTCCACCTTGCGGCGATCGGTCATCCGCTGGCGGGCGATCCCGTGTACGGCAATGGGACGTCTCGGCGCGGTCCCGAGGGCACGACCAGGCTCTTCCTGCACAGCTGGCGGATCGAGCTGCAGTCGCCGGCGGATGGCCACCTGATTCGAGCGACGGCGCCGCTGCCGCCCGAGCTGGAGCGAGTGCTCGAGAGACTGCGAGCGCGGAGGAGCGGTCTCCCGGCAGTCGGTTTCGAGACGGACCCGAATCTCGAGTCCCTCGATACGATCGATCGGCGCGGCCCGTGACCGTGCCGCCCGACGCCGATCCCGCCTCGACCGCCGGATCCGTCCGCGCTGGCCCTGAAGAGTCGGCTCCGGCCGTGGGCGCTGTGCCGCTGGATGCCGGTGGCGCTGCGGCCGTCGACCCGCTCACGCCGATGCTCGTCATCATCTCGGGCCCGTCGGGCGTGGGCAAGGACACGATCATCGCCGCCCTGCAGAAGACAAGCCACCGGCCGGAGTACCACTACGTCGTTACCTGCACCACGCGACCGCCTCGAGCGGGGGAAGTCGACGGCGTGAACTACACCTTCGTCAGCCTGCCGGAGTTCCGGGCGATGCGGGATGCCGATGAACTGCTCGAGGCCAACGAGGTGCATGGCAACTGGTACGGGACACCGCGGGCGGGTGTTCGAGACGCGCTCCGGCGGGGTCAGCACGCCATCCTCAAGATCGACGTCCAGGGTGCCGAGGCTGTCAAGCGCCGCGCCCCCGAAGCGCTGCTGATCTTCGTCCTGCCACCGTCGATGGAGACGCTCGTCGAGCACCTGAAGGCACGCCGGACGGAGTCGGCGGAGCAGCTCGAGATTCGCCAGCGCAACGCCGCCCTCGAGCTGGCTCGCAAGGACGACTACGACTATGTCGTGGTGAACGAAGAAGGTCGCGTCGACGTCACGGCGAGGCGGATCGAGGAGATCATCACCCAGGAGGAGCTGCGCGGAACGCGCGGCAGGGTTACGGTCTAGGCAGCGAGCCAGGAGGCCGTGGACGATGGGCTCTGATAGCGGAGGGAGCGCCCAGACCGGTCTGTGGCAGGGCCTCGAGGGTCTGCAGGAGGAGGAGGCGGCGCGGGACCTCGGCCGCGCCGTGGAGGTGGCGGTGGACGCGCCGGGGGCCTCGCGCACCTACACGTACCTCTTGCCCGAACGACTGGCCGGCATCGTGGCCGGTGAGGCGGTCCTGGTCGAATTCGGACGCGGCCGGCAGGCGCTGGGAGTCGTCCTCGGGCCGGCGGCCGCGCTCGAAGCGGGGGCCAAGCCGGTCCTGGCGCGGGTCCGGGCCGATGGGCCGCTCCTGCCCCCGTTAACGCTGGCTTTCGCTCGCTGGATCTCCGAGGAGTACGTGGCGCCGCCGGCGGCCGTCCTGCGGTCGATGCTGCCGCCGGGAATGCTGGAGCGATTGGAGCTCTTGGCGGAGCGGCTGCCTCCCGGTCCCGACGCCTCGACCGCCCAGGTGGCGGGCCGGTCCGAGGCCGAGTTGCTGGAGCGGCTGAACGGTGGGCCGCGGGCAGTGCGCGAGCTGGAGGGGCGGGACGGCTCGGCGGCGACAATGCGGCGGCTGCGAGCCATGGCCGGGCGGGGCCTGGTGCGGCTGGAATGGACCCTGATGGCGGCGACGACGGGGCCCCGCTACGAGCGCTGGCTGGCCCTGACCGAACGGGGCAGGGAAGTGGCGGTAGCCGTGGCGAGCGGCGCCGCCGGAGACGTGCCCCGGCTGGGTCCCAGGCAGCGCTCGCTGCTCGCCGACCTGCTGGCGGCGGGGCCGGGCGGGGTCCCCGGAGTCGCAGCCGCGGCGGACCACGGGCCGGGAACGGCCACGAGCCTGGATCGACGCGGCCTGGTGGCCACGGGGTTGCGCGAGAGGCCACGCCGGCCGCTGGAGAAGCGCCGGGCAGGACGCCGCGGAACCCGACCGGAGGGAGCGCAGCTGACCGAGCCGCAGAGAGCGGCCCTGGAGATGATCGTCACCGCCGCGCGGCGGCGCGATGCCACTCCGCTGCTCCTGGAGGGCGTGACGGGCGCGGGCAAGACGACCGTCTACGCCGAGGCGATCGCCGAGACGCTGATCGCCGGTCGGCCCGCGCTGGTCCTCGTGCCGGAGATCGCCCTGGCGATGCCGCTGGTCGATCGGCTGCGGGCCGACCTGGACGCCCGGATCGCGATCTTGCACTCCGGCCTGGGCGATGGGGAGCGCGCCGACGAGTGGCGCCGCATCCGCGGCGGGGAGGTCGAGGTGGTCGTGGGAACCCGCACGGCCCTGACGGCGCCCCTCGCCGACATCGGGCTCGTCGTAGTCGACGAAGAGCACGACGCCGCCTACAAGAGCGACCGCACGCCGAGGCTGCAGGCGCGCGACGCCGCGCTCGCTCTCGGCCGCCTCGCTGGGGCGGCGGTCGTTCTGGGAAGCGCTACCCCGTCCGTTGAGAGCGTCGGTCGCGTCCGGCTGGGCCGCTACCGCCAGGCGGTGCTGCCGGAGCGCCCCAGCGGCGCTCCGCCCCGTGTCGAGATCGTCGACCTTCGGGTCGAGCTGGCCTCGGGCAACCGCGGCCTGCTCTCGGGTGCGCTTCGGGCCGCCCTGGAGGGCCTGCCCGATGGCGAGCGCGCCATCCTGGTGATCAATCGCCGGGGCACGGCGTCGGTCGTGCTCTGCCGCGATTGCGGCCACGTCCAGCGTTGCCCCGAGTGCGAGAGAACCCTGGTCTACCATCAGGCCGGCGTTACGCTTCGCTGCCACCACTGCGGGACGGCTACGCCGCTCGCCAGCCGCTGTCCGAACTGCCGCTCGGCCCGCATCCGCTACCTCGGGGGCGGCACGCAACGGGTCGAAGAAGAGGTGAAGGCCGCCTTCCCGCACCTTCGAGTCGGGCGCCTAGACCGCGACGTTGCCGAGCGCAAGGGAGCGGCCGAGCGCGTCCTGGATGCCTTCGCGGAGGGCCGGCTGGACGTGCTCGTCGGAACCAGCCTGGTAGCCAAGGGGCTGGACATACCTGAGGTCACCGTCGTGGGCGTGGTGTCGGCCGACGTCGCGCTGAACCTGCCTGATGAGCGGGCCGCCGAACGGACTTACCAGCTCCTCACCCAGGCCCTGGGTCGCGCGGGTCGGGGAGAGAGGCCGGGCCTGGCCATCGTCCAGACTTACCTGCCTGATCATCCGGCGATCCAGGCCGTCGCCAGGGGCGATGCCTCGGCCTTCTACGACGCCGAGCTGGAGGTTCGCCGCCGATTCGCCTCGCCGCCTTTCGGGCGGCTGGTGAAGCTGACCGTTGGCCTGCCCGACCAGATCGCCGCCGAGAAGGAGGCCCAGGCGATGGCGGATCGACTGCGTTCCGCCGCGGCTTCGCTAGCCTCGGGCGGGGGCCCCCAGGTCTCCGTCCTGGGTCCGGCCCCTGCGTACGTCGCCCGGCGAGCCGGCCGCTGGCGCTGGAACGTCGTCCTGCGGGGCGACCGCCCGCTGGAGTTGCTCTCGCCGCCGCCGGGGCCGCCGTGGTCTATAGACGTGGACCCCGACTCGCTGCTGTGAGGGCGGCTCCGGATGCCGGCGCCGGCGTGGCCGGACGCCCGACGTCGTCCGAACGGGCGACTGCGGCGGCCCGTATGCCGGTGCGCGGCCTGTCGGTATACTCTGCGGCCATGAGCGTCCGACCCATCGTTCTCCTCGGTGACCCCCGGCTGCGCCTCAAGGGCGAGCCTGTCGATAGCTTCGGCAAGTACCTGCATGAGCTGCTGGACGACCTGACCGACTCGATGCGCCATGCTCCAGGCGTCGGGCTCGCCGCGCCGCAGATCGGCGAGGCCAAACGCGCTTGCGTGGTCGAGGTGGAAGGCCAGCTGCACGAGCTCGTCAACCCGAGGGTTGTGCGTGCCGACGGCGACAACCGCGATCTCGAGGGGTGCCTTTCGATTCCCGGCTACGTGGCCTACGTCACGCGCCGCGATAAGGTCTGGATCGTCGCCCAGAACCGCTTCGGCAAGAAGATCAAGGTGGCCGGAAGCGGCCTGTTGTCCCGGGCGATGCAGCACGAGGTCGATCACCTGGACGGCAAGCTGTACATCGACTACCTGGACTCGCTCGACGACCTCATTCCGACGGCACAGGGCGAGGAGGAGGAGGGTCGACCGGCCGCAGCGGCTACCGCGGTAGGATGAGCCAGGGAGCGGCGGTCGGGCCCTCGACCGTCGTTCGCGCTGTCTTCTTCGGCAGCGGCTCGTTCGCCGTTCCGATTCTCGACGCGCTCGTCGCCCAGCCGGGCATCGCAGTCGAAGCCGTGGTCTCGGCACCTGATCGACCGGTCGGTCGCAAGGCGATGCTGACGCCGACTGCCGTTGCGATGCGAGCCCGGGAGCTCGGCCTGGCCATGCTGCAGCCGGTTCGAGTCCGAGCGCCCGAGGCCGTTGCGGCGCTGACTGCGCTGGCGCCCGACCTGATCGTTCTCGCCGACTACGGCCAGCTGATCCCTCGAGTGCTCCTGGATCTGCCGCCGCGCGGCTTCCTGAACTTGCATCCTTCGGCGCTGCCCCGCCACCGCGGCGCTGCCCCGATCCCGGCTACGATCCTGGCCGGGGATACCGAGTCGGCGGTGACCCTGCTGATGGTCACGGAGGAGATGGACGCCGGGCCGATCGTGGCCGTGGAGCCTCTGGACGTTCGTCCGGACGACACTGCCGTGACGCTGGAGGAACGTGCGGCGACGGCTGCGGCCCGGCTGATCGCTCGAGCGCTGCCCGAATGGCTGGCCGGCAGGCTGGAGGCGTGCCCGCAGGCGTCCGAGGGAGTGACCGTGACGCGGCCGTTGCGCCGCGCGAATGGGTTGCTGCACCCGCGGAGCCCGGCCATCGAGCTGGAGCGGCAGGTCCGCGCCTACCAGCTCTGGCCGGGGAGTTACCTGGAGACCCCGCAGGGCCGCCTGATCGTCTGGAGAGCGGAGGTGGCGCCGGCCGTTCCCGGTGAGGATCGGGGCCGCCTGGTGGAGGCAGGCGGAGGCCTGGCGCTGACGACCGCACACGGCCGCCTGGTGCTCCGCGAGGTCCAGCTGGCGGGAGGTCGCCGCATGACGTCGGCCGAGATGCTGCGGGGCCGCCCGGGCCTGGTCCTCTGATAGGTTCGCGGCGTTCCGGGGCGATACGCCCGGAGCGAGCGTGGTTTGTATCCGTGAGCCGCGGCTCAGGCCGCCCCGCATGCGATAATCGCGACCCTGTGACTGACCAATCGACGGCGGCGCACGCTACGCGCCCCTCCAAGTCCGCGCCCGACCAGCGCCCCGGCCTGAGTGGTCTGGGGGAGGTGGATCTCGGGGCGTGGCTGCGGGCCGAGGGCCAGCCGGCGTACCGGGCCCGGCAGATCCGGGACGGCGTGTGGCGGCGGCAGGCGCGAACCAGCGCTGCGCTTCTCACGCTTCCTGCTCCGCTGCGTGAGGCCCTCGATCGTGCGTTTCGCATCGACACGATCGAGACGGACGAGGTCATGGTCTCCGACAACGGACTGACCGAGAAGACGCTCCACCGCCTTTCCGACGGGGCGATGATCGAGTCGGTGCTGATGCACTACCCGACGCGCGGCCTCGGGCGCGCAAGGTCAGCCGCGGGCGCGTCCGGCGCGGAGGCCAGGCCGGAGCACCGCGAACGCCACACACTGTGCATCTCGAGCCAGGCCGGCTGTGCCGTCGGTTGTCCGTTCTGCGCCACCGGCGAGCTCGGCTTCGGCCGCGACCTCCAAACCGCCGAGATCCTCGATCAGGTCCGCCACGCCGCCGGACGCCTCGAGACCAGGGGAGCTCGCCTGACCAACGCCGTCTTCATGGGCATGGGCGAGCCGTTGCTCAACCTGGACCGGGTCCTGGAGGCGGTGGCCGCCCTTTCGGACCCGCACCGGTTCGGCCTCGGCGCTCGTCACATCGTCGTTTCGACCTCCGGCGTCGTGCCGGGGATCCGGCGCCTGACCCGGCTCAACCCCCAGTTCACCCTGGCGATCAGCCTGCACGCCGCCCGAGATTCGCTGCGCGACGTCCTCGTCCCGCTCAATCGCCGCTGGCCGGTCGCCGAGGTCGTCGCGGCCGCTCGCGACCACGCGCGCGTAACCGGCCGGCGCATCAGCTACGAGTACGTGATGATTTCCGGCGTGAACGACACCGATCTGGACGCGGATGCCGTGGCGGCCCTGCTTCGGGGCGACCTGGCGCACGTCAACCTCATCCCGATGAATCCGGTCGCCCATACGCCCTGGCAGGCCAGCAGCCCGCAGCGGATCGCAGCCTTTGCCGCCCGGCTGCGGCGCGCCGGGATCGGGGCGACGGTGCGGGCCAATCGCGGCCAGGACGCGGGCGCCGCGTGCGGCCAGCTCGCGGCCGAGCGGGCCGGGGAGCCGCCGGCACCCGCCGTGGCCCACCGTCGTGAAGTGATCGTCCGCCAGAGCGAGGCGGCGCTGCGAGGCGATCGCAACGGCGAGCGTCTGCCTGCCGATCTCGAGGCGGCGGTCGCGGGCCAGACGGTGACGCCCTGATGGAACGCCGCCGCACGCTCGTCAGCGCGAGCATCCTGGACGCTGACCTCTCGGACCTGGCCCGCGACTCACGCCGAGCTCTGAAGGCTGGCTCCGACCGCCTCCATCTCGACGTCATGGACGGTCACTTCGTGCCCAACATCAGCTTCGGGCCGACGGTCATCAAGCGCCTGCGGCGCGTCGGCCGCCAGCCCTTCGACGCGCACCTGATGATCTCCGAGCCGGGCCGCTACGTGGACCAGTTCATCGATGCCGGCTGCGACTCGATCACGTTCCACGTGGAAGTCGAGGAACCCATCGAGCCGACGCTGCTGAGGATTCGCAAGGCCGGACGCCAGGCGGGGCTGGCGCTCAAGCCGGCGACCCCCCTCTCGGCTCTCGAGGCGTACCGCGAGCTGCTCGATATAGTCATGGTCATGACCGTTGAGCCTGGCTTCGGCGGTCAGTCTTTCATGGTGGACGCCGCGCACAAGATCCTGCCGGCCCACGAGCTGTTTCGCGACCGCGCGCCGGAGCTGCCGGCCGGACAGGTCCACGTGGACGGCGGGGTGAATCGGAAGTCGGCCGAGCTGTGCGGCGGCCTGGCAGCCGAGGTCCTGGTCGTCGGCTCGACGCTCTGGAAGAAGAACGTCGACATCGCCCGGGAGATCCGCCTGATCAAGGCCCTCGCCGACGTGGGCTACAGGAACGGCGCCGGCCGCGGCCAGGCGGCGATTCCGCATGTCGAGTGGGTGACCTTCGCCACGCTGCCCAGGAGCGTCGGTCGGCGACTTCTCGCCGCGACGGAGAGGCGCGGCATCCCGGTCATCGAGCTGCGCGCCGGCCGCGGGGCCGGGACGAAGGGTCGGCGGGACTGTGAGCTGCTCATCCCCGCCGCGTTCGAGCGGGCCGCGACCGAGTGGCTCGGCGAAGCCCGCGCCCAGGCCCGGGCGCAGGCGGAGGCCGAGACCATGGCCGCGCTGCCGGGGAGCGATGCTCAGCCCAGGCCGGGAGAGAGCGCGTGACCGAGGAAGTGGCGCCTGGCCCGGTGCTTCCCGTCGGCGAAGCCGAGCCCGTTGGGGCGGTCGCGGCCGCGTCGGCAGGCATGCCGTCCCACCTCGGGCGTCGCAACGACCGGTTGCTTCTGGCGGCCGTCGCCTCGTATGCGGTCCTGCTCTCCGTGCTGATGATCGCGCGGGGGATCTCCGTGACGCCGGATGTGATCGTCGTCGCCTTCGGCCTGGCTGCCCTCCTGCTCGGCCGCGCCAAGCTCTTCGTGCGCGACTGGATCCCGTTCATCGCCCTCTTCTTCGCCTACGAGCTGATGCGCGGCTACGCCGACAAGTTCGGCCAGGCGGTCCACGTGACCGACGTCATCGCCATCGAGCGGATCATCGGCCTGGGCAGTCTGCCGACCACCGTGCTGCAGCAGCTGTTCCACCATGGGCCGGCCTCGAGCCCCGACATCCTGGCGACGATCTCGGTGGTCTTCTACTTCCTCCACTTCCCGCTGCCGCTGGCGATCGGCTTCCTGCTGTGGATCCACCAGCGCCGCGTCTACTACGACTTCGTCGGCGCGTTGATCCTGCTCTCCATGGCCGCTTTCGTGACGTACCTGCTCCTGCCCGTGGCGCCGCCATGGTGGGCCGCCCAGCAGGGCTACGTGACCGGCATTCTTCACCTGCGCGACACGGGCTTCAACTCGCTCGCCAGCATGTTCGGCTTCAGCAACTACTACTACTCGTACTCCCTCTACAGCATCAGCTCAAACGACCTGGCCGCCTTCCCGTCGCTGCACGCGGCGTATCCGTTCCTGGCGTTCCTGTTCGCGCGGCGCGCTTTCGGAAGGGTCGGCTGGTTGATGGCCGTCTACACGGCCTGCGTCTGGTTCGCCATCGTCTACCTGGGAGAGCACTGGGTCGTGGACATAATCGGTGGCGTGGTTTACGCATCGGTGGCGTACCTGGCTCTCGTGCGCGGGCCCGGATGGGCGCGCCGGCTCATGGCCCGAGTGGCGGACGAGGAGATCGAAGCCGGCGTCGAAGCCGAAGATGCCGGAGACGTGGGCGCCCTGCGGCGGATCGGCCGGCGGGTGCGCTGGGCGCTGGTCCTGCAGGGCGCGGTCGTGGCGGTGCTGGGTCTCGGCCTGGCGTACGGGATGAACACGCAGGGCTGGCTGGGTGGATCGCAGAGTGGGCTCTACCTGGTCCCGTGGCTGGCGATCCTGGGCGGGCTGTGGCGGGGCGCCGTCGGCCTGGTGAGCAGCTGAGAAGCCGAGCCACGGAGCGAGGAAGGCGGCCATGCGGGCGTTGTTGCAGCGGGTTTCTCGGGCGGAGGTGCGGATCGAGGGTCGGTCCGTGGCTTCGATCGGGCCGGGCTTGCTGGTCCTGCTGGGCGTGGGCCCGGCCGACGACGAGTGGGTCGCGACCGGCCTGGCGGCCAAGGTCGCCGGCCTGCGCATCTTCGCCGACTCGGACGGCCTGACGAACCTGTCGGTGTCGGAGGTCGGGGGCTCGGCGCTCGTGGTCAGCCAGTTCACGCTGTACGCGGACTCGCGCAGGGGCCGGCGGCCCTCCTTCATCCGGGCGGCGGGTCCCGTCGTAGGCGAGCGCCTGTACGAGGTCTTCTGCGAGATTCTAGCCAGCGCCGGCGTTCCGGTGGCGCAGGGCCGTTTCGGTGCGGACATGGCCGTGGAGCTCGTTAACGACGGGCCGTTCACGGTCTGGCTCGACTCTGACGAGCTGGGAATCGCTCCGAAAGCGCCGTAAGCAGCGCTTAACGCGATCGGCGCCGAGCCTGGGGGCTCGACGCCGAGTCAGTGTGCGGATACCCGGCCGGCAGCGGGCCGGCCGGCCTGAGCCGGGTTATCGAGCGGCGCGCGAAAGCGTGCGCTGGCAGCGGGTGCAGACCAGGGTCTTCACCTGCTTGCCGTTCTGCTCGATCGTCGCCCGCTGGAGGTTGGGGTGGTAGCGTCGGTGAGCGCGAACCCGGTTCATTCCGGACGACTGCGGGTTGAAGCCGTCTATTGAGACCTTCCCGCAAACGGCGCAGGAGCGAGCCATGAGATCCTCTCGGGTACTGTGAACATAAGAGGCGGCCCCGTCCGGGGCCGAACGGGGCGGTATGATAGCACACCGTTTCCGACGCCCAGGCCGGAGGTCGAACTCGCATGCCCGAGCCCTCGGTGGCCGGCAAATCCATCGTCACTCGCCGCGCCATCTTCGACATCGTTCGAACAGCTGTCCAGGGCAGCTATGGCGTGACGGGCTTCAGCGACCCTTCCTTCGGCCGCAGGCTCCTGCGCTGGGTCGGCCTCGACAGACCCGGCATCCAGCTCACCACCGAGGACGGCCTGCGGCTGGATCTCTACGTGACGGTAGCTTTCGGCGTTCCGGTCGCTGAGGTGGCGCGTCAGGTGGATTCGGCCGTCCGCTACTCACTGCGGCGGTTGGTCGGGGTGGAGGTGGCGAGCCTGACCATCCACGTCGACGGATTGGGCTACCAGCCGATAGCGGTCCAGCGCGCCGAGGCCATCGAACGGGAATCGAGTGAACTGGCCGAGCCCGGCCCTGAGTCCACGACGGAGGCTTCGGGCAAGGATCAAGCGCATCCGAAGATTCCGGCCGAGGGGGGAACGGCTTCGACACGCCGCAAGACCAGATGACGCATCGAGTTGCCAGATGACGCGCCGATCCGGTGACGGAGCTGGACTCCTGGCTGCCTTCCGCGCCGCGGTGGACAACCTCGCCGAGCACGTCGACGAGGTCAACGCGCTCAACGTCTTTCCCGTTCCCGACGGCGACACCGGCAGCAACATGCTGGCGACGGTTCGGGCCGCCCTTGCAGAGGCCGATGCGGCGGCCGGCCAGCCGGCCGATCGCGTCGCCGCCGCGATCAGCTTCGGTGCCCTGATGGGCGCCCGAGGCAACTCCGGTGTGATCGCCTCGCAGATCTTTCGTGGCATGGCCGATAGCCTCGGCGGCAAGGAGCGCTTCGACGGCACGGACCTCGCACGATCGCTGACCCAGGGCACCGCGACCGCCTACAAAGCGGTCGTTACGCCCGTCGAAGGTACGATCCTGACGGTAATCCGCGAGGCCTCGACGGCGGCGGTGGCCGCAGCCGAAGAGGGCCGAGACCTTGAGTCGGTACTGCGAGCGGCAGTCCACGGGGCCGCAGAAGCGGTCGAGAAGACGCCGGCGCTGCTGCCGATCCTGCGCGAAGCGGGAGTGGTCGATGCCGGCGGCCAGGGCCTCCTCCGTCTCCTGGAGGGTGCTCTGAGATATATGTCGGCCCACAACCCGGCCCCGGCCGAGGCCAGGAAGCCGGTCCACGGCCGAGCGCTGAGGATCGAGATCCCGGCGGACGAAGGCTTCGGTTACGAGACGATGTTCGTGCTCCGGGCGCGCGGCGATGCGCTGGACATGGCGGGACTGCGAACCGAGCTGGAGCGCATTGGGAGCTCGGTGCTCGTCGCAGGGGATGGTCGGGCCGTCAAGGTGCACGTCCACAATGATCGACCGGACCAGGTGATCGCCCTCGGCCTGTCGATGGGCTCGCTGACCCGAGTCAGCGTCGAGAACCTCGACGCGCAGAGCCGGGAGGTCTGCGAGAGACGCGAGGCGGCGCTGACAGCCGATGGGTTGGTTGGCAGCGCGGAGGGGGAAGAGGGGCAGGCCGCCGGCCAGGGCGGGCACGTCCGGATCGAGGCGCATCGCGAGGTTCGTCACGAGGCTCATCGCGAGGCGAGGCCCCACGTTGACCTCGCGATGTACGGCGGCGAGATCGATCTGCCCGCGCACGTGCCGGATGGAGCCAACGGGTCGGGCAACGGGGCGGAAGTGCAGGACACGGTTCCGCTGGCCGTGGTGGCGGTTGCGGCCGGGGACGGCCTGGCGCGCATCTTCGACTCGTACGGCGTGGCCGCCGTCGTCCGCGGCGGCCAGGGCAACAACCCGTCCACCGGTGAGCTTCTCGATGCGGTCGAGAAGATAGTGGCTGAGGAGATCCTGCTGCTGCCCAACAACCCGAACGTCGTGCTGGCGGCCCGGCAGGCCTCCGAGATGACGACGCGACGCGTGCGCGTCGTGCCGACCCGCAATGCCGCCGAGGGTTTCGCGGCCCTGCTGGCCCTGGATCCGAGCCGCGACGCCACGGCCAACGCCGAGTTCATGACCCTGGCCAGCCGCGCGATCCAGACCTTGCAGGTGACGGAGGCGATACGCGACGCGGTCGTTGGAGGGCGAAGAGTGCGAATGGGCCAGACGATCGTGCTCGACCCCGACGACGGTCTCCTAGCGGTCAACAACGACCGGATGAAGGCCCTGCTGGCGGCTCTGAAGGCGCTCGAGCCCGGCTTCGAGCTGGTGACGATCTACTACGGCGACGGAGCCGATGAGGCGGAAGCCGAGGGCGTGGCCAGGCGGATCGGCGAGGCGAACCCCGGCGTGGAGGTGGAGGTCATCCACGGCGGGCAGCCGCACTACCGGTACCTCGTCGCGGCAGAGTAGAGAAGTGGCGGCGCGGGGGTCCGGCCGTCCGGCGCCGCTCTCGGCGCCGCGCGAGGGAAGAGCCGCGCCGTCGAGGGTCGTCCCGCACGGACCGCTCGGTCCCGAAACCGGGATTGGGGAGAGCCACTTCGCTGGCGCCCAGGTTCTCAGGCGTGTCGGGCCGCGGCTGGGCATCTTCACGATCCGTGATCTGCTCTTCCACCTGCCGCGCCGCTACGACGACCTGCGGGTTCTGAGCACCGCGCGCGAGCTGACCTGGATCGCCGACGGGGAGGCCGCGAGCGCGCGGCTCCAGGTGCGCGGCATTCGAGTGGAGCAGACCTTCCGGCGCCGCATCCAGCGCACGACGGCGTACCTGGGTGACGAAACGGGCGAGGCCGAGGCGACCTGGTTCGGGCGACGCTTCATCCAGAACAGGTTGCGCGAAGGGCAGTGGATCGTGATCAGCGGCAGGATCCGGCATCGCGGCTTCACGACCGGCTTCGAGAACCCCGAATTCCAGGCGGACGACGGCTCGGCGCTCCTGCACGCCGGCCGGATCGTGCCCGTCTATCGGCTGACGGCGGGCTTGAGCGCGGCCACGCTCCGGCGGGCGATTCGACAGGCCCTGGATGTGGTCGGCGGGACGTATCGCGACTACCTGCCGAGCGAGGCGCAGGCGAGCGTCCCGGCCGGGGAGATGTCGATCGGGGCCGCGCTGGAGAGCGCCCACTACCCGGCAGATTTCCCGCGCCGTGACGCAGCGCTGCGCCGGCTCGGCTTCGACGAGCTGCTGGCCCTGCAGATCGGAATGGTCGCGCGCGATCGGCAGCGTCGCGTTGCCGTGGGCGACCCGGTGCCCGTTTCTCCAACGCAGCTCAGCCAGTCCGTGGCGGCCGTGGAAGCGGCGCTGACCGAGCAGGTCCAGTCTCGAACGGGCACCGCCGACGAGGCCCGCCTGACGCCGGACCAGGCGGCGGCCGTGGCGGCGATCGTGTCGGACCTTGCCCAGGCGCGTCCGATGATGCGGCTGCTCCAGGGTGACGTGGGATCGGGCAAGACCGCGGTCGCCGCGCTGGCCCTCGCCTTCGTCGCGGACGCCGGTCGCCAGGGAGCGCTGCTCGCGCCCACGGACCTGCTGGCCCGCCAGCACGCCGTGGCGCTGCGCCGGCTGGTGGAGCCGCTCGGCCACGGTGTCACGCTCCTGACCGGATCGCTCCCGGCCGGTGAACGCCGCGAGGCGCTCAGGCTCATCGCGGCGCCACCGGCCGCAGGCGGCCTGGCCGGCCTGACCGGCGGCCGCATCGTCGTGGGAACGCACGCGCTCTTCCAGGAGGCGGTTCGGTTTGCCGACCTCGCCCTGGCGGTGGTCGACGAGCAACACCGCTTCGGCGTCGCGCAACGCGAGGCGCTCGCCACGAAGGGCCGTTCGCCCCACGTGCTGCTGATGACCGCCACGCCAATTCCACGAACCCTGGGCCAGATCATGCTGGCCGATCTCGACGTCTCGGACCTGCGCACTCCGCCGGCGGGCCGCCTGCGCGTCCGAACCGGGATTCGCCACTCCGACGAGCTGGCCGGCAGCCCCGCCGAGCCTTCCAGAGGCGCGTATCCGTTGATCGTGCGCGAGATCCGCGAGGGTCACCGGGCGTTCGTCGTGGTGCCGCTCGTGGAAGAGGACGAGGAGTCGGCCGCTCGCTCCGCCGCTGAGGTTGCCGCGGCGCTGCCGGCGCAGCTGGCGGAGGCCGCGGCTCACATGAATCTGCCCGCCGAGCCGTCGCCGCGAGTTGGCGTCGTGCACGGCCAGATGAGGGCGGCCGATCGCGACGCGACGATGGACCTGTTCCGTCGCGGCGAGCTGGACGTGCTGGTTGGCACGACGGTGCTGGAGGTCGGCGTAGACGTGCCCGAGGCGACGGTGATGCTGGTCCTCGATGCCGATCGCTTCGGTCTGGCCCAGCTTCATCAGCTGCGCGGCCGCGTGGGCCGGGGAGAGGCGCAGGCTTACTGCATCCTCGTCTCGGACTCGAACGACGAGACGGCGAAGGCGCGCCTGGACGCGATCGAGGCTCACGACGACGGCTTCGAGCTGGCCGAGCTGGACCTCGAGCTCCGTCGCGAGGGCGAGCTCCTGGGGGTCCACCAGAGCGGCCTGCCGACGCTGCGGATCGCCTCGCTGCGGAACAAGGAAGACCGCGACCGCGCGGCCCAGGCGCGCGCCATCGCCGAGCGCCTGCTCGACGAACGCGGCACCCTCCTGCCGGGCTGCGAGGCGCTGGCAGCGGAGCTGCAGCACGGCTGGCTGGCGCGGGTGGGTGCCGGCGAGGTGCTGGCCGAGACCGCCGAGGTGGCCGTGTGAGCGAGGCCGGGCGGGTGATCTCCGGCAGCGCCAGGGGGACACGCCTGCTGGCTCCCGGAGCGGTCACGCGGCCCCTCGCAGATCGGGTGAAACAGACGCTGTTTGCCATCCTAGAGCCGGATCTGGTGGGCGCGCGAGTGCTCGATCTGTTCGCCGGCTCGGGCGCCGGCGGGATCGAGGCTCTGTCGCGCGGCGCGGCGAGGGCCATCTTCGTGGAGCGCGACGCCCCCGCCGCCCGGGTCATCGGGGAGAACCTGGCCAGGACCCACCTCTCCGAACGAGGCCACGTCGTTCGGGCGGACGCGCTTGCCTACCTGGCCGGGCGAGCCGTCGCCGACGGTCCATTCAGTCTCGTGCTCGTGGACCCGCCCTACGCCGAACCGCAGCTCCTGGAGTCGGCTCTCGTCCGGCTCGGCGCCGCGCAGGACCCCGGCTCGGCCCCTCTTCTGGCTGAGGCGGCCTGGGTGGTGGCCAAGCACTTCTGGCGTACGCCTCCACCTGCGAGCGTCGGCCTGCTAGCATCGGCACGAACCCGAAGGTTTGGAGAGACCACCCTGACCTTCTACCGCCGGGCAGGGCCCCGGGTTCGGGACGTGAAGCGGCTCGCCGCCGCCACGGCGGATGAACCGGCCGCCCAGTCGGAGGAAGCAAGGTGAGGATCGCGGTCTACCCGGGTTCGTTCGACCCGATGACGAACGGCCACCTGGACGTTGTGGCCCGCGCGGCGGCCGTCTTCGACCGGGTCGTGTTCGCCGTCCTGGTGAATCCGCGGAAATCGGCTCCGATCTTCCCGATCGATGTCCGCCTGGCGGTCATCCGCGAGGCGGTCGACGAATGCTGCCCGGCCGAGGTCGCCGGCCGTATCGACGTTGAGGCCTTCGACGGCCTCACGGTCGATTTCTGCCGGCGCCGGGGCGCGACTTTCGTCGTTCGCGGTCTGCGGGCCATCTCGGATTTCGAATCGGAGCTGCAGATGGCCCACATGAATCGGAAGCTGGACCCGGAGGTCGACACGGTCTTCTTCATGTCGGCCCTGGAGCACAGCTACCTGAGCTCTAGCCTGGTCAAGGAGATCGCCACCTTCGGCGGCGACGTGGCCCAGATGGTGCCTCCGGCAGTCGCCAGGCGTCTGGCGACCCGAAACCCGAGTCTATAATCGAGCGCAGCGGCAGCCCGCTAGTACGACATCAGGAGGGCCCGTCCGATCGACATCATCTACCTCGTCGAGCAACTCGAGTCGCTGGTAGCCGACGGCCGGAAGCTTCCCCTCACCAGCAGCGTCCTGATCGATCAGAGCCATGCGCTCGATCTGATCGACCAGCTGCGTATGACGATCCCGGAAGAGATCAAGACGGCCAAGCGGGTCAATTCGGAGGTCGAACGCCTGCTGGAGCAGGCGCGAGAGGAGGCGGAGCAGATCCTGGCCCGCGCTCAGGAGCAGGCCACATACCTGATCGAGGAGCGCGAGCTCACGCGTCAGGCCGACGAGATGAGCCTCGAGATCGTCCGTCAGGCCCGCGCCGAGGCCGACGGCGTGCGGCGGGGCGCGGACGACTACGCGGCGGAGGTTCTGTCGAAGCTCGAGGTCGAGGTGATGCGGACGCTCAAGAGCATCAGGCTCGGCTTGGACCTGTTGGATGAGAGGCGCGCCGTACCTGCGGTGGCGGACGACACCGATGGTGAAGGAGCGCTCGATGAGTTCGACCAATCGGCGGGCAGCGAACAGTCGGTCGGCAGCTGACGCGCTGACCTTCAACGTCGCCGGCCTGCTCGGCGAACCGCTCGGTTCTGTACGCGAGCTGGATGTTTCGTCGCCTCCACTCGACCTTGGCCCGGATATCCGGCAGAGTCGGGGCGTAACCGGGAAGATGCGCCTCAGCCGAACGAACCGCGGACTTCTCGTGCAGGCCAGGCTCAAGACCGAGCTCGACGAGGGGTGCAGTCGCTGCCTGCGCGAGATCGACTACCCGGTCGAGGTGGAGCTCGAGGAAGAGGCTCTGCCGAGCATCGATCTGATGACCGGGCTGCCGCTGGACACCTCGGCGGAGCCGGATGTGCTGCGGCTGACGGACCACCACGAGCTGGTCCTGGAACAGGCAGTGCGCGAGGCGATCCTGCTGGCCGAGCCGATCGCGCCACTGTGCCGCGCCGACTGCCCGGGGCTGTGCGTGGTCTGCGGCCAGGAGCTTGCTGCCGGCAAGCACGATCACCCGGACGAGGAAGTGGACCCGCGGTTGGAGGCCCTGCGCCGGTTCCGCGCACCCGAGTAGGGCTTGGCGGTGGGCGCAGCCCGAACCCGACGCGGCGAACGTGCCGTTCGCTGTGGCCGGCGAACCGGCTCTACGCGCCGTCACCCGCCGTGGCTCCTGACGGCGACCTCATGTACGTGGCGAGCGAAGGCTTCTGGCTCGATTCCACTCGAGCGGGAATTGGGCGGCACGTTTCGGTGCGGCGGCGAGCTTCGCACTGGCGACGTGGAGTCGCGTTAGCCAAGTCGCGCTCAGCGAGCCGACCGAGGCGAACCGAGACAGGGTGCTCGGAGCCGGGGACCGGCCGGCGGGCGGGCACATTCGGCTCTGCTCCCATTCGGAGGAAGTTGGGCCAGGAACCGCCTTCGCATTCCGATTCCGCGCCCCGTCTCACGACATTGACCGGCCATGGCCGAGTCGACGAGGGCAGAGCCGTGCGCGCCGCCGCGGAAGGCCCGGCAGCGCGCGGTAGGGGCGTGGCAGTCGCTAGACTTCGGCCATGCCGTCATTTCGCGCCCCCAGGGGCACCCGCGACCTGCTCCCCGATGTCCGCGCCGGCCTGAGTCGCCTCGAAGAGATTGCCCGCTCCCTCGCCGCCTGCTACGGCTACCGCGAGATGGAGATCCCGATGTTCGAGCAGACGGCCGTCTTCGAGCGCGGGATAGGCGAGGCCACCGACGTCGTCGAGAAGGAGCTCTTCCGGCTGGCGCCCAGAACCGAGGAGGCGGAGGCGTGGGCGCTTCGACCCGAGGCGACGGCAGGCATCGTTCGGGCATTCGTGCAGCACGGGATGCAAACCTGGCCGCAGCCGGTGAAGCTGACCGTGGTCGGGCCGATGTTCCGCTACGACCGGCCGCAGGCCGGCCGCTTCCGCCAGTTCTGGCAGTGGGACGCCGAGGCGATCGGCGATCCGGGCCCCGCCGTGGATGCCGAGATGGTGGAGATGGGTTACCGCTTCTACGTGGAGGCGGGCCTGCCGGACGTGCAGGTGCTCCTCAACTCGATCGGCGATGGCGCATGCCGGCCGGCTTACCTGGCGCAGCTGAGGGCCTACTTCGGCCGGCATGAGGGCCAGCTGCCGGAACTGGAGCGGCGCAGACTCGAGACGAACCCGCTTCGCGTGCTGGACTCCAAGGACCCGGCGATGACGGCCCTCGTCGCGGCGGCGCCCGGTATCGGCCAGTCCCTGTGCGAGCCGTGCGAGGCCCATTTCGCATCGGTTCGGGCCCACCTCGACGCGGTCGGAGTGCCCTACAGGGCGGAGCCGACGCTGGTGCGCGGCCTGGATTACTACACCCGGACCGCCTTCGAGTACTACCGCCGTGGCGCAGAGGGGCAGCAGCAGGCGCTCGGCGGCGGCGGCCGATACGACGGCCTGGTCGAGCTGTTGGGCGGCCGGTCCACACCCGGCATCGGCTTCGCCCTGGGCCTGGACCGCGTGCTGTTGGCGCTGGAGGAAAGAGGCGCCACGGCCGTTTTCGAAACGCCGCCGCTGGCGGTCGTCGTTGGCGCGGATCCGGCGGACACGGTCTCGCGGCTGCGGGTGGCCAGCCTGCTCCGCGCGGAGGGCCTGTGCGTGCGAGCGGAGCTGGCGCAGCGCAAGCTGGGAAGGCAGCTCGAGACGGCCTCGCGCGACCACGCCCACTTCGCCGTGATCATCGGCGACGAGCTGACCGAGGGGCACGTCCAGCTCAAGGACCTCGAAGCGGGCACCCAGCGGCTGGTGCCGCTGGCGGGGCTGGCTCACGAGCTGGCCCGCGCGGCAAGGAGTCACCACCACGGGTAGCGTGCGCCTGACGACGGCGTGATCCGCCGTGGCCGCCGGCACGAATCCCAACCGTAAGCCGCTGGTGGGGGCGATGGCGATGGACGACGGAGCGTCGGCGTCCCCACGTACGTCGCGTCTCGTGGGCTGGCGGGCTGCCGCGGCGGCGGTCGTGGCGCTGCTGCTGCTGGTCGCCGGCCTGGGACTGGTCGTGTGGCCTCGAGTCGTGCCTGACGGCGCGGGATCGTCAGCCTCTGCGCGTTTGCCCTCCGCCGCGCCATCGCTGCCGGGTACCCCGGGCCGCTTCAACGATGGCGAGTTCGCCTTCGACTACCCGACCGAATGGAAAGTCATAGCCGACAATGATCGCGGTGCCACGGGGATCATGGATATCCTGGCAGTGTTGGGCACCGGCAGCTGGCACCAAAGCTGCCAGAGCGGCGCCGAAGGAACCATGTCCTGGTTCTCGTGCAGCACCGACTCGGTCGACGTGCCGCCCGGCGGTGTCGTGGTCAAGGCCTACCTCAGCTATGGGCCTGCGCCGTTCTGCCACGGAGATACACATGCGAACGCCACCGTCGGCGACCTTGCGGTGCGCAAGACTGTGGATGGGACCGTCGCTACGTGGGAGATCCGAGCCCCTGGGAACGAGTTCGATTCGGCCGGTAACATCTTTGTCGAAGTCCACACCGGCAACCCGAGCGAGCTGGCTCGGGCCGAAGGCCTGGTAGCAAGCTTCCGCTGGCTCAGTGGCCCCACCGGCGAATGTGGCCAGGGCACACCACCGACCGGCGGGCCCGGCCCCACTTAGCCGCCGTGCGCCGAAAGGCTCGGCGCATTCCGCTACGATGCGCGACATGAGTGAGCCCCGCCCGACCTCGACTTCGCCCGAGTCCGCCTTCGGCCTTTCGACGCCGTATCGTGACGTTACCTGCGGCGAACTGCGCGCCGCCGACGCCGGGCGCGAGGTCCACATGGCCGGTTGGGTTCATCGCCGGCGAGACCACGGCCACCTCATCTTTCTGGACCTGCGCGACCGCTACGGCATCACACAGGTCGTCGTCAACGAGGCGGTGACGCCCCAGGCTGCCGCGGCGGCCGGCAAGGTCCGCAACGAATTCGTGCTCGAGATCCGGGGCAAGGTCGCCCGCCGGCTGGCCGGGATCGAGAACTCGAAGCTGGCGACCGGCGAGGTCGAGGTCCAGGCCCAATCGGTGGAGATACTGAGCGAGGCCGAAACGCCGCCGTTCTACATCAACGAACCCGACGCGCCCGTGGACGAGAGTCTCCGGCTGCGGTATCGCTACCTCGATATCCGGCGCCGGCCGCTGCTCGAGCGGCTGCTGGCGCGCTCGGAGCTGGTCCGCGCCATCCGCGAGGCTCACTATCGGGCCGGCTTCGTCGAGGTCGAGACGCCGATCCTGCTCAAATCCACGCCCGAGGGCGCCCGCGACTTCATCGTGCCCAGCCGCATGCAGCCGGGGAGCGTATACGCCCTGCCGCAGAGCCCGCAGCAACTCAAGCAGCTGCTGATGGTGGCCGGCATGGACCGCTACTTCCAGATCGCCCGCTGCTTCCGCGACGAGGACCTGCGCGGCGACCGCCAGCCGGAGTTCACCCAGCTGGACCTGGAGATGAGCTTCGTCACGGAACAGCGGGTGATGGACTTCGTCGAAGCGATGATCGTCGAGGTCAGCCGGAAAGTCGTGCCCGACAGGCCCATTCAGCAGCTGCCGTTTCCGCGCATCGACTACCGCGATGCGATCGAGCGCTTCGGTTCGGACAAGCCCGACCTGCGTTTCGGCATGGAGCTCGTGGACCTGGCGCCGGCCCTGGGGGAGGGGAGCGCCGGTTTCCGCGTCTTCGACGAGGTCCGAGCCGCCGGCGGACGCGTCAAGGCGATCGTGGCCCCGGGACTGGCCGAGGTCAGTCGCTCCCAGATCGACGAGCTCACTGAGTTCGCTCGTCGCTATGGGGCCGGGGGCCTGGCCCACGTGGCCGTCGGCGCCGACGGCACGGCGCACTCGCCGATCGCGAAGTTCCTGGGCGAGGACCGAATTGGCTCGGTTGTCTCGACCGCCTCTGCCGGGCCCGGCGATCTCATCCTGATCGTCGCCGACGCGAACGGGGAGACCGTGGCCGACGTCTTGGGCCGCCTGCGCCAGGACATGGGCCTGCGCCTGGGTCTGGCCGACCCCAACGTCCTCTCCTACTGCTGGGTCTTCCATTTCCCGATGTACCAGTGGGACTCGGCGCAAGGCCGCTGGGATGCTACTCACAATCCGTTCAGCGGGGTGTTGCCCGAGGACGAGGCGCTTCTCGTCACCGCTTCCGGCGATCTTTACAAGCCTTCGCACCAGGATCCCGCCGGCCGGGCGCGGGCCATGCAGTATGACGTGGCGCTCAACGGCTGGGAGCTGGGCGGCGGCTCCGTGCGAATCCACAAGCGGGCGCTCCTGGAGCGCAGCTTCGCGCTCCAGGGCTACTCCCTGGAGAAGATGCATGACCTGTTCGGGGGGATCCTCGAGGCCTTCGTCTACGGCGCGCCGCCTCACGGCGGAATCGCCATGGGCATCGACCGCTGGGCGGCCCTCCTCTCGTATCAGACCAACATTCGGGAGGTGATGGCCTTCCCGAAGACCCAATCCGGGACGGACTTGATGCTGGAAGCCCCTTCACAGCCCGATCCGCAGCAGTACGCTGAGCTGGGTCTGCGGTTCGTTGGGGATCCGTCGAGCAAGAACGCCGCACGCTGAGCCGAACACACGGCACCACGACCGGGGCCGATCAGGAGAGCGGGGACAGGAAGGTCATGGAAACGGGATCGGAAGAGCGATACGTCCGGTGCCGGCGCTGCCACGGCGTCTTCGAGGCGGGGCTGGCCAACTGCTCACGATGCGGGACGGCCTACGTCCCCACCGCGGACGAGTCGGCCACTCAAACGGGCTCATTCGTCGACAGGTATCAGGGCACTGAGTTCGCCGAGCCGGAGATCCAGGTTGCGGCGCGGCCGCCGGCCGCAAGACCGAGCATGGGTCTCATCCTGAGCATGGGCGCCGGCCTGGTGATCGTCGCCGCGGTCCTCGGCGCGATGGTCATGCTGGGAACGTTCGATGTCGCCACGCCGACGCCGCGTATCGTGGTCGCGGCCATCACGCCGTCGCCGAGCCCCAGCCCCACCCTCCCGCCGGCCGTCACCAGGACTCTCGAACAGCTCGCGGATCCCGACCTGAACATGCACATGTCGATCCGCACGACCGTCTCGGTGAATGCTCGCGTAACCGGTCATTCGTCTTCCTCGATTGTGAACATGGAAGTCGACTGCGCTGGCGGGAACGAAGCCGGCACAAACCAGACCGGGAACATCTCCCAGGAGTGGCGCCTGGTCAACGGCACCTACTACGTGCGCCAGCTGCCCGGTGGGACGTGGCACGCCAAAGTCGGGATCACGCCGTTCATCGTGCTGAGCCCACTCTTCTCCCTGACGGACAGCCGCCAGCTCCAGTACCTCGGGCCGGACGAGAAGAACGGGGTCCAGGCCGACAAGCTGGAGAGCACGGCCTGGTGGACTCCGGACGTCGGCAAGGTGAGCGGCCTGGACGTGACTACGCTGAGCATGAGCCCCCAGCACACGCAGCTCTTCCTGTGGGTCGCCAGCGATGGTTCGCCCGTCTACGCGAGCTTTCGGGCCTGGACGGATGCCACCGACGGCACCAATCTCCTGGACATCGAGACGACCTACACGTTCACGAACCTGGGCGAGGTCGAACCGATTCCCTCACCGACGATGAAGTAGGTCGGCCTTCTGGCGGGTTAGCCGGGCGTGTCCGACGCCTGGGCCGCGAGCGCGGCGTTCCATTCGGGCGGCGGGCTCCCGGCAGGCTGGGGCGGGCCCTGGTAATCGGGCAGGTCGCTCCGAGGCGTGGCCATGTCGTGGACGATCCCCGGGTCGCCCAGCTCGATGTGCCGGATCGGCACGCCTGCGGCAACGAGCGCCGCTATCGCCTCCTCGCCGTGCTGCCCCGAGAGCTCGGCCAGACGGCCGACGAGGCTGACGGGGACGAGTATCGGAAAGCCGGGCTGCCCGCCGTACGCCGGCCGAACGATAGCCTCTGGAGCGGCCCCATGCGCCTCGACGAGTGAGGTCACCGTCTCCGGATCGACCCACGCGAACTTGAAGGGCCACAGCAGAGCGGCCGACGTCTCCGTGACGGCGGCGGCCGCGGTCCGCATTCCGTGCACGAACCAGGCGATGCCCTGCGGCTCGCCCGGCGTGGGGCAGGTCAGCGTGACCGCCAGGTCGGCGACCGCCTGGCGCAGCTCCTGCGGGGTCTGAGACGCGACGACGACCGCGGGCATCGCTCCTCCCGACCACGCCGCCTGGGCAACACGGCGAAGCACGAGCTCTCCGTCGGCCCGGGTCAGAGCCATCTCGGGATCCGGGACGATTACCACCGCGGCGACTGTCATGGCTGCCTCACGGTCGCGAGTGTAACGCCTGGCCGACGCGTCGGGAATCGAGGACTGGGGGCGGCTCTTTGGACGTGACTGTGCGACAATGCCGCCGCCCATGAGCGACTCGCCCGGTTCCAGCGCGCCCGCGAATTCAAACTCGGTCACGCGCGCCGACGTCCGCAACCTGGCCATCGTCGCTCACGTCGACCACGGCAAGACCACCCTGGTCGACGCCATGCTCCGCCAGGCTGGGGCCTTCCGCGCCAATCAGATCGTCGTCGAGCGCGTCATGGACTCCAACGACCTCGAGCGCGAGAAGGGGATCACCATCCTCGCCAAGCAGACCGCGGTCGACTACGACGGGGTCAGGCTCAACATCGTCGATACACCTGGCCACGCCGACTTCGGAGGCGAGGTCGAGCGCAGCCTGAACATGGTCGATTCGGTGCTCCTGCTGGTGGATGCGGCCGAGGGGCCGCTGCCGCAGACGCGCTACGTCCTGCAGAAGGCGATGGCTCACCATCTGCCGGTAGTCGTGGCGATCAACAAGATCGACCGCTCGGACGCCCGCCCGGAGGAGGTGCTCGACGCGGTCTACGAACTCTTCATCGACCTCGGCGCCAATGCCGAGCAGCTCGATTTCCCGGTCGTCTACACCAACGCCAAGACGGGCACGGCGACGCCAGACCTGAACACGCCCGGCACGGACCTGCGGCCACTGTTTGAGGTGCTGATCGGGCATACGCCGGCGCCGCGGTACGTCCCGGGCCACCCGCTTCAGTTGCTGGTGACGAACCTCTCGGCCAACGACTACGTAGGCCGGATGGCGATCGGTCGAATCTGGAACGGCGCCATCAAGATGGGCCAGAAGATCGTCATCGTCCGCGAGGAGGCCGAGAACACGGCCGGCTCGGTCGAACCCGGCCGGACTGTCACGCTCGCCGGGACGGTCACCAGCCTAACCACGGCGCACGGCATCGAACGAGTGGACATCGCCGGGGCCGCCGCCGGTGACATCGTGGCCGTCGCCGGCATACCCGACGTGACCATCGGCGACACGATCACCGATCCCGCCGACCCACGGCCGATGCCGCGGCTGGACATGGACGCGCCGACGCTGCACATGACCTTCGGGGCGAACACGTCGCCGCTGTCCGGGCGGGAGGGTCGCTACGTCACCAGCCGCCACATCCGCCAGCGCCTGGAGCGTGAGGTCCTGGGCAACGTCTCGATCGAGTTCACGGCCACGGAGTCCGCCGACACGTACGAGGTCCGCGGCAGGGGAGAGCTGCAGCTGGCCATCCTGATCGAGCAGATGCGCCGCGAGGGCTACGAGGTGCAGGTCAGCCGGCCCGAGGTCATCCTCCGCGAGATCGAGGGCGACACCCAGGAGCCCTATGAGCGGATCACCGTGGACATTCCGCCCGAGTTCATCGGGCCCGTACAGGGTGCGCTGGCCGATCGCAAGGCGCGCCTCGAGCAGATGAGCACCGATGCCGACGGGCGCGTTCGGATGGAGTACGTCATCCCCGTTCGCGGATTGATCGGTTTTCGAGGCCAGCTGCTCACGGAAACCAGGGGTACGGCCCTGATGCACCAGATTGGCGAGGGCTACGGTCCCTGGGCCGGCGAGGTGACCCACCGGACCACGGGCGTGATCGTGGCCGACAGGCCCGGCATCTCGAACGCGTACGCCCTGTTCAATATCCAGGAACGCTCGGAACTCTTCGTCGGGGTCGGGGCCGACGTCTACGAGGGGATGATCATCGGTGAGAACTCCCGTCCCGACGACATGGACGTGAATGCCACAAAGGAGAAGAAGCTGACCAACATCCGGACCCACGCCCACGACGAAGCGCTCCATTTGACGCCGCCGCGCGAGCTGACCCTGGAGTCGGCCATCGAGTTCGTCGGCGGCGACGAGCTGGTCGAGGTGACGCCCAGGTCGATCAGGTTGCGAAAACGGGTCCTGTCGCAGCATGACCGGCGCCGCATCGCCGGGCGCGAATACGACCGCGCCATAGCGGAGCGCGACGCGACCCGATAGGGGGCCGGTCGGGGGCGTGACCCGAGCTCGGCGTACAATCGAGGCGATGCCGATCTACCTCGACCACGCCGCCACCACGCCGCTGCGGCGCGAAGCGCTCGAGGCGATGCTGCCCTTTCTGACCGGGCATTTTGGCAACGCCTCGTCGCCGCACTCGTTTGGGCGGCGGGCCCGGGCCGGCGTGGACGAGGCTCACGAGCGCGTTGCGCGGGCGATCGGCGCCCAGCCGCGCGAGATCGTCTTCACTTCCGGTGGCAGCGAGTCGAACAACCTGGCGCTGAAGGGGGTGGCCTGGGCGGGCAGGGCTCGCGGGCATCGGATCGTCACCGGCGCCGTCGAGCACCACTCGGTGGGCCACTCGCTCCGGTATCTCGAGAAGTTCGGCTTCGAGATCGTGGAGCTGCCCGTGGACCGTTACGGGCGAGTGGACCCGGACCAGGTCGAGGCGGCCATCACGCCCAGGACGATCCTGGTCAGCATCATGCTGGCCAACAACGAGGTGGGCACGATCCAGCCGATCGCCGAGATCGCGGCCCGGGTGCGACGCCACAAGGGCGTGTTGTTTCACACCGATGCCATCCAGGCCGCCGCCCACCTTCCCATCGACGTCGCGGCGCTGGGCGTCGACCTGCTCTCTCTGGGGGCGCACAAGTTCGAGGGGCCCAAGGGTATCGGCGCGCTGTACGTCCGCCACGGGACGAACATCCTGGCTCAGCAGCAGGGCGGCGCCCAGGAGCGTTACCGTCGCGCCGGGACGGAGAACGTTGCCGGGGCGATGGGCATGGCCGCCGCTCTCGAGCTGGCGGTCGCCGAGCGGCCGGAGGTGGCCGCACGCGTGCGCGGGCAGCGCGAGGCGCTGACGGCCCGACTGCGGTCGATCGCCGGCGTCGCGGAGACCGGCCATCCCGCCGAACGACTGCCCGGACTGGTTTCGATGGTGGTCGATGGGGTCACCGGCGCCGGCCTGGTCATGGCTCTGGATCTGGCCGGACTCGCCTGCTCGACTGGATCGGCGTGCGTCACGGGCTCCACCGAGGTCAGCCATGTCCTGATCGCGATGGGCTATCCCGAGGAGGAGGCCAGGGGCGCCCTCCGCCTTTCGCTGGGGCGAACGACGACGGACGACGAGGTCGAAGAGGCCGGCCGCCTGGTGGCCCAGGTGATCGAAACTCAGCGTGAGGCGGCGGCCCGACTGGCGGCGCCCCGGAGCGCGGTTTCGATGTCGGGCGGCGTATCGGAGGCGGCGTCCGGGTGACGCGCGTCCTCGTGGCGATGTCGGGCGGCGTGGACTCGTCCGTTGCGGCGGCCCTGGTGCACGCCGCCGGCGACGAGGCCATCGGCGTGTGGATGCGACTTCACGACGTGGCCGACACGTACTCCGAGTTCAAGAAGAGCTGTTGTTCCCTCGACGCGGCCGAAGACGCGCGCCGGGTCGCGGCCCAGCTCGGGATCCCTTTCTACGTCATGAATCTCGAGCCGGAGTTCGACCGTGGCGTCGTCCAGCCGTTCCTGCGGGCCTACCTGGAAGGCCGCACTCCGAGCCCGTGTGTCGACTGCAACAGCGTCGTGAAGTTCGGCGCGCTCCTGAGCCGGGCCCGCTTCATGTACGAATGCGACGCCGTCGCGACCGGACACTATGCCCGGGTGGCCGCCCCGGGTGAGCCGGGCTCGGGATTCGGGCTGCTGCGCGGCCGCGACCGCGAGAAGGACCAGAGCTACTTCCTCTACGGCCTGGGCCAGGAGGAGCTGGCGCATACCCGCTTCCCGCTGGGCGAGATGACCAAGCCGCAGGTTCGAGAGGCGGCGCGGTCCATGGGTCTGGCGACCGCCGAGAAGCACGACAGCCAGGAGATCTGCTTCGTGCCCCGCGGCGATTACCGTGAGATTCTGCGCCAGCGGGCAGGCTGGAAAGCAGAGCCCGGACCGGTCATCGACGTGGACGGCCGCGAGATCGGGCAGCACTTCGGGACCGCCTCGTACACGGTGGGCCAGCGCCAGGGGATCGGCGTTGCCGTGGGGGAGCCGCGCTACGTCTGGAAGATCGATAGTCGCAAGAACGTCCTCCGGCTGGGAAGACGTGCCGATCTGGAGACGCGCCGCTTCGGCGTGGAGGAGATGCGCTTCGTGGCCGGACACGCGCCCTCTGGTGGCCCCTCGTTCCGGGCAGAGGTCCAGATTCGCCACCGCGGTCACGTCGCCGCTGCCACCGTCTCGCCCGCAGGGGGAGGTTGCTGGCTGGTGGAAACCGACGAGCCGGTGTGGGCGGCAGCTCCGGGTCAGGCCGCCGTCGTCTACCGTGGTGAAGCCGTCCTGGGCGGGGGCCGCATCGTCCGGTCCGAGGATCAGCCGGCCGTCTGAGCGGCTTACTATACTCAGGCGGTTGTCGTCGCTTGAGCCGGCGGCGTCCCGGTCTTGATGAGGAGTTGAGTGGCTCTGGGTCCCGCACACGTGCTGGCGGTCCTGGTGGGCTTGTTTCATACCGCCCTGTTCGTGTTCCTGGGAGGCCGGGTGGGGGGGCGGATCGTTCTCGTTGCTATGGCGGCCATCCTGGGGGCATGGGCGGGCGACGCCGTGGGCGGCAGGCTAGGCGTGGACCCGATCCGGGTCGGGGACTTCCACGTGGTCTCCGCATCGGTCATGGCCTGGGTCGGGATCGGCTTCGTGACCGTGCTCTCCATCCTGGGCCCGTCCTCGGAGATCGAGGAGCCGCAGTGATCCGCTCCATGGTCACGCTGCTATTGCGCGGTCGGGGCCCGGCCGGACCGACGGATCCGCGGCTGCTGGCCTTCGCGCGCGGTCTGGCGCTGGGCGCGCTGGTGGGCGCCGCAATCGCCGGGTCGACTGTCTGGGAGCGTCTGCGCCGACAGGACTAGCCGCGCGAGAGGGAGAAGCTGCTAGGCCACTGCCGGCTGGCGTCGCACCGAGGAGACGCGGGCCAGGGCGATGGACGCCGCCACGATCACGGCTATCGCCACGATGTCCGATGAGAGTTCCCGGTCGGGTCGGTAGATGTCGGCGCCGTAGGCGGTGGTGGCGACCACCCAGGCCACGAGCGATGCCATCAGCGCGGCTGCGAGCGCGCGCGTGCCTCGATCCGGCGGCGCGCGGTAGACACGCCAGAGTGCCCACAGGCAGGAGGCGAAAATGACGACCACCAGGACCAGTGCCCCCAGGCCGAGCTCCGCGGCAATCTCCGGGAAGAGCGAATGGGCGTGATCGAAGTTGTCCTTGGCCTGGGCGGGCCTGTAGCCCAGCAGGACGTAGTAGCGGCCAAACTGGTCAAGACCGATGCCCAGGAGCGGGTGAGTCATGCTCATGTGGACGGCGCCCTCGACCGCATAGAACCTCTCGGTGAGCGAACCGTAGCCGGCGAGGGTGTCTGGATTCCATGAATCGAACCGGCTCTCGCCGACCAGGGCCACGGCCGCGGATCGGTAGGCGTTGTCTATCGGTGGGGCGAACTGCAGGACCAGCGCCGGCCACGGAATGACGATGCTCGAGAGCGCGGCGGCAGTGATGACGATCGCGGCTCGGCGTTTCCAGCCCTGGACGAGCAGCACGAACAGGAGCACGGCGCCACCCGTCGTCGCCAGGAACGCGCTCTTGGACAACGACAGGAACAAGCCGACCACGCATGCGACCAGAGCCGCGGCCAGTAACGGCACCGCCCACTTCGGTATCGGCAGGTGCCGGCGGGCGGCGAGTGCGGCCAGGATCAGCGGGACGACGGTCGCGAGGATGACGCCAAAGAGGCCGACGTTGAAGTAGGTGACGCGGGCGAAGATCAGCCGCTGCGCCTGGAGCGTCGCCAGCGAGGTGACGCTGGGCAGCACCTGAAGGACGTTGATCACGGACCCGAGCGCAGCCGCGGCGCCGAGCATGAGCGCGGCGGCGAGGAGGTACCGTTTCGTCGGCCGCAGGGCCAGCAGGATGGCCCCGAGGGCAACAGGCTCCAGGATCCCGTGCAGGAGCACGGTTCCGCTGAGCGTGGGGTCCTCGGATTGGAGGGTCGAGAGGATGGCAATGCCGAGCAAGCCGAGGGTGGCCACTTCCGCGAACCTGTAAGCCCTGAAGCCGGCGGCCCAGCGCCTGGCGCCGGTGAGCGTTGGCGGGAATGTTCGCGGGCCGCTCTCAGTTGCGGGCAGCGACTCTCCCTGCTCGGGGGGTTGAGATCTGAGCCAGCGCAGCGTGCCCGCCCCGAGGGCGGCGACGAAGATCGTCTGCAGAATGACCTGGATCGGGCCCAGCTGCCACGACACCTGGACGGCGTTCCAGCAGGGCGTCAGCAGCAGCACGATGAGGAATGCGCGTCGTGGCTGGAAGACGGCCCAGGCGGTCACAGCGGCGGCGGCCAGGGGCACGACGGCCCGGATCGCGCTGGCTGCCAGGCCCGCGTGGAAGTACAGGGAATGCTGGTTGAGAGCCGCTACGAGCAGGGTCGCGAACGAGAGTGCGGCTACGGCCGTGCCGAGGGCGAGCCGACCCGGGGCAGGGAGGTACGCCTGGAGTCGGGCCAGAGAGGGCCACTGCGCGGTCGCGCCAATCGCGCTGTCCTGGAGGCGCGTTTGTTCAGCTGTGTCCAATCGATCCTTCCGCTGGCAGCAGGATTAGCGAGGATCGGCGCGCCGTTGCGCCGGGGTCGTCGCGCCCCTGGGAGTCGTCATCACCTGGCCTGGGCCGGCACATCAGGTGAGCTCGACTGCGATGGGTGATGGTAAGGCACCTCGGACTTGGGGTTCCCGGCGCTCGCTGGCCGAGGCAGAGAGCCGAGCCTGGTTAGCTCCGCCATCTCCAGCAGCGCACGGATCGCGACGGACACCCACGCCATGAACTGGCAAGATGCTGACCTCAGAACCTGAGGAATTGCTGAAAAGTAAACGAGTTTGCGCCTGGCGTCTTCGGGCGGCCGTGGCGGCTTGCCAGGCGAGTCATTCCAGGGCAGGCGGGCGGCGCCCGGCGTGGCAGGCCGCTGGCCCGCCTCCTGAGCGCGCCGCGTTTGGTACCGTTACTGCTGATGCCTGATCTGCCTATTCCCTACCTGACCGCGACCGAGGTGCGCCGCCGCTACGTCGAGTACTTCGTCCGGCGAGGCCACACGGAGGTGCGCGGCGCCTCGCTGGTGCCGGCTGGCGACCAGACCCTCCTCTTCACCAACTCGGGGATGGTCCAGTTCAAGGACGTTCTGACCGGTCGCGAGAGGCGCAGCTACGTTCGGGCGACGGACTACCAGCGCTGCCTGCGGGTTGCCGGCAAGCACAACGACTTCGAAGAGGTGGGCCGCACGCCACGCCATCACACCTTCTTCGAGATGCTCGGCAACTGGAGTTTCGGCGACTACTTCAAGCGCGAGGCGATCCACTGGGCCTGGGAGCTGCTGACCGACGTCTACCGCATCCCGGGCGAACGGCTGGCGGCCACGGTTTACAGGGACGATGACGACGCCTACCGGATCTGGAGCGATGAAATCGGCCTGCCGCCGGAGCGGATAGCTCGGTGGGGGAACGTGGAGGCCGGCGACGAGGCCAACTTCTGGCGCATGGCCGAGACGGGACCGTGCGGTCGCTGCTCCGAGATCCACTTCGACCGCGGAGCGGAGTTCAGCGAGGGTCCTCACTGCCTACCGGACCACTCCGAACACTGCCCCCGCTGGCTCGAAGTGTGGAACCTGGTCTTCATGGAGTTCGACCAGCGAGCCGATGGCACGCGCGTGCCGCTGCCGATGCTCTCGGTGGACACGGGCATGGGCCTGGAGCGGCTGACCAGCGTCATCCAGCAGGTCCGCACCAACTACGACACGGACCTCTTCACGCCGATCCACGCCGCCATGCGCGAGCTGCTCGGTCACGACCCGGAGGCGTTCGAGGCGGAGCGGTTCAGCTACCAGGTGATCGCCGACCATTCCCGCGCTGTGACCTTCCTGGTAGCCGATGGCGTGGCGCCCTCGAACGAGGGCCGTGGCTACGTGCTGCGCCGCATCATCCGTCGCGCGGTGCGGCACGGACGCCTGCTGGGGCGTCGCGAACCATTCATGGACGTGACCGCGAGCGTCGTAGTCGACGTGATGAAGGACGCCTACCCGCACCTGTCCGAGAAGCGGGAGAAGATCCTGAAGGTCATCCGGCAGGAGGAAGCCCAGTTCGCCCGGACCCTGGAGGCTGGCACCGGCCAGCTGGAGGTTGCGCTGGCGCCGCTGACCGAGGCCGACCGAGCGATCGGCCGGCGGCCCGAATCGCTGCCGCTAGAGGCGCCGGTGCTGCCGGGCGAGGTTGCCTTCCGACTGCACGATACCTACGGCTTCCCGGTCGACCTGACCGTCGACATGGCGGCCGAGTACGGCGTCCGCGTGGATCGCGACGGCTTCGCCCGGGCCATGGCCCAGCAGAAGGAGCGAAGCCGGAAGGGCAGCAGGGCGGACCTGGCCCGCCACGCCGAGCTGGGCGACCTGTACGAGGCGATCCTGCGGCGCGCCGGTGAGACACGTTTCCTGGGCTACGACGGCACCGAGTCGGAAGCCCGGGTTGTCGCGATCCTGCGCGACCGGATGGAGTACCACGAGCTGACCGGGCAGGGCGAGATCGAGGTGGTGCTCGACGCCACTCCCTTCTATGGCGAGGGGGGTGGGCAAGTCGGCGACCGGGGCGAGCTGCTCGAGCCCGGGGGCGGAAGCGCGCTCTTCACGGTCGAAGACACGCAGAAGCCGATCGCCGGGCTTGTAGTCCATCGCGGCAAGCTGCACGGCCGGCTGCGGGTGGGCGAGACCCTCACCGCCCGCGTCGACGCCGAGCGGCGGGCTCGGACGATGCGTAACCACACGGCCACGCATCTGCTGCACCGCGCCCTGCGCAACGTCGTAGGGCCCGAGGCACATCAGGCCGGCTCGCTCGTGGCCCCCGACTACCTTCGTTTCGACTACCCGCTGGATCGGCCGCTGACCGTGCCAGAGAAGCGCGCCATCGAAGACGAGGTCCGGCGGATAGTGCGCGAGAACCGCCCCGTGACGACGAAGGTCCAGTCGATGGCCGAGGCCATCGCTGCCGGCGCGGACGCTTTCTTCGACGAGAAATACGGCGAGAGGGTCCGAACGGTTCGAGTCGAGGGCTACTCGCTGGAGCTCTGCGGCGGCACGCACTGCTCGGCCTCCGGCCAGATAGGCGGCTTCGTGATCACCGCCGACCGGAGCATCGGGGCCGGCACGCGCCGCATCGAAGCCGTGACCGGCGACGTCGCGGATGCCCTTCTGCGCGAGCGCCTCGAGGTGCTGGAACGCGTCGCCGAGAAGGTCGGAGCCACCTCGGTGGACGCCGTTGCGGACCGGGTCGCGGTGTTGCAGGAGGAGCTGCGCGAAACGCGCCGCCGGCTCAAGGCAGGTGGGAGTGGCCTGCCCAGGCCCGCCGATCTCGCGGCCCGAGCCGAGGAAGTGGCCCCCGGCCTTAAGCTCGTCACCTTCTCGGGAGCCTTCGAGTCGACCGAGCAGTGGAAGGGCTTCGTCAAGGAGATTCGCGCCGCCCTGGGTTCGGGTGTGATCGCCGTCGCCTTCGAGGCCGACGCGCCGCAGATTTTCGTCACCGTCAGCTCGGATCTGCTCGGCCGCGGCATCTCTGCGGGCGAGCTGGTCAGGACAGGCATGCAGCCGCTGCAGGGGCGCGGTGGCGGTCGACCCGAGATGGCCCAGGGAATGGGGACGCGCCGGGAAGGCGTGGCCTCTGCGCTGGCCGCGATCGCGGATACACTACGAGCAGTAGGCAGGGAGCGCAGCTAGGGGAGCGGCCGTGGCGTTCTGGCGCAGGATCTGGGGCCGCGAGGAAGAGGCGTCGCTCGCCGCCTGCACGGCACTCGACATCGGGACCGAGTTCGCGAAGGCTCTCGTGTTCGAGATCGACGCGTCCAGGATGGGCACCGTGCGTGGCGTGGGCCGCAAGCGTCAGGGCCTGGCCCACATGCAGTCGGGCACGGTGACGGACATCAACGCCGTGGTCGACAACTGCTCCACGGCCCTCCAGGAAGCCGAGGAGATGGCCGGTTTCCGGCCCACGCAGTGCGTGATCGGGATCGCCGGCGAGCTGGTGAAGGGCTTTACGACGGCCCGGTCCCACGAGCGCAAGCGCGCCGACGTGCCGATAACGGAAGTCGAGCTGCAGAGGATGATCGACGGCGTGCAGCGCGACGCCCTGCGCGAGGCCGAGCGCTCGATAACCTGGGAAACGGGTCTGCCGCAGGTGGACGTGAGGTTGGTACACGCCGCCGTCACCGGCGCCCAGATAGACGGCTATCCCGTTACCAACCCCGTCGGATTCCAGGGCCGCCACGTCAAGGTCAGCATCTTCAACGCGTTCGCGCCGTTGGTCCACCTGGGAGCGTTGCAGAGCGTGGCCGGGCAACTGGACCTGGAGCTTCTCGAGATCGTGGCCGAGCCCTACGCCGTGGCCCGGGTCCTGGCCAGCGAACAGGTCCGGCAGTCGGGTGCGTTGTTCATAGATATCGGCGGAGGCACGACGGACGTGGCCCTCGTGCGCCACGGGGGCATCGAAGGAACTCGCATGTTCGCCCTGGGCGGCCGCGCCTTCACCAAGTCGATCGCAGACAGCCTCGACCTGCCGTTCCCGCGGGCTGAAGAGGTCAAGGTCGACTACTCACGAGGCGTTCCCGTGGAGCATCGGGCCGAGGTAGCCCGAATCGTGGCCGACGACGTGGCCATCTGGTCGGCCGGGGTAGAGCTGGTCCTCGAGGAGCTGGCCGAAGGCGATCTGCTGCCCGGCCGCGTCTACATGTGCGGCGGCGGCTCGCACCTGCCGGAGATCGGGGCGGTGCTGCGCGACGAGAAGTTCTGGCGGCACCTGCCGTTCAGCCGACCGCCCGAGGTCCTGGTCATGTCTCCCGAACAGATCGATCGAATCCATGACGGGACGCACCTGCTGGTCGACCAGGCGGACGTCACGCCGCTCGGCCTGGCCTACCAGGCGATCGAGCTCCAGACCAGCGAGGATCCGCTGGATGTCGCTTTGCGCCGGGTCCTGCGAACGCTGAAGATGTGAGCGCGATGGCCATCTACTACCTCGACGTCGACGACGAGATCACATCGGCGGCGGCGCGCATCCGGGACTCGAGCGACAGCCGCATCGCGCTGGTCGTCCAGGGCGGTTCCCGCGTGGCCACGTCGCGCATCAACTTCAGTTTGCTAGCGCGCGAAGCGCGTCACCGCAACCGGAGGCTGGCGATCATCGCCGCCGATGCCTCGGTGCGATCCCTGGCGCAGACGGCCGACCTGCCCGTCTTCGCGAGCGTCGCCGACTACCAGAAGGCGGAAGGCGCACGCCCGGCCGCCGCGCAGGCCGGCGCGGTCGACTCCACCTCCGCCGTCCTCGACGAGCTGGCCGCTACGGTGGGCAATACCGGCGCCGGGTCGGGCTCGAACGCGACGGGAGTTGCGAGCGGCCACGGACGGGGCGGCCGGACGAGCCTGGACCGAACTGGCCGGCAGACCGCGTGGTTAGGTACCGGCCTGGGCGGTCTGCTCGTCGCGGCGCTCATCGCCGTCGTCGTGGTGGGCGGCCTGGCTGCTTACGTGCTGCTTCCGAGTGCGACGATCGTCCTGACCCTGCGCGAGGATCCGGTCGGGCCGCTGAACCTGACGGTGAAGGTGGATCCGACCGTCAAGGGCGCGAACGACGCCACGGCGACGGTGCCGGGCGTCTCCAAGGCGCTTACGGTGCAAGCCAGCGGCGTGTTCAATGCGACCGGCCAGAACGTGGTGGAGACGGCGGCGACGGGCACGGTCACGTTTTTGAGTGAAGACACTGGCAGGAATTGGGTCATCCCGGCTGGCACCCAGGTCTCGACAGCAGGCGGAGTGGCCTTCCTGACCACGGCCCGGGTGGTCGTGCCTGCAGCCGTTTTCTCACCCCCGACTCGAGGCACCGTGAACGCTCAGGTGACGGCGGTGAAGAAAGGGCTGAGCGGCAACGTCGGCGCGGGCACCATAGTTCAGATGCCCGATTTCTCGGGCAAAGGCCTCCTGTCCGTCACCAACGCTTCTGCCACCTCCGGCGGCACGCACACCGTGACGCTGTTCGTCCAGCAATCCGATATCGATGCCGCGGAAGCTAGCCTGACGAGCCAGCTTGACAGCCTGCTGCTGGCCCGGGCATCCGACCCGAACTCGGTGGTGGCCGGCCAGGAGATCTTCCCCAGCACGGCTCACATGGGCAAGCCGGCCTACGATCCCGATCCCGCGACGCTGCTCAACCAGGCGGTCGAGTCCTTCGGCCTGGCGGCGAGCGGCACCGGCACCGCCACCGTGGCCGACCTCTCGAACGTCCGCAGCCTTGCCCAGCGCAGGATCGAGGGGACGGTCAAGGCGGGCCACACCCTCGTCGCGGGTTCGGTCCAGGTCGTCCTGGGATCGCCGACGAGTCTCGGGTCCGTGGTCTCGATCCCGGTCACGGCATCGGCGCTGGAGGCTGGGGCCGTGGACGTGGGCAAGCTGCGCGACGCGCTGAAGGGCAAGTCGGTCGCGGACGCGAAGGCGTATCTCTCGCAGTACGGGGCAGCTCAGATCTCGTTGTCGCCGTTCTGGACCTCGACCGTGCCCGGTTTCGACTTCCGGATCGACTTGACCGTGATCTCGCCGAGCGCCGAACCGACCTCGGTCCCGAGCGCCGCGCCCGCGGGCACGGAGCGCCCGGCGTCCTCGCCCGGGACCAGCCCGCAGCCGAGCCAGTCGCCTCCGGAGTCGTCCGCGAGCGCCTCCGGATCGCCGTCGGCGATGCCGGAGACGCCGTCGCCGCCGACGGCGGCCCCATCCGAAACGCCGGCCACCGAAGCCAGCGCGACGACTCCGCCGTGAGCGGCATCGGCCGGGGGACCGCGGAGCCCCGACGCGTGCTCGGGATCGATCTGGGCGAGCGGCGGATCGGGGTCGCCCTGGGCGACATCGACAGGCACTCGGCTGCGCCGCTGACGACGTTCAGCCGGGCGCGGACCACGGACGAAGACGCGAGGGTGCTGACGCGCCTCGCGGCCGAGACCCGGGCGGAGGCGCTGGTTGTGGGTCTGCCGCTCAACGCCGACGGGAGCGAGGGCCCGCAGTCGGCTCGGACCCGTGAGTGGGCGGCATCGGTGGCGCGCGCGACGGGATTGCCGGTACGATTTCGAGACGAGCATCTGTCCAGCGTTCGAGCGGAGCGGAGGATCGGCGGCCCTGCGCGGGGAAGGTCGGGTGGGCCACCCAGCGCCGCACAAAGAGATGCGTACCGCGCCCGCGTCGATCGAGAGGCGGCCGCATTGATACTGCAGGACGAGATCGACGCCACTGCCGCCCTGCCCGACGTCACTTCGTCTGACCAGGGCAGACCGGCGGATCGAGGATCCGAATGAGCGTACGAGGCGGGCAGGACCCGCGAAACGGGGGCCGGCGCGGGGTCCGCGGCGGGACGCCGGCGGAGAAGCGGCCGTTCGTGGACACCGGCTGGGATGGCTACGATCCGGCGGCCACAGGAGCCACCCCGGGCTCCGAGCGAAAGCAGGTCGCCGGCTCGGAGAGTCGCCGCAACTACAAGTCCAACCGGGTCAGTGGGGCCGGATCGGTGCTGCGCTTCGGGGCATTCACTCTCGTGCTGGCCAGCCTCGTCCTCGGGTCGCTCTACTTCTTCGCCCGTCCGCCGCTTTTCCACGCCATCGCCGACTGGGGAGCGGAGAACCCGACGGCCCTGAAGCTGCCCTTCGTGGCGGACATCGTGCGCAGCGATCTCGGAACCAGCCTGACGAACCCGGTCGACCCGGCCGACTTCCGATCCATCGTCTTCCAGATCGACGATGGCGAGACGACGGCGGAGATCGCTCAGCAGCTCTTGGAGGCGGGGCTCGTTGCCGATGCCCGCGCGTTCGTGTTCGAAGCGATCGAGAGGAACGCAACGAGCGACTTCATCGCGGGCCGTCACGTCCTGACCAAGGCGATGACCGTGGACCAGATCATCGACGTGCTCACCTCGCCGCCGGTCTCGGCGCCGACCGTCCAGCTCACCTTCCGCGAAGGCCTGCGGATCGAGCAGATGGTCGCCTACATGGAGTACAAGGAGGCCAACCCGGACGATCCCTCGGTCGTCTTGAAGCTCGACGTCGCCCAGTACTACCAGCTGGCGACGAATCCTCCGGCAGACCTCGTGGCCCAGTATCCGTGGCTCAAGCTTCCGGCGGGCGCCTCCCTGGAGGGGTTCCTGTTCCCGGCCACCTACGACGTGGCACCCCATATCACGGCCCTCGAGCTCATCCAGGAGCAACTCGACGCTTTCGCCGCGAACGCTCCTCCGGGGCTGTTGGCGGAGTCGCCCGACAAGATCTACCAGGCCGTCGAGATCGCCTCTCTGGTGGAGCCCGAGGTCAAGCTGGATACAGACAGGCCTCTGGTCGCCGGTGTGTACGTGAACCGGCTCGATAGCAAGAAGTGGCCCACCGGGCTGCTGGAATCGAACCCGACCGGGAGCTACGCCAATGACTCCGTCTGGCTCGAGGCCCACACTTTGGCCTCGTGGGTCAACTACACGTTCTGGCTGCCCGTGGGCGGCAGCACGCCCCTGGCCCAGATCGTCTTTCCCGCCAATGTCGCGCCTTACAACACTTACCGCCACGCCGGTCTGCCTCCAACGCCGATCTGCTCGCCCGGCGCGGCTTCGTTGCAGGCCGCTTTCGCCCCCGACACGGCAGACGGCTACTACTACTTCCTGGCCAAGAACGACGGCAGCGGTGGGCTCGTCTTTGCCAAGACGAACGCCGAACAAATTGCCAACGAGAAGAAGTACGGCTACATCCCATAGGGGTGGCCCTGCCCTTCCCGCGGGCGCGTGGCGGCGCGTACCATTAACGCCGTGACCGCGGTCGTGCGGCGTTTGCCGCATCCAGCCGACTTCGCCGGGCCTCCATGCCCGACAGACCTGGGCCGATGGGCCGATGCGGACGCTGCCGCGCGGCCGGCTCGTCTGGATCGGCTGCGGGCCCGATTTGCCGGCGCCGGAATCGACGCCTACTTCGGCAGCCGACCCGAGCACATGCGCTACCTGACGGGCTTCCGCCTGCGCGATGGCGAGGAGCGGGTTGCCGGTCACTCGGGCCGCTTCCTGGTTTCCGGCGACCGGGTGGTCGTCCTGGCCGACTCGAGATACCGGCTCCAGGCACAAACCGAGGCGCCCGGCGCCCGGATCGAGCCTACGACCTACGACCTGGCGGGGAGCTGGGCTGCTCTGGTGGCCGGTCTCGGCGCCAGGCGTGTGGGCGCAGAAGCGGGTGCCGTCAGCTACCAGCTGTGGGAGGAACTGCGCAACGCGGCGCCGGACGTGGAGATGGTGCCGGTGTCCGGCTGGGTGGAGGCGGATCGAGCGATCAAGGAGCCGGCCGAGATTGAGCGCATCCGGGCCGCCTGCACGGTGGCCGACCGAGCCCTGGCTGCGATCGTGCGGCGCATCAAGCCGGGGGTCACGGAGCGTGAGCTGGCACTGGACCTGGAGTGGGAGATGCGCACCTGCGGTGCCGAGGCGCTGGCCTTCGACGTGGCTTGCCTGACCGGGCCCGACTCCGCGCTGCCCCACGGGTCGCCATCCGAGCGTGAGGTCTGCCACGGGCAGGTGCTGCTCTTCGATTTCGGGGCGATGGTGGCGGGCTATCGCAGCGACATGACGCGGACTCTCTTCGTGGGCGATCCCACGGCCCGCGACCTCGCCATCTACGAGATCGTCGCCGCCGCCCAGAGCGCCTCGGTCGAGATGTTGGCGGCGGCGGCGAGAGGCGAGCGTCCGGCCGTCAGCGGGCGCGAAGCCGATGCCGCGGCGCGCGCGGTCGTCGAGGCCGCGGGCCACGGCGATCGCTTCGGGCACGGCACGGGCCACGGCATCGGCTTGGCCACCCACGAGCTGCCCAACCTCAGCCGTGTGGCCCCGGACGATCCGCTCCCGAGCCCTACGGTCTTCAGCGTCGAGCCGGGGATCTACCTGGACGGCGAAACCGGCGTGCGGATCGAGGACCTGGTCTTGTACGACCCGGACGAACGGAGGCTGGAGCGGCTGACTCGCTTCCCGCGCGAAGTGACCGTGGTCGGCGTCTGAGCCGCTGGACCGGCCGGTCCGGCTCTTCCGCTCGGCTACAATCGATGCGCACCGCTTCTACAGACCCAGCCGGGCGCCCGGCTGGCTGACCATTCAAGGAGCGTCCTCGACCATGATTTCCACCAGCGAGCTGCGCAAGGGCGTGGCCATCGAGCTCGATGGCGACCTGTGGCAGATCCTCGACTACCACCACATCAAGATGGGACGGGGTTCGGCTCAGGTCCGCATCAAGCTCCGCAACATCAAGCGCGGACAGACGGTGGAGCGATCCTTCCAGGCGGGCGAGAAGTGGCCCCGCGCCCAGCTGGATCACCGCCAGATTCAGTTCCTGTACCAGGACGGCAGCGACTACCACTTCATGGAGACCGAAAGCTACGAGCAGTTCCACCTCACCGCCGAGCAGCTGGACGACGCGGTTCACTACCTCAAAGACGGCATGCTGCTCGATCGGACCAGCTACGAGGGCGAGACGATCGGCGTGGAGCTGCCCGTCACGGTTGACCTGAGGGTCGTGGAGACGGAGCCGGGCTTCGCCGGAGACACCCAGACGGGAGCCCGAAAGGCCGCGAAGCTCGAGACGGGCCTGGTAGTTCAGGTCCCGATCTTCGTGAACGAGAACGACGTGGTGCGGATCGACACGCGCACCGGCGAGTACCAGACCAGGCTCTGAGAGACCGGCGGCCGGCGATCGTTTCGCCGGGCTCCCGTCAGGAGGACCGGCAGTGAGCCGCAGCGGGCCACCGCAGAACGAGCCGTTGTGGGGTGACCTGCCGGCAGGCGAGCGGCAGAGGTCCCACGACCGCTCGACTCCGCCGGACTGGGCGCTCCCGGCGTGGGATTCGATCGAGGCGGCCGAGGGCCAGCCCGAGGGGACACGCGAGAGCTCCTCGGGGCGGGCCGAAGCCGTCCTGGAGCGCGGCGACGCGAGCCGCTCCGATCCGGGTGGGGCTGAGCCATCGGCAAGCTTCGCCCTGCGCATCCTGCAGGTCAGCGAGATCACCCGGGCCGTGCGTGACGCGGTGCGGGGCGAGCCGGTCTTGCGTGACGTGTGGGTCGAAGGAGAGGTCGGGCGGGTGACCGTGTCTTCGGCCGGACACGCCTATTTCACGCTCAAGGACGAGCGTAGCCAGCTGGCCTGCGTCTTCTTCCGCGACGACCGTCTCGCTTCGCCCTTTGAGCCGCGAACGGGCCTGCGGGTCGTGGCTCACGGTCGGGTCGACGTCTTCGAGACGCAGGGTGTCTACCAGCTGTACGTGGCCGCGATCCAGCCTGCCGGGTTCGGAGACCTGGCGCTGCGGTTCGAGGCGCTCAAGGCGAAGCTGGCCGCCGAGGGTCTCTTCGACAGCGCGCGAAAGCGGCCCCTGCCGGAGCGCCCGGCGGTCATCGGCGTGGTCACGAGCGCCACCGGCGCCGTCTGGCACGATATCTGCCAGGTCATCGCCCGGCGCTGGCCACTGGCCCGGCTGGTGCTGGCGCCGTGCCAGGTCCAGGGCGATGGCGCCGCCGCGAGCGTGGTCGCGGGGCTGGAGCGCCTGGCCCGCTGGGGCGAGACTTGCCGGGCGGAGGGGCGGCCCCAGGATGCGCCGGCGGTCGTGATCCTCGCCCGCGGCGGCGGGTCGCTGGAGGATCTCTGGCCCTTCAACGACGAGGGTGTGGTGCGGGCGGTCGTGGACCATCCGGTGCCGGTAGTGTGCGGCGTTGGACACGAGGTCGACGTGACCCTGGCCGATTTCGCCGCCGACGTCCGCGCGCCCACGCCGTCGGCCGCCGCTGAGCTGGTCGTGCCGGACAGGGCCGAGGTACTCGTCGGACTTCGGGAGCTGTCGCGTCGGGCGGGAGCGTGCGCAGCGCAGGGCCTGACGCGCGCTCGGGCCGACGTCTATGCCGAAGGGCGGGCGCTGGAGCGGCTGCGGCCGTCCGCCCAGCTAGCCCAGGCGCGGGAGCGCGCCGGCTACATGCTCGACAGGGCCACACGTGCGTTGAGTGCAGAGATCGCCCGGCGAGCGGATGCGGAACGGCGACTGGCGTCCAACCTGGCGCCGGCGGTGGCCAGCCGGCTGGCCACGGCACGCGTGGCCCTGGAGCGCAGCTCGGCCGCGCTTGCGGCCCTGGGCCCGCAGGCGACGCTGGACAGGGGCTACGCCATAGTCCGGCGTCGCTCCGACGGGCTGATCGTGCGCGCGCCGGCGCAGGCACCTGCCGGCGAGCTGCTTTCGGTGCGCGTCGCCGAGGGTGAGATCCGGGCCACCGTGGACGGCGACTCGGGTCCGGTTTCAGGAACCCAGGGAGATTGATGGTCGAGATTCTTGCAGCGGCGGCGTTGCTGCTGGCTGGTGGGCTGGTCGTGTTCGTGGTATCCATTCGCGTTGGGATCCTCCTCGGGCAGCGTCTGGACCGCGCCCTGGAGGCACGCGCTGTTGCCGGCGGGTCCGAGCCGAGTGAGGAGGTACGCACAGATGAGTGATCGCTCTGCGGCGGCAGCGGCCGTCGACATCGGCTCCCTGAGCTTCGACGAGGCGCTGGCGGAGCTCCAGAAGACAGTTGCCGAGCTGGAGCAGGGCGGCCTGCCGCTCGAGCGTTCGATCGAGCTGTACGAACGTGGAGTGGCGCTCCACGATCGCTGCGCCGGTCTGCTTGGCGAGGCCGAGCTGCGAGTTCAACGGCTCCTGGAGCGTGCCGCGGGCCAGCTGACCGCAGTCGAGGTGCGCGCCGATGAACAGGCCGACTAGCTGTAGACTGCCGGTCAGAAAGACGAGGCGACTCTCACCTATCCGAGACGGCGCCTCCCCAACAAGGGCGATGAGGGGCTACGCCCGGGAGTGACGACTTGGCGATCCTGCCCACTCTTCAAGGCCCGAGCGATCTGCGGGGCCTGACCGAAGAGGAACTCAACGGCCTCGCCGCCGAGATTCGTGAGTGCATCGTCGCCACGGTCTCGAAGACGGGCGGTCATCTCGGCTCGTCGCTCGGCGTGGTCGAGATGGCAATCGCCCTGCACCGGGTCCTGGAGTCGCCGCGCGACAAGGTGATCTGGGACACGGGCCACCAGGCCTACGCCCACAAGCTTCTGACGGGTCGCTACGCCAGGTTCAGCACCCTTCGTCAGCTCGGCGGTATCGGCGGCTTCCCCAGGCGGGCGGAGTCCGAGCACGACGTCTTCGACGGCGGGCACGCAGGCACCGGGCTCTCGATCGCCCAGGGCCTGGCCACCGCCCGTGACCTGAGGCACTCCATGGAGCGGATCGCGGTGGTCGTCGGGGACGCGGCCCTGATCAGCGGGCTCTCGCTGGAGGCTCTCAACGACATCGGCCACCGCCAGACTCAGCTGCTCATCGTCCTCAACGACAACGCCATGTCGATCAGCCCGACCGTGGGCGCGTTCAGCCAGTACTTCTCGACGCTCAAGCTTTCCAGCGCCTGGAAGCAGAGCAAGACCGCCTACGACCGAATCGTCGAGTCGCTGCCAGTCGTTGGCCAGCCGGCCCTCACCCTCTCGCGCCGCATCCGGCGCATGGTCGTCGGCTTCGCCCAGCCCGGCCAGCTCTTCGAGGATCTGGGCATCACGTACCTGGGCGTCATCCCGGGCCACAACATCGCCGGTCTGGAGCGCATCTTCCGGGCGGCGCTGGAGGTTCCCGGGCCGGTGCTCGTCCATGTCCGGACGCGCAAGGGGCGCGGCTATCGCCCGGCCGAGCGGGACCAGGTCGGCTTCCACGGGGCCGCCTTGCCGCCAATGCCAGAGGTGGTCGACTCACGGCCGGTCGAGATCCACACCGGGGCGGCTCATCAGCCCATGACCGGCCCGGCCATAGCGCGAAAGGAGAGCGCCCTGCCGGCGCCGGGTCTGCCCGACGAAGCGCCGGTGGAGCCTTCCGGCAACGGCAACTCCGTGTCGGGTGGAGCGGACATGGGTACGCCGTCGCAGTCGGCGCGGGAGGCGGCCGCGTCGAACCCGCCGAGCTACACCTACCACTTCTCCAAAGAGCTCATCGAGCTGGCGCGGATCGACCGCCGGATAGTGGCTGTGACCGCCGGGATGCCCACCGGCACGGGTCTTCACGCCTTCCAGGCCGAGTTCCCGGACCGCTTCATCGACGTCGGCATCGCCGAGCAGCACGCCGTCGCGCTGTCCGCGGGCATGGCCCTGGCGGGGGAGCGGCCGGTGGTCGCGATCTACTCCACGTTCCTGCAGCGGGCCTTCGACCAGGAGGTCCACGACATCTGCCAGAACGACGTGCCGGTGGTCATAGCCGTCGATCGGGCTGGGCTGGTGGGCGAGGACGGGACCAGCCACCAGGGCATGTTCACGCTGCCCAGTCAGCGCCAGCTGCCGAACATGATCATCGCCAGCCCCAAGGACGAGCAGGAGCTGCACTCGCTCGTCCGAACCGCGTTCGCCCAGTCGCACCCCTTCTCCCTCCACTACCCGCGCGATCCCGGGTTCGGCGTCCCGCCGAGGGAGCCCGAGGTGCTGCCCATCGGAGTGGGTGAGGTCCTGCGCGACGGTAACCAGATCCTGATCGTCGGCTTTGGTCCGATAGTCGAGCGCGGTCGCCGGGCCGCCGACCTCCTCGAGGCGGAGGGCTGGTCGGTGGGCCTCATCAATGCCCGGTACGCCAAGCCCCTGGATCGCCAGCTGATCCTGGATCAGGCCCGCGGCAAGAAGCTCGTCGTGACACTCGAGGAGAGCGTCGTTACGGGCGGCTTCGGGGACGGCGTGCTGGAGGTGATCGAAGAGGCCCGCGTCGCCGATCCCGCCTATCGGGACCTGATGGTCCGGATCGTCGGCATTCCGGCGGAACGGTTCATCGACCACGGTCCCGTGGAGGCGCTGCGACGGCTCCTCCGGCTCGACGCCGAAGGGATCGCGGAGCAGATCCGCGAGACGCTGACCCGGATGCGCGTCACGCCCGGGCGCGCGGCTCCGGCCGCCGCCGGACACGCGGCTCCCGCCGCCGGGAATGCCCGCTGATCGCGTCGCGGCCGATTTCTCCGGCGGCGGGGCGCACGGCGCTCAATGGCAGCACGAGGTGATCCGCTTGTGACACGATTGGGGGTATGAGCCGCGCCGTCCGTCCAGCTCGACAGCGCCTCGACCAGCTGCTGGTCGAGCGCGGGCTCGTGGACTCGCGGACCCGGGCCCAGGCCCTGATCCTGGCCGGACAGGTTCGCGTCGGGGAGGGCGAGAAGACCCGCACGGACCGCAAGCCCGGCGACCTGGTCGAGAAGACGATCGCCCTTGAGGTCGCGGCTCCGCCGCCCTTCGTGTCCCGAGGCGGCCTGAAGCTGCGCACGGCCCTGGACGTCTTCGGCATCGAGCCGGTCGGGCTTGTCTGCCTGGACGTGGGTTCTTCCACCGGCGGCTTCACGGACCTGCTGCTGCAGAGGGACGCGAGTCGCGTCTACGCCGTGGACGTCGGCCGCGGCCAGCTGGCTGAGACGTTGCGTCACGATCCGCGTGTCGTATCCATGGAGCGGACCAACGCCCGAGCCCTGGGGCCCGGAATCCTGCCTACGGCGGTGGATCTGGCCGTCGTGGATGTCTCCTTCATCTCACTCGATCGTATCCTCGGTCCCGTGGCCACGTGCTTTGGGCCGCTCGGCGGCCTGATCGTGGCCCTGGTCAAGCCCCAGTTCGAGGCGGGCAGGAAACAGGTTCGAGATGGCGTCGTCCGCGACCCGGACGTCCACCGCCAGACCCTCGAAACCGTCGGCCGCCACGCCCTGGGAATCGGCTTGCGCCTGCGCAAGGCAGTCGCTTCGCCCCTGACGGGGCCGGCCGGGAATCGCGAGTTCTTCCTTGAGTTGGAGGTGCCCGCTGGTTACGTGCCGGCGGACCGCGGTCCTGTTGAGCTGCCCGATGACTGGGCGCGCAAGTTTGCGGAGCTGGCCGGAGCATGAAGCTCGAGCGTATCGGTTTTGCCTACAACCCGACGAAAGAGGCGGCCCTGGAGCTGCGCGAGCGGGCGGAGGGCTGGTGCGAGATGCGGGGCATCGCGCATTGGGCCGCCGCCGCCGGCGAGACGGCAGCGTTGGTGCGCGAGCTTCCCGGCACCGGAGCGCTGGTCGTGCTCGGCGGCGACGGCACTTTCCTGCGGGCCGCAAGGGCCGTCGCGGAGGTGGACGTCCCGCTGCTGGGCGTCAACCTCGGCAAAGTCGGTTTCCTTTCCAAGACCGAGACTCACGACCTGGAGGCGGTCCTTGGGCAGCTGGCCGCCGGGCAGTTCACGCTGGAGGCGAGGATGGCCCTCCATGCCGAGATCCACCCGGCAGGGCGGCCGGAGCCGGGCGAAACCTTCTTTGCGCTGAACGACATCGCCGTGGCCCGCGGCGCCCTGGCGCGGGTCTGCCGGATCGAAGTCGAGATCGGTCCGTCGCACCTGGCCACCTTCACCGCCGACGGGCTGGTCGTCTCCAGCCCGACCGGTTCGACGGGATACTCGTTCTCAGCCGGGGGCCCGATCGTCGACCCGACCAGCCGTAACCTGGTGGTGACGCCGATCGCCGGCTACCTCTCGGCGATCCGATCGGTGGTCGTCAGCCCTCGCCACACGGTGCGGGTGCGCATCCTGGACGCCTATGACGTCCTGATGAGCGTCGACGGGCGCGAGGACCGGCGCCTTTCCATCGGCGACGTGGTCGCGGTTTCGGAAATGCCCCGGCCGGTGCGCTTCATCGAGCCGCACGGCGCCCTTCCGTTCTGGGATCTCCTGCGGCAGAAGTCGGAGCTCTTGCCCTCATGACGGGGGCTCTCGGGGCGGACGCGAGCGCCGAGGTGGAACGGCCGCACGCCGCCTCGGAGGGCCCTGGCGACGCCGCCGAATCGGTCGCGGAGTCGGCCGCGGAGATGGCGGCTGGCCGCCCGATGGCCGCCGGGCGCCTGGCCGAGCTGGCCGTCCACGACCTGGCGGTGATAGAGAGGCTCCGCATCTCGTTCGAGCCGGGGCTCAACGTCCTCACGGGCGAGACCGGCGCCGGCAAGTCGCTGCTGATCGACGCTTTGGGCCTCGCGGTGGGCGCCCGCGCTGATACGTCGCTGGTTCGCCATGGGTCGGATTCGGCGCGGGTGGAGGCGCTTTTCGACCGGCTTCCGGAGCCACTCATCTGCGTGCGGGAGGTTTCCGGGGCGGGCCGCTCCACGGCCCGGATAGACGACGAGTCGGTGACGGCGGCCCGGCTGGCGGCGGTCGCCGGCAGGCTGGTCGAGATCCACGGACAACACGATCAGCAACGGCTCCTGGACGAGCGCTGGCAGCGCGAGCTGCTCGACGCCTTCGGCGTCCTCGGTGCGGAGCGGGCGGCGACGGCCGCCGCCGTGGGGGCCTGGCGGGCCAATCAGGCGGCGCTGGCGGAGTTGACGCTCGATCCGCGTGAGCTAGCCAGGCGGCTGGAGCTCCAGCAGCACCAGCTGGCGGAGATCGCCGGGGCCAGGTTGCGGCCGGGCGAAGCGTCCGAGATACGAGGCCGACTCTCGTCGGCTCAGCATGCCGAGTCGATTGCCCGTGGCAGTGCCGAGATCCACGAGCTGCTGGCGGGGGAGGGGAGTGGAGCCCGGGAGACGACGGCTGAGGCGGCCAGGCGGGCGCGCGACCTGGCGAAGCTGGACGAACGATACGAACCCGTCGCCGAGCGACTGCTGGGCCTGGCAGCCGAGCTGGAGGATGCCGCCGCGGAGGCCGCCACACTGGCGGAGAGCGTCGAGCACGATCCGTCGGCCCTGGCTCGGATGGAGGAGCGGCTGTCGCTGATCTACTCGCTGGAGCGCAAGTACGGCGAGGATGAGGCCGCGGTCATCGCCTATGGCGAGCGCGCAGCCGCGGAATCAGAGCGCCTGCGCTCCCTCGAAGCCTCGCGCGAGTCCAGGCAGGCGGAGGCGGCTCGACTGCTGGAGGTGGTCGCGAGCACGGCCGTAGCCCTTTCTGGCGGCCGTCAGGGCGCCGCCCATTTGCTGGCCAAGGCAGTGGAGGGAGCGCTGGCCGGCCTGGGATTCCAGCACACTAGCTTCCAGGTGGTGGTCAGCCGGCGTTCCGCCGGTGCGTCGGAGCCGGCCGTGGAGATCGAGGGCGAGCGGGTCGCCTTCGATGGGTCGGGCATCGACACGGTCGTCTTTCTTATCGCGCCGAACCCGGGCGAGCCGGCGCGCCCGCTGGCGCGAATCGCGTCCGGCGGAGAGCTGTCCAGGGTGGCGCTGGCGATCAAGCAGATCCTTGCCGAAGCGGACAACACTCCCACCCTTGTCTTCGACGAGATCGACTCGGGGATCGGCGGGCGGAGCGCGGAACCGGTGGGGCGCAGCCTGTGGGAGCTGGCTCGATCGCACCAGGTGCTGTGTGTCACTCATCTCGGCCAGATTGCCGCATATGCAGATGCCCAGTTCCGCATCGAGAAGCGCCAGCGAGAGGGGCGCACGGTGACGGAGGTTCACCGCCTGACCGAAGAGGAGCGGGTCGAGGAGGTGGCGGCGATGCTCGCCGGAGCCGAAGGCGGCGCGGGAGCGAGGGCCGGCGCGGAGGAGTTGTTGCAGCGGGCGGATGCCTGGCGGCGCTCAGCCGGGGGCCGCTGAGTTGGACGGCCTCCTGGCGAGCCCGGAGGATCGACTGAGGGCCGCCATCGACGAGTACCTGGCCCACCTGCGAGTGGAGCGCGGCCTCTCAGAAGCAACGCTTCGCGCCTATCGGGCCGATCTGCTCGATTTCTCGGCAAGCCGTGGGGCGGCCGGCGGATGGGATGGCTCGGCGGAGGTAGGGATCCGGTACCTGGCCATGCTCGGTTCGCCGGGCAGGGGTCGCCGGGTGGCGCTTCGCCCAACCACTCTGCGGCGTCGCGCGGCCGCCCTGCGGGGCTTCTACCGTTTCTGCTATCTCGAAGGGAGGGTGGCAACCGATCTGGCCACGCACTTCGACCTGCCCCGTCAGCCGCGCCTGCTGCCCGAGGTGCTGACCGTCGCGGAGGTCGATGGGCTCCTTGCCAGCCGGACGGACGCCACGCCGGTGGGTTTGCGCGACCGGGCCCTGCTCGAGCTGCTGTATGCCTCCGGGTTGCGCATATCCGAGGCCGTGGGCCTCGATCGCGACGACCTGTCGCTGGAGGAGGGTTTGGTCCGGGTCATAGGCAAGGGCGACCGAGAGCGGCAGGTTCCGGTTGGGGAGGTGGCCCTGGGCTGGCTGCGGCGCTACATCGCTGAAGCGCGGCCCGGCTGGCTGGCGCGTGCCTCGGAGCCGCGGGGGCACGGTGGCCCGTTGTTTCTGTCCGAGCGAGGAGCCAGACTTGACCGGCGGCGGGCGTGGGAGATGATCGTGGCTGCGGCTAGGTCGATGGGCCTCCAGGACGGCGTGAGCCCCCACACGCTGCGGCATTCATTCGCCACGCATCTGCTGGAGGGCGGGGCGGACCTGCGCATCGTTCAGGAGCTGCTCGGGCATGCGAACATCAGCACGACACAGCTCTACACGCATCTGACGGGAGAACGGATCAAGGACGTCTACGCCCGTGCCCACCCACGGGCCTGAAGGAGAAGTGGGCCAGGCGGTGGAACGGCCACAAAGGAGACGAGAATGGGTTACGCGGATTCGTTGATGGCGAAAGACGAGCGGATCCTCTACCGGGCAAGGCAGCACTGGCTCGCGCCCGTGTCGGATGCCCGGAACGGCCTGCTCGTGTTCCTGGCGGGCATCGTGATCGCGCTCGTAGAGCTGATGGCCCTGCATATCAATCTGTTCTCCATCGCTGGGCTCGTGCCGGCCGTGATTCTCGTGGTCGGCTTCGTTTGGATGGTGGTCGTCTATCTCACCTGGAAGGCCGAGGAGTACATCATCACCAACCGCCGGGTGCTCAAGACCGAAGGCCTCCTGGACAAGAAGAGCGGCGACAGCTCGCTCGACAAGATCAACGACGCGGTCCTGAAGCAGGGCCTGCTCGCCCGGATGCTCCGCTACGGCGACCTGGAGATCCTGACCGCGAACGACGATGCGATCGACCGCTACGAGATGCTGGCCCACGTGGTCGACTTCAAGAAGGCGATGCTGAACGCGAAGAACGACCTGGAAGATGGCTATCGCGGGTCGGCGAGTCCGGCCAGGACGGCGGCACCTGCGCCGGGCACCGCCTCCGCCAGGCCGTCGAGCTCGGATGACGTGACCGCGACGCTCGCCAGGCTGGCCGACCTGCGCGACAAGGGCGCGATCACGCCTGCGGAGTACGACGCCAAGAAGGCCGAGCTGCTCGGGCGCCTTTAGGCTCCACAGCGTCCACGACGGCAGGCGACGGGCGGCACGGTAGGATACTCTCGCCCGTCCCGCAGCCCAGAGGTCAATCTTGCAATCGATCGACGTAGCCCAGGCGATCATCTGGATCGCGCTGTTCTTCCTGATCTCGGCCCCGGTTCACGAGTGCGCGCATGCCTTCACGGCGCTGCGACTCGGCGACAGCACGGCCAAGCTCTTCGGCCGCGTCTCGCTCGATCCGGTCGTCCACTTCGACCCGGTGGGCGGCAGTCTGCTGATTGTCATGGTGCTGCTGGGCCTCGCCACGGGGAGCGGGGTCGCCTTCGGGTGGGCCAAGCCCACGCCTGTAAACCCGTACAACCTGCGAGGCCGCTACGCCGACGCCCGAGTAGCGGCGGCCGGTCCGCTCTCTAACCTGGCGCTGGCGGCGCTGTTTGCGGTTGGGTTCCGCATCCTGTGGTCGGATGGGATTGGCCCCGACAACACATCCGCGATCAACATGCTGCAGCTGGTGTTCTTCACTGGTGTCTCCCTGAACGTGATCTTGATGCTGTTCAACCTGATCCCGATCGCACCCCTGGACGGCTCCCACGTGCTGATCGATCTTCTCGACCCCGCGACTGCACGCCAGGTCCAGCAATTCATGAGTCAGTACGGCCTCTTCATCCTGATTGCGATCGTGTTGTTCGCCAGCCAGATCATCATCCCGATCTACACGCCCGTGGTCAGCCTGCTCATCGGCGTACCGGTCGGCTAGCGGCGGTGCGTGCGTGGTGGGCGGGGAAGATCGAGCGGACCTGGGCGTACGCCAGAGCTCGCGTCTCGACCGCCGAGCGGGCCGAGCTGGCCGCGTGGCTGAGCCCCGGGCAACTGGCCCTTTTCGACCAGATGCCGGTCGCCGACCGCCGCCACGGCCTGGAGGTGGTCGCGGCGCTAAGGAAGGTTGGCGTGACGGACCCGGACCTGCTCCTCGCGGGGCTCCTCCACGATTGCGGCAAGGGTCCGCAAGTCCGGCTGGTGCATCGCGTCGCCTGGTCGCTCGGGCAAAAATACGGCGAGTGGGTGTGGCGGGCGTCCGGCCATCTGCCAACCTTCCGGTACGGGCTGGACCGACTGCGCGACCACGCCGCCCGCTCGGCTGAGCTGGCCGCCGCCGCTGGTTGCAGCCCGCGCTCGGTGGCGTTGATCCGGCTGCAGGAGAATCCGGCCGATGCAGACGGTGAGCTCCTTCGCACCGCCGATGAGGCCAGCTGATGAGCGAGCTTGAGGTCGTGTCCGACGAGCGAACCAGTCGCGCCGCCGCCGACGCGGCCGCACTCGCGAGCCTCGGAGACGCCCCCAGGGTAGTCTTCGATGCCGGTCGGCCCGAGATCGCCACTCACGTCCGCATGGCCGACTTCGACGGCCCACTGGCGCTCCTGCTGGCCCTGATCGAGGCACGCCAGCTCGACGTCCTGACGGTGCCGCTGGGGGCACTTACGGAAGCCTACCTGGACGCACTGGCGACCCTCGAGGGCGATCGTCTCGGGAACGTCTCCGGTTTCGTGGCGATTGCCGCGCAGCTGATCCTGATCAAGAGCCAGGCCATCTTGCCGCGTCCGCCCAGGATCGCGGCGATTCCGCTCGACGAGGAGCCCGATCCTGAAGCCGAGCTGCGGGCTCGGCTGATCGTATACCGCAGGTACCGAGACGCGGGGGCCGCGCTGGGCGAGCGGCCCGGCCACCAACGCCTCTTCCGCCGCGAAGCCGAGGTGGCCGCCAGCGCCGGCAGGGCCGGAGCGCGGCCTCCGGAGCGGCCGCCGCTGCCGCCTTCGCTCCTGCCGCAGGCCCTGGATCGGCTGGCGCGGATCGTGCCCACAGTTCAGGCCCCAGCGGAGCTCGTGGCTCGTATCGTCACTCTGGCCGAACGCATGGCGGTCATCCAGGCGGCGCTGTCCGAGGCCGATTACGTGGTCCTGCAGGAGCTGCTGGGCGGAGTCCGAGATCGCGTCGTGGTCGCGGTTACGTTCCTGGCAATGCTCGAGCTGGCCAAGCTCCGCCAAATCACCCTGGAACAGGCGGTACCTTGGGGCCCGATAGTGGTCCGCCGCGCGACCGAAACTCGCGAGACCGCCCCGGACGCGGAGACCGACGAGAGTCTGGGTTCGTCCGCATGAGTTCGGAGGAGCTGACGGTTTTGGGCATCGAAGGTCAAACCCTAGGGATGGCGGACGGCGCGACCGAAGACGCCGTTGGCACCGGAAGTCCGGAGGAAGCCGCGCTACCGGCCCAGCCCGGCGAGCTGACCGAGAGCCAGCTGGAGGCGCTCCTCTTCGTCGCCGAGAAGCCGCTCTCGCGCCTCGAGATCGCCACGCTCGCCGGCGTCGATCGCGAAACGGTCGACGCTCGCATCGGCGACCTGGCCGTCAGCCTGGCCGGGCGCGGCGTCAGGCTCATCGAGTCCGACGAGAGAGTGGAGCTCGCCACTGCCCCGGAGGCGGGCGCGCTCATCGCCCGCTACGTCGGGGTGGATGCGCCGCGGCTCTCCTCGCCCTCGCTCGAGACGCTGGCCATCGTGGCCTACCGCCAACCCTGCACACGGGCCACGATCGAACGCATCCGTGGCGTGGACTCCGAGTACACGATCCGAACGCTCCTGCACCGCCGCCTCATCATCGAGCTGGGCCGGTCCGAGGCGCCGGGCCGTCCGATTCTCTACGGCACGGGCTTCGACTTCCTCGAGCGATTCGGCATGACCAGCCTCGAGGATCTCCCGCCGCTCGATGCGCCGATAGCCGAGCGGCTCTTCACGCCCGGGCCCGAGGACGAGGGCGGCGCAAGTGACTCGTGAGCGGCTTCAGAAGGTCATCGCTACGGCGGGTCTCGCTTCCCGACGAGCCGGCGAGGGCCTGATACGGGCCGGGCGGGTCACCGTGGACGGCCGGGCCGCGATCATCGGCGAACAGGTAGATCCCGAGATCCAGCACGTTCTCGTCGACGGCAAGCCTCTGCCTTCAATCGACCGCCAGCGTTCGTATTGGATGCTAAACAAGCCGGCGGGCGTCGTCTCGACGGTTCGGGACCGCCACGCGGAGAGGACGGTGATGGAGCTGCTCCCGCCGAATGCCCGGCGAGAAGCCCGCTTGTACCCGGTCGGGCGACTGGACGAGGAGTCCGAAGGCCTGCTCCTGTTCACCGACGACGGCGCGTGGGCGGACCTGCTGCTACACCCGCGCTACGGCGTCGAACGCGAGTACATGGTCGGGCTGGATCGGTCCGTCACCAAGCAGCAGAAACTGGCGCTGCGCAACGGCATCGAGCTCGAGGAGGGCCTGGCCCGAGTCGACCTGCTCGAAGACGCCACGCGGGGACAGGTTCGGAACCTGCTGGAGCTCCTGTCGCCTCCCCATGTGGATCTGTGCTGGTATCGCGTCGTGCTGGCCCAGGGCTGGAAGCGCCAGATTCGCCGCATGTTCCAGGCTGTGGGCATGCCGGTTCGCCGGCTCGTTCGAGTCCGGGTGGGATCGCTCAGACTGGCGGACCTGCATGCCGGCGAGGCCCGCCCGCTCGTCCACCACGAAGTCGCCCAGCTCGCCTCCTGCGCCCGCAGGGCGACGACCACCCGGCCACCCAAACCTGCCCGGCCCGCCCAGGAGGGCGCCTCCGGGCCCGGCTCCACCGAATAGGTGGGGCCCGGTCACGGTATCCTGCGGGCCGTGACCACACGTACCGCTCCCGCAGTCAGGCCCCGTCTCGTCGTCGCGGTCGATGGCCCCAGCTCCAGCGGTAAGAGCACCGTCGGCGTCGAGGCCGCCCGCCGGCTCGACTACCGCTTCTGCGACACGGGGCTGCTTTATCGCGCCGTTTCGTGGCTGGCCCTCGAGCGTGGCATCGCGCCCGGTCAGACCGCGGCGCTGGTCGCCCTGGTGAACGAGGTGCAGCTGATCGCCGACACGCGCGGCCGGCTTCGCAATGTGGCGGCGGCCGGACGCGACGTCACCGCGGAGGTGTGCGGCCCCGCGGTGGACCGCGTCGTCTCGGACTACTCGAAGGTGCCGGAGCTGCGAGCCGCGCTCGTCCCTCGCCAGCGGGCGCTCGCGGCCGATGGCGGGATCATCGTCGCCGGCCGGGACATCGGGACGGTCATCCTGCCGAATGCCGACGTCAAGATCTATCTGCTCGCTTCGCCGGAGGAGCGGGCGCGCCGCCGGGCCGCCCAGCGCAAGGTCGCCGTTGACCAGACCCAGGCCGACGACATACTGGCAGACTTGCGCCGCCGCGATGCCATCGATTCCGGCAGGGAGACCGCCCCGCTGCGCATCGCCGAGGACGCGGTGGTGCTGAACACGGACGGCATCACCTTCGGCCAGACCGTGGCGGCGGTGGTGCGGACGATTCGCCAGGCCGAGGCAGCCAGGGGTGGGGATCGTGGCCGGTAATCGCCTGCCGTTCTTTCCTCGTTTCTCCGGCGCCGTCCTTCGGGTCACCGCCGCCTGCCTGACTCGCGTGAAGCGGGAAGGCTTCGAGAATCTGCCCGCGTCGGGGCCTGTCCTTGTCATCTGCAACCACGCCTCCAACGCGGACGGAATGTTGCTGATGGCCTACGTCGTCCCGGCGATGAAGCGAAAGATGGGCTGGCTCGGCAAGGAAGAGGCGCTTCGGTGGCCGCTGTTCGGCTGGGCCATGCGCCACAACGGGGTGTTCGGCGTCCGCCGCGGAGCCGGCGACCTGGAATCGTTCAGGCTGGCCAGGCGGGTGCTGGAGGAGGGCCGGGTGCTGACGATCTTCCCGGAAGGAACGCGCTCTCCGACGGGAGCCCTGCAGGAGGCTAAGGAAGGGGCCACGGTGCTGGCCGTTCGCAGCGGCGCGCCGATCCTGCCGATCGCGATCGTCGGCTCGCATCGCTTCTGGCCCAGGGGCAAGTTCCTGCCGCGCCCGGGGCGGCGGATGACGGTCCGAGTGGGGCAGCCGTTCACGCTGACCATGCCGAAAGCGGCCGACCGCCACGAGGCCATGCGCGCCGCGACTACGGAGCTGATGCGTCACGTCGCGGAGCTGCTTCCCGAAGAGCAGCGGGGCGTGTACGCGGGCACGTGCGATACTTAAGCGCGATGGGTAACGTTCGAGAAGTCAGGATCGCCAGGCGCACGGGGTTCTGCTACGGCGTGCGCGAGGCTATCGACAAGGCCAAGGAAGCCGCCGCGGCGGGGAAGGTCACACACACGCTGGGGCAGGTCGTTCACAACGAGGGCGTCATAGCCGCGCTGGCGGCCCAGGGGATCGAGACCGTCGATTCGCTGGACCAGGTCAGCCAGGGAGCCGCGGTCGTCATTCGCGCCCATGGCGTCCGGCCGGACGTGCTGCGCCACGCCGAAGAGCGCGGCCTGGACATCATCGACGGCACGTGCACGTGGGTGATCCAGGAGCAGCGCGAGATAAGCAAGCTCGTCGAAGAGGGCTACGCGATCGTCCTGCTGGGGACGCCCAGGCATCCAGAGGTCGTCGGCCTGCTCGGATTCGCCCCGGACGCGATCGTAGTGGACGAAGAGGAGGACTGGGAGAAGATTCCCCGCCGCAAGAAGATGGCGCTTTTGAGCCAGAGCACCCAGCCGCCCTGGAAGTTCGAGAAGCTCGCCGCTTTTATGGTGGGGCGCTGTCACGAGCTCAAGATCGTCAATACCGTCTGCCCGGTCACGATCCACCGCCAGCAGGACACCATCGAGACTGCCCGCGAGGTCGACCTGATGCTGGTGGTCGGCGGTCGGTCGAGCGCCAACACGAAGGAGTTGACGCGCCTGTGCGGGATCGCCGGTACCCCTGCGATCCAGATCGAATCGGAGCGGGACCTGACCGATGCCTCGGTTTTCGGCGATGCCCGGGTCGTGGGCGTGACGGGAGGAACGTCCACTCCCATCGAGGACCTGCGCTGCGTGGCGTGGCGCGTGCTCACGCTGGCCGGCACGCCCGAGGCCGCGGCGCACGCCGACGAGCTGGCCGGCGCCGCCCTGGCCGCGGCGGCCACGCCCGCCGGTCGGACGACCTCGCTGCCGGACCCGCGTCTGGCCGTCGCGCACTGAGCCGAAGGCTGTCGCGGCGTCTGTCGCGCCTCCGGCTACGCGGCCCCATAATCCACGGGTGACCTCACTTCCCATCGTTGCCGTCGTCGGACGTCCCAACGTCGGCAAGAGCACGCTTTTCAACCGCGTCGTGGGCCGCCGAGCCGCGATCGTGGAGGACCGCGCCCGCACCACCCGCGACCGCATCTACGGCGACGCGGAGTGGAACGGACGCCGCTTCATCGCGGTCGATACGGGCGGGCTGGAGATAAGGCCCGGCGACCCGATCGAGGAAAAGGTCCAGGAACAGGCCCGGCTGGCGATCGCCGAGGCCGACGCCATCGTCCTGGTGGTCGACTCGATCAGCGGCCTCACTCCTGCCGACATCGAGGCCGCGAACCTGCTGCGGACCGCGAAGGCGCCGGTGCTCGTGGCGGCGAACAAGGCCGACAACGACAAGCGCGAGCTCGAGGCGGCCGAGTTCTACTCGCTGGGCTGGGAGGAGACGTATCCGATCAGTGCCGCTCATGGACGTGGAGTGGCCGATCTCCTCGACGCGATCGTGTGGGCCCTGCCGCCGGAGAGTCCAGAGGAGATCGCGCGTAAGCGCCGCGAGATCGAGGCCGATGCGTGGGCCAGCGAGATGGCCGAGGGCCGGCTGGCGCGCGTGCGTCGGGGCGACATGGAGGCCATCGAGCTCGAAGGAGCGGAAGGCGAAGACGAGGACGGCCAGGAGGCGGAGTTCGGGGAAGAGGACCAGCAGGTGTCGATCGCCCTGGTCGGCCGGCCGAATGTTGGGAAGTCGAGCCTCTACAACTCCTTGCTGGGCGAAGATCGGGCGATCGTGAGCGATATACCCGGCACGACTCGCGATGCCATCGACACGCACCTGAGCTGGGGCCGCAGCGACATCGTGCTCATCGACACCGCCGGGCTGCGCCGCCCCGGCAAAGTCTCCAATGGGCCGGATGCGGAGCGTTACTCCACCCTGCGGGCACTCAAGGCCGTGGATCGGGCGGACGTGGCCGTCTTGATAGTCGATGCCGCCCAGGGGCTCACCGCCCAGGACGCCCACGTTGCCGGATTCGTCGTGGAGGAAGGGCGCGGCCTGGTCGTGGCCATCAACAAGTGGGACCTGGTCGAGGAGAAGACAGGCCGGACATTCGACGACTTCACCAACGCCATGCGAGCGGAGGTCCCATTCCTCGATTTCGCGCCGATGGTGTCGATCAGCGCGAAAACTGGCCAGCGCGTCGGCAAGGTGCTCGAGCTGGCCGTGGACGTCTGGGGCGAGCGCCGAAAGCGAGTCTCGACGCCGGAGCTGAACCGGGTGCTGAGGGCGGCCTCCTTGAGGCAGCCGCCGCCGTCCGGAAAGCTGGGCCCGCCCAAGATCTTCTACGCGACCCAGGTGGCGGTGGCCCCGCCGACGTTCGTCTTCTTCGCCCGGCACGCCAGCCAGATGCACTTCAGCTATCAACGCTTCCTCGAGAACCAGCTGCGCGCGGAGTTCGGCTTCGACGGCACGCCGATCCGCCTCATCTTCCGTGAGCGGGCGAGCGACCGGGCCGGGCGGGAGAGGGGAGCCGGGCGGAGTCGTCGCGCCGGCGGGTCCGGCGCCGGGGCAGCAACTCCGAAACCGCGCACGGTCTCCGGTGACCGGCCGGCTCGCGGAGTCAGCAGTGCCTGGCGGCGCTCGCCGGGACAACGGGGTCGGCCCAGTTGAGCGGCACGCGCATGGATCCTTCTCGCTGAGGCCGTTCCCGGGTCTGCTATGCTGTCGGCCGATCGGGGCGTGGCGCAGCCTGGTAGCGCACCTGAATGGGGTTCAGGAGGCCGAGCGTTCGAATCGCTCCGCCCCGACCATCTTGCGAACGTGAAAAGGCCCCCGGCTGTGACGGTTCGGGGGCCTTTGCTTGACTCCGTACCCCAATCCGTACCCCTTAACCGTTCCCGGCCCGGCCCTTCGGATCGAGTACGGCATCCATCCGATCCGGCGCACGAGCGGACAGCGAGCGCGTGAAGTGGGCGTACACGTCGCTCGTCGGGGAGATGTTGGAGTGCCCGAGGATGCGCGATACGACGCCCAGCTCTTTGCCCTATTCGAGTAGCAGCGACGCGTAGGCGTGCCGGGGCGCGTGGAATGGCTGTGGGGGAGCACTGCGCCTGCTAGGGCGGCTTGGAACCGCCGCGTGACGTGGCCGGCGTTGAGCGCCCGACCGTCCGGTGAGAAGCTCGCGCTCGACCGACCCGAGAATGGCCTCTGTTCGCTCGTTCGCGAGCAAGAACCCACCCCGTATGCGGGAACGGCGGAGTACGCAGCCGCCAGGGGGTTCTACTGGGACGGGCACTTGGAGCCGCTGAGGCACGAGTACCGGAAGTGGCTTCGTCACTACGCCGAACTCGGGCTGCCAGTCCGCGTCGAGAAACCGGAGGACGCCTGCCCGTCCTGCCTCACGATCGACACGGGGGTTTGCGCTCCTTCGCAAGCGCCGGAGTTGCCAAGCCGGCGATGCGCTAAAGGTATTTGCTCCTGCCAGTACCGTCCGGTCATGCCGGGGCGATAAGCCGCGCCCGGTAAGCTCCCTTATCTACTCTCGCCCCCTGCCCCCGCTCCGCTGGTTGCCGACGATCCCGGCGTGCCGGCCAGCTCGAGCGGCCGCATCACCATCCGTTGATCGTTGTAAGCAGTCCCGGCTCGAGATCGCGCCAGGCCCGCAAGAGGGCGTGCCCGCAATGGGTGGGGGGCAAGGTGTGGATGGCTTGACGGCCCTGAGTAACCTCAGGGCCATGGGACTGCCCCCGGCGACTACGCCCCGCACACGCTTCTCACACGATGACCCCCCGGCCCAGCCATACATGGCGGTCGGGCTGCTGCTTGTCGTGGTCCTGTCGTTCGGCTTGTGGAGCCTCGGGCGAGGATGGGCGCAGATCGACTACTTCCAGTTTTGGGCCGTTGGCAGGCTGGCGCAATCCGGAGTCACGGACATTTACTCAGAGCCTGCACGCCAAGAGTTGGCAGCGCGCATCGATACTGATGTGAATGCGGGTTCTTCCGTTCGGGCCGTCCAAGCAGCCGCTAGCTGGCCGGTCTTGCAGACCTACGGCACTCCGTTCTTGTTCGCTCTCTTTGGCGTGCTGTCCACCGGCGACTACGACCTCGACTCCGGTCTATGGCAGCTGCTGAGCCTGGGCGCCCTGATCGCCGCGGTTCTCGCGTTGTGTGCCTGCTTTCGCTATTCCAGGCCAGCCGGTCTCTTTCTCCTCGCGCTGATCCTGGCCGCGTCGGGTCCGCTTGCATCGGACATCCGGACCGGCAACGTTAACCAGCTGCAGGTCGGTATCCTCGCGGCCATCCTCGTCACCCGTGCGCGATGGTCCGTGCCCCGAGGCGACCTCGCCAGCGGCGTGCTGCTCGGCCTCTTGGTGGGGTTCAAACCGGATGCTGCGCCGGTCGTCGGTGCCCTCGTGGTCCTCTGGCTCCTCGATCGGCGCTTCGCGACCTGCGCGACTGCATTCCTCGGTATGTGCCTCGGCGGCGTTGCGGCCCTGGTGGTCGGGGCCCTTGTGTGGGGGAGCATCCAGCCCTGGTTTGACTGGATCGGCGCCCTCGGTGAGCTGGCCGGGCGGGCGCAGTACACCGTGGCCCGGGGCAACTACTCGCTGGCGCGTGTGGCGCTCGAGGCAACGGGCGTCAACCTCGTGATCCCATTGGGCGCCGCACTCACCGTTGCCACGACCGCCGCAATATGGCGCAGTTCCCTCCGCCCGATCTCGGCGGGTGTCGCGATCGACGATCGCGGAGAGAGCACCAACGGCGAGTCGAGGCTCCGCCTGCAGTTCGAGCGCGAGTGTCTGGTCCTTGGAGCGGCGATCGCGATCCTACTGCTGGCGTCGCCACTGGCATGGCTTCACTACTTCACGTTGCTCGTCCCCCTCCAGCTCTTCCTGTTGCGGCCTGGAGACGTGTCCGAGGCTCCGGTCCGAGTTCGATCACGACAACTGCTCGTCGGAGGTTCGATCCTACTGCTCGCATTCGGACCGATCGACACCCTCGTCGGATCCTCTCCGCAGGTTGCCGCCGTGCAGGCCATCGCTGCGGCCGCGATTCTGTTGGCCGTCGCGATCGCCGAGCTGGTGCTTCCAGATCAGCGGCGTGAATGGACTGGCGCCGACTAGCCAAGGTTGCTGCCCTCCGATCTGCCGTTCGTGCCGTTCCGTGAACCGTCCTGCGGACCTGCGAGGAAGCCGGCCGTCCAGCACGTATCCTCGTGTCGGCGAGCGCGCCCCGTCTCCGGGCGCCGCCGGTTCAACGGAG
>Ga0187885_10000171_pt1 | contig 79509 bp, 80 predicted proteins | sample June2016WEW_20_1_3_FD_132970 | JGI IMG/M metagenome (GOLD analysis project Ga0187885, IMG submission 132970) | Peatland microbial communities from SPRUCE experiment site at the Marcell Experimental Forest, Minnesota, USA - June2016WEW_20_100 | ecosystem: Environmental > Terrestrial > Soil >...
GGGTTGCTCGTGTTGCTCTGGAGTCGATTAAGAGGTTGGAACAACGGGGAGGTCTGGCCAGGAGAGATTAGGTCAGGTCTTCTGAAGCCGTTGAAAAACACCGCTCGGACCCGGGCGGCCACACAATCCCGCCCTCGCGGGATTGCCTTCGAATCTCTCTCGCTTCGGGGATGATGTCCGAGGCCAGGAATTCGATGGCGCCTTGTACCACCCAACTCGAACTTTGCTCGTCGCCGTACTCCCTCGCGTAAATCAACACGCACGGTTTATATCTCTCCCCCGTTTCACCACCCTCGCCAATCTTGACAACGGTAACGATTGCTCAAATGTGCCCGTGATCGGGCCGTGCATCATGATTTTAATCTCGCTTTTTGTGTAAGGATTGGTAGGTTTTTTTCTGCAGATGGACGTTCGCTCAAGGCTCGCCCGTTGTGGCGGACCGGGTCTTGCGCCAGCCTCCCACTGCAGAAATTTCAGTAGAACCATGCATCTTCAGAAACTGGAAGCCGTTGTCAGTTACACGTTCAAGACTCGCGAGCTTCTCTGCGAAGCGGTGACCCATCCATCGCTTGTTCACGAGAACGGCGCGAAAGGCAACAGTCACAACCAGCGGCTGGAGTTTCTCGGCGATGCCGTGCTGCAACTGGTGTTGACCGACCGCATCTACAAACTTTACCCGACTCAGCCCGAGGGCGTGCTGACGCAACTGCGCGCTCATCTAGCAAACCGCCACACGCTGTATCGGCGGGCGCAAGCGATCGATCTCGGCAAGTATTTACTGCTCGGCAAAGGCGAGGAGTCAAGCGGCGGCCGCGACCGTCTCTCCAATCTCGCTGACGCGTACGAATCGTTGCTGGGCGCCGTTTACCTCGACGGCGGATTGCGCGCCGTGCGGAAGTTGATTCTCGCGCAGTTCAAGGACGAGTTTGCCGAGCTTGACACGTCAAACCCGCGGGAAAATCCGAAAGGTCGTCTGCAAGAACTGCTCCAAGCGCGTTCGCCGGCCAGTCCGTATTACCACGTCGTCTGCGAATCAGGTCCGGACCACAACAAGGATTTCGAGATTGTGGTGGAGTGGCAGGGAAGAGAAATCGGGCGCGGCCGGGGTTCCAGCAAGAAACAGGCAGAATCTGCCGCAGCCGCCGTCGCGCTCGCGGCCATCGAACACGAGTCAATCTAGGCCGCATATTCCACACGCCCGCGTGAAATACTCAGGCTGGGACGGGAAACGGCGGAACCCCCCGGCAAAATGTCTGTCACGTTCAGGCTACAGGCCCGCCGACGCACTTTTCCAGCGACACGGTAAGGTCATTCAAACTGAACGGTTTTTCGAGAAATGCCGCAGCGCCAGCTTTGAGGAGTTCTTCTTTGGTCATTCCATGCGAGTGGTATTCGCCGGACATCAGGAGCACACCAATCGCCGTCTTCTCCGCCAGAATCGTGCGCATCGCCTCGATCCCGTTGGCTCGTGGCATGACAACGTCCATGATAACGATATCGGGACGCAATCGGCGCGCCTGTTCTACAGCTTCGATTCCATCGGCTGCCCCGCCAATCACGTCGTGACCGGTAAACTGCACCATATCCCCGACCACCTCGCGCACCGCCGGTTGGTCGTCCACAACTAGTACTCGCAATCGTCTTACTACGGCCATTACTACTTACCGCCCCTCTACTTCCCCTGCCCTTTAAAATACCCAAGTGGCGTGGAAAATGCAAATCTTCATTCTCGGTGCGACCCCGTTGCGCCGAGGTCACGCCGCCGGTGCCAATAGGCGATCATACAGCGCCCGAATATTTTTAGTGAGCAACCGATAATTGCCGAGGAAGTCGGCAGTGGTGGCAAAGCCCGAACGTTTGGCCAAGACCGATTGCCCGTGCTCGTCAACGGGAATCTGCGACACGCTGGTATTGTCCACGCGGCGCAATACCAACTCGATGCGCCGTAGGAACTGGTAGCCGCGTCGTAACTGGTAACTGGCTTCCTCATCGATGGCTCCGATGCCCGCCAGCCGATTCAATGCTGCCAGCGTGTGCGCGGTCCGCAACTGCGGCTGTGCGTGACCGTGACGCAGTTGCAGCGCCTGCACCACAAACTCAACGTCCATCAGACCGCCCGGTCCCGTCTTGAATTCCAGCTCGACGTGCTTCTGATCGCCGCGTTCAGTCTCCACTCGCCGTCGCATCTGGCGAATCTCCTGCAGTTCCTCCGCCGTCAGCGCGTGTTCATAAACAATCTCCTGCGCCATCTGGATAAATTGTTCGCCCAATGCCGCGTCGCCGGCCACCCAGCGCGCCTTGATCAGCGCCTGTCGCTCCCAGAGTTGCGCGCGTTTCCCGTAATACTCGCGATGCGCCGCAAGCGAACTGGCCAGCGGCCCTTTCTCGCCGTCGGGCCGCAGCCGCGCATCCACGGCAAACAACGTGCCGGCGCCCGTCGGTCGCGTCATAAACTCCACCACCTTTGCCGCCAGCTTGTTCGCGCGCGCGTAGCCGGCATCTTCCATACCGCCGACAAACAACACATCGAGGTCGGCTCCATATCCGAGCTCCAATCCTCCAAACTTCCCTGTCCCGATGACCGTGAACGGAAAATCCTCCAACTTAAGTTCGCGCCGCGCCTCTTCCACAGCCAGACGGAGAGATGCTTCTGCCAGCGCTGTCATCTCCTGCTGCAATTGTTCCATGTCCACAAATCCCATCACATCCTCGATGCCAATCCGCAGCAACTCAGCGCGCTTCCACACTCGCGCGCGTTCCGCCATGTCATCGCCGCGTGCGGCCGTCAGCTCGCGCCACATCCTCTCGAAATTCTTCGGCTCCATCAACAGTCCGCTCTCGCTAATCTCATCGAATAACTCCGGTCGGTTGGCCATCACGTCGGACAGGAACGGACTTGCATCACCGAGCCGCACCAGCATCTCACCGAGCTTGGGATGATTCACCAACGTCTCGTACAGCAGTCCCCGTGCGCCGTAGGCGTTGACGAACCGGGCGAACCGCAGCAATGCCCCGTCCGGGTCCGCCACCGTTGCCGCCGTGGCCAGCAGTTTCGGGAACAACGCGCCAAACAAATCCTTTGTCCGCTGCGACACGTGTCCGAACCCAGGCCCATCGAGCAACCCCTCAATACTCTTCACCGCCTCGGGCACGGACGTAAACCCCGAGGCGGTCAGCAGAGCCGTCAGTTGCTCTGGCGCGAGCCGGTTGTCTCCATCTGTCCGCCATCTGGCGGACGCGTCCGCCGCCGCCAATACGCCCTCGTAAATCCGTCTGACCGCGGCCGTTCGCGCTTTCAGAGCGGCAAAAAACTTTTCCACCGACGCGAATCCAAGGCTCCGCGCCAGCCGCACAAGCGCGCGCTCCTCATCGGGTATCGTATGGGTCTGCAATTCCATTTCCATCTGCAGCCGGTGTTCGACGTTGCGCAGGAACCGGTACGCGTCGGCCAGTGCCGCCGCTTCCGGTTCTGTCAGCAGTTTGTACCGTGCCAGCAATGTCAGCGCCCGCAACGTGCTCCGTTCCCGCAACGCCGTCAGCCGCGCCCCGCGCAACACCTGGAACGATTGCACGATGAACTCGATCTCGCGGATGCCGCCGATACCTAGCTTGACGTGCCGCGTGAGCATGTCAGCACCGACGATCTCATTCTCAATCCGTTGTTTCAGCGCCGCCATTTGTTGGACGACGTTCTCACTCGCGTACCGCGCGTATACGAACGGCTGCACCATCTTTATGAAACTGTCGCCCAACGCCGCGTCGCCCGCCACCGGCCGCGCCTTGACCAGCGCCATCCGTTCCCACGTCTCGCCCCACTGTGCATAGTAATCTTCGTAACCCTCCAACGATCGCGACAGCGGTCCCGTCCGCCCCTCTGGTCGCAGCCGCAGATCGATCCGAAAGATCGTCCCCTCCGCACCCGACCCGCCAACCGCATGGATGATTTCCTCGGCAAGTTTCGTAAAGAACTCGTGGCGACTGATCGTGGGTGTCAGATCGCCTTCCTGTTCGTAGACGAACATCACGTCCACATCGCTCGAATAATTCAGTTCCTGTCCGCCCAATTTGCCCATGCCGATGACCGCAAATCGCCCCGACTCCTCTTTTGCAGCCGCGGACAGCTTGAACCGCGCCTGTAACCCCGCCAATGCCGTTTCGAACACCGCTTGGAGGCAAACGTCCGCCAGGTTCGACAACTCGAGAGTCGTTTCCTCGACCGTTGCCCGACCAAGTAGATCGCGCGCGCCGATCCGCAGCGTTTCGCGCCGGCGAAACCGGCGAATCACGTCGTACTTCTGTTCGGGCACCCGCACCACCAGCAATAATCGCCGCAGACCCGCGTCCAGCCACGATTTCTCGCGCGGTTTCGCCAATGTTTCCGGTGCGATCAGGAAATGGAAGTGATCGGCATTTCGCACCAACGTTTCGGCCAACGCCTGTGAATGCGCAAAAACCGTTACCAGCATCTCCAGTCGGTCGGGTGCCGCCTGCAGATAGTGATAGAACATGCTCGGATTCGGCAGCGCCCCCACCAGCCGCCCGAAACTAAGCAGCGAGCGGTCGGGATCCGCCGACTGCGCGCAGGCGTGGATCAGGTGCGTAAAGATTTTTGACAACGCGCGCCGTTGAAGATCGTCGGCGTACAACTGTCCGATGGCTTTACGGACATTGGCCGGTTCCCGGAACCCGCGTTCCCTCAGCAATGCATCCGCCCCGAGCGCGCCAGCGCCTCGGGGTGCGCGCGGACTCAGCAGCGCTGTCAACTTGGCAGGCGACGCACGCGGAGGACGTGGACGCGTTGCGCGGTTCATCGCCCCTTCTTCTTAATGAGTTCACGGGCCGATTCCAGAATCTGTTGCTCGCTCCGAGTCAGACTCTGCATCCCTTCCCGCGAAATCTTGTCCAAAATCGGGTCCACCACTTCGCGCATATAATCATCGGGCGAAAGGTCGCGCCGTTTTGGTTTCAACGCCGTCCCTGCCCGCTGCAACGCAAGCAACCATCGCGGCGTGGTCCCGTAACCGAGTTGTTTGATGTACAGATAGCCGACCAACATGCCGCCGAGATGCGCCAAGTGCGCCACGCTACCGTCGGCGCCCGAGAGCAGCGGGACGATGTCAAATGCGATGGCGATCAGCGCCATGTATTTCGCTTTGAGCGTGACGGGAAGAATAAAAAACACCAGCAATGTGATCTCGCGGTCCGGAAACAATGTTGCGAACGCGATCACGCATGCCAGCACTGCCGCCGATGCGCCTAGCACGGACCCCTGCGAGTGGAAGTTAAACACCAGCCACAGCGCCGCGCCCGCCAATCCGCCGAACAGATACAGCCGCGTGAACGGGCGTGTTCCGATGAAGTACTCCACTTCACGCCCAAAAAACCAGAGGACGAACATGTTTATGAGGATATGGAAAATGTTGCCGGGATCGTGCAGGAACATATACGTGAACGGCTGCCAGATGAACCCGCGCCGCACCTGCTCCGCACTCAACGCAAACAGATTCTCAATGGCGGAGTAATGAAATAATCTCCCGGCCAGTTGCAAGATGAACACCCCAATGTTCAGCCAGATCAATAGTTCCGTTACCGAATCGAACCGCCTCGCCCACTCCCGAAACGGATTAATGAGCTGCCCCAGCGGCCCGTAAGCACGTCGCCGACTCCAGATATCACGCATCGAGTCGGAAAATAGAACATTCTTGCTCCACTGACAAACGTAAACGGTCGATACATTGGTGGGAAACGCAAAAAGTCGAAATTGGTGAGACGGCTGGGAATCGAACCCAGGACCCACGGCTTAAAAGGCCGTTGCTCTACCAGCTGAGCTACCGTCTCGCCCCGAAAGTCTTCGGGGTAAACGCTCGGAGACCTTCGGACGGCGCGCAGTGTACCGTCTCGCCCTGCTGGCGTCAACCCCGACTCGACTTCAGACCACGCGCTGTGATAATTTTTCCATGCGGATGAGCAATCGACTTGAAAGGATAAAACCGGAACTATGAAATGTACCCGTCGGAATTTTTTTCGCCTGACCGCGGGCGCGAGCATGCTCTCGTTGATTCCCCCTGCTTTTAGCCGTAGCAGCATCGAAATCAGCGATGACACTCTCGAACAAGCCGCCGCCAAACCCATCCTCCGTCTCAAAAATCTCAAAGACCCGGTCATAATCGAATCCATCGAACTGCTCGGTAGTGGCCGCGACCATTTCTTGCGCGTCCGCTCCAAAGACGGAGCGGAAGGCATTTCGGTGGACGACGGTCGGATGGATGTTCTCCATCCGATTCTGAACAAGTTGGTCATTCCCTACTTCATTGGCAAGGACGCGCGCGATCTGGAAGATCATCTCTTTGGCGTTTACCGCTACGAAAGCAACTACAAGCTGCAAGGAATGGCTCTCTGGTGTCCGGTGGCACTGGTTGAATTTGCCATTCTCGATATGTTGGGCCGCATCACCGGTCAATCCCTCGGCGAAATGCTCGGCGGCGTCATACGCACCAAACTCCCATTTTACGTAGCCAGTGGACGTCGCGACACCACCCCGGAACAAGAGATTGATTACCTGAAAGGCCTGATCGAAAAGACCGGTGCCAAAGCGATCAAATATCGCGTGGGCGGACGCATGAGTCGCAACCAGGATGCCCTGCCTGCCCGCACCGATAAATTGATCCCACTTTCCCGCAAAGTGTTCGGCGACGAAATGGTGATCCACGCCGATGCCAACAGTTCCTATGACCCGCCCGAGGCTATTCGGGTGGGCCGGATGCTGGAGGACATCAAGGCCATTCACTACGAAGAACCCTGTCCCTTCGATAACTTCGATGCGACAAAGAAAGTCACCGATGCCCTCTCGATTCCGGTTGCACTCGGCGAACAGGAATCAAGCGCCTGGCGTTTCCAATGGGTGATTCGCAATCACGTCTGCGATATTGTCCAGCCCGACCTGTATTATTACGGTGGCCTGATCCGCTCGCTCCGGGTGGCACACATGGCCGAGCAAGCCAACATGCCGACTACTCTGCATCTCTCCGGTGGGTTCGGTTTCGTGTATTCACTGCACTTCGGATCGTGCGTAGCGAAAACCTCTCCCTGGCAGGAATACAAGAAAGGCATCGACACTTACGGGAAATGGTTCGATCCGCCCCTGCGCATCATTGACGGCGCGCTTACCGTGCCCAAGGGCGTCGGTGTGTGCATTGCCGACCCGAAAGAAGTTTTAAAAGGCGCGACCGCCTTCCAAGGATAGGATTTCCTATTTCTGCTCTGCGGTAGGATTCTTGCGCTTGGATTTCAGTAAATCGTCCAGTTTTTCAAACGGGCTGGCAATCGGAGATTGCGTTGGCACGTCGGCTCGTGTCGACGCGTCAACATAGCCCTTCAACTTATACTTCTCATGCTCATGATCGTGACAGTAGATGCACAATAACTCCCAATTACTGCCGTCGTTCGGATTATTATTGTGGTCATGATCTTTGTGATGGATCGTCAGTTCGCGGAGCTTTTTGCCTGAGAATTCGCGTCCACAACTGGCGCAGATGTGCGGAAGGATGCTGAGCGCCCGCTCTCGGTAGCTATTCTGTCGGATCTCCAGATCCCGTCGAAGTTCCGCTTGAATCTGGGCCTGCCTTTCAGGATTTGGTGGAGTATTCATTTATCCGCCTCTGGCGCGATCGATCGGGTGAGTTTGGCCAACACGCCTGTTGGATGTGGCCTCGACGTCGGGCTAATGCTTTCGCTCGCCGGGCACGACAAGCGCCTGCCCGCATTTCGGGCAGTCCACAATCGTATTTGCGCCAGCCTTGTTGATCACGAGTCTTTGTCCGCATTCATGGCAGTCGAAAACGATGTCCTCATCTGCCTTATCCGATTCGTTTAGCGATATCTGCTGGGTCCTCTGTTTCGTATCCCATCCGTCAGACAGATCATGTGCTTGTTGGGTTGTGGATCGCGGCAGGTCGCGTCCACAATGTTCGCAAACGTGAGCCTCGCGCTTGATTGGTTTATCACAGAATGGGCACGGTTCTGTTTCAAACGATGGTACAGATGCTGGCGAAGATGTGGCAGCCTCGACAACAGGTTCGGACTTGCCGGGCACGACATGCGCCGTCCCGCATTTCGGGCAATCAACGAGTTGTCCCGCCGCTTCGTCGGTCACGATGCTTTGCCCGCAAGATTTACATGCAAAGGTGATGGCCATGCTGATTCCTTCTCACTGTCTCGAATCATAACGCAGCCCGGTGTGCTTTGGCAATCCATTGCCGCAGCGGTCACAGGCAACCCTTTAGATCTTTGCTTCGCGATAATGAGCCAGCAATTCTGATCGCCAGCCAGAGCGCTGAGTGGCGGCTTGAAGTTTTAGCTGTGAAGCGTATGGTATCTCTGGGTGAAAAGGACGAGGTGCGTTATGAAACAAGTGGTGAAACTCGTCGCGGTAATCGCAGTGGCCGTCAGTATCGGCCTCTTGGCTCCACAAATAACACTGGCAGCCGCTGGCTACCACGGCGGGTATAACAGTGGAAATGGTGGTTGGTTTCACGGTGGATATTGGGGCGGTTACCATCGTGGATATTGGGGCGGGTATCGTGGCGGATATTGGGGCGGTCCGTGGTATCCTTGGGCGTTTTCGTTCTCCTATTACGACGCGCCGTACTACTACGACTATTATTCCCCGCCCGTGTACTACTACCCGCCGCCCGCGTACTATTACTCACCACCCGTGGTTGAGAGTTCGACGTCACCGTCACCAGTGATTCAAAATTCACAGCCAGTCCAGCGCAGTAATCAGGATCAGCCCGGGAGTGTTTCTGACATCAAAGCGCTGGCCAAAGCGGGGCTCAGCGATACAGTCATTCTCAGTCAAATCCGCAACTCGCGTACGATTTATCGGCTGAGTACGGCCGAAATCATAGACCTGAAGACCAACAACGTGAGCGAGACGGTGATCGATTTCATGATCAATACTTCCAGCCGCCCTGACCTGAAGCCCTGAAACTGGATCAGGTTAAAAGATAATCCTTGAGTGCCCATCGGCGACGAGCATGAATCGTAGGCGAGAATGTAACCGCCCGTTCCGTAACGTCAGGGCGAGGAGCAGATGCGCTGTCGAAAGGTGGAACCAACATGGCTAAGAAATCATTTCCTCTATCCAAGGTCTATAGCTTGCTCGAGCCGGGACCGGTCGTCATGGTCACGACTGCCCGCGGTGGACGCCCGAACATCATGGCCATGTCGTGGCACACCATGATCGAGTTTGTGCCGCCGCTGGTGGGTTGCATCATCAGCGATCGCAATTATTCCTTTGGCCTGTTGAAGGCAACCAATGAATGTGTCATCAACATTCCCACGGTGGAGATAGCTGAAAAGGTCGTGGGATGCGGCAATACGTCGGGTGCAAAGATAGACAAGTTCAAGACGTTTGGCCTCACCCCCAAGCCCGCTGCGCGGGTTGGCGCGCCTCTCATCGATGAGTGCTATGCAAATCTAGAGTGCCGGGTGGTCGATACAAAAATGGTGGACGCTTATTGCCTGTTTGTCCTTGAAGTCGTCAAGGCGTGGATCAATCCCACGGTGAAAAACCCACGGACGATTCATCATCTTGGGAAGGGCAACTTCATGGTTGCCGGTAAAAAGATCAGGCTACGGTCAAAGATGAAGTAGCGCCGACTGAAATCTCAGCGTTCTCTGTGTCTCTGTGAGAACAGCCGCCCCTACGGAACAGTGAACGGGAGTTTGTTCGTTGCTACGGTGGCCCCCGTGATACTGAAGGATCCGTAGACATAGTTCGTAACGGTTCCATCAATAACTCTACCACTGAGTATCTCGCCTATCCCTTGGTAGGTCGCGCTCTTGAACGCTCCGCTCTTGTCAGTCTTAATATTGATGAATGGAGTATGATAGCATTCCAACACATCCCCATTCATTCCAAACAGACCAAGGAAACAGTCAGAGTAGAATGTTGCGTTATTCGTCGATGTGGTTGCCTTGCTAAATGAGTATCCATTGGTCCACCCGGCATCTGTTTCTGTCCACACCTTGTTGGAGTAGACAGCGGCAGCGGGGATGAACACGGTAGCGATGGTGTTCGAAAGATACAGGAACTGCCAATAGACCGGCATCGAGAAACTCGTTTTGCTTAGGTTACCCGTCGCCACGTCGGCTAAGTAGCCCTTGCCAGAGAATTTCAATTTGAACCATTTATTGCTCAACTGTTGGGCTGAAGCCATCGGGACAAGGAAAGAAGAAAGTACAGACACGACAACTACCATACGGCAAATCATCTTCATGGTCTTCATAGCTGATCTCCTATTGTTTGGGGACATAATTAGCATGGCGTTGCCATGAATCAACAACAATCCCGGCATTCACCTCTTGTGAATCTTGAGCCTTGTTGCGGCTACAAAATGCCTTGTGTGAAGGGTTGACCCCGCTTGATTGTTACTTGACCCTGTTGAGAATGGCGTCCATCTCTTTGGCGTGGAAGGCGCGCAGGGTCTGGGTCTTGACGTTGCCGAGCGAACCAAGCTTGAGCGTGAACGCGGTCAACGTTTCGTCATCCGGTGCTTCCAGCACCATCACGATGTCGTACGGGCCAAGCGTCCAGAATATATCCACAACCTTCACACCTAGTTTCGACGCCATCTCGCTCGTGGCGACAGAGCGTTTGGTGGTGTCCTTGATATTGCGGATGCCTTGTTCGGTGAATTGGAGCAACGCGATGTAGCTGGCCATGGTGCATACTCCTTTTGTGGGTTTGGTTTCTCTCGGTACTATGACACAAGCTGGCGGTCAAGACGAGCGCGATTAACGAATAGTACTAGGTATCATCATCGGCGGGGCTAACGACAGTCTCACGCAGAGCTGCAAAGGTTCAGCACAGAGACACAGAGATCACAGAGAGCGCGGCGGGGATGAATTGAGATTCGGCTCTTGCGGATCTTGCGCCTTTGCCGCTTCACGACTAGCGGCGTCTTCGGCTTTGCGGCTATAACATGCCTTGATTGAGAACGTTCTCCAGTGTGATGCCGTGCAATGGATCGCGGGAATGGGAAGAAGGCGCTGTCATGTCACAATTCTAGGACTGACACTTTCAAGGTGGCTATTGTTATTGCCCTGTTCAATCACGCAATTCTTCGGACAAAGATTCATTTGTGGGAACAAAGGGCAGCCGGAAAGGCAGTGGTATGGTGTTTGACAGTCCGCACAACCCCTTTGGGAGTGCTTGACGCGAATCTCCTTAAAAACCGGATTGTTCCTCCAAATCTCGCTTAGTGACGTGCCTCTGAGAGGAATCCCGCGATATCCGGCTTCGACCATAAAAGAGCAAGGATAGACCTCCATATGCTCGGAAACGAAAAGCGAAAATCTGCCCGCATCGCAACCTTCCAAGAACACATCGGGAGCGTCGCCGAATCTTGCCAAGCCGGTGATAGAGCAAGTGTCGAATCCGACGCGAAACGATCTCCGCTCGCTTGTGGCCAACCGGAAAAACTCTTCAATACGCGGACTCTTATTCATAAGCAAGCCGTTGTCCGCAAATCGCCCCACAGGCTTATAATTCAGGAAGACAATCGCATTCGCCATGTTCAAGAACGGAGGTGGGTTCTTCAACCATTCAATGGCTGTATCAATAGACATGCTCGTGAGGATAAAATGTATATTAGTTATGATGCCATTTGCTTGGAGGGACTCAATCGCGTTAGCCGTCTCTTCATATGGTGGATACGCGCTTATCGCCACTGCACCGCAGTAGCGCTTGGTCGCTTCGAGCACTTGCGGTGTTAGCCCGCGTCCGTTGGTCGTGTAGTTCGGAACAATCCCATACTTCTCGCGTGTAATTCGGAGAATCTCCTGAAAGTACGGATGCTGATTCGGATTCCCGCCTCCGAGTGCCACTTGAAATACATGTATATTCTTAGCCTGCCGGATTATCTCTTCATAATCCATTAAGGAAATGTGTGAGCCAGACTCGTCTGACTTGCGGTAACAGAACAAGCAGCCACGATCGCACCAATTCGTTAGTGCAATATCCAAGAGCTCTGGGCCATGTTCTGACCAAAACGGCTCATCATGCCCGGCATCCTCAATTCGCGCAAAAAAACCTGAATGTAGATTAAAGATCGCAGAATAATGTTCCTTCGGAAATCTTTTGACAATGAAGCTGCTTGCCAACTGTCTCACCAGACGCACTCCAGTCCATTGAAATAGATTTTCTCATTCTCCACTTCGAATGAATCCGTACAAAAAAAACACTGAATAGTCGAAGTATCACTACTGAGGTGGCCATAATAAACCTTTAGTCCTCCGGAGGCTGCTTGGTCGATCCTGTCAAGCATGTGCGCTGACATTCGGTCGATATCTCCTGAAAACCATTGGCGAGGTGGCACGCGCTTGTTTGTATTCTTGAAGTCCACCTTGACGCGGCAGTTTTCCTGTACTGCTTCATACAACTCCCGGAACACCTTCGTAAGTGGAGAGCCTTTATTGACTCCCATCAGTTCCAGAAAGTCAGTTTCGTTCAAGTCGTCCTTTGCAACGATTAAGAATGAAGTGGATGAACTATTCGAAACAAAACCGGCTCTGATCTTCATTTCGTTCTCCTTTCATGAAAGATCTCCTTTAACAACTCTAGGCCGATCTTGTCGTCCTCCCAAAATCCGTATCCTACAAAATAGATGATGTATTGGTAGTGCTGGAATAGAAGGTCGGCTCGGGAAAGAACCCTGTCCGGAATATAGAACTGCCTGTCGAGATATGTGGAAAATGCCCCGTATTCGGTCGAATAATACTGGATGTAATCACGCCGCAAATCCATCGAACACGTGAAAACCATCGTGTATATATCTGAAATCGCCTGTTGTGCATAGGTCGAAGGCCTTACCTTAGCTCTTTGCATGAGGGTGGCTTCGTCAACGAGTGAGTGAAGGCAAATCAGATAAGAATTTGAAAGGACGGGTATGATCATGACGAAGCCTCGGGAGATGAAACTGGTCTTGAAGCCATATGAGCGAGGAAACGGCTTATCTCTTTATGAAGTACCGGAGCCGACGCTGCAGAGCCAATACGCTTGAGTTCAGACTTCGCTAAAGACACTAATGGATCACTGGCAGAAAGTAGAGAACTTGACTCTGAAAGCAACCGCCAAACTTGGGGCTTGTGAACGGTAAATTTGTATTTGAATGAATCTCGAAGTAATCCAATGCCGAGTTCAGGAGCTACGGCCAATAGTTGTCGAAATACATCAACGCTTGGGCTCTCAAGATCAAGCCCCGTATCGAGGGGAAACAATAGAATTAACAGCCGGAGCAACGGAATCTGCGGGGATTGTGAGCTGAGCGTACAACGCGTGGTTAAATCGCGTATCACCTCAGCATAGCGCGCAGTCGAATAATCGAGTTGTTTGTTGGGATGAGACTTGGCGAAGTTTACGGCAATCAAAGCGTCGTGCTGCTGGTCGCTTGCATTCTCCAGAAAACTGAGGAGCAGGTTGAGATTCAGTATGCTGTAAAATGGAGACTCCCAACGCAGAACGAGATGCCATGCGACTTTTGATGCAAGCGGCCCACCAGCTTCGAGAATGCCGAGAATGGTTTCCCGGTCATCTCCATTTGTAAGATTGTCTTCTATGTAGAAAACTTCTGGTATGTAGATTTCTTTGTACCACTGCTGCTCTTTGTAAAAGGTAAGGAACTCCTTATTTGCCGGGCGTCTCGATGCGTAAAAGAGAAACTTCCTGATGCCTTCTGTAATTTGGGATTGCTTGGGATCATTTCGAGAAATGTAGTCTGAGAAGGCATTTTTATCAGTGACGTACACCCGATCAAGCATGTACTGAGCGATCAAGAAGTCTCGGAACTCATCGAACGTGAAGTTTATAGTCTCCTGCGAGGCTGGAAAAACAGCACCTGCGGGCGTGACATCCCGCCTGAGTATAACATCTTCATCCAACAACGAGTATAATGGCACGTGTAGGTCGGCCGGGATGGCGGACACGGGAACATCTGTGAAATGCCAATTCCGGAGCATGTATTCCACGATTTGTTGAATGACATTCAACAGCTCTGTCTTGGGCTGGCTGACATAAGGTTTTCCGGTAACCCGACGTAAGAACGCGTCTGCAGTTCCCAGTTTATTATCGAGGTACAAACGAAAGACTTGATCGCGATAGATGTGAGCGATGTGTGGCTGCTTGTATCCTTTGGATTTGCCACGCGCCCCGTATGCTTCACAGAAAAATCGAAGGAGCAATACATCTCTGCTAAGAACTTCAATGGCCTGATGTGAAACTAAATGCTCATCTATTCTGAAGAATTTAAAGTAGCCTGTGATCAGTCTGTCATTGCGCATCTCATCATATCTATTCTCGATTGGTTCGTGCAGAAAGAGTTCATTCGCGAAAGACGACCTTGTCAAATTATCAAATCGGTCGTGAAAGAATTCTGACCGGCAGGTTAGGAATATTTTGATATTCGGGAACTGAAGAGCGGTTTCGATGAAGCTTTCAAGTTGCTGTGAGAATTCGCCTAGCTTGTGATGTTCGTTCAGTCCGTCGATGATTAGTACAAATGGTTTATTAGCTCTCCCGGCATTACGGGAAAGAAGTGTTGCACCGTCAGAAAACGATCTCGTCCGGTTGCCGAAGAGAATATAGTTAATAGACGCAGCCAAATCGACTCCTTGCATCTGACTGAGCCGTCTTCCCGAAAGGAAGGCGGACGGTATACGATGCTTCATCAGAAAGTTTTCAACTAAATCGCAAACAAGATTTGTTTTGCCCTGCCCAGCTCTGCCGGTAAGGATAAAAACGCGGGCATTTACAACGGCTAATTCCCGCCGAATATCTTCAAGGGTATGTTGTAGAGACCATGCACCATCCTGAATCTTGTACCAAAGTTGGTCGTACAGATACTGGCGGTCCTTCGGAACGGAGAATGGAGGCGGCTTCTTTCCCGAAAGCTCCTTATATGACAGTGCGATTTGTGAGAAAGCGGTCAAGTCTGCGCTCAGCTTTGCAGCGAATGCAGCAACGTCCGGCAATGTGCGCTTAGAAGAATACTGGGTGAGGTTAGGCATTATTAACTGTTGAAACCCGACACTACGAAGTCTATCGTTTATGAAAGGAAGCCGCGTTCTTCTCAGTTCATCGAGGATCCCGTTGAAGAAGAGTGCAGGATGGCAGAAGATTCGAGCAAGGTGTTTTGTTCCGGGCGTTTCGATGAAAATATCGGGTATGTACTTGGTGGAATTCTTCTCATACTCGACTTGCTGCGTTGCCTGCTGTGCCAAGGAGGTCTCAACGTCTACGTATTCCTCACCAATGATGCTTGATGCGATGATGTCGTGAACGGCCAAGATGTCGGCGTGTGGAATGCCCTGAATGAGTCGATAAAGCTCCTGTGTGTTAATTATGTCGGAATCAGGATTAAATCTGACGCGATTCCTACAGAGCCTAGACCATTGCTTCTTCGTGCGTGCTTGATAGTTTGACTTGAGGGTTGTCAGGAGAAAGATAAGCAAACGATCATATCGCGCATGATAACCTTTAGCTATGAATCCTTTGAGTGTTTCTGTGATCTTACTGGCGGAAGTTTCTGAACTGACTTGCATCGCCACACGCTCGCCATCGTCTGCAAGGTCGATGTACGGGAAATTAACAGTATCCCGATTAACATTTTTCAGGTTAGGCAACTTGAAAACGATTTTAAAAATGGGAAGAAGTAAATCCTCGGCCAGACGATTCTTCGAATAGAGCCCGGCTAAGTTTTCCGCGCGTATTTGGTACGTCAAAACGCCAACCGCTTTGGAAATCTTATGAAGTGCCTCTGGTACGTCCATTAAAACTCCACAATCACGTCCTTGCCAAACGTCGGCCCGGCAACTTCGGGAGCCAGTCGGATTCGGTTGCATCTGACTCGGTTGATGACGTTGTTTGCCATTACCTACGTTCCCCTCTCTCCCTCTAGCACTGAATTCGAACTGCTCGCATCCGATGTGTAGCAAATATAAACGCTTAACTCAAGGATGACATCTTCCGTGCTGCCCGTGCGGGATTTAGCGGGTTGAACACGGGACGGTGGCGTTGTATCGTCATGGCCAAGCAGGGCACAGATGGAAAACATCAGACCAACAGAAGTCGCACACGCAGGCGATGCGTCGCAGAGGCGGTCGTTGCCTGAGGTGCACGGGTCGGTGGCGATACCGGCAGGCGCGTCGTTGTGGAAAAAGATTCTGGCGTATTCTGGCCCGGCTTATCTGGTCAGCGTCGGTTACATGGATCCGGGTAACTGGGCCACGAACATCGAAGCTGGCTCACGGTTCGGTTACAAACTTCTCTGGGTGCTGTTTCTGTCGAATTTGATGGCGCTTTTGCTCCAAACTCTGGCGGCCCGACTTGGTATCGTGACTGGACGCGACCTTGCGCAGGCGTGCCGTGAACATTATTCGAAACGTGTGTCGCTGGCGTTGTGGGTGCTCTGCGAGATTGCGATTGCTGCGTGCGATCTGGCCGAGGTGCTCGGCGGCGCGGTTGGATTGAATCTGTTGACTGGCCTTCCCCTGCTCGCTTGTGTGTGCGTGATGGCTGCTGACGTGTTTCTCATCCTGTTCTTGCAAGGTCGCGGGATGCGCTTGCTGGAAGCGGTTGTGGTGACGTTGGTGGCAACCATCGGGTTCTGTTACGTGATCGAGATCTTTTTCGCGCGTCCGGACTTGGCCGGCGTATTTCACGGGTTGTTTACGCCACGGTTGACGGGCCGCGGCAACCCATCCGACCTGTACATTGCAATGGGGATCATCGGCGCAACGGTGATGCCTCACAATCTCTACCTTCATTCGGCATTGGTGCAGACGCGCCGGATCGAGCGGACGCCGGAAGGCATCCGTTCCGCGAACCGGTTTAATCTTTTCGATTGCACGATCGCGTTGAATCTCGCGTTCCTCGTGAATGTTGCGATCCTTGTGATGGCGGCTGCGGTGTTTTATCGGAACGGGATCGTTGTCACGGAATTGAAGCAGGCGTATCAAACGCTGACTCCGCTGGTCGGGCACGCGGCTGCCGGCGTGGTGTTTGCGGTGGGACTGATCTGTTCGGGACAGAGTTCGACTTTGACCGGTACGTTGGCCGGGCAGATCGTGATGGAAGGGTTTTTGCAGATACGGTTGCAGCCGTGGCTGCGCCGAATGATTACACGGCTGGTGGCAATCGTGCCGGCGATAATCGTCATTGCCATCGCGGGCGAGGCGGGCAGCTATAAGCTGTTGATTCTGAGTCAGGTGATTCTCAGCCTGCAATTGCCGTTCGCCGTCGTGCCGTTGGTGCAGTTCACGTGCAGCCGCAGCAAGATGGGCGAGTTCGTCAACCCGCCAATGGTAAAAGTGCTGGCATGGACCGTGGCGGCGGTCGTTGTCGGCTTGAACATATGGCTGTTGACGCAAACGATCGTTAACTGGTGGGGGAACCGATGAAGAAAACATTTTATCATACGATTCTGGTGCCGGTGGAAAGCAGCGAGTACGACAAGGTGATACTCGATCACATCGTGCCACTTGCGCAGCAATACGGCTCCAAACTCATCCTGATCCACGTGGCCGACGGTTGGGCGGCACGGTATTTCCGCGAGGAAGCAGATTCGCCAGAAGTGCGTGACGACCGCCGGTACCTGCAGGAGTTGGCCGAAAAATTGCGCAAAGATGGGCTGGAGGTGGAGACGATTCTCGAATTCGGTGATCCCGGCGAAGAAATCATCAAACTGGCCCAGGCGCGAAACTGTGACCTGATCGCGATGACGACACACGGTCATCGTTTCATCTCCGATGTGCTTTTCGGTAGCGCCGTCCGAAAAGTCCGGCACAGTGTGGATATCCCCATTCTCCTGCTGCGTGGACACCGTCCAAAACGCTGAATGACATGCCCCCCAGTTCCCGCACTTCGTCGTAATCGTATCCCTTGTCCAAACACAAACCTTGGGGCCGCCCGCCGCAAACGCCCATGCTATGCGATTCTCCCCATTGATGCCTCCTTGGCATCACCAGCATATTACATCCATCGGGGTTTTGGGATCTATTCTTGAATGGAAACCGTCTGTGTGCCAGTGGCGCGAAAAAGAGAAAGTGGTAAACGCCCAACTGTTCGGGAAGCAGCGCAGCCCGAAACGGCGCTGCTCGTTGAAGGTTGAGGAAGCAAAATTGCCCTTGCTTGCTCTTCCGGTTTCAGGCAACAATACCTGTCAGTGGGGTTTGTCGGCGGACAATTACCATGAACCGAGGTCCTAACAATATGAAAAGAATAACGCGTTTCTTAGTAGCGGCTGCGCTTACTGCTGCGGCTGTCGAACTCCAAACAAATCCGACCGCAGCCGTTCAACCCAGCACGAGCCGCCCGTCTCAGACGGGCTATGTTTTGAAACAGATTCCATTCAGTGCCGTGCATCACCAGCAAGTTGGCGCCCCGCGTATCCGCCTTCGGGAATCCACCAGCGGTAACTGGAGCGGCTATGCAGTGCCGCTGGAAACGAGCGGCGTCACCGATACCTTCAGCGTCGTGCAAGGCACTTGGACGGTCCCCACCGTGACGGGTAGTAGGAGCGCCACGTATTCGTCCACCTGGGTAGGCCTTGATGGCTATGACAGCGGAACGGTCGAGCAGATTGGGACCGAGCAGGACTGGATGGGACGCGGGCGGCAAAACTATGCTTGGTTTGAAATGTACCCAAGTGGTGCTTACGAGATCGAGGGTTTTCCGGTGAACCCAGGGGACTCGATAAGCGCGCAAGTGCATTACCTGGGACAGAGAAACGTGCAAGTAGGCAGGGGAAGGAGCGAGGTAGAGAGCGTTTTCCAGCTCACCATTGTGAACACCACAAGAAATGTATCTTATTCCGTACCCACCAGCTATACAACGGTCACCTCCGCGGCGCGGGCCTCAGCCGAATGGGTCGTGGAAGCGCCCTCGTCACGTAAGGTTTTACCACTGGCGGACTTTGGCACCGTCAATTTCTCCGGCTGCGAAGCAGCTTCCGTACATACCGGTGGGATACTCGCCCCAATCGGTTCATGGACTCCCGATCCTCTGACCATGATTGACCCGAGTGGTGGGAGATCTGTGCCATCTTCCTTGTCCGCTAATGGCGAAGCTTTTTCCGTCTCTTGGTCCGCCAAATAGAGATACAAGCAGGCAAGATGTCTCCGTTCATCCTTGTGATGCGATTTTCCCCATTGATGCCACCTTGGCATCACCATGCATATCACATCCATCTGGGTTTTGGGATAGGCTCTAAGCCGGGGCGACGCACTTGATACGGGGCAGCCCTTCACCTTGATCCCGCTCTGGGCGGGATTGATCCTTTGCCACAGACGACAGCGGCGTCTCGCGGACTCGGCTACCCCGCAAGTCGGGGAGAGGAGACCGTTTTTCAAATTGCCCTTACCATTTGGTAAACGGCTCGCCATGTCAAAAACGTATCCCTTCTCCCCGTTCGACGGGGAGAAGGTCAGGTTGAGGGGCATTCGTTCTGAATCGCTCCGTCTAACCGTCTGGAGCGGAACGCAACACTTGCCGGGCAGAGACGAGCTTGGCGCTGTCGTCCGGGCGGATGTTCACGGCGCCCCCCCCCAGTTCCCGCTTGCTGGTGTATGACGTTTTTGGATAGTGTCGCAGGCATGACGGTGGTTATTTGGATCGGTTGTGCGGTCGCGTCTTATCTGCTCGGCTCGATCCCGACGGGGTTCTTGTGGGCGAAGGCGCGCGGCATTGATATTCGCACCATTGGCAGCGGCAACATCGGCGCGACCAACGTGATGCGCGCACTCGGCAAAGGCCCGGGTATCACGGTACTGTTGATCGATGCTGCCAAGGGTTTCGTGCCGGTTTTCGTCACACCCCTGTTTTTTCCGCGTCTCGACCGTGACACTCTGCAAATCCTGTGCTGCGTCTGTGCCATCGCGGGTCACAACTGGACCTGCTGGCTCCGGTTCAAAGGCGGCAAAGGTGTCGCTACCAGCGCGGGCGCGTTGCTGGCGTTTCTGCCGCTGCCGCTGTTATGCGGATTGGCGGTGTGGGGCGTCCTGTTCGCCATTTGGAGGTATGTGTCGCTGGCATCCATCTGTTTGGCGGCAACGGTTCCATTGGCAACCTGGTTCATAACGAAGAACATGTCGCTGACCGCCTTCACGACGGTGCTCAGCGTGGTGGTAATATGGAGACATAAACCGAACATTCAGCGGTTGCTGGCCGGAACGGAAAACCGCGTAGGTAGGGCGGCCTCTCACTAAACGGCAAAAGGAACGCATGAAGATTACAGTCATTGGTACGGGCGGCTGGGGCACGGCGTTGGCGGTGTTGCTGCATGGCAACGGACATGCGGTGACGTTGTGGGGGCGGCTCGCCGAGGAAGTTGATCCGATCCTTGTTGACCGCGAGAACAAGGCGTTTTTGCCCGGCGTAAAGGTTCCCGATACGATTTCCGTGACGCTCGACCCCGCAGTCGCGTTGCGCGGTGCGGAGTGCGTGGTGCTGGCGGTGCCGTCGCACGGTATGCGCCCCATCTGCCAGAAGATACGGGAACATGTGCCGCACAACGCGATGCTCGTCCACGTGGCAAAAGGGATTGAGAACGAAACGGGCGCACGGATGAGCGAAGTGATCGCCGAGACGCTTGGCCGCAAGGACGTTGTGGTGTTGTCTGGGCCGAGCCACGCCGAGGAAGTCGGCCGCGGCATTCCGACGGCGGTGGTGGTGGCCTCGCAGGATATGGCCTTGGCGACGAAGGCGCAGCAGTTGTTCATGAACGAGCGGTTCCGCGTTTACACGCATCACGACGTGGCCGGCGTCGAGTTGGGGGGCGCATTGAAGAACGTGATCGCGCTTGCCGCAGGGATGTGCGACGGAATCGGTTTCGGCGACAACACGAAGGCGGCGCTCTGCACGCGCGGGTTGGCGGAGATGGCCCGACTTGGCGTGGCGTTGGGGGCGAAATCAGAGACGTTTTTTGGATTGAGCGGCGTGGGCGATCTCATCGTGACAGCGTTCAGCCGTCACAGTCGGAACCGGCGGTTCGGCGAGCGGCTCGGCCGGGGCGAGACACCCGATCAGATTACGGCAAGCACGCCGATGGTTGCCGAAGGCGTGAAAACGGCGAAGTCAGCCTGGCAACTAGCCCAGTCCCGTGGCGGGATCGAGGTGCCGATCACGCGTGAAGTTTACGCGATCATCTACGAAGGTAAACCGGCGAAGGAGGCGGTGCGCGCCTTGATGATGCGTGAAGCGAAGCCGGAGTTTTAGCCCGCAGGGCCGACAATTCGGCGGAAGCTGCAGAATTGTCGGGGTTAACGATCCGTCAACTTTTTCAGCTTTTCGGCAATCTGCTTGTTCTGGGGTTCGACTTCCAGCGCCTGGCGCAACGTCGTCACCGCTTCATCGCGTTGGCCGAGACTTAACAGCACGTCGGCAAGGTGATCGAGCACGGTGGCGTCGTCTTTTTCCGATTCGGCTGCCTGACGCAGAGGTTTGACCGCTTCTTCGATTCGTCCCAGTTTGAACAGCACCCAGCCGAGACTGTCGAGATAGGCGCCGTTGTCAGGTTCGATCTCAACCGCTTTTTGAATGAGTGTTATCGCTTCATCGAGGTGAATCCCCTTATCCGCCCACATGTAGCCGAGGTAATTGAGCGCGGCATGGTTGTCAGGATTCAGCTCGATGGATTTACGGAACAAAGTCGCGGCGCGGTCGAGATCGCCTGCCCGCTCACAAGCTGCGCCGAAATAGAAATAGAATGCGCTATCGGGTTGGGCCTCTTCCGGCGACTGTTCGGCGAGGGACTGTGCAGTGGCGAACGATTCGACAGCCGGGACGTATTCCTTCTTCTCGCTGTGCACCAGCCCGGTGAAGTATGGAATCTGGTAGGCCAATGGGAACCGTTCCTTCGCCGTGACAAGCACCCGTAGCGCGTCGTCGTATTTCTCCTGCTTCATATCGATCACCGCGAGGCGCAGATAAGGCGTGGGTTGGTTCGTGTTGACGACCAGCGATTGCTGATACTGGATCACGGCCCGATCGTCCTGATCCATGTCTTCGTAGATCTCGCCGAGATAGTTGTAGATCTCGTAGCGCAGCGGTTCGTGACGGAGAATGTCCTCGAGCACCTTGACCGCCTTCTCCTTTTGGTCGGCTCTAATCCAGTTCAACGCCAGTCGCTCTCGGACCCGGGCTATGTCGGGCCGAAAGGTCAACAGTTGCTCGTAGGTTTCGGCGGCTTTGACGTAGTCGTCGTTGTCGGCATAAGCATCGGCCAGCAACAGCAGTATATCGGGATCATTGCCAGCCAGTGCGCGGGCTTTCTCATAACATTGCTGCGCGATCTTGGGCGAGACGCGCGGGCTCAGAGACGGTTTCTGTTTCAATGCTTCGGTGTAAATGCGGCCGAGCCATGCCCAGTGCCGTGGGTCATCGGAACGCTGGCGGAAGGCGGCGTCGAGCACCTTGGCCGCCTCCGCCGTCTGGTTCTTCTGCAACAAGAGATCCACCAGTGCGCGCGTTGCGCCGAGTTGCGACGGATCGATCCTGAGCGTTCGCCGAAACGCAGTCATCGCTTTCGCCGGCTGGTCGTTCAACTGGTGCGCTATGCCCAGCCAGAGCCACGCGTCTGCAACGTTCGGATTGGCCTTGGCGGTTGTCTCCAGGATCGTGATGGCTGTCGCCATTTCCTTGCGTGCGAGGTGGATGTTCGCCAAACGCAAGGCCAGCGTGACGTTCTGAGGATCAAGCTCGAGTGCCTGCTGATACTCGCCCAACGCGGCATCCACGCCCTCGTTCATCTCGATGGATGTCGCAGCGGCGAAGTGCGCCATTGCTGCCGCGCGGCGCTCTGCGGCGGCAGACAACTCCAGCGATTGCGCAACGGAGCCGCCCTCCGCCTGTGGCGGCGTAGCGCCGGGCTTGGGCACGGACTGGCAGCCCGCGGCGAGACACAACATGCCGCTGACCACGAAAGTCAATGCCCTCGCGTGTGTTACTGAGGGATGCATTTAGCCCTCCGGATTGTTCAGCGCATCCGATTCTTGTGCCGCATAGCCTTAAGACGTTTGCGCCGTTTATGGCGGTTGATCTTGGCTTTGCGTCGTTTCCTCAGTGAACCCATGCGTCCTCCTGCTTGAATCTGCGATTCAGTAAATCACCTTGTTCAGCGGATACTCGATGATGCCTTCCGCGCCGGCGTCCTTCAGGGCGGGAATGATTTCGCGCACGATCCGCTCGTCGATTATCGTTTCCACGGCCACCCAACCTTCCTGCGACAACTGCGAGATGGTAGGGTTTCGCAATGACGGCAACTTCCGCAACAGGCTATCGAGTTTCTTGCGTTGCACGTTCATCTTCAGGCCGACCTTTTCGCCGGCGACCAAAGCGCCTCTGAGCATCAATGCCAGCGTTTCGATCTTCTTGCGCTTCCACTGGTCGGTCCATGCCGCCTTGTTTGCAATCAACTGTGGGAAGCTGGTGACCAGGGTGTCCACAATCCGCAGATTGTTCGCTTTCAGCGATGAACCGGTCTCGGTCAACTCGACAATTGCGTCCACCAGTTCCGGTGCCTTGACTTCCGTGGCGCCCCATGAAAATTCGACTTCGGCGGTGACGCCATGTTTCTTCAGCCAGCGCTTCGTCATGCCGACCAATTCAGTTGCGACGCGTTTGCCCTGCAAATCTTTTACCGATTTGATCGGCGAATCATTCGGCACGGCCAAAACCCAGCGCGCGGGACTGGTCGACTGTTTGCTGTAAGCCAGTTCGCAAATGGCCTTCACATCGCTGTCGTTCTCGGCAACCCAGTCGGCCCCGGTTATCCCGGCATCAAGATACCCATGCTCGACGTACCGGCTGATTTCCTGTGCCCGGATCAAGCGCAACTCAAGTTCCGCATCGTCAGAACGCGGCACATAGCTGCGGCTGCCGGTAATGACTTTCCAGCCAGCCTTCGCCATCAAAGCGAACGTGGATTCCTGCAGGCTGCCTTTCGGCAACCCGAACCGCAACGTCTTCTGTGTTGTCTTCGCCATAATTTCGCGTTTGTCTTTCACTCCAAAATTCTAACGGCGCGGCCTTCGATTTTCAGTTTCCCATCGGCGAACAGCCGAACCGCCAGAGGATACAACTTGTGTTCCACCACCTGAATCCGCTGGTGCAACGATTCCGCCGTATCGCCCGGCAATACCGGCACCGCTTCCTGCAGGATCATCGGGCCGGTGTCCACACCTTTATCCACGAAATGCACCGTACACCCGGTCACCTTCGCGCCATAAGCCAGCGCCTGTTCCCACGCTTTCAATCCCGGAAACGCCGGCAGCAATGCTGGATGGATGTTTATAATCCGGCCAGCAAACGCCTCCAACAACGGCGCTTTCACGACGCGCATGTAACCAGCCAGCGCCACCAACTCGACGTCCGCGTCGCACAACGCCACCGCCATCTGCATTTCCAACTCGGGTTCCAGCTTCGTCTTGAACTGGCTCGGCCCGATGAACTTCGACGGAATGCCATGTTTGCGCGCTCGTGCGAGAATCTTCGCGTCGGCAATGTCGCTGAGTACGATGACCACCTGGCCCGGAATTTTGCCGCGTTCGCACGCTTCGATTATCGCTTCGCAGTTCGTTCCGCTGCCTGATCCCAGCACACCAATGCGCAACTTGCTGCTGCTCACGCCAGTTATTTAACGGATGCCCGAGGAAAACACAAGCGCGCGTTCATCACCAGTATGGATGGCCGTAATAGAAGCCCCACTGGGACCGAATCTCGTCCGAGTCGCGCTGGCGTTGCTCTTCCATGGCGGCGCGGGTATAGGTATCCAGCATATAAGTCACCACGCCGTTGCTGACCCCTTCGTTGCGGAGGCGGACAACGTCGTCCGAAGTCAGCTTGAAAACCGTGCGCGTGCCTTCCACACGTTGAATGATCTCCCCGTCGCTCAATCCCGCCTTGGACATCGACATGATATCCGCCAGACTCAGCGGCGCGGGGTGCGGTTTGGCGGTGGCGCATCCCACCAGCAACACGACAACCAGACATGTTAGGAATTGTTTCATTAATGGAAAAGCTTACCGCATCCGGCCGTAAACGCAACCGGGTCAGAATCAGAACTTGCGGTTTTAGGCGTACGAACGTCGCAATTTGTTAGGCGGCAAATCCTTCATAAGTCAATGCCGTCCGAATAGTGGAAGCAAAATCGGGACGGCAGCGCAAAGCCATACAAATGCGATCAGACAGAATGCGGGTGTCAGCGAACCGCGCCGACTGCGGAAATGATGAGGGTGCAAGCAAAACGAAATAGTAAACAAAGCCGCTCCTGCAAAACCAATCAACGCCGCGCGATGTGAAAAAATGATGAAAAAGAAGAAAGCTAAAACAGCCGCCAACTGAATAATGATCTTCATTGGCTCCGACATTTGTGTCTCGTTTGTTTTCATACGCTTGTATTTTGTGGTGTGGTGCGCGATACCGCCTTAACATTATTAATGGGACAAAGTCAGAGTCCGCTCTTGCGAATTTGCCGCTTCACGACTAGCGGCGTCTTCGACTTTGCGATCAAACCCGTGGTCGAAAAACCGCGCACGAACGGTACGATGCGAATCCGTGCGCCCAGTCCTGTGAGCACCGCGCGCTCGCCTGCGTCAAGCGTCTTTGCAGTGTAATCTCCGGCCTTGACGTAAATGTCAGGGCGCACGGCGGCGAGAAAACGGTCTGCGCGAGGTTCATTGAAGATCACCACCGCGTCCACGCACCCCAGTGCCGCGAGAACGGCGGCACGATGTTGTTGGCGAACCAGTGGACGCCCCGAACCTTTGAGTTGCCGGACCGAAGCGTCCGAGTTGAGGCCGACCACGAGCAGGTCGCCGAGTTTCCGGGCGCGTTGGAGATAATTCACATGGCCGTAGTGGAGAAGATCGAAACAGCCGTTCGTTGCGACGATCCGTCGTCCATGACGATGCGCGGCTGCAGCCCATCGGGTCGCCTGCGCAAGTGTTAACACTTTGGCTGGCGGTGATTTGCGCGTGGGCGTTTTGTCTTGATTCATCGTCATGGTGCGCTGATACTTCAACTTCCAGCATGGCTTATAGGATTCGACGGGTCAAGGTCGTTTTGCCCATCTTTGCGGGGCTGCCAGTGTGAGGCTGGAGATCAAAAGAAGCACATGCAATATGTCCATTTAATCGGAACGATCATCTATTTTGCGTTGTTGATCACGTTGGCGTGCTACGGCCTGCATCGCTATTGGATGATCTATCTCTATTACAAACACCGCAAGGAGACACCGATGCCAGTAGGCCGGCTGGATCCACTCCCCAAGGTGACCGTTCAACTGCCGTTGTACAACGAAATGTATGTGGCTGAACGGTTGATCGATGCCGTAGCCGCATTGGATTATCCAAAAGATAAGCTCCAGGTCCAGATCCTCGACGATTCCACCGACGAAACCACAGATATCGTTGACCACAAGGCGGCGGAGCTGCGCGGTAAGGGTTTCGACGTCGTTTCCGTGAGGCGGCTCAACCGCCACGGTTTCAAAGCTGGGGCGCTGCAAGACGGGTTGCGGACGGCGACAGGCGATTTCATTGCGATTTTTGACGCCGATTTCGTGCCGCAGCCGAGCTTCCTGCTGCGGACGATAGATTTCTTTTCCGATCCGAACGTCGGTATGGTGCAAACTCGCTGGGGCCACCTAAACGAATCCGATTCGCTGCTCACGCGCCTGCAATCCATGTTTCTAGACGGCCATTTCCTGATCGAGCAAAGCGCGCGCTCGCGGTCGGGGCGGTTCTTCAACTTCAACGGTACCGCCGGTATTTGGCGACGGAGTTGCATCGAGGAATCCGGTGGCTGGCAGCACGACACATTGGCTGAAGACTTGGACCTGAGCTACCGCGCGCAGATCAAGGGTTGGAGATTCTGGTTTCTACCCGACGTCGTCACGCCCGCAGAGTTGCCGGTTGAGATGAACGCCTTCAAAACGCAGCAACATCGCTGGGCAAAAGGCTCGATCCAGACCTGCAAGAAGATGCTTCCAGTCCTTTGGCGCAGCCATCTGCCCTGGAAGATCAAACTCGAAGGCACGGTGCATCTGACGAGCAACTTCGGACACTTGATGCTGCTAATGCTGTGCCTCCTACTCCATTCCTCAGCCGCCACCAGCACCAATCAGGTCACGGGAGGCAATCCGTGGATGAGGCTGATGTTGGTTGACTTGCCGCTGTTTTTTGCGGCCTCGGTCTCGATCTCGGCATTTTACTTCTGCGCGCAGAAAGAACTCCACGCCCAGTGGTGGAAGCGACTCCTTTACGTCCCACTGCTCATATCGGTCGGGATCGGTTTGTCGGTGAACAACGCCCGGGCAGTGCTCGAAGCGATCTTCAACTACCGCAGTGATTTTGTGCGCACGCCGAAATACGGCGCGTTCTCTCGCGTCAATTTGGGATTCAAACGGGAGTATCTCGCGCTGCGCGGCCTTGTGCCATACGTCGAGTTCACGTTCGGTGTGTACTTCAGCTACCTGCTGTTTCAGGCGGTGCATCGCAGTCAGTGGTCGATGATACCGTTCTTCCTGATCTTCCAAGTCGGTTTCCTCTACGTCGGCTTGATGTCGCTGGCACAGAGCAGTGTCCGTCTACTCTTCCGACAGGCACAGCAGGCGGGACTGTCTGTTGCAGGCGCCTAAAATCCTACATTGCCGCTGGCCTCAACTTGCCTGTGCCGCCCCGTCCGTCGTCGGAACAATGCGGCCGCGATACCCAGCGCCGTTACCAGCACGCAACCTGCCACGAATACGTCGCCGAATCGTGTGTAGAACGTTTGCTGTTGCGCTCGTGGCACCGACAGTTGCCAGTTCGCCGCGCCTTCCGTGAACGGCGCCAGCCGTTCCCGCACGATCCCGAACTCGTCCACGATGCACGTCACGCCGTGGTTCGTCACGCGCACCAACGGTCGATGGTTTTCTATGGCGCGAAACACCGCGTTGGCGAGATGCATTTCGGCGGCCGGTGACGTCTTGAACCAGGCATCGTTTGTCACGTTCACCATGAACTCCGCGCCGCTCTTGACGAACTGCCGGTACAATCCCGCCACCACGTCTTCGAAGCAAATGACCGCGCCGAACGACACGTCATGCACACGAAATAGCGTGTACCGCTGTCCTCGCTCGAAACTATCCGGAATCGGCGTCAGCCATTTCATGAATGGCAACACCTTGCGCAACGGCACGTATTCGCCGAACGGCACGAGGTGGATCTTGTGATAAATGTCCTGCAACGTGCCATCGGTCAACACAAGCGTCGCTGCGTTGTAGTACACATCCCCGTTCGCGGTGGGATCCGCATCGATTGTCCCCGTGAATAGCGGCGCTTGCGCCTTCGCCACCAGAGTCGTTACCACTGCATATGATTCCGGGTCGTACCTCAACGCATCAGGCGTCGCTGTTTCCGGCCAGATAATCAGATCGGGGCGATTCATCGTCACCGCTTCCGTAAGCACGCGGTATCGCTCCAGAATCATCGGTTTCTGCGATGCCTCGAACTTCAGGGTCTGCGGAATATTCCCCTGTACTACCGCCAGTCGCAATACCTCCCGCGATTCACCGCGCTGGATCTCGTGCCAGCCGTGTAGAAACGCCGCGCACACCAGCGCCATCGCCACGTAAAACTCCCAGCTTGGCCGTTGCTTGATCTCCGGTTCACGCATCTGCCGCAAAAAACGCCGTAGCGTGAAGTACAGCACAAAGTTGACGATGCATACCAAAGCCGACACCCCATACACGCCTGTCACGCTGGCAAATTGGATCAGCGGCGCCGATTGCCACAATGCAGCCCCAAGAAAGTTCAATGGGAACCCGCCAAGCGGGAATACACCGCGCATCCATTCCACCATTACCCACCCTGCCGCCGCCAGAATCGCCAGCATCAAGTTTCGCAAGGCCGAGTCCTTTTGGTCGTCAAACACCGCGCTCAACTTCGCCCACCCCGCCGCCGCCAAACCGAAGTACGACGCCATCAACGCTACCAGCGCCACTGTCCCCGCCAATGCCAGCAGCAGCGGTGTGCCAGCCACAGTTGTGTACACCGTCCACCAAGTCGTTGCGCCGAAAAAAACGAGCCCCGCCACATAACCGCGGCGAAATGCGCATCCCACGGCGCAACCTTCCACCGCAAACAGCAGCGGCACGAGGGCCAGCCATGCTGATTGGCTGACATTGAATGGCGGGAACGCGCTGGAAAGCAGCAACCCTGTGACAATCGGCAGGACCCAACTTCTCATCACTTGGAGGGTTCGGCTCCAACCGAGCTGTTTCATCTCAGTTCCTGCGGTCGGGCTGGAGCCCAACCCTCCAACTGCGGGATCAAAGCTCACGCGTTACGGCCACAGCAGTTCTTGTATTTCTTGCCGCTGCCGCAGGGGCACGGCTCGTTTCGTCCAATGCGCGGCGTGTCACGCCGTATCGGCGCTGTTGTTTCCTGAATAGCTTCTTCGACCACGCCTCCGTCATGCGCCGCGCCGGGTCCCGCCGTTGAACTTCGCCGGGACGCGGCTGACGCCGCTTCGCTGTAAGCACTGCCGGAACCCAGTTCCGGCGCGATGAACTGCTGTGGCAGTGCCCGCAGGAAATTCTCGAATGCCGCCAACGAGCTGGCCGAGCGAAACACATTGTTGGCGATCTCGTTCTTCACACTGCTCATCATCTCTTCGAACATGTCGAATGCCTCGGCCTTGTACTCGACAAGCGGATCGCGCTGGCCATAACCGCGCAGGCCGATGCCGGTGCGCAACTGGTCCATGTTATATAGATGTTCCTGCCAGAGACGATCGAGCGCGTTGAGAACAATGAGCCGTTCGATCGCCTTCAACGTGTCGGGGTTCTCGTGCGACACCTTCGCCTCGTACGCCTTCGACACGCGCCCGGAGATGTGCTGGAGGATTTCCTCGGACGTCTTGTGATCCAACTGTTCGCGCCGCAGGCCGATGGGGAACGCATGGTTCGCCCATCGCAGCAGGCCGTCGTAGTCCCATTCATCCGGCAACTTGTCGGTCGGACATGAACTCGCCACGCGCGATTCAACGACTTCCTCGATGATATCGAAGATCGCCTGGCGTGGGTTGTCTCCATTGATGATTTCGTTGCGGAATCCGTAAAGCACCTCGCGCTGCTTGTTCATCACGTCGTCGTATTCCAACGTGTGTTTGCGGATGCTGAAATTGTGTTCCTCGACCCGGCGCTGGGCGGTCTCGATGGATTTGTTCAGCCACCGATGCTGTAAATCCTCGCCCTCCTTCATGCCGAGCTTTTCCATGATATTGCCAATGCGCGCGCTGCCAAACAGGCGCATCAAATCGTCTTCGAGCGACACGTAAAAACGCGAGCCGCCCGGGTCGCCCTGTCGCGCGCAACGACCGCGCAATTGCCGGTCGATGCGCCGTGCCTCGTGGCGTTCGCTGCCGATGACGTGCAACCCGCCCACTTCCGGCACGCCTGGGCCGAGTTTGATGTCCGTGCCGCGGCCGGCCATGTTAGTGGCAATGGTCACCCCGCCGAACTGTCCCGCACGCGCTATGATCTCCGCCTCGCGCTGGTGGTATTTTGCATTGAGCACGTTGTGCGGAACGCCCCGTCGCTGCAACATGCGCGCCAGCACCTCGCTCGAATCGACGTTCACGGTGCCGACCAGCAACGGCTGGCCTTTTGCGTGCCGCTCTGCGATTTCGTCGATGATGGCATTGTATTTCTCGCGTCGCGTCTTATAGATGCGGTCGTTCTCATCCAACCGGACGCATGGTTTATTGGTCGGGACCACCACAACTCCCAGCTTGTAGATGTTCTGGAACTCCGTCGCCTCGGTCTCCGCCGTGCCCGTCATGCCTGCCAGCTTCCTGTAAAGACGAAAATAGTTCTGGATGGTGATCGTCGCCAGCGTTTGCATCTCGCGTTCGATGGCAACGCCTTCCTTGGCCTCGACGGCTTGGTGCAGTCCGTCGCTCCAGCGCCGGCCCGGCATCAGCCGGCCTGTGAACTCGTCCACAATGAGGACCTTGTTCTCCTGGACGACGTATTCGACGTCCTTCTCATACAAGCAGTACGCGCGCAGCAATTGCGAGATGCTGTGGATTTTCTCGCTGCGCTCGTCGAAGGACTGTTGGACCTGCTGCTTGCGTTTTTCCTTCTCTGCATCGGGCAGCTCCTGCGCATCGATTTCCTGCAGCGCGACCACAAGATCGGGCATGACGAACGCATCCGGGTCGTGCGGATTCAGGTGTGTGCGCCCCTTCTCGGTCAGATCGGAATCGTGCTGTTTCTCGTCGATTGTGAAGAACAAGTCCTCCTTCAGATCGATCAATTCCTTCTTGCTGGAATCTTTGAGCACGTCCAACTCGGCGCGGTCGAGAATCTGGCGCGTCTCGGGATTCTCGAGCATCTTCATCAACTGCTTGTTCTTTGGAGTGCCGAGTTTGACCTGATACAGCAGCCGTCCTGCACGGGCTTCGCGGTCGCCGTCGCTGCCTGCTTCGCCTGACTTCTCGCCGTCCTGGCCTTCGATCAACTGCTTCGCCTCATTGATGAGCCTGTTGCATAACATCGTTTGCGCCCGCACCAGTTCCGCAATTTGAGGTTTCAGCCGGTCATAAACCTGTGATTGCGTGGTTACCGTGGACGGCCCGCTGATGATCAAGGGCGTGCGCGCCTCGTCGATAAGAATCGAGTCTACTTCATCCACAATGGTGTAGAAATGCCCGCGCTGGACTTGTGTATCTGCGCTGGTGGCCATGCCGTTGTCCCGCAGATAATCGAATCCGAACTCAGCATTCGTGCCGTACGTGATGTCGCAAGTGTATTGCTCGCGACGAATCTGCGGTGATTGGTCGTGCTGAATGATGCCCACGGTCAGCCCGAGGAACTTGTAAATCTCCCCCATCCATTCGGCGTCGCGCGCTGCAAGGTAATCGTTTACCGTGACCAGATGCACGTTGTAGCCGGTGAGCGCGTTTAGGTAGAGCGGCATGGTGGCAACCAACGTTTTGCCTTCGCCAGTTGCCATTTCCGCGATCGTGCCCTGGTGTAATACGATTCCGCCAAGCGCCTGCACGTCGAATGGCACCATGTCCCACTTGTACGGACGTCCGCGGACGAGCCATTCCTTGCCGAGTAGCCTACGACAAGTATTTTTTACGGCAGCGAACGCCTCGGGCAGCAACTCATTCAGAATCTCCAGCTCCAACTCGTGCGCCTTGCGCCGAATCGGCTTGGCCTCCTCGCTCTGTAACGCCGCTTCCAACCGGTGAGCCTCCGCCAGCAACGCGGTAATTCCGCGTTGTTCGCGGCCCTGCTCAATGCGCGCCTTGAACTCTGCTGTCTTGGCCTGCAACTGCTCGTCAGTTAGCTTCTGGTACTCCTGCTCGATCTCGCCGACGCGGAGCGCCAGCGGCCAGAGCCGTTTCAGCTCGCGCTGGTTTTTGTTCCCCAGCATCTTTTTGAGAATCCAACCGACCATAGAGATCCTTCACTACGCTCAGAATAACGTTTCGCGTCAGCTTCCCGGTTTCACCACGGGCGTCCCGGCCTGGCACATCGGGCACTGTGCGGGGTCGAACGTCTTGATGTGCAGCTTTAACAGACTCGCCAGCGGCGCGCCAAAATCCACCGGGCCGTCCGACCGATCCACCAGCGTGCCGACGCCGACCACCACTCCGCCAAGTCGCCGCACGATGTCAACCGTTTCCTGTACGCGTCCGCCTTTCGTGACGACATCCTCAACCACGATAAATTTCTCGCCGCGCCCGACCTGGAAACTCCGCCGCAACTCCAGCTTCCCCGCCGCGTTCTTTTCGGCAAAGATGTGACGTAGTCGCAACGCCCGTGCCACCTCGTGTCCGACAAACAGTCCGCCTAAAGCGGGCGATATCACCGTTTGCGCAGCTGTCGAGGGAAGTTTTGCGGCCAGTGCTGCACATAAACGCTCAGCATGATGCGGATACTGCAGGACCAGCGCGCACTGGAAATATTGGTTGCTGTGCAAGCCCGACCGCAGCAGGAAGTGTCCTTCCAAAAGGGCGTTCGTCTTGCGGAAAATCTGGAGAACTTCAGTGTCGGTCACGTTGTCACCACCCACTTCGGATCCGGCTTGCTGGCGCGCTCAACTTCACGGCGCTTGGCTTCGTATCCTTTGCGGCCCATCAGCCCGTAGGTGAAAGTTTTTTCCAGTTCCACGCTGGGCTGATCGAACGCGTTAATGTTATAAAGCTCGCCCGCATAGGCTGTCTGCATCTCCAGCAGATAAAGGAGCGCGCCGACGCTGCGTTCGCACACGTGCTTCAACCTAATCGCGCAGTTCGGCCTGCCGTTCCTCGTCAGCGCCAGCTCGGTCGCTTTCTGCTCGGCATTGAGCAACTCGTTCATCGTGTGCCCACCGAGATATTTTATCGCCTCATACTCAGGGAATGCGGGCGGGATCGTCACCGTCGTGCCGAACTCGTCCACCGTCAGGAACGTGATGACTTTGTCGAACGGTCCTTCAATGTAAAGCTGCATCACTGAGTGCTGATCGGTTGTACCGAGTGCCTTTTCAGGCGTCTGGCCCGTGCGCGCCAGTTTGCCCGCGCGATCCATCTGTTTACCGAGGCTCTCTGCCCAAAGTTGGCGGAACCAGTCGGCCACATCCCGCAACGCATGTGAGTAAGGCATCATCACCTGAATGTTCTTCCCTTTCGCCTTGTCCATCAAGTAATGCATCGCGGCGCCCGTCAACGCCGGATTCTCCCACAGCTTCTTCGACTTGCAGACCGCATCCATCTCCGCCGCGCCCGCCAGCAACTGGTGAATGTCAATCCTCGTCACCGCCGCGCTCAGCAACCCGACCGCGCTCAATACCGAGAACCGGCCGCCCACGTCCGTCGGAATCGGCAGCGACGCATAGGAAAACTTCTTCACTATCTCGCGCAGTTCGCCTTTTTCGGGATCTGTGGTGATGACGATGTGGTCGATATGTTTTGTCCCTCCGAGTTTGCGAATTAACGCGTCGCGGAACACTAGGAATTCGCTCATTGTCTCCGCCGTGCCGCCAGACTTGGTAACAACGTTAAACACCGTCTTATCCAGATCGAGCACGTCGAGCATACCGGCGACTCGGTCAGGATCCACATTATCGAGCACGAACAATCGTGGTCCGCGCCGACTTGGTCGTTCCAGCAGATTATACTCGGGGTGATTCAGCGCCGACTGCAACGCGATGTTACCGAGTGCCGAGCCGCCAATGCCAACCACCACAAAATTGTCGAACCGCTTATCGAGTTTCCGCGCCAACTCCGTGACCTCGTCCGCCAGTTTGGTGTTGTATGGCAGCTTACGAAATCCCAGCGGCGCTTTATCGATGGCGCTTGCAGCCGCTTCAACTTTTGGCCCCAATGCCTTCAACTCCGAGTCGGCGACACCGTGTTCGCCGATTCGCCAAGCCATCAAATTATTGAAATCGTATCGCAGATTCGGCACTTCCCGTGTCCTCCATTCCTCAGATTGTATCGCAGATTTTCGAACGCCCGACAACAACTTTAGCCTGAATATTTCACACCTGCCAGAAGGTAGTCGTGAAATATCCACCTCGGGAGCGCCGCGCACGGGGGCGCGGCGCTCCCGAGGCCGACACACTCTGTGTGTCGGGCTAACCCCGACAATGCGACAGCTTCCGCCGTATTGTCGGCCCTGTGGGCGCATATTTCACATGGACGTGTGAAATATGCGGGTTAGCGCTTCAAAGGATGCGGCAATAAGGTTGTCGGCAGGTTGTGCATGGCCAGCAGTGTGTCGGAGGCACTAATTACTTTACTTCGACAGATTCCCCGAGCCGCAGACCGAGCGCGCGGGCGGCGTGACCGCCGTTGATGGCGATTTCAAGAAAACCGCTGGAGCCGATCACTGCCAACAGTTCGCCATTTGCGACTTCCTGATAGTAATTCTTAACGGCACACACTTCTTCGCTGCGTAGCAAAACCGACGGAGCATGTCGCGCAAGCTTGGCTAGATCGGCAGCAGCGATGTTGGTAATGGCGTTGCCAAAATGGTCGATGTAAACGACCTCGCCATGCACTGCACCATCGCGCATGGAGGCTTGCGGCCAGGGAAGCTGAACGTATTTGCCCAGCTCCACCCCCATATCTTTTAGCGGTACGCCGAGTGTCAGATGCGCCGCCACTGGCGCGAAAACGTCGCGCCCATGAAACGTGTGGCTCAGAGGTTTGTGAAAATACTGGCTGTGGTCGAGTCGCCGAATCTCCGACACCGGTTCCTGCGCCAACGCCAGCGACAAGATGCCATTGTCCGGGCCGATGAAGATGTAATCATTTGTCCGCACCGCGATGGCCGCACGGCTGGTGCCTACGCCGGGATCTACCACGGCCACATGAATCGTGTCCTTTGGAAAACAGCGGTAACTTGCCAACAACGCGAACGCCGCAGCGTGGATGTTGCCGCCGGGTACCTCGTGAGTGATGTCCACCACCACGGCCTGCGGGTTGATTCCAAGAATCACACCCTTCATGCTGCCCACAAACCAGTCGTCCATGCCGAAATCGGTCGTCAATGTGATGATGTTCATTGTGTTAGGCTCTTGGATCCGGTTGACGCGCCAGCATACAGAACGCGCAAACCTTTGGTCAAACAAACTTATTTCCTTGCCTGCGTCGCGGAGCGTGCGGTTAGAATGCATGGACAATCGTGGGAAGGATGAATCTTGGATACCAATTGCCTGATGAACTGTTCCTCATCACAACCTGACGCGGTGTTGTCCCTCGGTTCGAGCCGCTTGGCGCGTAATGCCCTATGGAACCTGGCGGGACAGGCAATCGCTCCCTGTCAGGTCGCGTACACGACCGCGCACCGAACTACTCAGCAAACAGCCACCCAAGCGTTCGAAGGTCATCTAAAAACGGAATCCGCCTGACACTACCAATTCCCATGCCCTGCCCCTCATTATCCGAACTTCCACCACCACTGACCGGCAAAACCGGTTGGCCGTGGACGCAAGCGGTCGAACCGCTGCCGGCGGGCACGTGGCCGAAGATCACCATCGTCACGCCTTCGTTCAATCAGGCACAGTTTCTTGAAGAAACGATTCGGTCCGTGTTGTTGCAAGGTTACCCCAACCTTGAATACATGGTCATTGACGGCGGCAGCACAGACGGCAGCGTGGATGTTATCCGCCGGTATGCACCGTGGCTTGCATTTTGGACGAGTGAACCTGACCGTGGCCAATCTGACGCGATCAACAAAGGCTGGCAGCGCGCCACGGGCGACGTCCTTGCCTACCTCAACTCCGACGACACGTATCTGCCGGGCGCGCTTCGCTGGGTCGCCGAAACGTTTGCGCAGAATCCGTCTCTCGGTCTCGTCTATGGCCGCGTCTGCGTGATCGATGAGCAGAGCCGCGTGCTGCGTGAACGTCCTGTCCGACAGGCCAGTCTCGCCGAAGTCCTGCGATGGTCGCCGTCCATTCCGCAACCGAGTATCTTTGTGCGACGCACCGCTGTGGAATCGGTCGGCTTTTTCAACACCGACTTGCATTACACGATGGACTACGAGTTTTCGTTGCGGATTGGCCTGCGGAGCGAAATGCGATTCATTCCGTATCTGCTGGCCACGATGCGCGACCACGCTGCCGCCAAGACCGCGCGCGACCCGTTGAAGCATGTCGAAGAAGGCATGGCAGTCGCGGAAAAATTCTTCACGCAAACGCTGCCTCCTAATCTTGCGACCCTTAAACAGCAAACCCTCGCCGTGTTCTGCCTTCGCAGGGCGCGGGTGCTCTCCCGACTTGGCCGCGGCGCGGAAGCACGAATCGCCATACATCAGGCGTTGCGTTTGCACACTGACACGGTCATTATCCGTCAAGCGGCGACGGTCTGGGCGATGAGCGTGCTTGGTTATGGAATTATTGCACAACTGCGTCGGTTCAAACGTTGGTGGCTTCAACTTTGCATGGGGCGCCGCACATGAAACTCCTGTTTCTCACTCAAACAAGCGCACTCGGCCCATCGAGCCGCTACCGCGTGTACCAACTTCTTCCGTTGTTGGAGAAGTTGGGAATCCACTGCGAGGTCTCGCCCGCGATTGATGAACAACTTTACAGACAACTCTACTTGTTCACTAAAGAACGATCGTCCCGGCGCGCAGCCTTCCTCGCGGCTTGGCGCAAGCGTCGCGATGATCTGCGGCGAATTGACTCGTTCGACGCCGTGTTCGTCCAGAAGGGCGTCTTCCCCGGATTGTACTCAGGCTTCGAGTCCCGCATCGCGGGACGCAAACCACTCGTATTCGATTTTGACGACGCGATTTGGCTGCCGCGCGAGGGTGGCAATCCTCTGCTCCGTGCTCTGCACCGCGAACGCACGGTGCAGGACATTCTGCACTGCGCGACGGCGGTGATTGCTGGCAACGAGTTTCTTGCGGAGTACGCGCGGCGCTTCAATCGAAACGTCACGGTGATACCGAGTGCGATTGATCTTGATCGGTACCCGTCGCAGTTGAAACTCGCTTCCATGAACGCCCGTGGCCAACCTGTTATTGGGTGGATCGGTAGTAGCACCACCCTGCCATACCTGAAGGCTTTGCGCCAAGTGTTTGAGAAGTTGCAGTTTGTTCCTCGTGTGATCGCTTCGGGTGACCCCACGGTTCTGGGCTTTCCCGTCGATTTTAGGCCATGGAGGCCAGAGAATGAATCGGCTGAGTTGGCGCAGTTTGATATTGGCATTGCTCCATTGCCTGACACGCCGTGGGAACAGGGTAAGTGCGGGGTGAAGGTTTTGCAGTACATGGCGTGCGGTATTCCTGTTGTCGCTTCCGCTGTTGGCGTGCACAAGCAAATCATCCAACACGGTGAGAACGGGTTCCTGGTGAGAACCGAGGCGGAGTGGATCGAGCGGCTCCAGGTGTTACTCGCCGATGCCGCGCTGCGGGCGCGCCTTGGCGCGTCGAGCCGCCGGCGTGTCGGAGAGAAATTCGCGGTAACGAGTGCTGCGGCCCAGATTGCTGCTGTGCTGCGGCGTCTGGGTAGTGATTGACTTTCCGCCGGTGGCTTCGTAGTTTTTATTTATAGGAAGGGTGCCGCACGGTCGCCCGAGGTTGAACTGGATAATAATATGTCTTTCACTTTCCAACAACTTGCCATTGCCGACGTGGTGCTCGTAGAAACGCCGGCGTTCCCCGACGAACGCGGCCAGTTCTGGGAGACTTACAAGCGTTCGGCGTTTGTTGCCTCCGGGATTATCGAGACGTTTATTCAGGACAACTTTTGCCGCTCCGTCCATGGTGTGTTGCGTGGACTCCACTTCCAGAAAGTTGCCGCCGCCCAAGGCAAGCTTGTTTTTACGGTGCGTGGCGAGGTATTTGATGTTGCCGTGGACATTCGTCGCGGTTCGCCCACCTTCGGCCGATACGTGAGTGCGAATCTCTCCGAGCAGAATCATCAGGCGCTCTACATTCCACCGGGGTTCGCTCATGGTTACTGTGTGCTCAGTGACGAGGCCATTGTCGGATACAAAACCACGGCCGAGTACACCCCCGAGCTTGATCGTGGGATCGTGTGGAACGATCCCACGCTAAAGATCCCTTGGCCCATCCGCAACCCCATCCTCAGCGGGAAAGACCAGCGACTGCCACAATTGGCCAACGCAGAGAACAATTTCGTTTACACTGCGCGGCCGCAATCTTAATCGTCCGCGCCCACCGTTGTCTGTCGCCTTATCCCGAATCGGCAGATTCCTGCGGCGGCAAACGCACACACGAACGGCATCACCGGCAGACTGAATCGCAGATCGGCGTAACTCAGCGCGTGGACCAGCATCACGTAAACAACAAGAACCACCATTAGGGTTTGTGCGGCACCCCACGGCCGGCATCGCCATAATCCGATCATCGCCAGGGCCAACCATACTGCTTGAATCGCGATACTCACTGATTGCTCCCGTCGCGCCGCGCCCAGAAACCAGAACCGCCCACACTTGCGCACTATCAGTTCCACGGCGACCAGCGGGTTAACAGTCATCTGTTTCCATGTTTCGTGATAAAACTGACGGTCAAGCGCCACCACCGATGCTCCCGCATTTTGTTGTTTAATCCGTTCGATCTCGCCCTGCCATCTGGTCTTGCCGTCTCCTTCCCATAGCCCGGCTGTCGGCTGGTAATTTCCAACGAACGTCGTTGATCCTCCCTGCTCGGTCGCGACGGGAAGAAACTCGCCGCCCGTCACGCGCCAATTCCGCGCCGTCCATGGCACGACGACAACCAGCATCGCCGCGAGCACCAGCAGACCGCGCCGTGGTCGCATGACCAGCACGACCAACGGTAACAGCAGAAATGTCGGCTTGCACAAATTTACCACGCCGAGCAACGCGCCCGCCGCGAGCCAGCGCCACGTCTTGTCGTCGCACCAAGCCGTCAACTGGACGCACACATATGCCACCAGCAGAAAAGTGAGCACGATTTCCTTATTGATGAACGCTATGCGCCAGATGGCCAAGGGATACAGTGCCCACAGCCAGGCGGCCCAGACAGGCACGTCAGACCTGAAGCGTGGAGCGTGGATCACGAGGCGGGCGAGCCAGAATATCAGTGCACACGTCAGCGTGTCCAGAAGCGCTTGCACAACTTTCATCGCCAGCGGTGAACCTGCTACTGCAACGAAGAACGGATAAACGGGTCCGCGTGTGATGTCGTCGTAATGTCCTTCGCGGATGGTTTGCGCAATTGCGCCATAGCTATCGCCATCCTCGCGCAGGTGCCAGCGTTCCTGGAGACGCGGGAAACCAACGAAGATAAACCCCAGCCGCAAGACCAATGCGACCAGCAGGCAGAAAAAAAGCGGTCGCGTCATTGTCAGAGCCTTTTCTTCGCGAAAGCCCGGCCAGATGCTGTTGACTGTAAATTTTCTGTCGGCTTTTCCATGTGCTGGCTTGCCGAGCCGTAGCTCCGAACAGTAAATGCCCGCCTTCGCCCTGCGTGCTTCGGCGCGGCAGCCCCGAAAGCTTTCGGGGCTGGTGGGCGCGACAGGACTTGAACCTGTGACCTCGCGGGTGTGATCCGCGCGTTCTAGCCAACTGAACTACGCGCCCAACCGTTCGCTTTTCGAACGCGGTTGCAGACTATCCGCCGGTCTGGAGATTTTCAAGCCTTGAACATCTCGCGTTTCAGTAGATATAGTGAAAATCGTGATCGCAGCTTCGGCAGTTCCGTTGAGCGTGGACAAACATCCGTTGCCGATCCGTCCGTGGCGGTTGATTCTCCTCATCATGGCCGCGGTCAACCTCGCTGCCTTCTGGTTCTTACTTCAGTACAACTATTTACCCGAGAACTACCACGCCCTACCCATCGGTCTCGACAGAGCGGAGCTTGCCTGGATCGGGATAAGCATCTGCGTAGCGATTGTTGCCATCGTTTTGTCATGGAGAAACGCGGACACAGCACGCCGGTTTGTCTGGGCTGGTCTGCTGGCCACAGTAATCTCCATGGTTGTACTGGTGAAGACGCTGGCCGGCGCCCCGCTTCGATGTCTTGACCCCATTCTATTCTCCGCCGCTTTGGGTTGGGGAACGGTTTTCTGGCTGCGCACCAATAAGGCGCTGGATCTTGACCGAACTCTTTCATTGCGGTTGGGCGACCGCTGTTGGCATCCCAAGATTGTGAACGTGCTTGCGGCGGTTGTTTGGATCTCGGCGATTGGTCTGTTCCTCTATTACATGGCGCAGCAGATCTATTACTTGAACAATCTTGCGCTCGGCTATGCCGACTGCGGCGAGAACGCGCGATTGATGTTCAACACAATGACGAATCCGCGAGAACTGTTCCTGCGGGTCAATCCGGACAAGCCACTGTTCTATGATCACTTTCATCCCGGTATCCTGCCGTTTATGCCGCTGTGGCTGGTGTGGCCCGATTTGAAACTGACAATCGTGCTGCAACTCATCGCCGTACTCGGTGTAGTCGTGCCGCTGTATTACATCGGCCAACGCGTCTTCCAAGATGACACGCCGGCGCTGCTGCTTGTGCTTGCGTGGCTCGTGTATCCGTCAACATCGCAGTTTGTCTACAGTGCCTCCTATGGCTTTCGCTGGGGCAACATGTGTCTCCTGTTCTACTTTACTGCCCTCGCGTTCTGGCTGAATGGTCGTTCGGGCTGGGCCTTGCTAATGGTCTTATGGGCAATGCTAATCAAGGAAGAAGCCGCGATCATCGTCGGCATGTTCGGTGTTTATCTGGCACTTTTCGAGCGCCGACGTGCTGCTGGCATCGCACTCGCAGTGTTTGCATTCGGTTTTTTTCTGTTAGTCACTTCCATCCTTGTCCCTGACATCAGCGGCCGTGAGTATGGGATGACGCGGTTCTTCTACGATCTCGGGCACACGAAACTGGAGATACTGCTGTCGCCTATCACGAAGCCTGGAGTCTTTTGGGGGAAACTGTTCGAACCTTCGTCGCTTTACTTTGGAGCCGTGCTTATCGCGCCGCTGCTGTTCCTGCCAGTACGGAAACCATCGGTGCTATTCATCGGGACGCTGACGTTCGTCTTCTGTTGCATGCATCCTATCCTAAAGAACATCTGCTTTCACTACCAGGCCGCCTTGTTGCCTGTCGTCTTCTGGGCGCTGGCTGCAGCCTTGCGGACCGATGACAGAGTGTGGCAACGCGCAGCCTTGTCGGGTGCCATCGTGTCCGGAATCCTGCTTTCCCTCTTCTTTGGAAACACTTTTTGGAGCAAAGATACCATTTTGGTCCCTTTGTCGCCCGGCCGATTGCAGCGCGTGCAGCGGATGGCGCGGCATATCGACCCGCACGGCTCGCTCTTTGCCACGCAGCGTGTTGCCGCTCATTTCATCACCCAAAAATATCTATATCTCGATCCGCCCTTGCCGTCGTCCATCGATTATGTCCTTCTGGATCTGCGCGATATATGGCGGGAAACTCGCGACGTGTCCTGGCTTAGAAAATTGTGCGCCCTCCAGCGACAAGTCGAGGCTCGGCCTGATCTGCATCTCGTGGATGCCGAAGACGGGCTTTTGCTCTACGCGCAGCACGGCAACATGCTCGATCCCCGCACGGTCGTGGAAAGGGATTCACTACCGCCTGATGCCGTTCGTCAAGACCTACACTTGGGTGGCGGCGTTGGAATGGTTGGTTATACCATTGTGGTGTCGTCCGATACGCAAGCCGATACCGAGTTCGTTCGCATCACCACCTTCAGCACGGTAGCTGCACCCACCAACACAGAATTGGCAGCCCGTTGTATCCTCGAATACAATCTCGACTCGGTGAAGACTGACGCTTATATCTCGAAACTTCAACCATTGGGCCAGGGCATTTTGCCGATTGCGCGATGGGAAGCGAATAAGTTCTACGCCGATGTTTTCCTATTCACTCTGCCCAGGGGATTATCGGACAAAATCACGCGTGTCCGCTTTGCGTGTGCACTGCTGACCAATTGAGGACTGATGTTTTGGCGCTGTCTCCATAATCGGGAATGCAGGATCAACCCGGCTTCAATTGCCGTGCGGGTTCATATTGGCCGCCAGCCGGTCAATTCAGACGCAACTCGGCTACAGCTTCGCAATGAGCTGTTTGCGGAAACATGTCGAATGGCGTGACGCGTTCCAGTACGTAACCCGCCGCGATCAATTCCTTGATGTCACGCGCCAGCATCGGCGGCGCGCAGGACACGTAAATGATTTTGCGCGGCTTCTGTTCGCGTAGCGTCTTCAGTACGGCTTTGCCGCAGCCAGAGCGTGGCGGGTCGAGGATTAGACAAGTCTCGTCCAGCTTGCCCCGATCTTGGGATCGGGGCAGGCATTGGCGGAGGGTGTAGAATAGTAGACGATCCGTTTTGCCCACGTAAAAATCGCAGTTGGCCAGCCCTAACCGTTGCGCGTTGTCGTTTGCCGCCGCAATCGCTTTGGCATCGATTTCGATCCCGTAGCAGTGATGGGCGATGTCGGCCAGGATCAGCGCAAATAAACCGACGCCGCAATAGGCGTCCACGAGAACCTTGCAGCCGCTGGCGGTGAAAACCTTGCGCGTATGTTCGAGCGCCAACTCGATGACGCCTTGGTTGACCTGAAAAAACGAACCAAGCGGGACGCACAATGTCTTGCCGAGAACGACCTCCTCGATCTCCTCTGGTGATGTGTCTGACAGATGCGGCGCGGTGCCGCGGCCTTTAACCTCCGTATACGTCCACACCCTACCCTCAGAGTTGCAGCGAATGGTTAGATGCACGTTCTCCAGCGATTGCTGGCTGGCCTCCGCAAGCTTGGCGTTGATTTCGTCGCGGGCGATTGGACAGTGGTCAACTGCAATAATGGAACGGCCGCGCATGGTCCAGAAACCAGGTTTGCCGGGGCCGTGCACAACGATCTTATTGCGATAACCGTATGGGCGCGGTGAACCAACAACCGGTTCGACAAGCGGGTCGGCAATCTTACCGATGCGCTGGAAGACGTCGCTGATCTGGTTGCGTTTGAGTTCGAGTTGGTGTGCATAATCAATATGCTGGTACTGGCAACCCGCGCAGCGCATGTAATACGGGCATCTCGGCTCGACCCGGTGCGGCGACGGTTTGATCACGCGGACAAGATCGGCAGTAGCATAGCGTTTCTTGACTTCGACGATCTCCACCTCAACGCGTTCGCCTTCGATCACGAACGGCACGAACACGACAAAGTTATCGATGCGCCCAATCCCATCGCCGCCGAACGCGACAGTGGTGATGTCGAGTTCAATGCGCTGGCCGGGCTGAAGGCTGGGTGTAATCACGGTTGGCTAGCCTTGGCTTGACGGAGGATGGCCAGGCCGGTGGCCAACGACCAGAACCATGAAGCGGTGAACAAGACCACGCCTGCCAAGCCGAGCAATAAATGCGGGCCGCCGTTTGTGGGAAAAGTTTCTGTCTGGAAGCAGGCGCCGACAAATGAGACAAGCCAAATAACTATGAGTCCGAATCCCGCAAATGCGAGCACCACCTGCAGAACGCCGGCAAGCCGTCGCCCGGCGAGCCACGAACCCAACCCCGGCAATACCAGCAGATTGGTCAGGAGGTAGTTCCGTGCCGAGGTGCGGTCAAGTAGTTTGGGTGGTGCGTGGCCCGAAAATGTCTTCATAGGCATACATTAGAATGGCGTAGGTCAGTGGCACAGTGAAAAGTATACCGATACAGCAGACGACTATGCCAGCGGAGCCAACCAAACCGGCCAGCAATGCAAGGGCAAACACCATCCACCAGTTCTTCTTCACAACTTTCCGACTCAATTCCATGGCATCCCAAAAACCCAATTTCTTATCGATCACCAAAGGAATGGCAAAGATCCAGGCAATGCACAGATAAATGCCGGGGATCAAGCAGAGGGCCAAACCCAGATACACCAGCAGCGTCACCACAATGTTGGTCGCGGTCAATGCCCCAAAAGCCTTCCTGAATCCTGCAAATGCGTCGGCAAAACTGGCGGGCTGGCCACGGATCAACTTCAGGTTGAAGGCAAACAAACCGCCCATCAAAGCTCCACCGAACACGAAACACCACAGCGTGTTTGCGCCAAAACCGGCCGCAAAACCAACTTTAGAGTGAAAACCGAGAGGCACACGGATGGCCATGCTGATTAGCGTTCCCACGCCGCCGAGGAGCAACCCGACTACCAGATTCACGGCAACCATCAAACCAAAGTTCGCCTTCCAAAGATTCCAAGCGCGCTTGATGCAGCCGCCGATATCGATCTGGTAATCGCGGGCAAGGATCTCCTCAGACCAGCGTTGTGCGTTGACGGTTTCCACTTGTGGTGGCGGTGGCTGGGTCGCCGCGAAAGCACCGGCGAATTCCGGCAGTGTCTCCAGAGATTTCCATTCGGTGCTGCCTTCGCTTTGCACCCGCGTCTGCGCGTTGGCACGGCCTTCGGCGATCCATTGGCGCAGTTGTTCAGTGGTAACGGGTCCGTACTCTTTGCCATCGGCTCCGATGATCTTGTACATTGGGACGCTCCTTCCCCCTCGCTGGGTTTCAGTTCGACGAAATGCTACGCCGCCAGCGCTAAGCAAAGCGAGATTTTATTTGCCGGTGGCTTCCGCGGGCGGCGCCAACAACGAAAACGGGCGACAAGGGATGTTGCGGGCAACGCCAAACGCCACGATCACCGCAATCAACAATCCAAACCATATTAACTTGGATCGTTGTTTCGCAACTGGCGGTTGGCGGCGGAACGCGCGCGCAAGAAGCAGTGCCCCGAGCAGTGGCAAAGCGAGGACCACCAGCGCATTGTCGTGCAGCGCCTCGCGGAATTCGCCATGCATCAAACAGTATAGCGCTCGTGTCGACCCGCAGCCGGGACAGTATAACCCGGTCATCTCGTGGAACAGGCATTTCGGATAGAACGCAGTGGTCACAGGATTAAAGAAGAAGAATACGGCTCCAACGACAATGATCGCCCCAACTAGAACAACGTCTTGGAGTGGTTTCCTCATGGTCAGCGGATGCGCGCTCAATCCGGTTCCACCATTCAGAAGCGCCAGGACCGGTGCGGGTACATCGAATGCCAGCCGTGCGTGTGCAATACCCCAAGCAGAATGCCGAGTGCCGACGACGCAATCAGTCCTAGGATCGACAGCAACAACCCGGTCACTGCAATGCCTCTGCCGGTTTCGCGCGATGGATTGTGTTTGATTTGGGATAGACCAACACTGGAAAAGATAATGCCGAGGACGCTGAACAACGGCCCGCAGCAACAGAGCCAACCGCCCATCAGTCCGAACAAGCTGAATAGAAGCCCGGCGACCGCCGAGCCGTTCGTTCTCGGCGCAGACAGAACTATAGGTGGCGGAGTGACCTGGCTGAACTCTGAGAAATGCGCGGGTGATTTCCAGTCAGTGCTCCCGGCAGCCTGTATCAGCGTTTGCGCATTTACCCGGCCTTCCGCAATCCATTGGCGGATTTGCTCGACTGAAACCGGCCCGTACTCACGTCCGTCCGCTCCGATTATCTTATACACGTTGCCACCTTCTCCCTTTAGCCTGCGCTTGGCGCGTCAGAACCAGCCCCTCTTGCTCAGGACATACGTCTGGACAAACTCCTCGTCAGACTTCGTCAGATAAATGATTCCCTCGATCAGGCTGATAATCCTCATGGGGATGGCGCCGATTCCACAAGTCAACACGGAAATCAGCAGCATGGCGACCCCTTCACCTGTGTAACCGAGGATGAACTTGTGGATACCCAATGGGCCGAGCAGAATGGCGCAGATCCCCGCCGCGATCTTCTTGCCGGCACCGGGCAGTTGGCCACCCACCGCAGTCTGCGTGGGTGGCGGCACAGACGGTGGAACACCAGCCGCAGCCGGTCCGCTTATCGGAGTCAACTCAGCGAATGCAGAGAGAGGTTTCCATTCATTGGTGCCTTCCGCTTTGACTCTGGTTTGCGTGTTGGCGCGGCCTTCGACGATCCATTGCCGCACTTGGTTCGCATCGACCGGCCCGTACTCGCGTCCATCTGCTCCGATGATTTTGTACATGCTGACCTCCATTCTTTCTCCGTTATAATTCAGAGGCATACCAACGAAAATGTTACACACTCTCGGGTTTATTTCTCTCGCTGGACTGGGAACCGATGCACCTTACGCCAATGCCTTGTGCAAGGCGACTTTTAATTTGTCAAGGCCATCGCCCACAAGTGCGGAGATCTCAAAAATCTTCTTCGGCAGGACAGGCATATCACCTGTCCGCCGTGATCTGGAGGGATGGACGTGAGTCCCCGTTGGGGACAACGTCCCTCTCACGGGGGACGTCCGTCCCACTGCGCGCTTGAAGGCGATCAGGTTCTTTTTCGCGGCGGCCAAGTCCATTTTATTGGCAACAACCAAACGCGGTTTATCTAAGATGGCGGGGTTATGAAGTTTCAATTCTTCTAGCAACTGACGGTAATCTTCCTGCGGTTTGTGGCCGTCCACGCCCGCCATGTCGAGTATGACAACGAGCAGCTTGCATCGCTCGATGTGCCGCAGGAAATCGTGGCCCAGCCCACGCCCCTCATGTGCGCCTTCAATCAATCCCGGAATGTCTGCAATCAGCGCGCGTCCGCCATCCTCGAAGATGATGACGCCGACGTTGGGCGTCAGTGTCGTGAATGGATAGGCGGCAACCTTCGGGTGCGCGTTGGAAATCTTCGAGATGAGCGTGGACTTACCGGCGTTTGGATAACCGACCAGACCGACGTCGGCCAGGGTCTTCAACTCCAACTCCACGCGCAGCTCTTCTCCCGCCTCGCCGTACTCAAACTCGCGCGGCACTTGGTGCGTCGCGCCCTTGAACGCAAAGTTGCCGCGCCCGCCCTTCCCGCCTTTGGCCAGCACGAACCGTTGTCCGTCGCTCACCAAATCGGCGATGAGTTCGCGGTCGCTCGGGTCGATCGTGGCATCGGTAGCGGCTTCGGTCGGCACTGATGCCAACCCTTCGACATTGTCCCAAGTGCCGCGTTCCTTCGCGCGCCGTTTGTCGAATCCAAACGGCTTGCCAACAGCCGCGTCGGCAGAGAAAACCTCCATGGCGGCGGCAGGATGGTAATGTGACGGCGCGCGTTCGCGGACGACAGGTGTGAGCCGATATACCTGTGTGCCAACGGGCACTTTCACGACCACATCATCCGAATTGTGCCCATAACGGTTCTTGCCGCGTCCATGATCGCCGGGCTTGGCGACGAGGCGTGGACTGAAGAAGAGATCAGACAAGTCAGTGATATTGCGGTCAGCGACCAACACAACATCGCCGCCCTTGCCGCCGTTGCCGCCATCTGGGCCGCCGCGTTCGATGAACTTCTCGCGACGGAACGACACACACCCGTTTCCGCCATCGCCAGCTTTGACATCCGTTTTGATTTTATCTACGAACATACGGACAGAATAGCGGTAAAAGGCAACAGCGGAAAGCTGAAAGCGGGCCTGCGACTAATTCTTCCTCTGTTCGACGTGACCGTCGTCGTACAAGAGAGTACGCTTTCCGCGATGGTTAGCCTCAATCTCGCGAAGAATGACGACGTCGGGAGCGCTTTGCCAGAGGTTGGTCGCCCCAGTGAACGCGAAGCTGTAGTGCGTTTTGTCTTTGGCTGACGGACAGATGAAAATCTTGGTCGAGTGAATCACTTCTTTCAGATCATCAAAATTGCGTGGCAGCCTCCCATTATGCTGGTCGGCATACATGGCGCAGGCGACGCTGATTTGCTTGACGTTGTTCATACAGACGATTTCTCGCGCCTTTTCCTTCGCTTGAGCGATTGCTGGCAGCAGCAGCGCGGCTAGGAAAACAGGGGTCATCACCAGGCTGATGGCACCGGTGATCAGCCCTGCGACAGCTTGACTATGGCCGATGATTTGTCCGCCGGACTTGCTGATCTCATTCAGCGCGATGATGCCAAAGATAATTGCAAGCAGCGAACCAATAATCGGCAGGATGCAAGTGACGCCGAGAATGCCGAACACCAAACTTAGGACGGCAAAGGTCGATGGTTTGTGTGACGGGATCGGTGCTGTAGTGGGCGGAACCTGTGGCGGTTGATCGTTCATAGCAACTTCCTCCTCAAATGGTTCTCAGCAGCTCATATCAAACCTTATTCCGTTACACCAGCACTTTGGAGGCGCGTCAATAATACTTGGCGTCCTTGCGTCTTTGCGCGAGAATAACTGATATGGTAAAACGCACTGAGAAGGATTCCATTGGTTCACTGAAAGTGCCGGCGTCCGCTTATTACGGCGTGCAGACGCAACGGGCGATCATCAATTTCCCGATCAGCGGCTGGCCGATGCCGCCCCGGTTCATCTACGCGATGAGCCGCATCAAACGCGCCGCCGCGCGAACGAATCTCGAACTCGGCTTGATCGATAAAAGGGTTGCCGGCGCCATTGTCGCCGCGGCCACGGAAGTGGTCGAGGGCAAGCTCGATGATCAATTCCCCGTGGATGTCTTCCAAACCGGCTCCGGGACTTCGACCAACATGAACGTTAACGAAGTTATCGCCAACCGTGCCAACGAAATCCTCGGCGGAAAACGCGGCAATAAGTCCCTTGTCCACCCCAACGATCACGTCAATCTTTGTCAGTCCAGCAACGACGTCTTCCCCACTGCGATTCACATCAGCACGATTGAGGCGATTCAGGAGGAATTGGTTCCGTCGCTGGAGCATCTCAGCAAGGTTCTGGCCAGGAAAGCCCGCGACTTCGATAAAGTGATGAAAATTGGTCGCACACATTTGCAGGATGCCACCCCCATCCGACTGGGTCAGGAATTCTCCGGCTACGCCGCACAGGTGGAATACGGCCTCGGCCGAGCCTACGAAGCGGTGGAAGCACTTTCTGAACTCCCGCTCGGTGGCACGGCAGTTGGCACCGGGTTGAACGCGCATCCGGATTTTGCGAAAAAGACCATCGCGAGGCTGGCCGATGAACTCAAAGTCACGCTGACCGAGACGCGTAATCATTTCGAGGCGGCTGCCGCCCGCGATGCCTGCGTCGAAGCTAGCGGCCACCTAAAGACCGTCGCCGTCAGCCTCGCGAAGATCGCCAACGACATCCGCATGCTCGGCAGCGGCCCGCGGTGCGGTATCGGCGAACTGAAAATTCCCGCTGTCCAACCCGGCAGTTCGATCATGCCCGGCAAAGTGAACCCGGTAATTGCCGAAAGCATGATTCAGGTTTGCCTGTGGGTCATCAGCGCCGACCTAGCCGTCACACTCGGCGGATTGCAGAGTTTCTTCGAGCTGAACGTTGGTATGCCGCTCATCGCCACGAAAATGCTGGAGAGCACGCACCTACTTGCCGCGTCCGCCCGCAACTTTGCAGACAAATGCGTCAAAGGCATCGAAGCCGACCGTGCTCGCTGCGAATCGCTGGTCGAACAGAGCCTAGCCATGTGCACGCCATTGGCACCCGTGATTGGATACGACAAAGCTTCTGCTATCGCCAAGAAAGCGTACAAGGAAGGTAAAACAGTCCGCGAAGTTGCGCGCGAAATGTCCGGCCTGAGCGAGAAACAACTCGACAAGATTTTTAATCTCCGCGGGCTTACCGAGCCGGGGATAAGAAGCAAAGACGGGAAGTAGATCCACAGATTCACACGGATTCAATGGCCGCAAAGAGGCGCAAGAAGGCACACCGCGAGATACGAAACTCGTATGATGTCAACGCGGTGGCGGCGAAAAAAGCGAGTTCGGTGAAAAGTGAGGTGATTGAATGATTTCAACGATCGCATGGATTCTATGGGCGATTGTGGGACTTAATGCTCTATTGTTTCTCATAATTTCTATCTTGCCTACTGGCGGAGATCCCGGTGGACGCTGGGTGTTTCGAGTGCAAGGACTGATTTGGCTCGTCGGCCTCATACTGACGGCGACATTACCGTTCTCAAAGTTTCATCTACTTTGGATCTATCCGCTAGGCGCGATAATTCCATACGCAATTATGCAGTGGCGGATGCAACAACAGTTGGACATGGGAACGTCACCAGTCGCACTACTTATGAGGCGGCATTTGGAGGAACAGAGCGGCGGGGAAGTCTGGAGTTGGCCAGAGATGCTCCGTGTTTTTAAGGTCTATGAAGTAACATCACCACGTGAGTATGCAAAGATTATCCAGACGTCGGAATTTGCCGGATGGTGGGTGGCCCAAGAACCTGGAGTTGGAACGGTTAAGGTAATTCGACGTGCGGATAAGGTAAAAGGGACTTTGCACTATAAAGATAGCCCGCGGTTTTATTTCTGTTGGAATCCAGACTGATGAGCGGCAGAGCCTATTGCATAGGCGTGGAAGTCGAAGACTGAAATGTTCAAATAACATGCTTGGGCTAGCAGCTTACCTTCCTTTCGGATGGAAATGCACTACCTCTTGGTCAAGATTGCAGAGAGGTTTGAGTAGAATCTAGACATCGAAAGTTTTGCCATACTTTGGCTCGCTTTGCAGCGCTTGTGAGAGGCGTATTTGATTATAGAGATGTTTGCTTAGCAAACGCGACTCGGATGTTTTGCCGCTTTTGATGGACTCCACGATCATGTCACCTGCGAGTTCTCTGGCAACAGCCTTTAGGACGCTAGGATCAAACTCCTTTTCTGTCTTCGGGCCACCGGTCCAGATGTCACTTGAGCAGCGAATCGTGATCTCGCCTTCGACGGGCTTCCCGTTTTCAGTCGCCACGGAAAACTTGAAAACATAGTTCTCGTCAGGGCCGCGGGAGCTTAGATCGGGAAAGATTCTTGGTTCGGTATCCAATGTCACTTTTGACTTGCTCATTCTTTATTTCCTCCGTTTTTCTTACGTTGATTTCCAACACCGCTGGAATTGCTAACGCAAGTATCGTGCCAACTGCCGTAGGCCAGTAGACTGAGATGCTTCGACAAGCTCAGCATAACAGGTTTGCGGAGCATCGCACTGATATATCGCATAGCGATATATCCGCCAAAGGCTCTGCGACGATTTCCATTTCAAGAAGTTCTGAATCGACAGCGGATCAATGCGGACGCCGGTCGCCGCTACAACAGATCGTTCTCGCGTGGTTCCGGGGCGACGCGATCCCGGCAGGCGTTGGTGGCGCTGATAAGGAAGACGGCGAAAGCGGCCAAGTAGACCAGCCCGAGGTTCATCCCCTGCAAGTCAGCCGCCCAATATACGGCGACGATGATGGACGCAGGCGTTGCGGCGTGGATGGCGATGTTGAGCAGTTGCAGAAAACGCAATCCGCCGGGCATGCCGCGTTCTAAAAATGACGCCAGACCACAAAAGATCACGGCTTGAGACAGCACCGCCAACATCGCGGTCAGTGTGGCCACCACGAACAGGAGTGGCAGTCCGAGTGGCAACAGCGACCAGACCATATTTTCGAGGTAATTGCCATTGACCGTGCCATTGGGGAAATCTCGCAGCTCTTGCCGTTGATTGAACAGCGGCGCGTCCACGGTATTTGTCGCTTTCCTCCAAACAAGAAACGAATCGGCCATAACCAATACGCCGCGCATGGCGCTCGGGTCAGGCTTGGCGGTTTTCCCAGTCGTATCCAGCACGAACAGGAAATCCTCGTCGCCGGCACGGAACGGTTGCTTAACACTGGTGACCACGTGGCCGTTATTAATCTCGAACGGCGGCAGGTGGCAGTCAGCCCAGTCGGCATATTGGTTGAGTTGTTGCAGACCTCGCGGGATGAACCACGCCAGCAGCGCCAGCACGAGCAACGCCATTAGTTGCGCGAGGTAGCGCAGTGAGCTGAACAGCGGCACGTCGCGAATGGCGCGGTAACTCTTAAAGCTGGTGCAAACAGCGATGACGGTGTGGAAGAAGTTCATCAGTACGAGTGTGGAGTCAGCAGCAGGTCAACGCAAGGCCTGCCTCGAATCAGCATTCAAGGCCAGTCTCGAAGCAGAATTCGAGGTCAGTCTCGAAACAAGATTCGATGCCATTCGACGGCGCGGTTTGGCGGCTTTCCCCAGTTTGGCCTGTGTTTCCTTCTGCAGTTTCTTGATCTGGCCAGCGAAGCTGGCGCGGGTCGCGGCGTCCATGCGGTCAATAAACAGAATACCGTTGAGATGATCGACTTCATGTTGGACGGCGCGGGCGAGCAATCCCGTGCAGTCGAAAGTGATTTCCTCCCCGTCGAGGTTCTGCGCGCAGACGGTGATCCTAGCGGCGCGCCGGATATCGGCGGTCATGTCGGGCACGCTGAGACAACCTTCGGAGGCGATTTGTTCCCCTTCTGGATTGCTAAACACGGGATTGACGAGCACCAACGGCATCCACGCGGTCAAATTCTGTAGCTGGCCGTTAATGATAAGTTCTGAAGGCAGTTCGCTGGAGGTCGCGTCGATGACCGCGAGCATCAATGCGCGGCCGATTTGTTGTGCGGCGAGGCCGACCCCGTTGGCAACGCGCATGGTCTCGATCATGTCTGTGACCAATTGGCGCAGCTCTGGCGTAACGCAATCGATGCGCTGGCCTTTCTCGCGCAGGATTGGGTGACCGCATTTGACGATTTCCAGAATCACAAACGCACTATAGCGGCGAAGCGCGATAACCGCAAGCGGGGACGACTTGAGTCATTTGAGGCGAGCTTGCGCCGAGACGACCATTCTGCTACAGAATCGCGAAAAGGAGGACGGACGCAGTGCCGCTGGATGCTTATTTGGTCAGTCTCGTGCAACTGATTGTTGCGCCATTTCACAGATTCGGTGCGGTATGGCCGGGAATCGTGCCTCTTTACGTCTCGCTGGTTATTGGTGAGTTGTATAGGAGCAAAGTGTCGTTTGGCCACGCGGTCGGCAACGGATTCCTGATGCTGTGGGCCGGGTTGAACTGGGCGATGCACCTGTCGAATTTCGGCATGTTCGCCTACCTCGGTGACGCGGCCAAGCAACGGATGGTGCTCGCGTGGCTGGTGACGGCGTGTTGCATCGGCTTGGGAATTTTCACCATCATTCTCGGCCTGCGGAAGAAAGACAAAACGCTCTGTGGGATTCTCGGTCACACCCGGTTCTCGGGGTATTTCATCATTCTGTTGTACCCGATGCAGACAGGGCTGGTGACTTGGAACATGCAGTCGTTGGCAGCGATTCTGATCTTTGCGTTGCCGGCATGGTTTTTTATTTACCTCGTGGGGCGGCTAATGCGAACGTGCATGAAATGAGCGCGACCCTGCTCCCACACACCCGTGGCTGTTTCGTCTGCGGCGAGCACAACCCGCACGGACTTCACCTTCGTTTCCACCGCGATGGTGCCTCGGTGGTGACCGAGTTTGTACCACAACCGCATCATGCCGGTTTCCGCGGCATCGTGCATGGCGGTGTTCTGGCGACGGTGCTTGATGAAGCGATGTTCTGGGCGGCGGCGTGCGCGACAAAGCGATTTTGTCTGGCAGCAGAACTCAACGTGCGGTTCTTGAAAAAAGTGGGCCTCGAACAGCGACTGTTATGCGTGGCCAATTTCGTAGCGGATCGTGGACGGCTCTGGGAATCGCGCGCTGAATTGCGCGACGAGTCGGGGACAGTTTATGTGCGAGCGACCTGCAAACAGGTACCGATAAGCGTTGCCGACATGCGTCACGCCGCCGAAGATTTCCTCTGCGACGAGCACACGATCCCGGCACGTGAATTGTTCCCAGACCTGATTACCTGAGCGCGAAATCTGTCGTCAGTCCGTGCTGGAAATGCTCATTTTTCTGCCTTCGTTCTTGACTGGGCGGAGACCGCTCGTAGAATGCCTTCTCATAAGGAGAAAATTTTTGGAATGACGACAATTACTCGAATTCAAGCCCGCGAAATACTCGATTCCCGGGGAAATCCAACGGTTGAAGTGGATGTGGAACTTTCCGGTGGCGCAGTTGGCCGCGCGGCGGTGCCCAGCGGCGCCAGCACAGGCGAGCATGAAGCTTTGGAACTGCGTGACGGCGACAAGAAGCGGTACCTCGGCAAGGGCGTGCTGAAAGCCGTCAGCAACGTGAATACCAAGATTGCTCTCGAACTGATCGGCGCCGACGCGCTTGATCAGGTCGGCATCGACCGCGCCCTGATTGAACTGGACGGCACGCCTAACAAAGGCAAACTCGGCGCCAATGCCATACTCGGCGTGTCGCTCGCAACCGCGCATGCAGCGGCAGCGGCGCTTGGCCAACCGTTGTTCCGGTACATCGGCGGCATGAATGCGAAGGTCTTGCCGGTGCCGATGATGAATATCCTCAACGGCGGCGCGCACAGCGATGCACCGATCGATATTCAGGAATTTATGATCGTGCCAAAAAGCGCACCGACTTTCCGCGAGGCGCTACGCATGGGCGCGGAGGTTTTTCATACACTGAAGAGCGTGTTGAAGGCGAACAAGCTTGGCACGGCGGTGGGCGACGAAGGCGGTTTCGCCCCCGCATTGAAGAGCAACGAGCACGCGCTGGAAGTCATCATCGTGGCGATCAAACAGGCCGGCTACAAACCGGGCAAAGACGTGTTCATTGCGCTCGATCCTGCCGCAAGTGAGTTCTACGACACGACCACCAGGAAATATGTATTCAAGAAGTCCGACGGCTCCAAGCACACTGCGGCTGACATGGTGGAGTTTTACAGCCGGCTCAGCAAGAAGTACCCGATCATCTCGATCGAGGATGGTCTGGCGGAGGGCGATTGGGACGGCTGGAAATTGATGACCGACAAGATGGGCGACAAGTTGCAGTTGGTCGGCGACGACATATTTGTAACCAGTACCAAGTTCCTCAAAAAAGGCATCGAACTCGGCGTGGCGAACTCGATTCTAATCAAGGTCAACCAGATCGGCACGTTGACCGAGACGCTCAACGCCATCGAGATGGCGAAGGAAGCGGGCTACACTGCGGTGATCAGCCATCGTTCCGGCGAGACTGAAGACACCACCATTGCTGACATCGCTGTGGCGACCAATGTGGGCCAGATCAAGACCGGCTCGCTCTGCCGCACCGACCGCGTCTGCAAGTACAACCAGTTGCTGCGGATCGAGGAGATGCTCGGCAAGGACGCTGTGTACGGAGGCAAACTCTAGGGAATGAGTTGGGGGGAACGATTGTGGCAACGAATCCAGTCGTTGGGATTCTTTGTCTTCGTTCTCGTGGTGGCGTTCGGGCTTGGACTGTTGTTCCTTCCCCTACTCCACCGCAGCCATAGCATGCAACAGGACATGCGGCGGCTCGACAGCGAGATTGAGCGGCAGGAAGCAGTCGAACGACAGCAGCATGCGGAGATTGATGCGCTGAAGACCGACCCCTCGTTTCTCGAACGCACTGCCCGCAGCAAACTGAACCTGGCCAAGCCGAACGAGACGGTCTTCAAGTTCGAGCCGCAACCGTCATCGGTTACTGCCAACTCGACGACTTCGCGTCCCGCCCGCGCGACATCACGGTCGCACTGAGCGAGGCGTAGCAGCCCGGTAGCTCGTCAGGCTCTCGTGGGTTCAATTCATGGAAGCCGCTGTTGTTTGCGGCAATCCCACCCCCAAGAACCGGTATTACTGCCCTCCAGCTTTACAGCTTCATATTCTTCAGCAGTCGCGGGATTGCCATCGCGCTGGTTGGAAACGGGGCTTGACGGATGTTGTTCCCCACCATAGTCTCGCTTCGCGGGGTGGAGCAGCCCGGTAGCTCGTCAGGCTCATAACCTGAAGGTCGTGGGTTCAAATCCCACCCCCGCAACCAATTTGAAGGCCCGGAGGATCGCTCTGGGTCTTTATGTTTTCGACATCAAGAAAGTGGGAAGCCACTGTCGTTTGTGGCAATCCCACCCCCGCAACCATTTAACGAAGGCTCGGATCCGCAACGGTCCGGGCCTTCGTGTTCTAGACGGAGGAGAAGAGGGAAGCCGCTGTCGTTTGTGGCAATCCCACACCTGCAACCAGTTTCCTTGAACCGTCAATCGAACTTTCGGAGCAAGAAAGAATTATTGCCAACGGCACGTCAATCGCCAACTGGGATGATGATTCGCACACCTACATATGGCTTGCTGTCTTGCCACATGTTGAGATCGAGCTTCACGCGCGGGTTGTCCTGTGATCCTCCGAGAGGATTTTCCATTGTGCGACACAGGTGGCCTTGATCAAAGGTGAAGTCAGCGTGGTCCACGATACTTTTAAGGAAGTGATCTACGGCAAACGTGGCTGTGTCTAGACCGTATTTGGCGATCTCGATCTCGCGATTAACGGGCGACGGACTCTCTTGCGCTGGTCGGAATTCCGATTCGAATTTTTCCCACGCCTTAGTGTCTGTCGGCTTGTGGTGTGTCATTAGAATCCGCTGGCGGTCGCGCTCTGGGAGCGTATTACGGTCAATCTGTTCGTTGATGTTATTCCGGATGGACTCCATCGGAACCGTGGAAACTGACAGGAAGGCTACCAAGGATGGGGACTCGGTTTTTTGCGCAGCAGCAGACTGAACGATTGACCAGCAGGAAACACATGTGACCATCCCCGATATAATCGAGCGCCAGTGGCTGAAGATGCCATGTTTGCCATGGCGGCTCACGACGACCTCCTATCTCCCACACACTTGGCTAGAACCGAGTCTTCATCGTATCGTAAATCAGTTGTGCTCCCGCTCGGTTGGCCGATGTATCAAACGTTCCCACCGTGATCCTGATTTGAGTCACTTTCTCGGTTTTGCGCAGCAGGTCGATGTTCACAGGTTGCTCCTGTGCGTTGCGCGCCTCCAAATGGGCAGACAACGCGTCATTCTTCGAGGACGTCACGGGTATCTGTAGTTCTTTCAACGCCGCGTTGGCTGCATCCCATGCTTTGTCCAGGGACACTTCGTGGGTCACTTGCAATGTATTGCCAGCGTACTCCACAGCGCCGTAAGTAGCCCCTCCCACAAGCAGCAAGGCACACCCTTGAACCAAAGCCATTGTGGCCAAGACACACACCATTAAAATCGCTGCTTTGAATGCTTTCATGCCTGTTCTCCTTTCACATTGTTGCTTACATTGAAAGGTTTTCACGGAGGAACATAAGCCGGGAAACCGAACGAGCGCAATGGGGTATTGACCCCATAGAAAATGCGCTGGCTCTTGGCGTAGGTTACCGGTAGCGATAAAGAAAGGAACAACAGTATGGGTTTAATCCTATTAATATTGGTAATTCTCTTCCTCGTGGGCGCATTGCCTACCTGGCCCCACAGCAGAAACTGGGGATACTATCCGAGCGGCGGGCTCGGACTTGTCCTCCTTATCCTGCTTATATTAGTTCTGATGGGCCGGATTTGAAGGACGAACGCGACGAGGAACGTCAGCGTATACAATACCGCAGGCGTACTGGGCATTCATGAAGAGAGCGACTTGGATCTGTGGCATACTGATCGTGTGTGCGCTGGCAGTGTCACGCTGTTCGACGGTGCAGAAAATTCTCCCGACCACTGCCTGGCGTCAGGCCCGCGTGCGTAACGAAGGCTACAGCCTCCTCTACCAACTGCTGAGTCAGGAAAGTGACGCAGCCAAAATCCTCATTATTAAACACGCTGACCCTCCGATCGCCGACATCATCAAAGAGATCGCGAGCACCTGTGACCAAGCCAGGAAGGAACTGGAGCAGTTTCATGAAAAGTATCGTGACCTCAGCTTGGAGATGACACACCTGCCGCAGATCGAACAGCAGACGCGCGCCGCGATAGAATCGACCGTGACCAAACAGTTGCTATTCTCCAGCGGCAAGAAGTTTGAAGTTCGCTTCCTCTTTACCCAAGCCGAGGCCATGAACTACGCCGCACATCTGGCGCAGGTATTGCACGATCAGGAAGACAACCCGGTTCGCAAAGAGTTTCTGGCCACGCTCTCGGAACGCTGTACCACGCTCCGTGACCGCGTGATGGAGCTGCTGAAGTACTGATCGCGGCTGTCGGTTTTAGAAATGCCAGTTGACGATAATCATGCCGGGGGCCAACTCGCCGGGCAACCCGGTAAACCATCGGTTCTCGGGCATAATGTTCACCAGCCCGATTTGTACTCCGCTGTCCGCCGCCGCCGCATAGTTGAGCAATCCGAGCTGCAATCCTGTCAGTCTGCCCGCGGAGTTCACCACGCCGGTCTGCAGACCCTTCATTGAGCCTTTCGTGTAGTTCACGAATCCGCTCTGCCATCCCAGGAAATCCATTTCATTGTAATTGATCAGCGCCCATTGTACTCCCTTGTAGCTGTCGGAGTAGTTGAGGATGAATGCCCAACTCAGGCCGGCACTTTGACCCGTGGATCCGTTGACAATCCCCAGGGCCAGCGCTTTCTGCGGGTTCTCGCTCCATATACCGATGGTCAACCCATCGATTTCCTCGGTCCGATCGAAGATGGCGATATCCGGAGTAAGGCTGAGTTGTATCGGTTTGCTTCCGGCCATCACTCCAGTCGCGACCAGAGCAACGCCCATGAATACCAGTATCCTCTTCATATAATTGTTTTTCATGGCATAAGCATATGCCGGGAAGTGGTGCGGATGCTATGGGGTGTTCACCCCATTGGAGATTTCCTGAATCCAGCCCCGACGCGGCATGTCGGTCTGGCCGTAGACTAAACAATCGTTAACTGGACACTGCTTTCGATGACGCCAGCAGAAATGGCGTAACGGGTGAGACCGGCCACGTCGTGAATATTCAGCTTCTGCATGAGACTCTGCCGGTGTTTCTCGACGGTTTTGATGCTGATGCCCAATTCCGCCGCGACTTGTTTGTTTGGCGCGCCTTCGGCAATCAGTTGGAGCACTTCAATCTCGCGCGAACTCAGGTGGGCGACCTTCTTCTTGAGCAGTCCTTCTCGATCAAGCGACTTCTGATTGCGATTGTTGAGGCGCTTGGCAATGGAGGGGCTGAAAAATGTGTTTCCTTTGTGGGCTTCCCTAATCGCCCGTGCCAGAACCTGGAGGGAGGTTTGTTTGATTAGGTATCCCGCTGCGCCCAGCGCGGTCGCCTGCTCAACATAAGCATCATCACTGTGTGCGGAAAGAATGACCACCTTGGTGGCGGGGACAACTTTGAGAATCTGCCGGGTGGCTTCCAAACCATTGAGCAATGGCATCGCGATATCCATCACGACCACGGTGGGACGAAGTTTCCTGGTCAGTTGCACCGCTTGGCGGCCGGTCTGCGCTTCGCCGACCACCTCAATATCGCTTTCGTGCTCCAGTAACGACCGCAGCCCCTCGCGCACGATCATGTGATCTTCAGCCAATAGAACGGTGATGTGCTTCATGGACACGGAAGATTCTGTCCAAAACAGAATCCATGAGCAAGTCTAAACCTTGGCGCCGTTGCCGAACGGAATCTGCGCCCGGATGGTAGTGCCTTTGCCTGGCGAGGATTCGACGGCAAAGCTGCCGCCGACCATCTCCACCCGCTCGCGCATGCCGAGCACTCCCAATCGCTTGTAGCGTTTGGCGAACAAGACGCGTTCCACCTGAAAGCCCTTGCCGTCGTCTTTGATTTCCATGCGAATCGCGCCGGGGAGTTTCCGGATGCTCACGTTCACCCGGCTGGCTTGCGCATGCTGGGCGGTATTGGTGAGCGCTGCCTGGGCGACGCGATAGAGCACCGTTCGCTTGGCGTTGTCCAATTGTTCAACCCTGGCAGCAGTAAAGGTCGTGAAGTGAATGTGGATCCCCGTCCGTTTCGTAAACTCTTTCATAAAAGAATGGAGGGCGGGAATCAGCCCAAGGTCATCCAACACCGTCGGGCGCAATTCACGGGCAAACCGATGCACGATGTCCACCGACTTTTCCACCAGCCGTTGCGTGCGTGCGATCTTTTTCGTGAGGCCCTTGGCGTTGACCGTGGCCTCATTGTTCAATGTCGCCAGATGGACGTTGATGCCCGTCAAGGTCTGGGCGATTTCATCATGCAACTCGCGGCTGATCTGCTTACGCTCTTCCTCCTGCGCTGATAGAAGCTTGTGGGCTAGACGCCGCAATTGTTCCTGTTGGTGGCGCGACTGCTCCAACAAGCCGCTGTAGTGTTGTTCGCTGTTCCGGAGGGATTCTTCCATAGCCTTGCGCCGGACGATTTCCCGTTGCAGCCGCCGGTTCGCGGCGGCCAGTTCCACGGTACGCTGGCGCAGCGTCTGGTTCACTTGACTCAAGTGGACGTTGGCCTTTCGCATGGCGTGGTGAGTTTCCTCGATTGGAGTGATTGCCTCAACAAAAAAAACTTCCGCACGCTTGATCATCCCGTCTCTGGTTCCGGCTGAGTAACTTGGCGACACCAGTGTCACCAGTGCTTGCTTGTGCATCCTGGCGATGTCCAACGTCTCCAGCCCAATAGCCATGGCCCGATGTCCCAGTCGATCTGCAGGTTGCAAGCCAGCCCGTGGCCCTTGGTTTAGGTGGTTCCGCAACGCCGCCACGTATTGTCCCGACAACTTGGTTAATTTTAGTTTCATAATATCTCCAGAATTCATGCGCCACTATTAACCCGCTGTCACTCTCTGACGATTGCCTCAAGCCGTCTATGGGGTAAAACCCTACTCAGCCGACCCGCTGATTTACTCCGTGGCGATTGGATTAATTTTTCGGAGGAGGCCTCCAGTAATCCCAGATGGGGTGAACACCCCATAGCAAAGAATCAGCCCATCGCTTAGTGTTCGCTTCAAGCGGGAATTTGAAGACGCAACAACAGAAGGGGAAAAGTACAATGAGAGCAATTAATCCAATGGCGTTGGTAGTGAATGGAACGAAACGGATCCTAACGGGTCTTGTTGTTGCGGGTGCAGCAATGTTCTTGTCGCATGACGCGCTTGCCATGCAAGCCGGAACCAGTATTCACTTTATATTCAATACAGCCATGACGAACACCATGGTCGATACCGATGCCCGTGGCACAATCCGCGGCAACCTAAACCGCCAAGGGAATGCGAACTACCTGAATCTCAAGATCTCGCTGGCCAAGCTGGCTCCCACCACGACGTATCAGTTGGTTGCCTACATCGGTAACGACACCAACTCAACAAGCGTGACGAATTTCACCACGACCTCAAAAGGCGCATTCTCGGTCACATATGTGAAAAGGGGCTGGAGTAGCGCGAGCCCGGGCGGGCAACCGTTACCGGATGCGCTGAGCCAGATCTGCACCGTCCGTGAGTTGGCTATCGTCAACGGCAGCACGCAGACAGTTCTGCGGGCGGACCTTACGGACCCGGACAAGCTACAGTACCACGTCAACAATTTCATGGCCAATACCGGATTCATTCCCGTCGCGGTCGGAGCGCTTCAGATCAATGCCACCAAACAACGCACCCAGTTCCGGTTGCAGGCCTTGGGTCTGACGCCTAGCACGACCTACCTACTTGCGATCAATGGGAGCGTTGCTCAGACGAATACGGCGAACAGCGCGGGCAAGCTGAATCTGACGGTCCTGCCTGGTTCGACGGACGTGCTTGGTATTTACACGCTGGCACTGACAGATGGCAGCGGCAGCAACGTCGTGCTTACCACAGGCGGACTCGGAGTCCCTTGCGACACCGTTGCGCCCACCGTAAGTTTCACTATTCCTGCGAATGCTGCCACGGGTGTGGCGCTCAACAGTCAGCTCGCTGTCATCTTCAGTGAGGCGATGAATCCTGCTACGATCACCAACACAACCTTTATCTTGAAGCAAGGGGGCGCGATGGTCACCGGCACGGTGAGCTACGCTGGCGTCACGGCTATTTTTACGCCAACAACCGCTCTCAGGACGAATGCCATCTATACGGCCACGATTACCACCGGGGCAACGGACTTGGCCGGTAATGCACTGGCAAGCGACTTCGTATGGAGCTTTATGACGGGCGCGTCGGAAGACACCATCAGACCCACCGTCACCGCCACCAGCCCGACGAATGGTACCACGGCTGTGGCGCTCAACAGCAAACTCACCGCCGCTTTCAGTAAGGCGATGAATCCTGTTACGATCACAAACACAACCTTTACACTGCAGCAAGGGAGCACGACGGTTACCGGCACGGTGAGCTATGTGGGCGTCACGGCGGTTTTTGCGCCCGTAAGCAATCTCACGAGCAATGTTCTATACACGGCCACGATTACCACCGGGGCAATGGACTTGGCCAGTAATGCACTGGCAACTAACTATGTCTGGAGCTTCACGACAGGCGCGTCCACAGATACAAACCGACCCACCGTCACTGCCACTAGCCCGACGAATACTGCCACGGGTGTGGCCATCAATCAGACCATCAACGCCACCTTCAGTAAGGCGATGGATCCCTTAACAATCAGCACGGCATACTTCACGGTGACCGGGCCTGGCTCAACTGTGGTGACAGGAACAGTCCTCTATGCTGTCGCGAGCAAGACTGCGACCTTTACACCAAATAGCCTTCTTGCAACCAACACCACGTATACGAACACGATTACCACCGGGGCAACGGACCTGGCTGGCAATGCACTGGCTTCGTCAACTAACTGGAGCTTCACGACGGGCGCGTCCACAGATACAAACTTAATTACAAACCCATTGTCAATCAACCTCGGAAGGGCCTCCACCTTCGCGATTATGGCGACCGCGGCGACCAGTGGCGGCGGCGACAACATTACCGGAGACGTTGGGTTGTATCCGGGTAGTTCACAGGGAATCCCGCCGTCAGAAATCAGCGGGACGATCCATGTGGATGATCAGGCCATAATTGATGCTCAAGCCGATTTGTTGGCCGCGTATAACGACGCCGTTAGCCGATCGGTCAACGCTCAAACGTTGGAAGGCAATCTGGGCGGGCTGACCAAGTACCCTGGCCTCTATGTGAACTCGAGCTCGACCGGAATATCTGGATCGGGAGCAAACGCGATTCTAACTCTCGATGCCCAGGGTGACCCGAATGCGGTCTTCATCTTCAAGATGGGGTCCACGCTTACCACGGGTCCTGGTACCAGTATTGTCCTGAGCGGCGGGGCACTGGCGAAAAACGTCTATTGGCAGGTCGGCAGTTCAGCGACCTTGGATACGACCACCATCTTCAAGGGAAACATACTGGCTGCTGTTACCATCACGGTGAATAACGGTGCCGCGGTGGAAGGCAGATTGTTTGCCGGCTCAGGCGGCGGAGCGGGCTCGGTGACTGTACAGTCCAGCACCATTACAGTGCCTGCACCATAAGACACGAGTGATTGGATCAGTTTTTAGAGGGGCACCAGTAATCCCAGATGGGGTGAACACCCCATAGCGAAGGGCCGGCCTATCGCATAGCCTGCATCGCCAAATGGTGAACCCAAAGAAACGACACAAGGTCTTCAAGGTCATCTTGGCGGGTTTGGTGGGCGGATTATTGGCTGCAGCGTCGATCGCTACGGCGTCTAATCCTTTGGACGATGTGAAGGGCTTCAGTGATTTTCCCGCAGCCGACCTTGGCCGCATGCTTGATGGTGACATTCTCGGTACGCGGGGTTCGCTGATGAATTTTCCCAATGGGCTCTCTGTGCAAACATGTTTCGTGACACCGGAGGCGGCAGAGGAAACGGCCAGGCAATTGCAGGATTGGGATCCATTGCCGCACGAAGCGCTGAAGGTGTTCGCGTATCAAGCGATGCGTGGGCCGTGCGAGGCATCGGATTTTCAAAGCCTGAACCTGAAGTCGAATCAGGGCGCCATCCGCTGGCTGCTGGACAAGACCCTGGCCACCACGGCCGACAAATCGGATCTCAACCTGACACGCGCCGAGGCGCAACGACTGGCGAACTGTGCCAATAGCAATTCCGATACCCAGGATGTGAGTGCGTGCTGGGTGGAGTTGCTGCGTGAACGTGTCGCTGTGTTCCAGCGCGATGGGTTCGACGGCCTGCCGCCGTACGAAGCCAACGGTGTAACGGTGTCACCGCGGACGCAGCTTCGCGAGATGCTGCGTGAGCAACCAGCCGTGGCCAGTCAGTTTGCGACGCTGTTGCAGCAGAGCGGGCTGCTGGGCGGCCAGGGGGCAGAGTCGCTCACGCCAACGTTGTACTGGACTCTGTTCGAGGCCAACCACCGCGCCACGTTGAGCCTCGGGGCTATCTACCTGTTGCCGCAAGGTGATCACTACCAACTCTTGGATGTGCAATATTACGTCAGCGGCAAGTACTACGCAGCTGCGACACTATGTGAGATCTGGCCGATACGCGTTGGCGATAAATCGGGCGCGCTTGTATGGCGGGGTGATTTCGTTGCGGCGCCGGCGCTGTCGTTCATCAGGGGAACCGACCGGATCGTCTACGGCGCGATCCTGCTTCAGGAGATCAAGAAGGTGGTCCGCTGCTTCCATGATGACTTAAAGGCAAAAACGCTAACCCGTCACAGCGCCTCGACCAGGATTTTCGCAAATCCAAGCATCTCATCGGTTGTCCGCTGAATTCGCCTATTTATGGCGAGATCAGCTTTTAGCGGGCACCTCCAATCACCAACGGTAGGGTTATACCCCATAGCAAATGGGCAGCCAATCGCGTAGCCTGTCTCATGGTGAACCTGAAGTAGACCGAAAGGAAAATCATATGTTGTGGACAATTGCTATCATACTGATGGTTCTGTGGGCGCTGGGACTGGTGAGCAGTTACACGATGGGAGGGTTTATTCACGTCCTGCTGGTGATTGCCATCATCGTGGTGTTGATCAGGATCATTCAGGGCCGACGAGTGGTGTAAAAAACGGTTAATTAAAACAAGAAAGCTGGAGGTTAGAGATGAGTTCAAGAATGGTTGCAGTTATACTAATCGCTATCGGCATCGTGGTGCTCGCTTACTCTGGCGTCACCTTCAAGACCCCGGGAAAATCCGTCGATTTCCTCGGAATGCACATCGAAACCACCCATAGCCACTTTATTCCCCCAGTCGCCGGTACGATCGCGCTGGTCGGCGGGATCGTGTTGCTGCTCGTAATGAGCCCCAAAAGGGATTGATAGGAATAGACTGGAGAGTCGCTTCCGTTTGCGGCAAGCCAACGCCTGTAAGCGAAGGCCATGCCTGCCCGTTCCCGGTAAGAGACCTTGAATTTCAGCCATCGGGCGGGTACTATGTATGCGCTTTGCAGTGCTGGCCTGGCGCTGTACGAGTATTAACACTGCAAGGCAAGGCTGAGCGTTGATGACGACAAGAATCCTATTGTCCGCAAAAATTCACCGGGCCACGGTGACGCATTGCGATCTTCATTACGAGGGCAGTTGCGGAATCGGACCCGATTTGCTCAAGGCATCCGGCATCGTACCGTGCGAACGTGTTTCGGTGCTGAATGTCTCCACGGGTAGCCGCTTGGAGACGTATGCGATTCGCGGTAAGAAGAAAGGCGAACTGTCGCTCAACGGCGCCGCTGCGCGGCACGCAACCGCAGGCGATAAGGTCATCATCGTGGCCTATTGTCTTGTCCCAGAAGACCGGGTGGCGAAGCACAAAGCCCGCGTTGTTATCGTGGACGGAAAGAATCGCGTCATCTCCACACGCACTGTGGGTCCCCTCGACTAAATGCCGTTCTTCGCTTGCGGTCGCCATTCGCCTGCGGTAGAAGGACTCCTCATGCAATCTGTTTTCACGGCGGCGCTTCTTGGATTGTCATTGGCCGCCGGCACGTTGCAGGCCGACAGCGGAAATTTGACGAATGACGCACGCGCCATTCTCCATCGCGTCGTCGCCAATCGTCCCACGCAGGATTTTGTGCTTAAAGCGCGTCTCTTTCCCACACGCGAGAAAACCATTCCACTTGAGATCTTCGTTAAGAACTCGGCGGAAGACACACGCACGATTTACAGGACATCTGGGTTCGCTCTCCTCGTCATACAACCCGTGCAAGCAGAACCGCGGTTTTTTTTGGGTGGCACGAACGAGCTGACTGGATTGAGACGGATGGAAAAACTTCTCGGCTCGCATTTCACATACTACGATCTCGGCACACCGTTCCTGCACTGGCCTAACGAGAAGTTTCTCGGAGAGGAATTGATGCGTGGCCGCGACTGTTTCCTGCTGGAGACTGCGACGACCAACGCGCCATACGCTCGCGTGAAAATGTGGATCGATGAGGAATTCTTTGCGCTGCTGCGGGCCGAGGCCTTCGACGACGGTGGCGCGCTGATCAAACGATTCGCAATTGGCAGTTTCAAGAGAATCGGAGATGTATGGATCCCCCGCGGGGTGGAAATTGCCGATGTGCCGCCCGGCCAGGCACTGCCCGCCGAGGAGAAATCCCGGTTGGAGATCTACGATGGGAACTACGACAGCAAACTTCCTGCCGGGTGGTTTTTGCCTGAACGTTTCGCGGAACCTCAGGATGCCTCTGCTCAAACTCCTCCGCGCTGAGATTACGATGCCGGCAACCGAGTTGCGGAATCGCTGCCCGCCTCCCGATCATATCGTTCGGGTGAAAGCCCCAATTCTGCCAGCAATGACAGGTCGGCATCTGCTTCTGGGTTCTCCGCCGTAAGCAGTCTTTCGCCGAAGAATATCGAGTTGGCACCGGCGAAGAAACACAGCGCCTGTGCCTCGCGCGAGAGACGGGAACGTCCTGCGGATAATCGCACTCTTGTGTGCCCCAACACGATCCGTGTTGTCGCCACAAGGCGTACCAGTGCGAAAACATCCACTGGCGGCAGGTTCTCAAGCGGTGTGCCGGCGATTGGCACCAGACAGTTGATCGGCACGCTCTCTGGCGGAGGGTTAAAACTGGCCAGCACCTCCAGCATCCGCAACCGGTCCATTTCACTTTCCCCCAGCCCTATGATTCCGCCGCAACAGACACCCAAACCCGCCTGCTGTACCGCGCGAATTGTCCGCAACCGATCCTCGAAGCTGTGCGTGGTAATGATTTGCGGATAAAACTCCGGGCTGGTGTCTAGATTGTGGTTGTAGATCGCCGCGCCGGCTTCCTTCAGTTGCCGCGCGGCTGTCTCGCCGAGTTCACCCAACGTCACACAAACTTCCAGACCCAGCGCGTTTACCGCCTGTACGATGTCCAGTACCGATTTGAATTGTGCCGTGCCCTCGCGTGCGCCCCGCCACGCTGCACCCATGCAGAATCGCACAGCGCCATTCCGTTTGGCATTCTGCGCCGCCGCAACTACCTCCGCGATTGGCAACATCTTCTCCGCCTTCACCTTGGTCGAGTAGCGCGCACTCTGGGCGCAATAAGAGCAATCCTCGCTACAGCCGCCCGTCTTGATGCTCAGCAATGCGCAAAGCTGCATTTCGTTGCTCTTCCAATTCTTCTTGTGGACGGCATGGGCTTGCTCGATCAACTCGAAGAACGGTTGATGATAGATCCGCTGCAGGTCTTCCAACATTGGCGAACTCATCGTGAACGCATCGTAACAGGCGCCTTCTCACCACGCAAGAACCCGGTTCTGCAGCCCGCCGGCAACGGTGCAACACCCTGTCCTGTAGTAACTTGCATATTTTATACGTCCAACGCGATGTTAGGTTGCCTCACTGGGCTGGTTTCTGGTAGCTTACACGCCACTTATGGACAAGACCATCCGCAGAATATGTGAGATGCTCCAAAGTCCCGACGGCATGCGGCGTTGCGCTGCCGCCATGGTCCTCACGGAACTCACCCCAAAAGATGCGGCTGTGATTCGCGCCCTCGGCGGCGCCCTCAAAGACGGCGGCAGCCAGTTGCTGACGCGTTATGTGCTCGAAGCGTTCGAGGCGATGGGTACGCGCGCCGTCGTGCCCTACGTCCTGCCACTGCTTGATGCTGAAGACACGGAAACGAAGCTGCGCGCGGCGGGTATTTTGGCGCGTGTCGGCGGCGACATTGTGGAAGAACTCCGTCGCCGGTTCGAGAAAGCCGACAGTCGCCAGAAACACGTCTTTGTTGACATCCTCGCCCGCATCCACAGCCGTGGCTCCATGCAGATAATTCTTGATTCGCTGTTTGATCCCGATTTCGAACTGGTCAAGGAAGCCTGCCAGGCCGTGCGCCGCCACATTGCGGACACCACACCGAAGGATCGCCTCGCGCTCCACAAGCAGGTTGTCAAGTTCATGAAAACGGCCCGTGTGAAGAAGAACGAACGGGTGCTGACCTCATGTCTGTTGCTGATCGGATACCTCGGAGCGCCCGAAGCTCGGGGGATTCTTCTCAAACACACCGGCCGTCGGACCCCTACCTTCATCCGTCGCAATGCCCTCTTCGCCCTCAAGGGACTCGAGTTCACGGGCGCGGCGGTCAACCAGGTCGCCCGTCAGATGCTGAAATACCTGGCCGAACCTGATTTTCCGAACATCGGTCAACACGCGCTCGATATCATCGAACGATTGCCGCTTCCTGTCTCCTACGTTGCGCAATGGCGCAAGTTGCTGAGCAGCAAGCATCCGAGTGTGCGTGCATTTGCAGCGCGCAAACTGGCGGCATACGACAAAATTCCTGTTAACCGGTTGCTGCTGCGTCTGCTCGATCATGCCGACAGGCAGATCGGCGAGATCGCCGCGGGAGCGTTGGCGCGGCACAAGGGCGCGGTCAAACTGTTGTTGCAGGCGCTGGCTCGGGAGCGGAAGGCCGAGCCGGCTTGGCGGCTTGCCAAGATTCTTAAACCGCATTCCGAAACCATCGATAAGAAGACCGCGAAGAAGTTCGCTGTGCTCACCGCCCGTGCCATGGAAGCCGGCAACCCGCGCCACGAAGCGCTTTTGTATTTCCTGAGGAACATCGATTTGAAACTGGCAGATGGTGTCTGGCGCGACGTTGGGGTGAAGCTGAGGAAGGCAAGAAAATGGGACAAAGCTGCGGCTTGTCTGCGGCAGCTCGCGCACCCGGAAGGTTTCGATAACGAAATTCGCTACGATCTGAGCGTCTGCAACCTCAAGCTCTCTCCGAAGGAACTCGCCGGCAACCTCCGAGCCGGGGACGCCGCGCTGCGCGGTTTCCAAACACTGCTTCAGGATAAGAAATTCAAACTCTTTGAACACTTAAAGAAAGACAAGGCGCTCGAACCGATCGATCTGTTCTACGTCGGGTTCCACTTCAGCGAGAGCACCGGTTCGGAAGGACAATTGGGCCGGAACCTGCTTGACTACGTTGCTCGCCGTTGGCCGAAATCCAAGGAAGCCAAGGCTGCCCGCAACAAACTCAAAGTGGCGGGACAATCGTCTACGAACGTTGCCTCTGGAACAAGCCAGCGGGCTTGAATATAACCCTCGTCCCTCTCAGGATTTTGTGGAAGATCCCCGACACGGTTGTGTCGAGGCCAGTGCATTCGCCAGTGCGATCCACTGATCCAAGTCCAGTTCCTCGGCGCGCACTGTCGCTGAAATACCCAAGCGGGCAAACGCTTCTTCCACGTCGCTGAAACCCGTCAGTTGCTTCTTCAGCATCTTGCGCCGATGAGCGAACCCGGCTCGCACCGCGTCGGTAAACCGTGCGCCCGGCACCGGCGTTACGCGTGGGTCACGCCGCTCCAATACCACTACCGCACTCTCGACCCGTGGCGAAGGATAGAAACAACGCGGCGACACAACGTGCGCCACAGTCACGTGGTAATACACCTGCGTGAGCAACGACAACGCTCCGTACTCCTTGGTGCCCGGTCGCGCAGCCAATCGCGTTGCAACCTCCCGCTGCAAGGTAAGCACCATCGCCTGCGGTTTCCGTGGCGCCTCGACAAACCGCTCCAGAATCGGTGTCGAGATGCTGTACGGCAGATTCGCCACCACCTTGTACCCGTCAGGAAAAGGCACGACGGTGCCGATCGCCTTGACCGCATCCCCCTCGACCAACTGCAAAAATGGGAATTGCTCGCGCAAGTAAGCGCACAAACGACGATCCTTTTCGATGGCTATCACGCGCTCGGCACGCGCGATTAGTTCGGCGGTGAGAACGCCAAGCCCCGACCCGATTTCGATGACGGTTTCATCCGGTCTAATCCGCGCCTGCTCAATGATGATCGCGAGAATGTTCGCGTCGATGAGGAAATTCTGTCCCATCGCCCTGCTGGGGCGTATGCCAAGCTCGGTGAGCAACCATCGTACTTCGGTCAGTGTCATTGCGGGGATTGTCTCACGCAGAGACGCAAAGACGCAAAGAACTTCTCATTGGCTAACGACAGGCATGAAGTTCGCGCTCCGCGCCAGCCCAACGAAAAGGCTCAACCGCAGCGTGTCGTACGCGGTGTCGGCGCGAGGGTTAGGCACGTTCACTTATGTGCGATTGGCTTTTCGGTGAATAGGTAGTCTTTAAGTTCTTTGGAAAACTTCGGGTCTTTGCGCCGAATCCACTCCAGCAACATGGAAGCGTGTTCCTTTTCCTCATCGCGGTTGTGGGTAAGGATTGCCTTGAGTTCTTTGTCTTTGCATACATCAGCGCGCTGGTTGTACCAATCGACGGCTTCCAACTCTTCCACCAACGAAACGAGCGCTCTGTGCATGTCGCGCGTTTCGTCGGACAGCTCTTCAACGGGTTCGTGATAACCGACGCTTGCCATTGCTTTCTCCTTTCTTCGTAGCTAGTAAGTTGTGATGGCGCCTAACAATATAGCAGATCTCACCTCGACGCAATTAACTGCGTCAGTTCTTGGCGCCGGTACGCCTTTGCGTGAGTTTGGCTGCCAGGTTGATCGCGGCAATCATGCTGTCAGGATTTGCGATACCCTTCCCCGCGATGTCGAACGCCGTTCCGTGGTCGGGCGACGTGCGAACAAATGGCAAACCGAGTGTCAGGTTCACGCCCGAATCGAATGCAATCATTTTTAACGGTGCGAGCCCTTGATCGTGGTACATCGCCACAACGGCGTCGAATTCGCCACGATACGCCTTGTGAAACAGAGTGTCGGCCGGCCACGGCCCGGTGACGTTCATACCTTTGCGTTTCGCGCTATGGATCGCCGGCGCGATGATGCGTTGCTCTTCGTCGCCGAGCAAACCACTTTCGCCTGCGTGCGGATTCAACCCCGCCACGCCGATTCTTGGTCGTCGTATGCCAAACCGTTTACATGCATCATGGCTGAGTTCAATGACCTCGGCAATCCGCTTCGTCGAGAGCAATCGCGGCACTTTCGACAACGGCACATGAATTGTCACCAGAGCCACGCGAAGAGGACCGCTCGCCCGCCGTAACCTCGGCGAAGGCGGGCCAATAAGCATCATGGCGAAACGTTTCGTATGCGCGATGTGCGCAAGCAGTTCTGTGTGTCCTTCGAATCGGTAACCGGCGTCGCGCAGAAGTTGTTTGCTGATGGGCGCGGTGACGAGTGCCGCCAATTCGCCCGACAGACAGCGGCGCGCGCCTTGTACGACCCAGTTGATGGCGTCGGACCGGCATTTTGTATGTGGGTCGCCGATGACTTCGTAGTCGAATTTGCGGTCGAGCTTGCGCGAGGCAAGCGCCTTGGCGACGATTTCCGGGCCGATGCCCGTGACATCGCCCAGCGTGATGCCTATTCGCCTGCGGCTCATAAATTCCAAGAATCAAGCATCAAATCCCAAACAAAACTATCAGTCGCGTCGTTGCGCAATCGAGCCTGTTTGAGATTTGGAATTTTATGCTTGGGATTTCCTCTTAGTAGATGTGGATGTACGCCTTGGCGCGGAGTTGTTTGACCCATTCCTCCTGGAGTTTGGCGCGCTTCTGTTGCAGGAGGATGTTCTCAATCTGGTCACGCACCTCGGACAATGGTTTGACGTGAGCGGGCTGAACGTCATCGACCTGCAGAATGTAATAGCCGTCCGCGGTCTCGACAATCCCGCTGTGTTGGCCCGGTTTCAGTTGGAATGCTGCGTCGCGCAATTCGTCGCGCAGGTTATCGCGCGTGATCCAACCCCAATCGCCGCCGTCCTTCGCCTCTCTGGCCTCGGAGTACGTACGCGCCAGGCTGTCGAAACTCTCCTTGCCATCCAGCTTGGCGAGAATTTCCGTGGCGAGTTTGCGGTGCGGATCATCGGCTGCCACCGCTGGCGAATTCGTAGCGTCGATGCTGTTGGTGCAGACGCCATTGGTGCTGACAGTGTCGGCGTTGACGCTGGTGGTGCTTGGCGGTCGTCGAACGACGATCATCCGCAGTTTGACCTGGTCGCCGACTTTATACTCGTCCAAATGGTCCTGGTAATACTTCTCCATCTTGGCGGGCGAGACCACGACCTCCTGTTGAACCTTCTTGTTTCGCATGGCCTGTACGACTATCCGTTCGTGGAGTTGTTCGCGATACTGTGCGAGCGTCATCTTCTGCGCTTCGAGCGTCTTGATGAAGGATTCGCGGTTGCCGCCGAATTCGCTGGCTATGACTTCGCTCAGTTCCCGGTCGACGATGTTGTCGGGGATGTTGTAGCCCTTCTCCTTGAATTCCTGGAGGATCAGTGCGCGCTCGATCAATTGGTTCATCGCATCCACCTGCGCCTCGTGCACCTTCGCAAGCAGTTCGTCTCCGGTATATTGCTGGCGAATCCGCATGACCACCGGCATGGCCAGCATCCGCACTTCGCTGTAGGTGATTACGCGGTCGTTAACCACAGCCGCAACGCCATCCACGATTTCGGGCGGAGCTGTCGCTGCTCGCCCAGTCACCGCCAAAAACAGCAGCGGAACAAGAATTAGTTTCATGGTGAGTCTCGTACTAAGCGGGATTTCATGTCGGTTGCGCATCGGCGTGAAGAATACTGCGGTCGCTACGCCGACGCAAGCTGTTGCGCACCCCGCAGTGTTCAGTTCGCCTGCGGTCCCGCCGCAATAATCTCGGCGGGGACTCCATTGAACTGCTCGAAGTTCTTCGCAAATTTTGCCGCCAAATCCTGCGACCTATGCTCGTAGTTGTGCGCGTCTTGCGCCGAGGCCCGCGGGTCAAGGACTTCCAGCGGCACGCCGGGCAACGCCTTTGGCACTTCAAATCCAAAAATCGGATCCTTGCGAAACTCGGCCTTGTCGAGTGTGCCTTCGAGGATCTGCGTGACATTCTCGCGGTTGATGGTCAACCGAATCCGTGGCGCTTTGCCGAACGGGTTGCCCACCCATCCTGTATTCAGCAAGTAACAGTGTACCTTGTGCTTCTTCATTCGTTCCGCAAGCATCCGGGCATACGTTTGCGGCGGCAGCGGCAGGAATGGCGCGCCGAAACAGGTCGAGAATATCGGCGCGGGGTCCTTGCCATCGCTCGTTTCCGTCCCCGCCAGTTTCGCCGTGTAACCGCTCATGAAATGATACATCGCCTGCGCGGGACTCAGTCGCGCCACCGCCGGCAGCACGCCGAACGCGTCGCAGGCTAGGAAAATGACCGCCCGCGGATGTCCGCCCATGCCACTCAGTTCAATGTGCGGAATATATTCGAGCGGATAAGCGCACCGCGTGTTCTCCGTCACCGAATCATTGTTGTAATCCGGCTCGCGCGTCACCGGATCAACCACCACGTTCTCGATGACCGAACCAAACCGGATTGCCTCCCAGATCAACGGCTCGCGTTTCTTGGTCAATTTGATGCACTTTGCGTAGCAGCCGCCTTCGAAGTTGAACACGCCGGTGTCGCTCCATCCATGTTCGTCGTCGCCGATCAACGTGCGGTCGGGATCTGCTGACAAGGTCGTCTTGCCCGTGCCGCTGAGGCCGAAGAAGACCGCCACGTCGCCTTTTGTGCCGATGTTCGCCGAGCAATGCATCGGCAGTACGTTCTTCGACGGCAGTATGTAGTTTAGCGCGGTAAAAATGCTCTTCTTCATTTCACCGGCATACTGCGTTCCGCCAATCAGCACCGTTCTCCGCGCGATATCGAGGATCACGAACGCCTCGCTGTTCAGCTTGTACTTCTTCGGATCGGCGAGAAATCGGCAGGCATTGATGACCGTCCACTCAGGAACGTGGTTGACCAGTTGGTCAGGCGCGGCTTTACGGAATAATTGTTTGACGAACAATGCATGCCACGCCAGCTCCGTGATGATCCGGATCGGTATCGTAAAGCGCGGGTCTGCGCCCGCGAATGCATCGACGACGAACAATTCGCGGTTCTGCAGGGAATTCATCACCTCTTGTCGCAATGACAGATAATCCGTCTCAACGATTGGTTGATTGACCTTGCTCCACCAAATCCGGTCGTGACTCGATGGTTCATCCACAATGAATTTGTCTCGAGGGGAACGTCCTGTCCGCGGGCCCGTCATCACATTCAACGCACCGCTGACGGTCAATACGCCCTCGCCCCGCCGCACCGCCTCTTCCACTAATTGCGCGATGGACAGATTCCAATGCATCGTGCTGGATTGCGGTATACCAAGATCCTTTAAATGTTGGTGATGACTCATCAAGCGCTCCTGCCACTTGCCCGCGGCATTTACATGGGTTGATCACACAATTGCAATATAAAACATCACCGGCCGTGCGCCTCGTCTCACATCCCGTAAAAACTCTCGACGTCCAGTCCGGTCTCCTCGCCAACACGGCGCGTGATGGCGTCCACTTCGGCGTCCGCCAGCGCCGTGACCGATTTCCATGCGGGATTGCCATCCACGATTGCCATTGGCTTTCTCGCCACCGTGCAAATCTGCACTCCATGGATACGACCACCCGCATTAACGACGTCCCGAAGCCGGCTGCAATACGCGTCGATTTCGTCCGCCGATGGCCCGCGTCCATGCAGCTTAAGAAATAAACTCTGAATGAAGATTGGCCGATCTTTCGCCGTCGCCGTGATGTTCTTCAAGATCCGCGCGAAGGGAATCTTCGCGCGGTTGATGAGTCGGAAATACTCCTCGGTCCCTGCATCGAGTTTCGCCCATACCTCGCCGTCGTTGGCGTCCATGATCGCCAATCCCCGTTTCACGTCGGCGCGAGCCAGCCCGACTGCGTTGGTGATCAACACGATCTTCACTCCGTGCGGTTTTATCTTCGCAATCGTCTTGATGACCGCTGAGAAATTCCGAAGAGTGGTTGGCTCTGCGTCGCCGCTTAGCGCGATGTCGTTGAGGCGAAGCAACCCGGGAGGCACGGCGTTGAACGGCGGAAGCTGCGTCAGCCCGCCCGACTGCACAATCTCAAGCGTGGCGCGCAGTTCTTTCTCGGCAACGGCGATGTCGAACTTCTCCGCCGGTGCCGCAGCGCTACGGCCCACCTGACAATAGATGCAATCAAAGTTGCAGACTTTGTCAGGGTTGGTGTTGATGCCAATGGAAATGCCGCGACTCCGGCGTGAAAGGACCGCATAGACAAACTTGAAGTTCTCAAGCTGCCGCCCATGTTGCCGATGTGCCGATAACATTGTCATAACGGAACAATATCCACAGATTTCACAGATTATCACGGATTAAATCCGTGTAATCCGTGTTATTCATAGATAAAGTCAACTCTGATGGAACCGCCGCCTAATCTCAAATCCGGCCTTGCCGTGCTCCTCGGTCGCACCAACGTCGGCAAATCGACGCTGCTCAATGCGCTTGTCGGCACCAAGATCGCCATCGTCACGCCCAAGCCACAGACCACGCGCGACACCTATCACGGCATCGTCACGCGACCTGAAGGCCAGATCGTGTTTGTGGACACGCCCGGCATATTCAAGACCCAGCCGAGCCGGCTTGTCGCCAATCTTCACCACAAAGTCCGCGATGCCATGGAAGGCATCGACGTAATCGTCCATGTCGTTGATCCATCGCGGCCAATCGGTTCCGAAGACCAGCGCGTGACTGAGCTGGTCGAGCACGCAGCGCAGCCGAAGATTCTTTGCATGAACAAGATTGACCTTGGCGAGTTGCCATTCCGCTCGTCGTGGCTGGCGCGCGGTCCTAAGTACGCCTCTGTGGTGGAAGTCTCTGCGCTCAAGGAAAAGAATATCGAGCTTCTCATCAACGCCATCTTCCGTCATTTGCCAGTCGGCCCGGCGCAGTATCCAGATGGTCAGGTCACAAATGTCACCAACGAATTCTGGATCTCCGAACTTATCCGCGAAAAACTTTACCTGCAAACCTCGCAAGAAGTCCCCTATACCGCCACTATCCAGGTTGAATTGGTCGAAGACCGCAAGGACAGGCAAGGCAAGCCGGTTCTCTACATCAAGGCCGTCATCCTCACCACCGACGACCGCCATCAACGCATGCTCATCGGTCAAGGCGCGAGAAAGATCAAGAACATCGGTAGCGCCGCCCGCCATGAGCTCGAAGTAGCCATGAACAAGAAAGTCTTCCTCGACCTTGATGTACTGGTGGATGAAGACTGGATGAATCGGTTGCAGTAAGCCACGAGGGTGCCGGGTGTCAAAACCGCTGGACGCGGACATGGACGCGATCAGGGCGCAGGAACCAGTTCAGCATAAAACTGACGATGCTGATGACGATTGCGCCGCCGACGGCCGTCCAGAATCCTTCAACATGGAACGCGGGGATAAGCCAGCTCACGAGTTTGAGCATCAGCCCGTTGACGACCAAGGTGAACAGGCCCAGAGTCAGGATGTTGAACGGCAGGGTCAGCACGAGAACCAGTGGACGCAGATACGTGTTGACCAATGCCAACAGAATGGCGGCAGCGATGGTGGTGCGCACCGCAGCTTCTGGCTCGACCCAGATACCACGGAACATGGCTTCCACGACCACCAACGCCAGAGCATTGATGGCCAGCTTAACAAACAAGAGTATCAAGCTGCGCGCCATCGGGTTCACAGTTTCCACTTGATGATCGAACCGATGGCGTGGGTGACGGGGTTCTCGACTTTCTTGTGCTCGAGGACAGCTTCGATGGCGTTGCGCAGGTCGTGACTCTTGACCTTCGCAGGATGTTGCCAGTTGTCATCAATGCGGCCGATGTAGCGAACCCGAAACTTGGAATTGAGGACGAACGCCTCCGGTGTGTACCTCGCGCCATACGCCTGCGCAACGCGCTGGGTCTCGTCGCGCAGGTAAGGGAAGTTGTAGTTCCTCCGGGTCGCCCGTCTGACCATGTTGTCAAAGGAATCTTCCGGATACCCGGCACTTTCGTTGGCGTTGATGGCGATGAATTGGACGCCCCGTGGAGCGAACATCCGCTGAAGACCAATCAAGCGGTCCTCGTACGCCTGGACGTATGGGCAATGATTGCACGTAAACACGACGACCACGACCCGCTTGTCCTTAAACTTTGAGAGCGAATGATCTTTGCCGTCCACTCCGGGAAGGGCAAAGTCAGGAGCTTGCTGATCAATCTCAAGTTTCTTCATCGAAAACCTATATCTTCGCCTTATATCTCGCTGATTCACTTCTAGGCTACCAGCGGCTGCGAAAACGTCAAGACCCAGTCGGTACCCCGACGCAAATACATTGAGAGCGTCGGCAATATCTGTTACAGAAGACTCGGTTCACCAGCGCGAAACCGGACTTGGATAATTCTTATGGGAAACACGAATAGTTTTGCGCAACAAGCCGCGGCGACCATCAATGGCGCCGTCTCCTCTTTGCCAACCCACCGGGTGATGATCGGCCTCGACGGATTCGTGGACGAAATTATCAGTGTGGTGGACAAACGCGAGTCGGTCGACAAGTTCACGCGTGTGCCGACCGTTACCGCCTTCGCACAGCGCATCGCAAGGGCGGCGGGACGAAGCTCCAACGCCGAGTTGGTGGTCGAACGCGTCAAGATGGGCGGCAATGGCCCGATCATGGCCAACGCACTGGCAACGTTCGGTATGCAGGTAACTTACATCGGCAATGTAGGTTACCCGACTGTGCATCCCGTATTTGCCGAGTTTGCAAAACGCGCCACCGTATACAGTATCGGCGAGCCGGGATGGACCGACGCATTGGAATTCGATGACGGCAAACTGCTGCTCGGCAAACGTGCGGCGTTGTGCGATGTGACATGGGCGAATATCGTCGAACGCGTTGGCCGTGAGAAGCTGGCTGAGGTGTTCACGCAGGCGAGGCTTGTCGGACTTCAGAACTGGACGATGCTGCTGCATATGAGCGACATCTGGCAGCACATGTTGGACGAGTTGTGCCCACGGCTCACTTTGCGACGGACATTATTCCTTGATCTCGCCGATCCCGAGGAGCGCGATCCGGACGACATTCGGCGCGCACTCAAGTTGATCAGCCGGTTCGAAAAGCACTTCGATACGTACCTGGGCCTGAACGAGAAGGAAACGTTCGAGATCGGCAACGTGCTTGGCTACAAAGGCGCCCGAGACGGCGAAGCGGCGGTCAAAGGCGTCGCCCGGTTTATCTGGGAGGCGTTGAAAATCTCGGGAGTGATCGTTCATCCGCGCGCTTACGCAGTCGCGGCCTCTGCGCAGGGTGTTGTCAAGGTGGACGGTCCGTTCACGCCGAAACCAATGATCAGCACCGGCGGAGGCGACCACTTCAACGCGGGTTTTTGCCTCGGCAAACTTATCGGCGCTGACAACGAGACTGCGCTACAGATCGGCGTCGGCGCCAGCGGTTACTACATCCGCACGGGCAAAAGTCCGTCGGCCAACGATCTCATCGATTTCCTACGCACGTTGTAGCCGCAGTTTATTCCCGTACACGGATCGGCAACACCACGGTCGCCAAGCCGCGCCACTGGAGACGGCGTTGGATGGCGTAGGCAGTTTCGTTGTGCAGGATGCGCTGATACCATTTCTCTCGCTCGAATATGAGTTTACCCGTGAAGAAGGTTGCCTTCGGGAATCGTTGCGCAAGCTCAACGCAGATTTTCTCCGCGCCTTCGACCGGCTCGATCCCAACGTCTATTGCGCTGGTTGCCGCCAACCCGTGGCTGCGGGCAAACGCGACGTACATGTCGAGGTCCTCGTGGACGTGCCACTTGAGCGCATCGATTTCTTGCTCGCCCTTGAACGTGCCGGAATCGATCACCGCCACGGAGACAAACACGACTTGATGGAAGTAGCCGGGGAATTGACGGACGATGTTCAACAGCGAGTGCAACCCCAGCCCACCGTAGCGGTTGACCAACAGCACGGCAGTGGGTTTGCTCGGGTCGAGGTCCTTCGGCGTCGTGTCGCCCTCGTTCCCAGTGGGGATATCCTCAAGCGTCTTTGAAAGGATATCCATTTTGGCGGCGACTGTCCGGTAATGATGCCGTATCGCCCAGCATAGTGCGACCAATAGCGAGGTGACCACGAGCGTCATCCAACCGCCTTCGGTGAATTTCTCCGCGACGACCAGCGTCA